>JABXNS010000114.1_pt1 | contig 23681 bp, 26 predicted proteins | sample 7301101 | NCBI WGS metagenome assembly JABXNS01 (sample SAMN14449646, study PRJNA615230) | soil metagenome | isolation source: soil from bare, unvegetated metal-rich iron-sulfur acidic spring small-cell... | place: Canada: Paint Pots Mound, Kootenay National Park, BC | collected 2017-05-25 | reverse complement strand
TGCGTCCGCACCTCGTTCACAAAGGCAAGATGCTCTCGGTGGAAGACGTCAACTCGATTCTGCGCTTACCGCTGCTCGGCGTTATCGCGGACGAACCCGACGTCATCGTTTCGACCAACAAAGGCTAGCCGCTCGCGCTGCGCACCGATACGGCAACTGCGAAAGCTTATCACACGATCGCGGCGCGCATTGCGGGCGAAGACGTACCCGCGCCAATGGTCGAGTACAAAGAAACGTTCATGGACAAACTCGGATCGCTGCTGGGAGGCCGCCGATGACCTTCAACGATGTCTTCAACAATCTGAGCAAGTTATTCGGCCGCGAAAAATCCGGCGAGACGGCCAAAGAACGGCTGCGGCTGGTGCTGATGTCCGATCATCTCTCGCTCGCGCCGGACATGGTGGAAGCGATGAAGCGCGATCTGGTCGAAGTGGTCTCGCGCTACGTCGAAGTGGATCGCGACAAAATCGACGTGCGCTTCGAACACCAAGACAGCGTCTTCGCGATGCTCGCCAACGTGCCGATCATCTCCGTGAACCGCACGCCGTCGCCGCCGGCCGGCCCTCCGCGCCGCCGCCGCCGCAGAAAACGCTCGATGCAGCCAGCGCAAAACGGCCTGCCGCAATCCGGCGCATCCGGCAACGGAGCTCCGGCGGCTGGCACGGCTTGATAAATCTTCGGCAACATTTTGGCAACAACTGTGTGTTAAACTATTAGGTATGGCGGGATCAAAAAAACAGGCGCAACGCATGGGTCAAAAAGCGATCAGTGCGTTGTTTTCTTTTCCGAAGGTAACTGAGCACTACTCAGCAGCTTCAGCTGCCACCGCATTCTACGGGGATTGCCTAGACCTACTCCACGAGATACCCGATGGCTCCATTCAGCTAGCCGTAACATCGCCTCCGTATAATATTGGCAAAAAGTACGAAAAAAGGCTCGGTGTCGATGAGTATTATGAGCACCAGCGGCGAGTAATAACGGAATGCGTGCGGAAGCTTTCTCCGATGGGCAGCATTTGCTGGCAGGTGGGCAATCACGTGACAAACGACGGGATTCTACCGCTTGACGTTTTACTGTTTCCAATCTTTCGGGAGCTCGGGCTCGTTCTTCGAAATCGGATTATATGGCATTTTGAACATGGGCTGCACTGTGCGAAAAGACTGTCTGGCCGATATGAAACGATAATGTGGTTCACACGCCCCGGAAAGAACTACACATTCAACTTGGACGCAGTCAGGGTGCCACAAAAATATCCGGGGAAGCGTTATTACAAGGGACCCAAGGCCGGCCAGTTCTCCGCAAACCCACTTGGCAAAAACCCTGGTGACGTCTGGATTATTCCGAACGTCAAGCACAACCATGTCGAAAAGACCGATCACCCGTGCCAGTTCCCGGTTGAATTAGTGGAGCGGCTCATTCTAGCATTAACAAACGAGGGTGACCTAGTGCTTGATCCCTTTATGGGCGCCGGAAGCGCTCTAGTGGCCGCCATGATTAATCGCCGCCGGTCCGCCGGAGCGGATATTGTAAAGCGTTATGTTACGATCACAAGAGATCGCTTGGATTCAGCGCATCAGGGCACGCTCCGAGTGCGACCTCGTAATCGACCGGTCTATACGCCTCAGGGGTCTATAACAATCGCGCCTTGGGTCGATCGCGAGACCGCAGTCACTGATCGTGGTCGGCCACTCCCGCTGTAAAAGGTACCCCTTGGCCTGACCGCGCAGTCCCGCCAGGCACCTTTGCACGGGACATAAGTTGAAATACACGCTATACAACTATAGACACGCGCTTGAAATTGTTAGTAGTGAGCGGTGGCAGGCCTCGCTCGCCGAAATAGTCGACGCAATTTCGGGATCGCCAGTTTTTGTCTATCCGCACAAGACGGCCAACAATCCCCGCCTCGACGTCGTTCAGCAGGTTCAGAATACGTATTTTGATCGGCGCCTCGCCGTCGACTATGGGTGGGATTATCATCCATCGGCTACCGGCATCGCTAAGAGCGGTCTAAAGGCGGACTTTCGCAAGGTTTTCAAGGCAAACGGGGATTGCCTTTCCTTGCAGGCGGAGGTCCAATTTGGGAACATGAGCCGATGGTACAGCGACATTTTCAAATTTCAGGCAGCTTATTCGGCTGATCTGATCCAGATCGGCGTTAGCATTGTTCCGATGGGGTCTCTTGCAAAACGTATTGACTCAAATATTGTGTCGTTCGAACGATGTAAAAAAGAGTTACCCGCCGCCAAACTCTCAATAACACATCCGATACTGCTCTTTGGAGTTGAGCCCGACGAAAACACTAGGGTGTACGATTTGTCAAAGACGAGGTTCGGGTCACCTGTCGATATTAGCGGGCGCGGAAAAACAGCTAATCGCTATAAAATCGTTAACGCTTTCATAAATAATGTTCCCGAGGTCGAGGTCGACCAGGATTACGCTACAGGTCCGTTGCCGGCACATTGGGAAGCCGAACAGGAAGAACAAGACGATAACGAATAGGTCAAATGGCTGAAACCACGGCGAGTTTGAAGCGTGCCATTCCGATCCTGCGCATGTTCGACGTCGCCAAGGCGCGCGAGTTTTATCTTGACTACTTGGGCTTCTCAGTGGATTTCGAGCACCGGTTCAATGAGAACGCTCCGTTATTTATGGGAATATCGCGCGTCGACGTCACCCTGTTCTTGAGCGAGCATCATGTCGACAGAACGCCTGGGACGCACGTCATCATCCAGATGGACGGCGTCGATGCATTGCATGCCGAGCTTGCGGCAAAGAAGTACCGTTACATGAATCCGGGCATTCAAACTCAGGAGTGGGGAACGCGTGACCTTTCTGTCGTCGATCCTTTCAATAACCAGATCGTTTTTAGCGAGCGGATCGAATAGCAGTGGCCACAATGACGCTCGGCGCGCAGGCGCGCCGGTACGCCGGCCGTGTCAACTGGTACCTCGTCGTGGCTGCGATTCTCGCGACGTCGTTCGGCATCGTGATCATTCAGTCTGCGGGGTTGCACACCGATCCCGGAGAGTACCGCAAACAAATTCTATATGCGATACTCGGCATCGGCGTGATGATCGGTTTCTCGCGCATCGATTATCGCGATCTTTCGAAATGGGCGCCGGGTTTGTACGTCGTCACGTTGTTGCTGCTCGCATTCATTCTGCGTGGCGGACACTCGTCGCACGGCGCGCAGCGCTGGATCAGCCTCGGGCCTCTCGGTACATTCCAGCCGTCCGAACCGGCAAAGCTGATTCTTGCGATCTCGCTCGCATGGGTGCTCTGCAAAGGCGAGTACGCAAAGCTGACCGAGCTATGGAAGCCGCTGTTAATGGTGGCGATTCCCGCGCTGCTCGTGGCCAAGCAGCCCGATCTCGGAACGGCGCTGGTCTTTATGGCGATCATGAGCGCGCAGCTCTTCTTCGGTTTGCCGAAATGGCAGCACTTCGCGGCGTATGTGCTCGCTGGAGCGGCAGCGATGGCGGTGGCCATCGAAACGAAATATATCCTGAAGCCTTTCCAGAAAGCGCGCTTGCTGATCTTCCTTAACCCCAAAGCCGATCCGCAAGGCGCCGGCTACAATTTGAATCAGTCGAAGATCGCGGTCGGAAGCGGCGGCTGGTTTGGTCGCGGGTTGCATCACGGCACGCAAACGCAGCTGAATTTCGTACCGGAACACTCGACCGATTTTATTTTTACCGTCGTCGGTGAAGAGCTCGGATTCGTCGGGACCGTCACCCTGCTCGGATGTTATGGCGTGCTGCTCTTCGGCGGCGTGATCGCGATGATCAGCGCGCGTGACCGTTTTGGCTTCTTGCTCGCAAGCGGCATCGTCGCAATGTTCGCATTTCACATCGTCGTCAATATCGGCATGACGATCGGCATCATGCCGATCACCGGAATACCGCTGCCCTTTGTGTCGTACGGCGGATCGGCGGTGCTGACCGACTTCGCGGCGATCGGCGTTTTGCTCAACATCTACGCGCAAAAAGATCGGGGCGTGTTGGGGAACGCTTGAGGCCTCGTCCTTCGACGACGCGTTCGCCACGGGCGAACGCTGCTCAGGATGACAATTGGGCTACTGATGATGACAAATGGGAACAAGATATACTGTATGAGTGCAACCAATATTCACGATTCGAAGTCATCGTTTGATGTATTGGAGACAGCGCAGCATTGCCAAACGGCGGTGATGACGCTGGCTCCGGGTGAAGAAAGCGGCCCCAAACAGAACGAGCATCCCAAGAGCGAGCAAGTGCTCTACCTTGTGGAAGGCGAGCTGGAAGCCGAGATCGGCGACCACCGCCTGACGATGCGCGCCGGAGACTCAGTCATCGTGGGAACGCAGACGCCGCACCGGTTCAGCAACCGCTCGGATCTCCCGGCGATTACCTTCAACGTCTACGCGCCGCCCGCGTATTAAAGGTCCGGTCCCCAGGAGGCGGGAACGGGGGGCCAAACCGGCAGCCTGCCCTCGAAGCGATGGGCTGCGCCGGTAACTTTAGATTTTTAGAACCGCTAGCAGGCGATCGCAGGAGCTGAAAAGCCGGATGCTGGTCGCACTCGCGGAGGAGTGAATTTGTCAACCGAGATCCTCATATCGAGCGATCCCTGGGAAAACCGGGTCGCAATCCTCGAGGACAAGGTCCTCGCCGAACTTTATATCGAGCGTGAAGAAAAAGTCATCGGCTCGATCTTCAAAGGAAAAGTCCAAAACGTTCTGCCCGGAATGGGCGCGAGCTTTGTCGACATCGGACTGGGACGCAACGCGTTCTTATACGTCGACGACATCAACAAGACGCCGCTGAATATCGGCGACGTCGAAATCACGCAAGGACGCAGCGGCTGGACGATCAGCGAAAAGGTCAACCGCGGCGACGACGTCCTGGTGCAGATCGTCAAAGAGCCGCGCGGCCTCAAAGGCGCGCGCATCAGCACTAACATCTCTCTGCCCGGACGCTATCTGATTCTGATGCCGACCGGCAAATACAGCGGCGTCTCGCGCAAGATCGATACGGCCGAAGAGCGCAACCGCCTCAAAGCCGTCATGAAACGCATCCGTCCCGAAGGCATGGCGACGGTTGTGCGTACGGCGGCAGCCGGCGTGAGCGAAGCCGAACTGATCGCGGACTTGGGCGTGCTCATTCGCATGTGGCACGGCATCCTGGAAATGTACAAACGCGCGGCCTCTCCCGCGCTGCTTCATAAAGACATGAACCTCGTCTACAAAGCCGCGCGCGATTTCGTGAGCGCCGATGTTGACAAAGTTTTGATCGACAACGAAGAAGAGTACCGCAAGGTCTGCAGCTTCTTGCAACTGCTCGGGCCGCAATACCTCGACCGCGTCGCGTATTATCCGGGCGGCTCGACGCTCTTTGCCGACTACAAGATCGACGAAGAGATCCAGCGCTTGATGAAACCGAAAATCAATCTTCCCTCGGGCGGTTCGATCGTGATCGAAACGACCGAAGCGCTTACCGTCATCGATGTCAACTCGGGCAAATTCACGGGCGGCAAGAATCTGGAAGACACGATCGTTAAGACCAACATCGAGGCCGCGGCCGAGATCGCGCGGCAAGTGCGCCTGCGCGACATCGGCGGCATCATCGTCTGCGATTTCATCGACATGAGCTCCGAAGCCGCGCGCAACAAAGTCGTGGGCATTCTCGAAGAAGGGCTGCGCCGCGACCGCACGCGCGCAACGATTCAGTCGTTCAGCAATCTCGGACTTTTGGAATTCACGCGCAAGCGCGTCGGGAAAGATCTCTCGGCGCAACTGCGCGGAGCCTGTCCGGAGTGCAACGGCTTGGGAACGGTGCTCTCTTCCCAATCGGTCGCGATCGAAACGCTGCGCAAACTGCGCGCGCAGCCGCTCAACGGAAAGATGCTGCTGGTCGAAAGTTCGCCCGGCGTTGCGGCGCAGCTCGAATTCTGGTACGAAGAAGAAACACGCAAACTGGCCGAGCAGCTCGAAGCGACGATTCACGTACGAATCGATCCGTTGCTGCATCCGGAAAAAACACGCATCCGCAGCGTCACGGAAATTCCGCCGGACTCCGCCGTGCGCGTCGGAGACGAGCGCGAAGTGGAATTGCTTCCCGGCCGGCTGCCCAATCCGACATCGGCAGCCGCCGTTCTCGGCACGCGCATTGTCGAAGTGGAAAACGGCGCGAACATGTCCGGGCAGAGCGCGCGCATCAAAGTTATCGACGTCGAAGACGATAAAGCGCTGGCCGAGCTGGCCGTCGCCGCTCCCGGCGAGAAGAAAAAACGCCGCCGGCGCCGTCCCGGCAAAGCGCTTACGCCCGCCGAGCAAGCCGAACAGCTGCGCGAGCTGGCCGAAGAGGCTGCCAAGCAGTCGTCGGCGCGTCCGCCTATCGGCATCACGACCGTGACCGAGGAAGAGGAGCGCGAAGATAAGGCGATCGTCGCCGAGACGCGAGCCGAGCACGCACCCGAAGCGATTCTGATCGGCGAAGGCGGCGAGATTCATGAGGGCGGACGTCACCGCCGCCGCGGACGCCGGCGCCGCGGGCGCGGCGGCCACGGAACCGCCGCCGCTAACGGCCAGATTACGCCTGCCGCCGGGATTCTGCCGCACAGTGCCGAGGTCCAGTCCGAGCCTGCGGCCCAAGCCCAGCCTTCGGGGCCGCCGCTGGCGGGCGAAGGCGACCCCTTGCACCGCCGCCGCCGGCGCCGCCGCCGTCGCGGAGGCAGAGGGCGCGGCGAGGGTGCCGTCCCAGGCGCCATGCCGGTTCCCCCGGGGCCGCCGCCACCACCGCCGGTTCCGGAACGGCACATTTTCCGCGTCGCGCGCGACGGCCGGGCAGAACCGACCGGAGTAACGGCGCCGCCGCAGCCCATTCGCGCGATCGCACCCTGGAACCGCAAGCTTCAGCCGCCCGCGGTTGAAGCTCCGCCGCCGGCGTTGCACGTGCCCGAAGAACCGGCGCAGCCGACCAAACCCGCTCGACGGCGGCGCGCGCCCAAAGCGGAGGCGGTCGCCGCGTTGCCCGCCGCGCCGGACGAAGTAAAACCCAAGAAGACGACACGCGCGCGTAAGACGACGGCCGTAAAGAGCACGGCCCGCAAAAAGAAATCGACGTAACGCACGTCTTCGTCGATTACGACGGAACCGTAACCGACCTCGACACGTTCGACGTGCTCATACAACATTATGCGGGGCCCGGCGAATGGGCGCGTTACGAGCAGCACCTTCAGGCGGGTTCGATGTCTCTGCGCGACACGCTGGCGTCGCAAGCTCGTTTTGTCCGCGGTTCTCTCGAGGAAGCCGACGAACTGCTCGCCGCATCGACGCGCGTCGATCCGAGTTTCGCGCACTTTTCGCAACGCTGTAATGCCGCGGGCGTCAAACTGACGATCGTCAGTTCGGGAATCGCGCCGCTGATCGCGCGCGCACTGGAACGTAACGGCCTCGGGCACGTTCCCGTTTTGGCAAACGACGTTTCGACCGGCGCGGACGGCTGGGTGCTGCACTTCCGCGACGACTCGCTCAACGGTCACGACAAAGCAGCCGCCGTTCGTGAAGCGGCGGCCCACGGAAAAGTCGCCTACATTGGCGATGGCTATTCAGATTATGAAGCCGCGCTCGCCGCAGAGCTGCGCTTCGCAAAAAAAGGCCGCAGTCTCGAGCGTTACTTGCGAGACTGCGGCGTTGCCTTTACCTCGTTTTCGTCCTTCGCCGAGGTCGAGCCGGCGCTATTTGATTAGCCGCCGCTCGTGTGCGCGATGCGATCGTTGAGGAACTGAACCGCCCGGCCGAGCTGCGCGTCGCGCGCCGGATCGCCGAACCGGAAGCCGGTGCCTTTGTTTTCGATCACTTGAATGTCGGGCGTGATGCCCACCAGGTTGATGTCGCGATTGTGCGGCGTCAAGTACCGCGCGTCGGTGATCTTGATGGCCGATCCGTCGGGAAGCGCGATGATCTCTTGCACGACGCCCTTACCGAAGGTTTTCGTGCCGATGACCGTGCCGACGCCGCTGTCTTGAATCGCGGCCGTCGTGATCTCCGACGCCGACGCCGTGTGATCGTTCACCAGCACCGCCAGCGGAACCGGCGGGATGGCCGTATCTTCGGCCTCATACGTCGTGACGTTCGACGCGCGCGACTCGACCGAAACGATCGGTCCGCTCGCAATGAACTTCGAACTCACCGAGATTGCTGCGTCGAGATAGCCGCCGCCGTTGTCGCGCAAGTCGAGTACCAGTGCGCGCGCGCCTTCTTGCTGTAGACGATCGAGGGCCTGCGCGAGCTCGGCGCCCGTATCTTGTCCGAAAACGGTGAGCTCGACATAGCCGATCTTGCCGGGCAGCATCTTTTCGTAGACGGAAAGCTCGCGAATCGTCGCGCGCGTAATCGTAATCGGTGCCGACAGTAATTGCCCACCGCGGACGATCGTCAGTTTCACCGGTGTGCCGGCCTTGCCGCGCAAGTGCGAAGAAGCTTCGGGAAGCTTCATGTTCTTGGTCGAGATGCCGTCGATCGCCGAAATGATATCGCCCTCTTGTACGCCGGCTTTATCGGCGGGGCCGTCGGGAATGACGTTGCTCACGTCGATGTACTTGGTCGTGTCGTCTTGCTCGATCACGATGCCCGTGCCGGCAAACGATCCGCCGTTGAGTCCCTGGTTCAGATCGGCGTACTCTTTCGGGGTTAAAAACGTCGTGTAGCGATCTTTTACGGAGTTCAGCATGCCGGCGATGGCGGCATATGCCAGCAGATGCGAACTGATCTTGCCGCGCGCCAGGCGCGTGGCAACGTCAACTTCGTGGCCGACCGCGCGAGCCGTCTGGGTCGAGCTGGCCGCGGCGAAAACGGGAGGCAGCGCGGCGCCGACGCCGGCCAGGCGCAGCTGCTTCGCCATCTCGATGCGCGCACCGTTGACGATTGACTGAGCGTCCGTTTTCCGGTAGAAGTCGGCGCGCAGTTTCTCGTAGCTGAATTGAATCTCGCTCGCGTCCAGCGGAGCGATTTGTTGGGGCGCGGCCGCAGTCAGGAAAGCGGCGGCGCAGATGAGGGCGATGTAACGGTTCATATTCTTTCTAACGCGTGAAGCGGTCCAGATATGCCTTGGCGGCTTGCAGTTGTTTGTCTTTGGGGGTATCGATCAGCCGAAAATCCAGGGTTTGGGCGACATGCTGATCCGGCGCGATGCCCTTGTGCTGGATATCGCGTCCCGCGGGGGTGAGGTAGCGCTCGGTCGTGATTTTTAGGGCTCCTCCGTTCGGCATCGTATAGATACCCTGGACGACGCCCTTTCCGTAGGTCTGCGTGCCGATGAGCGTTGCCATTTTGTAATCCTGAAGCGCGCCTGCCGTGATCTCCGACGAGCTGGCCGTGTAGGCGTTCACCAGCACGACAAGCGGGCGCAAGCCTGGAATGTACTCGCCGGTCGCTTCCTTCGCGTCTTTATCGCCGGCGCGATCGATTTCGGTGACGATCGTTCCGTGCGGCACGAAGTAGCTCGAAATGTTCACGGCCGCATCGAGCAGTCCGCCGCCGTTAAAGCGGAGATCGAGAATGTATCCTTTGGCGTGCTTTGCCTTTCCGTCCAGCAGCGCTTTGCGAATCTCCGCGGCTGACGTTTGGCCGAAGTCGCTCAAGCGGATGTAGTCGAAGCCGTTTTCCATCTTGGCGTTGACGGTCGGCACGTGGATAATCTCGCGGGTGATGCGGAAGTTGTGCGTCACCGTTCCTTTATACGGGTGAGTCTTGAGCGTAACCCGAGTGCCTTCCGGTCCGCGGATCATGCGCTCGACGCGGTCGAGCGGGAAGCCCTTTATCGAATTTCCGTTGATGGTGTCGACCAGTTCGCCGGCTTGCATCCCCGCGCGCGCGGCCGGCAAACCGGGGATGGGCTGAAGCAGCACGCCGTTTTTCAGCTGATAGATGAACACGCCGATGCCGCCGAAATCGCCGCCGTTGAGCTGCTCATTGAGCGCGCGAATCTGAGCCGGCGGCAGATACACGGTGTAGGTATCGCCGACCGATTTGAGCATCCCCGTGAGCGCCGCCTCCGTGAGATCTGCGGGCGCGACCCCTAAGGGCGCGTAGCGGTTACGTGCGAATGCCAGCTGGCTGTCGAGCGCGGAAAGCGCTTGGGTTTCATCGTTGCCCGCGGGAACAGCCGCAATCTGCGGCTGAACGTGTTTCTTTTTTAGCTTGTCTTTCAGATACGAAAGCATTCCGGCGCGTTCGCCGTTGATCAGCGTCTGCGGGTTGACGCCTTTGTAGTAGCTCTGTTCGACTTGATCGAACGCGACCCGCAGCAGCTCGTTATCAGAATCGTTGCCCGATCCCAGGTTCAGATTGAGTGAAGCCAGTTGATCGGCCAAGGGCGCCCGCGCGGCGCCGGGACCCGACGTGGCGCGCGATGCGAAAAACCACGCTCCCGCGAAAAAAGCAGCGGCAATGGCGAGCGCGATGATGAGCGCGCGGACGGGTGACGGCATACTCGCTTAGTACCCACCTATGCGGGAGCGGGTTTCGTCAGTGAAGGTAGGCCGTCGGGTCGACGGGTTTTCCTGAGATTCGGACCTCGAAATGCAAGTGAGGCCCCGTCGACATGCCGGTCGAGCCGACTGCGCCGATGAGCTGACCACGCTGAACCTGCTGGCCGTTTGAAACGTCGATGCGCGAGAGGTGGCCGTACCCGGTGGACATGCCGCCACCGTGATCGATCAAAATGTAGTTACCGTAGCCGCCGTACCAACCCGCCGAAATAATGGTCCCGGAAGCGGCGGCCTTCACCGGCGTTCCCATGTTCGCGCCGATGTCGAGACCCTGATGAAACTCAGGTGTACTTCCGAACGGACTGCGGCGCCACCCGAACGGCGATGTGATCACACCGGTGACCGGCCACGCAAGCGCGCCCGGAGCACTTTCGGGAGTCGTAATCCCGGCGGCGCGGCGCGCGGCCGCAATCTGCGCTTCGCGCTCGCGGATCAGTGCGACCAGCTGATCGTTCTCGGCTTGGCTCAAGCCTTCCATCTCGGCAACTTGTCCGGCGACGTGATGGCGCTGTGCGTCGGCCAGCGCGACGAGATTTCCGCGTTCCTGGGCGAGGATGTCGAGCTGGTTGCGCGCACGCTGCTGCGCGAGCTGTTGCTGTTCAAGGGCCGATTGATTCGCTTGCAGTGCTTCCTGCGCGAGGCGGACTTTTTTCTCCGCCGCTTGTCGCTCGCGCACCGCGCGCTGGTTGGCCGCGATAAGCAGGCCGAGATCTTGCCAGCGTTCGACGAAATCGGAAAACGATTTTGCCGCCATCAGCACGCTCAGATAACCCAGGTCGCCGCGTTCGTAGGTGTCGACGAGCCGCCGTTTGAGCAAGTTGTCGTGCAGCGCCAGCGTCTTCCGGGCTGCGTTTAATTGAACCGTATTGACGTCGAGCCTGTGCTGAGTCTGCGCCGCTTCCGACGCCAAGCCGTCGAGCCGCACGTTCACCTCGCCAATCGAATGGTTCGTTTGATCGAGGGCGCCTTGGAGGTTGGTGACGCGCACCGTCGCCGCGCGCAGCTCGGCGCGTTTCTGCTGGAGCTGCCGGTCGATCGCGGCCTTCTTGGCTTGTTCGGCTTGTATGCGCGCGTTGAGATCCGACGGCACCGCCGTTGCCGGAACGAGGCCCAGCAATAAAAAGACGGCGACCAGTCTGCGGATCATTGCCGGCGCTTGTCTTTCACGTAAACCGAACCCCCGATCGACTTGGCGTAGCGTTTGAGCTCGGCGGCCGTTTCGCCGATTTGCGCGTAATCGGTCAGTTGACGCTGATCGCTCGAAACAAGCGCTATCGACAGCGACATAATCGCGTACCGGTTGAGCGCGCCGCGCCTGTCGTGCGTTTCGATAAAACCTTGGCGAAGGTCCTGCGGACGGTACAGGTCGCGAATGCCGCGATCGAAGTCGGCGATGATCTCCCGCGCGATCTCCTCTGCGCGCTCGGGCAGCGTCACGATCAGAAAATCGTCGCCGCCGATATGACCCACGAAATCCTTATGCGTCCCGCGCCGGCGGACGACGTCCACGCCGATCGACGCGAGCATTCGGATGGCTTCGTCTCCGTGCGTAAATCCGTAGACGTCGTTGAACGCTTTGAAGTTGTCCAGATCCATGTACAGCACGGCAAACTGCGTCTGCGACTCGATGCGCCGGCGCAGCTCGGCTTCGATCGCCAGATTTCCCGGCAATTTCGTCAAAGGTGAGAGCGAAGCGTCCATCTCGACGCGCGCGATTTTCGCGCGCACCCGCGCAAGCAGCTCCTGGGGGCCGAACGGTTTGGTAATGTAGTCGTCAATGCCGGCCTCGAAGCCGGCGAGCTTGTCTTCAATCTCGCCCTTGGCCGTCAGCATGATGATCGGCACGTGCGTGATCGCAGGCTGCGCGCGTATGCGCCGCGCCAGCTCGTAGCCGTCCATGGCCGGCATCATGACGTCGAGCACCACCAAGTCGGGCTGCAGTGTCTCCAAGGTGCGCAATGCGTCGGCAGCGCTCGGCACGGCGATAACTTCGAATCCCGCAAGTTCCAAATTCGTTTGGATGATCTTGCGCAGGTTCCGGTCGTCGTCAACGACCAAGATTTGCGGCATCAGTCGCGCTTGTGAAGTGTGACCGTGAACGTCGTGCCGCGCCCCGGCTCGCTCCGGGCGTGGATTTTTCCGCCGTGCGCGCGCACGATGGCGCGCGCGATGTAGAGTCCCAGCCCGCTGCCGCCGGCTGCTTCGACGGCTTCGGAGTTTGCCCGATAGAAACGCTCGAAGACGTACGGGAGATCGTCATCGGAGATGCCGATCCCCGAATCGCTGACCTCTACGATCGTGCCTTCAGCTTCTTCGCTCCCGCGGATCGCGATCGCGCCGCCCGCGGGAGAATATTTGATCGCATTTTCGATCAAATTCCGGAAAAGATCGCGCAAGCGGTCGGGATCTCCCGAGACGGAAGCGCCGCCCGTCTCGCGCAGCACGGGATGGCGTTTGGTATCGAAATGTATCTCTGCTAAGGCCTCGTCCAAAACCGCATCGAGCGCAACCGTCGTCCGCCTGCGCAGCAGCTGGCCCGCTTCGACGCGCGTGACCAGCAAAAGGTCGTCGATCAGGCGCGCGAGCCGGTCGGCCTGATCTTCGATGATGCGCAGATACTCTTCGCGTTTTTCCACAAAGAGCTCGGGGTTTTGCCGAAGTGTTGCGGTGTAGGCTTTTATCGCGGCAAGCGGAGTCTTGAGTTCGTGCGAAACCGTGCTGACGAGCTCATTTTTTAGTTGTTCGATTTCGTCGATGCGGCGCATGGCATCAATCTCTAAGCCCGTAAGTACCTGCCGACCGCGATCCACGAAGCCAGGGCCCCAACTGCTGCGCCGACGGCAAACAGTTCGAGCACTAACGTCGAGAGATCGACCGCGACCGTGTTCATCGGAAGCCACGGAAGCGCTGAGGCGATCTTGGGAACCAGCGATGCCCGCGCCAGCGCGAGCGCGCCGACGGCGATGGCGGTTCCAAAGATACCGGCGAGCAGGCCCTCGCAGATGAAGGGCATGCGGATGTACATGTTGGTCGCGCCGACGAGCTGCATGATGGAAATCTCGCGCCGCCGCGCGAAGACGGTCAGGCGGATCGTGTTGGAAATGATGATGCCTGCGACCAGCAAGAAAAGCACGATGACTGCTATACCCACCGGGCGCATCACGGCCGCCAACTGAAGCAGGCGCTGTACTACTTCACGGCCGTACTCCACGTTCTGCACGTGGGGCAGCTTGGCGATGCTCCGGGCAACCGCGGGCACTTCTTGGGCCTCGCGCACGCGGATGCGGAATTTATCGGGCAGCGGATTCTCGGTGAGCAGCGACGTGTCGATTTGGCCCTTCATCAGACGACGCATCTGCGCGAGACCCTCGCGTTTAGGGACGAAGGTGACGCTGCGGATGCGCGGATCTTGCGCTAATGCCGCGCGTATGACGGTCTCTTGCGCCACCGTCGCGGCGGGATCGGCGTAGACCGAGATCTCGATCTGGCTGAAGACGCCGGACTCCGCGTGAATGAGCGCCGACCGCGCGTATAAGAAAATGCCCAGCATAACGATCGTCACCGCGACCGTGCCGATCGCGGTGATCTGCATGCCCGCGTTCCGGGTGAAGTTCCGCTGAACCTCACCCAGAAAGAATCTGATCCTGCCCCAGTCCAAGGAAGTAGTACCCTCGTTCTTCATCGGTGATCACGCGGCCGTTGTCCAAGCGCACGACGCGCCGGCGCATCCGATCGACGACGGCTTGATTGTGCGTGGCGACCACCACCGTGGTGCCTTTGAGATTGATCCGGCGAAGCAATTCCATAATCTCCGTCGTGTTGGCCGGATCGAGATTGCCGCTGGGCTCGTCGCACAGCAGCAGTTTGGGATTGTTGACCAGCGCGCGCGCGATCGCGGTGCGCTGCTGTTCGCCGCCCGAGAGTTCGTTTGGATACATGCGGCTCTTGTGCGCGAGTCCGACCAAGTCGAGCGCGCGCGGCACTTGACGCTGCACGTCACGCGTGTGCGCGCCGGTCACTTGCAGCGCAAAGGCGACGTTTTCCCACACGGTCTTGTCGCTTAATAATTTGTAGTCTTGGAAGACGACGCCCAGATGGCGGCGCAGCGCCGGAATGCGTCCGCGAGCCAGACGGTCGACGCGTATGCCGTCGACGGTGATGTGTCCGCTGGAGGGAGCCATCTCGCGGTACAGCAAGCGAAGCAGACTCGATTTGCCCGTTCCGGAATGCCCGACGAGGAAGATGAATTCACCCTTGCCGATCTCGAGACTGATGTTGTCGAGAGCGCGCACTCCGTTCGGATAAACGAGCGACACGCCGCGTAATGAGATCATCGCTGCAAAAGGGTTTTTCAAACTGTCCGAACGGATACCTCCGCTACGTTATGAATCTTGACTTAACCGCAGAACAAGAGGCTATCCGGCGCACCGTCCGGGATTTCGCACGCGAACGGGTTGCGCCGCGTGCCGAAGAGATGGACCGCGAGGAAGCGTTTCCATACGATTTGGTGCGTGAAATGGCCGGCCTCGGACTCATGGGGCTGCCGTTTCCCGAAGAGTACGGCGGATCGGGGGCCGACACGGTGAGTTACGCGCTCGCCGTCATGGAACTGGCGCGGGCAGATGCTTCGACGGCCATTACGATGGCCGCGCACGTGTCGCTGGGCGCGATGCCGTTCTACCTGTTCGGAACGAGCGAGCAGAAAGAGAAATATCTCGTGCCGCTGGCGCGCGGCGAGCGTCTCTGGGGCTTCGGGCTGACCGAGCCCAACGCGGGCAGCGACGCCGGAAATACGCAGACCAAGGCTGTTCTTCGCGATGGAACATGGACCGTCAACGGGACCAAAGCATTTATCACCAACAGCGGAACCGACATCACCGCCGGCACGACGATCACCGCGGTGACGGGCAAGCGCGGGGACGGCAAACCTGAGATCAGCAACCTCATCGTGCCGCAAGACGCGCCCGGATTTTCGCGCAGCAAAAAATATCGCAAGATGGGCTGGCGCGCGTCGGACACGCGCGAGCTCGTTTTCACCGATTGCGAGATTCCGCAGGAGAACGTTCTGGGCGCGCGCGGGGACGGCCTCAAGAATTTCCTGACCATCCTCGACGGCGGGCGCATTTCGGTCGCCGCGCTCTCGGTCGGCCTCGCACGCGGCGCCTACGACGAATCGGTGAAGTACGCCAAGGAACGGCACGCGTTCGGGAAACCGATCAGCAAGTTTCAAGCCATCGCATTTAAGATCGTGGACATGGCTACGGAGATCGAACATGCCGAGCTCATGGTCCTCAAAGCGGCGTGGGAGAAAGATCAAGGGCGCGATTTCGTCCGGAGCGCGAGCTACGCGAAACTCTATGCGGCCGAGTTGTCACATCGCGTCGTGAACGACGCGGTGCAGATCCACGGCGGCTACGGCTTCATGGACGAGTATCCGGTCTCGCGCATGTACCGCGACCAAAAAATTAACGAAATCGGCGAAGGCACCAACGAAGTGCAGCGTATGATCTTGGCCAAGCTGCTCGGCCTTTAGTTCTGTACCGCCGTCGACCAGCCTGAGTAATCGCCGCCGAACTCTTCGGCAAGCGTGGTGAGCGCGACGCGCATCTCCGTGATCTTAAACGGATCGACGGTCTCCAGTTTTGCGCACCGTACTGCGTTCTCGCTTGGATCGATCGCTACGCGGTAGCCTTTGTCCGCCATGACGCGCGCAAAGCCGTCAAGTTTTTCGCGATCATCGAAGATAACGGTGTGCTCGATCGGACGGCGTTTCTCGAGATCGTCGCCGGCATCGATCAAGACTTGCAACGCCTTCATGTCGTTCGCGAACGCCATTTGCTGCGGATCGGGATACAGGTAGTTCGTGTATACGGCCCACAGCGGATCGGCGGCGGCCAGCAAACTGTAGGTGTACTCTTTGTGCGCCGACATGACGTGCGCAACGGGCGCCGCGACGTCGTCGCTCTCGGGACCATAATAATGGAAGGTGCGCATGCCCCGGCCGGTCACACGTCCGGCCTCGACTAAGCCGGCCGGCTCGAGCGCCGAAGCAAGCTCCTCTTCGATGCGCTGCAGGACGCGGTATTCGTTCGCGCCGGTCATGCCGTGCTGATCGGGCTCGCGCAGCGTGACGGCAATCGTGTACGCGGTTGCCTTGCTCGTGTCCGGTGCGCCTTCGCTCAATGCGAGGTCCACGGCCACCGAGATCGGCTCTCCCTCGACGCGCGCAAAATACGACGACCAGTCCGCCATGCCGATCCTTCTTCCCCAAAGGCCGCCCAGCCCGTCCTTTCGAACGTTCTCTTCAGCGGCCGCACCCATGTGTTAAGGAGAGTCCATGTTTCGTCGTCTTTTTCTCGCCGCCGCATTGTCGGCGCTCGCTTCCGCACCCGCCTTTGCGAGCTTGCAAACCGGCGCCACGGCGCCGGACTTTAAGACGCAGGCTTCGCTCGGCGGCAAAGTTTTCGACTTCAATCTCGCCGACGCGCTGAAAAAAGGTCCGGTCGTTCTCTATTTTTATCCGGCAGCGTTTACGAAAGGCTGCACGATCGAAGCGCACGACTTCGCCGACGCCGTCGACCGGTATAAGAAGTTGGGCGCAACCGTGATCGGCATTTCGCACGATACCATCGACACGCTGAATAAGTTCTCGGTCAGCGAATGCCGCAGCAAGTTTGCCGTCGCGGCCGATCCGCAGCTGACCGTCGCCAAAGCGTACGACGCGGTTTTAGCACAAGCTCCAACCTATGCCAACCGGACGTCCTACGTGATCGCGCCCAACGGAAAGATCATCTACACCTATACGGATTTGAATCCGGCGATGCACGTCACCAACACGCTGCAGGCCCTGCAGCAGTACGAGGCGTCCCAGCACTGATCTGAACCGGCGGCGGCCCCGGCGCATAGAAAAGGCATGAGAATCTTCATGCCTGCCGCGGCGGCCGCCGCCGTTCTTCTGGGAGCCGCCGCCGCCATTCCCAACGCCGCCACCGCAACGACCGCGCAAACGGTCGAGATTAGCGGTTTCGCGTTCAAACCCGCGGTGCTCGACGTCGCTGCCGGCGACGCCATCACATTCGTCAACCACGATCAGGAAGCGCACACCGTAGTCGCGCAGAGCGGGGCTTTCAAGTCGAGCGGTCTCGACACGAACGATCAGTGGACCGTTCGTATCTCAAAGCCTGGAAAGTACCCGTACTTTTGTTCGCTGCATCCGTACATGAAGGGCACGATCGTCGTGCGTGCCGCGCGAGGCATGCACTGATGCAGCGAAAAGACTTTCTCGAACATGTCGCCTGGACGGGAGCCGGCATCGCCTATGCGCTGAGCGCCGGCGGACTCATGACCGGCACCGCTTTGGCGCGCGGCGTCACGGGGTCGATCGACTTCGTGCAGATCAGCGACAGTCATATCGGTTTTCATCAGGAGGCAAACCCGGACGTATCCGCCACGCTGCAGTCCGCGGTCAATGCCATCAACGCGCTGCCGGATCAGCCGAAGTTCGTCATCCATACCGGCGACGTGACGCATCTCTCAAAACCCGAGCAGTTCGGAACGGCGAAAGACATCCTCTCGCAATTGCGCGCGCCGCTGATCGTCATTCCCGGCGAACACGATTTTATCGGCCAGGATTACAACTCGTTTTTTCAAGCCTTTCCGACGCCCAAGGGCGGGAAACAGTGGTTCTCGTGGGATCAGAACGGCACGCATTTCGTCGCGCTGATCAACGTTTTCGATTTTGAAAAGATGGGTCTGCTCGGCAACGATCAGCTCACCTGGCTGAAACGCGATCTTGCTGCGCAGTCCCGTTCGACGCCGATCGTCGTCTTCACGCACGCGCCGCTCTACGCGCTCTTTCCGTCCTGGGGCTGGACGACCGAGGACGGCACGAAAGCGATCGCGATGCTCCAACCTTTCGACAACGTCACAGTCCTCAGCGGACACATTCACCAGGTCGTCACCCATCAGGAAGGCAACATTCGTTTTGCGACGGCCGACGCAACCGCATACCCGCAGCCCGCGCCGGGTACGGCGGACAAACCCGGGCCGCTCACGCTCCCACACGATCAATTGCTGCGGGCGATTGGATACCGCAACGTCGTACTCGAGAAAGGGCATGCCGCCGCCATCGACGATCGCAGGTTCGCCTAGCACCGTCAGCGCGCAAGAGCGCGCGATGGAAAGCGGATTCGTCGCGCGCGAAGCGTGGGCGTTCGAGGCGGCCTATCAGGCATTCAAGAGCGCGCTGTTCGGCGCGGCCGTCGGCATACTGGCCGATCGAGAAGATGCCGAAGACGCCGTTCACGACGTGCTCGCACGGCTGTGGCAACGCGGCCACGCATACTCGACTGCGCGCGGATCGCTGCGCGCATTCCTGATCGCATGCGTTCGGAACGAAGCGCTCTCGCGCCGGCGCAAGAGCTCGAACCGGCTGCGTATCGAGCAAACTATTCGTCCGGAAATGGTCGAACCCGCCGACGAATCGCTGGCCGATCGCGACCGCATCGCGCGCGCTTTGGAACTACTAGGAGAAAAACAACGCGAAGCGATCCGTCTGTCTTTTGAAGAGGGTTTGCCGTACGCCGAAATTGCGCTCCGGCTCAACGAGCCGGCCGGCACGATCAAGAGCCGGCTCTCGAACGCGGTGCGGACGCTCCGCGCTCACTTCGCCGCCCAAGGAGAAACATTGTGAACGATCCGCGGAACGAGCATCTGGAAGAGGCCGCCGAGCTGTACGCGCTCGGCGCGTTGCCGGATGCCGAACGGACGGCGGCAGAGGCGCACATCGCACATTGCGGCGAGTGTGCGCGGCGCGTGGGACAAGCCGAGGAGACGGTGGCGGTTTTGGTCGGGCCGCAAGCGCCGTCGGCGCAGCTCGACCGCCGCATCCATGCGCTATTCGTGCGCCGGGGCGGCGGAGCGCGCGCGTTCTATCCGCTCGTTGCGGCCGCGCTCATTATCGCTTTGTTGCCGGGTGCTTTCTTTTGGCAGCGCGATCGCGATCTGCGCGCCTCCGATGCGGTGAACCGGCAAGCCGTCGCCGCGATGATTGGATCGCATTTTCTGCATTCGCAATTTGTGAAGGTCGCGCCGGATGCGCCGCCTGCCAAAGCAATCTTCGCGCGCAACGGTGCGTGGGTCTATGTGATTGCCGTGACCGACCGCGATCTCACATTGAACGCCGGCGGCCGCGTACTCGGAAAACTCTCGGGAACGGGAAACGAACGCGCTATCTTCGTCGAGCATCCGCCCGCAACCAAGTCGCTAGTGCTGTCCGATGGTTCGCGCGTGCTGGCGCACGCTGCCGTGGCCCTGCCCTAGCCGGCGGTTTTGCGCTGCTGTGCGTCGAGCGCGGTGATCTCGCGCGTCGCAAGTTCGACGGGCACGAGTTCGGGAAGTTCCGCGTCGGGCAGCGACGCGAGTTCGCGGATCTTGCGTCCCTGCGGTAAGACGCGGCTCTCCATCGATCCGACTGCGCTGTTGTAAGCGCCGACCGCTTTTTCGAGGCTCGCACCAATCGACGCGATGTGCCCGGCGAACGCACGCACGCGATCGTAGAGCACACGCGCGGCCTCGGCGATTTTCTTGGCGTTCTCTTCCTGCTGACGATGCTGCCAGCCGAGCGCATAGGAACGAAGGAGGCCGATCATCGTCAGCGGGCTGGCGATGTAGACGTCTTTGCCGGCTCCGTATTCGATCAGATCGGGATTCTCCGTGCAAGCGGCGCTCAAAAAGGCTTCGCCCGGAACGAACATCACGACGAAGTCCGCCGAGCGTTCGGCGCGCTGATAGTTGCGGCGAGCGAGCTGATCGACGTGATTCTTAAAAGCTGCGGCATGTGCGCGAAAACGCTCGCGCCGCCCGGCTTCGTCGGGAAGTTCGACGGCCTCGAGAAAAGCGTTAAGCGGAACCTTCGCATCCACGAAGATGCGCGAGTTTCCAGGCAGCTGCACGGTCAAGTCGGGGCGTCCGCGGTCTTCGCCCGTCTGCAGCGTCTGCTGTTCGCCGAAATCGCAGTACGATTCCATCCCGGCAAGTTCGACCACGCGGCGCAGCTGGATCTCACCCCATTTGCCGCGCGTCGTCGGATTGCGTAACGCGGCGGAAAGCTGCGTTGCCGCCGTCTCCATTTTGCCGCTGCGGTCGATCAGTCCGGATATTTGTTCGCGCAGGCCCTCGTAGGCGCCGGAGCGTTTTTCTTCCATCTCGCGCACAAGCGCGTCGAACTCGGTGAGTTTTTGCTGAACCGGCGATACGATGGCGGCAAACTTCTCGTTGGCGAGCGTCAGAAACGAGTCGCGCTGCATCTCGGCCACGCGCGCGTTGGCTTCGTGCAGTTCGGCTTTGAGCCGTCCCGCTGCAAACCACATGATCGCCGCACCCGCGGCGACGCCGCCGAATAACGCGAAGAGGACGGCGAACGAGATCGTCACCCCGTAACGATTCGCGCTACGTTTTTAAATACTTTGTGAAGAAGGCCTGAGCGCGGCGCCAGCTGTCTTCGGCGGCGTCTGCCACGTACGAAGATCGCTGGTCGTCGAAAAACGCATGCCCGGCATCGTCGTAGACAACGATGTCGTTGGGAACCTGCAGAGCTTTTTGGAACGCGCGTACGGAGTCGGCCGGAATGCTCGTATCGCGTCCGCCGTAGCTTCCCAACACCGGCATCGTGACGGCGGCGGGATCGATTCCCGCGGGATTGCCGTACCATGCGCTTGCGGCCGAGAAAACGTCGGGATTATCGATTGTTTGGCGCAGCGCGATCGCGCCGCCCATACAAAATCCGGTGATCGCTATTCGCGCGCGCGCCTGCCGCGTCTTGACCCACTGCGCCCCGGAGCGGAGATCGCTCGCCGTTTGCTGACGATCGAGTTTTCCCGCGAAGGGCCTGAAGACGGAAAAATCGGTGGCGCCGTCACCGGTGGGCGCGCCGAGCCGCCCATAGAGGTCGGGAGCGATTGCGGCAAATCCGGCTTTGGCCAGTCGCCGGACGAAGTCACGGATCGAAGTGTCTACGCCCCAGATGTGCATCGTAACAACGATGCCCGGCGTCGCTACGGTCGCGCTGCGCGGCAGCGCCGCGTAGGCGGAAATCGCGCCGGCCGCGCTCGCCAGCCGCACGTGCTCGACGGAAATGCTTGGATCGTCTTCCGGCACGAGTGGCGGATGCAGCTTGCCGAGGGCGGACTGAGCGAATGCCGTCCCGAGCGTCGCGGTTCCGGCCGCGGCCGCCGCGGTCGTTCCCAGAAAAGTTGACCGCCGCACATTCGGGCTGGTCGAGTTTGTGGGATCAATCTCTTTCATGGCGTAACTCCCTTGCGTCAAAGGGAGGCTTCATGAATCGGGCGTCTTTTCTTTCCAGCGCTACCATTGCTGCGGCAGCCACCGGCGTGCCGGGCGGATCGAACTTCGTCGAACGCCGCGCCAACTTCGACGCCGCCGGTTTCGCGCGGGCGGTCGATAAACCGGCCGATATCCGCCAAGTCTGGGAAGCGGTCTCATTCCACCCCGCGATCTTCAATAACATAAAGAACGGGCTCACCGGGTTGCGCTTCGGCTTCGGATATCCGGCCGACCGCATCGGGTTGGTGCTGGCGCCGCACGGCCCATCGAGTGCCTACACGTACGCGGACGAGGTGTGGCAGCGATACCACATCGGTGATGCTTTCGGCTTGAAGGACGGATCCGGAAAGATGATCGACTCCAATATCTTTCTGCGCCCGCAATCTGCATTCGAGAGTGCGACCGACCCCGACGATCCGCAAAGCATCTATCAAGATACGTCGATCGCGACGCTGCAGTCTCGCGGCATGGTTGTCTTGACCTGTCATACTGCGGTTGAAGAACAAGCGCGCGCGATCGTTAAAGGCGGTTTTGCTCCCGCGGGCATGAACGCACCGGCCGTCGCCGACGACATTCTGATGCACCTGATTCCGGGTGCGCTCGTCGTTCCCGCAATGATCGCCGCGATCGCCGAATTGCAGCAGCGCTATCATTACAGTTACTTGACCTTAACGTTCGCATGAAAAAACTTACGCTGCTCTTCGCGGTCATAGTGTTAGCCGCGTGCGCCGGACAAAGCGCGCCCGCGCCGGCGCCGATCTATGACGAGAAAGCTGTTCCGGCCGGCCCGGCCGGCGATATGATTCGCTATGGCCGCGAACTGATCGTCAACACGCGCGCGCACATGCGCGGTTATGTCCTGGCGAACTTCGATTGCGCAGCTTGCCACATCGCGGGCGGGACCAAGCCCAAAGGCGGCAGCTTCGTGGGCATCTATGGGCAATTTCCGCAATGGAACGCGCGCGCGAAGCGCACGATCGCGCTGCATGACCGGCTGGCGGAGTGTTTTCTTTACAGCATGAACGGCAAGCCGCCGGCATATAACAGCCGCGAAATGATCGCGCTGGTCGCCTACATCGCCTACTTGTCGCGCGGCACGCAGGTGGGCGCGACGCCCGATCCGTCGGTCAAACTCACGAAGTTCGCGCCGCCGCAGCCCGCAAGCGCTCAGCGCGGATCGGCTCTGTACGCGCAGAAGTGCGCCGCCTGTCACGGGGCAACGGGCGCCGGGTCGGCGGCCTTTCCGCCGCTCTGGGGTCCAAAGTCGTTCAACGGTGGAGCGGGCATGCACCGGCTCGCGACGATGGCCGCCTTCGTGCGGTACAACATGCCGGAAAACGCTCCGGGCTCGCTCACGCCCCAGGAGGCCTACGACGTCTCGGCCTTCATCCTGCGCCACGCACGGCCCAAGTTTGAGGGAACCCGTCCGGTCGGGTTTCCGGTGTTTCCGGCCAAGTATTTCTAAGGGGTGCGACCGGGCAGGTTGCATCCGATAGCCAAAACGGGGCAATCTTGGGAAGGGCCCTTATAGTGGTAGACGGAGAGAACATTCTTGCCTGAGACCCTAGTGCGGATCGTGTTGCCCGAGATGGGCGAGTCGGTGACCGAAGGTTCGGTCGTCGCTTGGCGTAAGCAGCCCGGCGATTTTATCGCCGAAGGCGATCCGCTCGTTGAGATCACGACCGACAAAGTCGACGTCGAAGTTCCGGCGACGGTTTCGGGCGTCGTGAAGCAACTGCTTGCGGCTGAAGGCGACACGGTTGCCGTCGGCGCCGCGCTCGCTGAAATCGATACGAGCGCCAAAGCTC
>JABXNS010000113.1_pt1 | contig 23721 bp, 20 predicted proteins | sample 7301101 | NCBI WGS metagenome assembly JABXNS01 (sample SAMN14449646, study PRJNA615230) | soil metagenome | isolation source: soil from bare, unvegetated metal-rich iron-sulfur acidic spring small-cell... | place: Canada: Paint Pots Mound, Kootenay National Park, BC | collected 2017-05-25 | reverse complement strand
ACGCTGGGCGGCGCAGACGGGGAGGACCCTTCTTGCTCCCGTCATTCGTCTGGCGAGCGCTTTTTGGGCGGCCGATCGCGCCGCGGGAAAGCCGACCCCAACGACTGCGCAGGTTCGCAGCGCATATCGCCGGGCGATACGAATAGCCTACCGCGATGCCATCGAAGTCGCCGACCTTGCCATAGACGGCGACGATCTTCTCAAGGTCGGGATAACCGGCCCCGCCGTCGGCAAAACGTTACGAAATCTGCTCGAGGCGGTTATTGATGATCCCGCCGCGAACACGCGCGACAACCTCGTCGGCTTGATAGTTGCTCGACGGCGGGACGGGTTCGCGTGAGGGCTCTTATTTGTGGTGTCGGCGGCCAGGACGGCGCCTATCTCGCCCAGCTCCTTTTGTCCAAAGGTTACGAGGTCTGGGGCACATCTCGAGACGCACAAATAAACGAGTTCCGAAATCTGCAGGCGCTGCAATTGCGCGACAGGATCCAACTTGTCTCGATGGCGCCTACCGATTTCCGGAGTGTTTTGTCGGTCTTTCTCGGGGCGGAGCCCGCGGAGGTTTATTATTTGGCGGGGCAGAGTTCGGTCGGATTATCGTTCGAGCAGCCGTTACAAACTCTGGAAAGCATTACGATGGGCTGCCTCCACATCCTGGAGGCTATTCGCACCTCGGGATGGAAGACAAAGCTTTATCACGCCAGTTCGAGCGAGTGTTTTGGAGACGTTGGCCAAGTTCCAGCCCATGAACACACACTTTTTCAGCCGCGTAGTCCATACGCGGTCGCGAAGGCGGCGGCGCACTGGATGATTGTCAATTACAGGAAGGCGTACGGTGTTTTCGCGTGCAACGGAATCTTTTTCAACCACGAGTCGCCGTTTCGCCCAACTCGCTTCGTGACTCGAAAAATTGCAGACAGCGCAATCCGGATAGCTGGCGGGTCCCGGGAGAAGCTCGCGTTGGGACGATTGGACGTCGTGCGCGACTGGGGGTGGGCGCCCGAATATGTCGAGGCAATGTGGCTAATGCTCCAGCAGCCAAAGCCCGATGACTTCGTTGTCGGCACCGGAACCAGCCGAAGCCTCGAGCACTTCGTCGCGAAGGCTTTCTCGCTCGTCGGCCTCGATTGGCACGATTGCGTGACGACCGACCCGTGTCTGTGCCGTCCCACCGACATTCGGATCGGCTCAGCAAATCCAGCCAGGGCTGAATCATGCTTGGGATGGAAGGCGAAATACCTCGTCGACGACGTGATCGAGAAAATGGTGCAGGCAGAACAACGGCTTGAGCACGCCTGACCCGCGCGAACGAACGACTCTCGACATCCCCGAAGTCGACGAGGCGCTGAGTCCGGCTCCGCGCCTCCTTCCCCTGCAGACACTGGCCAGATCCAGCGCGATCAACGCGGTCTTTCTCGTTCTTCAGAGCATCGTGTTCCTCGTTTTCACGCGTGTTGCGTTCCGGATTCTTGGACCGGACCTGTATGGTCTGTGGACGGTCCTCTTCGCTATCCAGACCGTTTCCGTCGTCGCAACGCTCGGCATTCCTCAGGCTGCGACCAAATTCGCGGCGCAATTTGGTACAATTGACGGCGATCGCGAGCAGGTCGGGGAGACGGTTGCGGCAACGTATGTGCTCCTGTTGGCCGCCGGCTCCATCGCCGCGCTCTCAGTCGCCGTCGGACGGAACTTCATAGCGGGTGGTCTGGTTCCGGCTGCGCAACAGCGCGAGCTCGCTGGCGGGATTGGATTCCTGGCACCCGCTTTCGTTCCGACCTTTATTCATCAGGGCTCCCGCGCACTGTTGCTGGCGAAATTCCGGAACGGTCTTGTCGGGTTTCTCGATCTCGTCCAATCCGCCGTCCTCGCTAGCGGAGTCGTGGTACTCGCGCTCCGACACGTTATTACTGCGCGAGAGCTCGGGCTCTGGATCACCGTCGTCGCGCTTGCCACCTCGGCGACGTCGCTTGCGTGCGTGTACACCACATTCCGTGGCTCCCCCCGGCCGAGGCTCACAACTTCCGGTGTCAGGGCTTCGCTCCGCTACGGCTTCTTTGCCTGGATCGCTGTACTCGGCTCGATGCTCTTCGATGGCGGAGACCGGCTGGTAGTGTCTCATTTGCTTGGACCCACACTGGCCGGAGCGTACGGAATCGCCACCGGCGTCGCGATGCGGCTCACCCAGCTCAACACGCCGGGCACTCTGCTCCTCAGCCCCTTCGTCAGCAGCCATGAAGCGGGGAATCGTCTCGATACCGTCGCTCGGGCTCTCCGACTCACCAACGTTGCCGTCGCCTCCCTGCTTGCCGCGGCGGGAGCAGTCCTTCTGCTCTGGACCAGGGAGATTTTGACCATTTGGATCACCCCCTCTTTCGCCACTGATTACGTCCCGATGTTCGCGGTCCTTGTCCTCGTGTACGCGACATTTTCGGTGGCCGGTCCCGGGTACCAGACGCTCCTTGGACTGGGACGTGTTCGACTGCTCGCGCTTCTCGGCGTGATTGGAAGCGTCGGGACGCTCGTAACTATGGCAGCGCTCGCGCCCGCTTGCGGCGTGCTGGGCGCGGCCTTTGCAAATGCGGCCTATCTTACTGTGCTCGTCGCCAGCTTCAGCGCCGCGAAAGCCGTCGGGTTGAGACCGGGACGGACGTTGCTGGAAGACGTCGGTATTCCGTTGGGGCTGTTATATTTCGCGGCCTGCATTTCGCTATTGCAAGTGGGAGCCTTGGAACGCGCAAATGCCACCGTGATCGTGCTGATCGGCTTGGGTTTTCATGCATGGCGCGTTTTTGGTAGCGGGCGCGGACGCGCGGCACGATGATCGGTGAGCCCAAGCCTCGAAAATGTTGAGCACCACTTGAAGCGACGAGAGAAGATGGGTCGATATTCGATTGTAGGTTTGGGAAAACTCGGAGCCAGCATGGCGGCTGCAATCGCTAGTCGCGGACATTCCGTCGTCGGCGTGGATGTCAACGAGGCGTCGGTCGCCAGGGTCAACGCCGGGAAGGCACCCGTCAAGGAGACCGACCTCCAGGAGACCATCGCGGCCAATCGGGCGCGCTTGCGCGCAACGACCAACGCAACCGACGCAGTGCAGAATTCCGATGTGACCTTCGTCGTCGTCCCCACGCCCAGTGACGAGCGAGGGTCGTTCTCTCTGAAGTACGCCGCCGCGGCCTGCCGCGCGATTGGCGAGGCGCTCGCTGAGAAGGAGGGATATCATCTCGTCGTAATGTCGAGCACGGTGCTTCCGGGGTCCATGCGTTACGGACTTCTTCCGATCCTCGAGGAACACTCGGGGAAGCAGGCCGGTGCGGACTTCGGACTTTGCTACAGCCCTGAATTTATCGCGCTTGGCAGCGTCATTCGCGACTTCCTCAACCCCGATTTTACGCTCGTCGGGGAGCTCGACGAGAAGTCGGGATCACTCCTCCAGAACGCGTACGCCGAGATCATGTCGAACGGGGCAAAGTCCCAGCGAATGACGCTTGAGAACGCGGAGCTCGCCAAGATCGCCGTGAACACGTACGTAACGACCAAAATCACTTTCGCCAACATGCTAGCGGAGCTGTGCGAGCGCCTTCCGGGCGGCGACATCGATGTCGTATCGGCTGCCCTTGGGCTCGACTCACGAATTGGAAGAAAATATCTTACCGGCGCGATCGGCTATGGCGGACCCTGTTTCCCGCGCGACAACGTGGCGCTCAGCTATTTCGCCAACGCGGTTGGCTCCCGGGCGACGCTAGCCGAGACCACCGATGCGTTCAACAGAAGCCTTGCCCATCGACTGGTGGATCGGCTCGGAATGTTTCTTGAGTCGGCATCGAAGGTTGCAGTCCTCGGACTCGCGTACAAGCCTTTGTCTCACGTGGTCGAGGAATCGCAGGGCGTGATGCTGGCGCGCGCGCTCGCCGACAAAGGCCTGAGCGTAATTGCTCACGACCCTTTGGCGGCAGAATCTGCCCGCGCGGTTCTTCCCTCCAACATCAAGGTCACTGATTCCCTGTCTGCCGCTCTCGCCGACGCCGATGTGGTTATCGTCACGACACCAGATCCGGTGTACTCGGCGCTCACCACAGCGCAGCTCACCCGCGACGGCCAGATGGTCACCGTACTCGACTTCTGGCGACAGCTTTCCGGGACGCTGAGGAGCGCGCCCAGGATCCGTTATGTTGCCATGGGTCGCTCGCTGGATGACGAAGCAAATTCGGTGCGTCTGATGGAACTCTGGTCGGCAACAGCTCTTGCCTAGCATGCCACTTCGGATCGTGCTCGCCCAGATCAACCCGCGCGTAGGGGATCTCGCCGGCAATGGGACACGGATCGTTCAGTCCATCGCGCAGGCGCGCGATTCCGGCGCTGACATCGTTGTGTTCCCGGAAATGGCGATTCCAGGTTATCCTCCGGAAGATCTGCTGCTCCGCCCTTCGTTCGTCCGCGCGGCCGCTGCAATTCTGGACACAGTCGTACAAGCCAGCAAAGGACTCACTGTCATTGTGGGGACGATCCACGACGACGGATTGCTCCGGAACGCGGCGGCGGTGATTCACGACGGCTCGTTGATCGGCCTCGAGTACAAGCAGCGACTGCCAAACTACGGCGTTTTCGACGAGAACCGGTACTTCGTGCCGGGAGATTCGGTGCGGGTATACCAGCGTGGCTCGGTCTGCTTCGGCGTCTGCGTCTGCGAGGACATGTGGTATCCGGATGGCCCTTATGCGGCGCAGGTTGCCGAGGGCGGCGCGAACGTGCTGATCAACCTTTCCGCGTCACCTTTTCATCTGTTGAAGGGCTTTCAGCGCGTGCGCATGCTGGGCACGCGCGCGGCCGATACCGCGGCGTACGTCGCGTACTGCAATATCGTCGGCGGCCAGGACGAGCTCGTGTTCGACGGACAGAGCACGGTGTTCGATCCGAGCGGCGCGACTGTGGCGAGAGCGAAGCAGTTCAGGGAAGACATGCTCATCGCTGACATCGACGTCGAGGCGTTGCGCCAATTTCGTCTGACGACGCTCAACATCGGGCGGGCGGCATACGCGCGGCCCGCGGGCTCGACTGCCGTTCCGCGCATCGATCTCCCCGATACCGGTTCCACCCAGCGTGCGTTCATCGCGGCGCGCATCGAACCATATCTTGCCCCCGTCGCCGAAGCGTACAACGCGCTCGTCCTCGGGGTCGGCGACTATGCCCTAAAGACGGGCTTTCGCTCCGTTGTGCTGGGTCTGTCGGGTGGCATCGACAGCTCGCTCGTGGCAGCGATCGCCGTGAACGCGCTAGGCGCGCAGAATGTCGTCGGCGTTGCGATGCCGACGCGGTATTCATCCGACGCGAGTCTGGAAGACGCGAGACAGCTGGCGACGAATCTGGGAATGAGACTCATTGAGCTGCCGATCGATTCGGTGTTTCAAGCGAGCCTCGACGCCCTATCCAACGTGTTTGCCGACCAAATGGCGGATCTCACCGAGGAGAATCTGCAGTCGCGCGTCCGCGGCAACATGCTGATGGCGTTGTCCAACAAATTCGGTTGGCTGGTTCTCACCACCGGCAACAAGAGCGAAGTCAGCGTAGGGTATTCAACTCTTTATGGTGATAGCGCGGGCGGATTTGCGGTGATCAAGGATGTACCGAAGACACTCGTCTATCAGATCAGCAAGCACATCAACGACGCCGCGGGTCACGCGGTCATTCCTTTGCGGGTGATCGAGAAGGCGCCTTCCGCGGAGCTGAAGCCGGACCAGAAGGACACCGATTCCCTTCCCGAGTACAGCGTTCTCGATCCGATTCTCCGGGCATATATCGAAGAGAACTCGGCAGCGGGTTCGATCATTTCGCGGGGGTTCGAGGAGGCGACGGTCCGCAGAACAGTTGGCCTGGTGGACCGGAGTGAGTACAAACGCCGTCAAAGCCCGCCCGGAGTGAAGATCAGCGGCCGGGCGTTCGGGCGCGACTGGCGTCTGCCGATCAGCAACGCATTCTCGGACAATTGAGATAACCATTTAGTAATCAGACAAAGGGACCCGATGCAGATGGCGAAAGAACTGGCCGTTGTCGCAGGCGGCGGCGGATTCATCGGCGGGCACCTAGTTGCCTCGCTGAGGAAACAGGGATACAAGGTGCGGGCGGTAGACATCAAGCCGTTCGACGAGTGGTACCAGAAGTTCGACGACGTCGACAACAAAGTCGCGGACCTTCAGGTACGCGAAAACTGTGACAAGGCCGTGAGAGGCGCGCAGCACGTGTATCAGCTCGCCGCAGACATGGGCGGCATGGGCTTCATCGAGAACAACAAGGCGCTTTGCATGCTGTCGGTGCTCACCAACACCCATATGCTGCAGGCCGCGAAAGAAGCCGGGATCGAGCGCTTCTTTTACTCCTCTTCGGCGTGCGTATACAACGCCGACAAGCAGCGCGACACTAATGTTACAGCTCTCAAGGAAGAGGATGCCTACCCCGCGTTACCTGAAGACGGTTACGGCTGGGAGAAGCTTTTTTCCGAGCGCATGTGCCGCCACTTTCGCGAGGACTACGGCTTGACGACGCGCGTGGCTCGCTACCACAACGTCTACGGCCCGCTCGGCAGCTGGACCGGCGGCCGCGAGAAGGCGCCGGCCGCAATTTGTCGCAAGGTGGTTGAAGCCCTCGCGAGCGGACATCACAAGATCGAGATCTGGGGCGACGGTATGCAAACACGCTCCTTCATGTACATCGACGATTGCGTCAAGGGCACCCAGGCAATTCTCGCCAGCGACATCCTCGAGCCGATAAACCTCGGCAGCAGCGAGCTGGTGACGATAAACGAGCTCGTCGACATGGCGGAGGATATAGCGGGTGTTAAGCTCGAGCGCTCGTACAACCTGAGCGCACCCAAGGGTGTGAACGGAAGAAACTCGGACAACACGCGTATCTCTCGCGAGCTTGGCTGGGAGCCATCCACTCGTCTTCGTGACGGTCTCGAGATCACTTATCGCTGGATCCACGACGAATACTTGCGGGCGCATTCTAAGAGCAGGAGGCTGAGCGAAACGAAGCAGGCTCTTGCCGGAAATGCCGAGATTGGCGCGTCCTGAGAGAGCATTTGAACGTGTCACGCGTGAGGGGCGGAGAGGCGATCAGACGCGCCGCCTGCAGAATCCACAAGTTCAAGGGTAGAGATTTTCTCCTCTGGAATCTCGCGTCCCTGCTCAACCGGAGCTGGCCGCAATCATTCGCCTACACCGACGCTCGCGGGCTCAAGTTCCTACTTGATCTAAACGACCCGGCCTATCGCGCCCTCTATCTCTTCGGTCAGTATGAATGGGATCTGCTCTGGACGCTCGACAATCTTCTCGCGAAGGCTGAGACCTTCGTCGAAGCTGGCACCAGCATCGGACTCTACACGGCCATCGCAGCCCGGAGCGTCGGTCGGAACGGAAAAGTTCTGGGCTTCGAGCCGCTGAATTCGGCGCGGGAGACAGCGGAGCGCCACGTCCGGCTGAATGCACTCACCAACGTGTCAATCGCGCCCTATGCGCTCGGAACGGCGCCAGGCACGGCTGAAATCTTTGATTTCTTCGGACTGCCGACCGGCCATGCTTCGCTAGCGAATCTTGCTCCCGACGGCGCTCCCCAGAAATGCGAAGTTGCGACCCTGGATTCCCTCCTCAGCGAGGGTGATAGATCCCATGTGCGGTTGATCAAGCTCGACGTCGAAGGGTCGGAATTCGCCGCGTTAAAAGGTGCGGACGCTACGATTGACGCGAGCCATCCGCGGATTATCATCGAGTGCAACACAGAGACAGCTGCGGCGTTCGGTTACTCGTTCGCCGAGGTGGAGCGCTGGTGTCACGACAGGGCCTACGTTGGATTCGTATGGCGCGCGGGTCGCTGGGTCCAACTTCCTTCCAATGGAGCCGACACGATGCCGCATAATGTACTCTTCGTCTGGCACGGCGACTGTGATGCGTTGCGAAGGGTCCGCGCGCAAGGGACAGAGCCGTGATCAACACGCGGCGGCAGATGCTTCCGACAATCTCAATAATAATTCCTACCCGAAATCGTGCCGCACGTTTGAGGCAGGTACTCGACGCGTTGCTAGACGATCCGTACCCCAAGAAGGAGATCATCGTCTGCGACGGGGCGTCGACGGACGGAACCCTGGAGCTGCTCCGATCTTACGGCGACCGCGTTCGCTGGGTATCCGAAAGAGACGGCGGCGAGTTCCAGGCACGCAATAAAGCCGTTCAAATGGCGACCGGCGATATCATCCGGAATTTGAGCGACGACGACATCCCGGTGAGTGGCGGGCTCGCGGCGGCGGCAGAGCATTTCGACCAGCATCCAGACACGGATATTTTGTTCGGTCAATCGGTGAATTTTTACGTGACAAAGGCCGGTAAGACCGTAACGGCCGACGCACGGAGGAGGACCGAGAAATCAATCACGATCGGCAATTTCATTCGCGGCACCAAGCTTTTCCCAGTAAGTGAGACCGTGTTCTTCAAACGAAGCGTGGTAAATAGAATTGGCGCGTTCGAGCCGCTACGCGGTGGGGACTACGAATACTGGGCCCGCGCAGCGTCCAGGAAACTCAAGCTTCGCATCAGCGACGCTGTGTTCGTGCACCACTATCGCTATGAAGCCAGCGAAAAATCGATGGCGCCCATCTATCGCGATCTTCTTTCGGCTCACATGATGCTTGCCAATCGCTATGGCTCGCACTGGGACCGGCTCTACATGTCGCTTCTGCGTCTGCCATACCTGAAGACGAAGCATGATCTGCTCAGCAGGCTTCCGTCGAATTTCGCCCGCCGCCTCAGAGAGGCGCTCTGGGCACGTCGTGACTCGTTGTCCGCGACCTAATACAGAGCGAGATTTGACGGCGTGCAGCCGATTGTCATTCTCATCCTAGCGGCCTGCGGAATCGTCGCCTCGCGATATTACTTCGACGACTACTTCGCGCCCCTCGGCCTTTTCTGCATCGGATGGCTCATCCCGCTCGGCGTGTCTGAGCTGTCACTCAGCTCGATGCAGGAGCCGCTCGACAATCTTACGTGGGTTCTGGTCGTAGGAAGCACGGTGACCTACCTGGCAGGACTGGCAATCGTATCCATGGTCTACAAGCGGCCCAAGCACAAGCCGGTGCTGCTGGGAGTGGAAGCGAGCCTGAGTGCCAGACGGCTTCAGGTCGCGATGGTCGCACTGCTCGTTTTGGCGGTCATTGCGTACGCATACGAGGCCTACCTCGCTGGCGGAATCCCGATCATGGCTTCCGTCGAAAACCGAACGACCGCGTACAGAAACTTTCCAATTGCGTTCGTCCACTACGCGACGGTGTCGGCGATTCCGGCGGCGGTTCTCGCCGTTCTACATTTCCGTCTGTTTGGGAGGAGTGACTGGAAGCTTCCCGCTATTATCCTCTTGCTCGCCTCTCTGCTGATTTTCTCCATGCTGGCCCGGCAGGAGCTCCTGCTTATCGTCGTCGCATCGCTGATGGTGGTAGCTTACACAGCGCGGAAGCCGATCACGGCAACTCCACTGCTCGCTGGAATGATGGCTCTGTTGCTGTTCTTTGTGCTGATCGGCCGGGGCCGCGGCGGCACGTCGGAGTTCGCGGCGCAGCTCTCGGGGACATACCTGCCATCGTGGGCGTCGGGGTTCGTGTGGCCGTATCTCTATCTTGCCGTCAACTTCACCGTCCTTCAGTTCCTCACCCATGCAAATCTTTCGTCGACACTCGGCGCACACACTTTACAGCCGATTCTGTCGCTGACGCTGACGCGTCGTTACTTCCCTCTGCCCAACGTCGAAGAGGAATTCGGCTGGTTCAACACGTTCACGTATCTGTGGCCGCTGTATTCCGATTTTCGCGTGGTGGGAACTCTGTTTATCCCCACGATCTATGGAGCGTTCACGGGATGGTATTACTTCCGGTTTCGTAACAACCCGACGCCGTCGCGCGTTTTAATCTACACCCTGATCGCCTTCACAACTCTTTTTTTCTTTCAGTCCAACGGCTTCAGCTTCGCTCCTTACTACGTGTTCGCCTTCGAGTTCTGGCTCGCGATCAAGTACGCCTCTCTACAGGAACCGCTCGCCTCAAGATCGTGAGAATCGGCATCAACCTGCTTTATTTGCTGCCTGGCATTGTCGGCGGCTCGCAGACGTACGCCGTGTCCACGATCAAGGCGATGACCGCCCTCGAGCCGGAACACGACTACTTCGTTTTTCTAAACGAGGAATCGCGAGACTTGGACCTTGGCACCGCACCCCGCTTGCGACGCATCGTTCTTCCCATCCATGCCCACAGGCGGTCGGTTCGATACGCGTGGGAGCAAACGGTTCTTCCCGTGCTCGCTCATCGCTTGCGGCTAGATGTGCTCCACTCACCCGGATACGTTGGTCCGTTTTTTCCTCCTTGCCCGCACGTACTTAGCGTCCTCGATCTCAACTTCATCGCACTCGGCAACGCCATGTCGAGGAGCAAGCGTGTGCTGCTTCGGTTTGCGGTGGGGCGAAGTGTAAGGAGAGCATCAGAAATTCTAACGCTCTCGGAGTCCTCTCGGAGGCAGATCCTAGCTTTCTACAAACTGCCCGACGAGCGCGTGACCGTCACACACCTGGCGGGGAGAGACGTTACGAAAGATGACGCTTCTCGGCCCCAAGATCTTATCATCAGATATAATCTCCCAGACAAATATCTGGTGGCATTCAGCAGCCTTAGCCCGCATAAGAACATCCCCCGCCTGGTGCGGGCGTTCGCCGCGATCAAGGACTCGGTTCCTCATTCACTCGTTCTCATCGGGCACCTTCCGTATAGGCTGCCCCTTCACGGGGAAATCGAAAGTCTCGGCTTGAGCGACAGAGTCATCATAACCGGCTTTGTTCCCGATGCGGATGTGCTGCCTCTCATTCGCGGCGCCGACCTGTTTGTGCTCCCTTCGCTATACGAAGGATTCGGGCTACCAATTCTGGACGCGCAAGGTCAGTCAGTGCCGGTAGCGTGCTCCACCTTCGGATCGATACCCGAGGTCGCCGGAGCTGGCGCGGCATATTTCTCACCGACTTCTGTCGATGACATGAGTCTCGTCCTTCGGAACGTACTCACCAACGAAAATCTACGGGCCGATTTAGTCCAACGTGGACAATCCAATCGCAGGCGTTTCTCCTGGACCAAAACGGCGAACGCGACCCTTGATGCCTATAGGCGAGCCTTGAACAGCGGCTAGGTGAGTACGCTGAAGGGCCGCCATACACCTGCCGTCAGTTGATATCCATTCGCCGATCCGCCCGGCGCCGCGGTGTTCCACCACTTGTCGCCGTTCCGGAACCCTGTGACATATGCGGGCGCGCCCGGCGCGTGAAACTCCCGGGTACCGTTGGGTAATCGCTTCCCAACGTTCACGCCGGACAGTCCAACGAAGTTCGCCTTTAGATTGTCTTCAAAGTAGGCCCAGGTCGTTCCGATCTGCGCGAAGTCGGCAGTCGACGAATTCTTGATCTCACCCGGGCCTACGGTGTTGTGATCTCCCGAGACGTACTTGATTCCCGTTCCAACGCCGTCGAAGTTCACTTCTGCAAAGTTTCCGGTACTGTCGTTGAACTCCACCCCCACCAAACCAATTGCGTGGGACTTGAGCGAGACCCTGTTCCCTGTGCTGGAACTCGCAATCCTGCAGAGCGTCGGCTTCCATCCGCCGCCCGCCGACGCAAAGCCGGCATTTGTGACAGTCGCCTGAGTAGCACCGACGAGGGAGATCCCGGTCTCGTGCGTATCCACGTGCGTCGAGTCGGAATGAATGAAGCTCGAGCAGTCGCCCGCGAGTGAGAGGTCAGTGACACAGGAATAGTAGGACGTTCCGCGCATCATGCTTTCGCTTGGCGCGGTTGTAAATGCGGCAGCTGTCGCGCATGACTCGAACACGCAGTTGTTGGTCGAGATGAATGAGCTCGAACGCCAGTCGATTCCCTTGCCCATCCCTGCGACCCAAACCCGCTCCAGCAGAACTCCGTTCGTACCATTGCACACGATCGCCGAACCGCCTACGATGCCCGTGTCTTTCCCTTCGAGCTTGATGTCCATGAATGTCTTTGCCGCTCCATTGAGCCCAGTGAGATCAAACAGGCTGCCGTTCGCCTGGAGCGATCTGATCCTGGTTCTCGTCATCCCCTCACCCATCGTCGTAAAGGCGACGTTGGGGGGAACGATCGGGTCGATCCTATAGGTGTACGGACCCCACACCACTAAGCCGTGGCTATCCAGCGCGTCGTATGCCTTCTGGACCTGGGCCGTGTTGTCCGAGACCCCGTCGGCGTTTCTCACGTAATCGTCGATGTAAACGACGCCATAGTCGTTGGGGATTTTCTGGCCCAGGAGCTTCACGCGCCCGTTCATAAGGTCGAGGAAATCGTCGGCCGCCCTTCTTGTTTCGAGAGACACCCAAGACCACGCCATTCAACACGTTAGACCCTTTTTAGCGAAGGCGGAAGGACTAACCGAAACTCATGCACGTTCATTGCATTTGCGTCCCGTGCCGGGGTAAATTCCTTCTCACACCGCACCCCACTCACGGATATGACACAAATCCCCTTTGAAAGCGTACCGGTCGAGACGGTACGTTCCTACTGGAACGCACGCCCGTGCAATATTCGGCACTCTCCGAAACCCGTCGGGACGCGTGAGTACTTCGATGAAGTCGAGGAGCGGAAGTACTTCGTCGAGCCCCACATTCCGGGTTTCGCCGAGTTCCCGAAGTGGAAGGGCAAACGGGTGCTCGAGATCGGATGCGGCATTGGCACCGACACCATCAACTTCGCGCGAGCCGGCGCGAACGTCTTCGCGGTCGACCTCTCCGACCGCTCCCTTGAGGTAGCGCGCGAGCGGGCCAAGGTCTTCGGCTTCGAGAACAACATTCGATTCATCCAGGCGAATGCCGAGGAGATCGACAAGGTCCTGCCAAGAGGCGAGAAGTACGATCTCGTTTATTCGTTCGGTGTGATTCATCACACGCCGCATCCCGAGGTTGTAGTGTCACACGTTCGAAACCTGCTGGCGCCGGGCGGCGAGTTTCGCGTCATGGTATACAGTAAGGCTTCGTACAAGCTGTTCTGGATGATGCGCGAGGAAGCGGCGTGGGACATGGGCCGGATCGACGAGGTTATCGCCCGTAATTCCGAGGCTCAGACCGGCTGCCCGGTTACTTATACCTATACGTTCGAAACGCTGAAAGAGCTTCTCGCCGGCTTCGAGATCATTGAGGCGAAGAAGGCGCACATCTTCACGTGGGACATTGAGCGGTACAAGCACTACGAGTACGAAAAAGATCCGGCATGGGCGAAAGTCGGCGACCAGGAGCTTGCGGATTTGGAGTCCGAGCTGGGCTGGCATATGCTCGCGAAAGCACGGCTCGCCAGATAAGCGACCCGCTGGCGACCGCAAGGTGCCGTCCGACGCGCGCGTCCGGATATGGGTTGTCTCCGAGCTGTACTATCCGGAAGAGACTTCGACCGGGCGCTTCGTAACGGGAATAGCGGAGGCGTTCGCATCGAATTTCGAAGTGCACGCTCTGTGCAGCCAGCCCACCTATTTTCTCTGGGGCACCCTTGCCCCCAAGAGCGAGATCCGGCGCGACGTCAGCATCGAGAGGGTGTGGTCTACGCGGCTGGACAAGAACTCGCTCATGGGCAAGTTGCTTAATATGCTCACCTTCACCGGTTCGATCTTCACCCGCCTGGTTTTTTCGCTTAAGCGCGACGATCTCGTCCTTGTAGTGACGAACCCACCCCTCCTTCCATATATCACCGCTGTGGCCTCCGCGTTGACGGGCGCGCGTGCCGTGCTGCTCGTTCACGATGTCTACCCGGAAGTCCTGACCGCCACCGGAATGATGCAGCGGGGGGCACTGGTGGAACGACTTCTTCGTCGCTCGAGTCGTTGGCTATACGAGCGAATGGAGAAGGTGGTGGTGATTGGCCGAGACATGGCCGGAGTGGTCTCCAAAACAGCACCCGCAATTTCTAGCAAGGTAACCATGATCCCGAATTGGAGCGACACCAAGGAGATCACGCCCGCTCCACGCGCCAATTCTATCCTTCTCCGTCGCCTGAACCTGCAGGACCGATTCGTCGTCCAGTATTTTGGCAATATGGGCAGAACTCACGGGATGGAGATTCTCGCCGAGACGGCCATCGAACTCGCTCGTGCGGCGCCGGAGGCCCATCTCCTTTTTATTGGGGAGGGAGCACGGAGAGCCGCGCTCAAGGACATGCTCGAGAAGCAGCGCCTGACGAATTGGACGCTCCTTCCGAGCTGCTCGCCGGACGAGCTTTCGGATTTCCTCAATTCGTGCGACGTTGCTGTCATCACGCTTCTTCCAGGTATGGCGGGTGTCTCAGTTCCCAGCCGCATGTACAACGTGCTCGCAGCTGGCAAACCAATCATAGCGGCAGTGGAGGACATGTCTGAAGTTGCTTACGTCGTGCGAGAGCACCAAGTTGGCTGGGTGGTTCCGCCGAACGACTCGGCTTCCATTGTTCAAGCGATCATCGAGGCGCGATCTATGCCCGCCGAGCGTGCCAGAATGTCCGTCCGCGCCCGCGCCGCAGCCGAAGACCACTACTCGGCTCCCCGGGTTCACGAGCAGTTCCATCGCCTATTCGCCGGCCTTGCCTCGAAGCAGCGATAAGCGGAGGGTCCTGATCTCGGGAGCTACCGGATTCATCGGCGTGCACGTCGTCGATGAATTCCTGGGGGCGGGCCACAGGGTGAGAGTCATTGGCCGACGGGCTTCACCGCAGTTCGGTGAGGAAGTAGAGCAGTTCATCTTCCCGGATCTTACCGATCCCCGCGCGATCGAGCCCGCCTTCGTTGGTACTGACTGGGTCATTCATCTCGCCGGCCTGGCACACGTTAGACGCGACAACTCTAGGGATCTGCTCGGAGAATACCGTCGGGCAAATGTCGAAATCACGCGGGCCTTCGCTGAGGCTACCCTCACCTCAGGTGGGTCCGCACTTGTACTCCTCAGCAGCGTCGCCGTGCTCGAAAACGATCCACCGCGGTTCGACAGGGATGGCCGGCGCCGAACAGCGTACTCGCACAGCAAGCGCGAAGCTGAACAGGTGGTGACGGGGATAGCTTCGAACAGCGGAATGCGGGCGATCGTGATTCGCGCACCGATGGTGTATGGTCCAAACATGAGAGGTAACCCATCAAGACTTTTCGATTTGATCGAGCGTGGCGTGCCACTTCCTTTTCGCAAGATCGCCAACCGACGCAGCACCGTCTACGTCGGCAATCTCGCCGCCGCGATTCGGTTCGCTTTGGAAAGCACGGAGGCGCGTAGCATCGTCCACGTGGCCGACGCCGAGCTTCTATCGACTCCCGAGTTCATCCAAATGAGCGCGAACAGCCTGGGGCGCAAAGCAAAACTCTTCACACTACCTCTTCGAATGCTGAACGTGCTCGGCAGAATTGGCGATCTTGTCGATAGGCTCGTGCCATTTCCGGCGACATCGGAATCAATTGCCCGACTTACGGGTTCTGCGGTGCTAGACACCGGTGGGCCGTACGGACTCCCAGGGTTTCACCCGCCCTTCACAGCCGAGGCTGGGATCAAGCTAACCGGTCAATGGTACAGGAAGCATGGCAATCTTCAAGGCAGAGCCTGACTATATATTCTAGCGTGATACGGAACAAACCCTCACTCTGAGCTTGTGGACTCCAGCGTTCGATTGACGCCACCGTTCGACGACGACCGCTCGCTATCCGGGTTCACGCGGGGCCAGAATTCAGGCCTCGCGTTTGACCCCTTAGCGACCATACGCGAGCATCGGCGTCTCCTCGGCGTAGCCGCAGTGCTGGGATTGGTCATCGCCCTGCTGCTGGGGTTCGTGCAGACGCCAATGTACATGAGCACGGGGTCGTTCCTTCCCCAAGCTCGGCGTAGCCAAACCAATCTACCCGCCGTTGCTGCCCAGCTCGGATTGAGCATCTCCAACGGGGAGGCGAATCAATCGCCTCAGTTTTACGTCGACCTGCTCAAATCCCGCGAGATTCTCAAGCCGGTGGTGCGGGCGAGCTACGCCTTCGCATCCAGGGGGAAGCGCCTTGTTGGCACACTACCGGAAATCTACGGCGTTGATGCCCCGCGCTCCGAGGGCGGTGTCGAGGAAGCGATGAAGAGACTCGACAGAAACATGTCGGCCGCTGCCTCGGCGAAAACCGGAGTAGTATCCGTAAGCGTCAAGACGCCCTGGCCAGTGCTTTCTGGCCAACTCCTCCAAAGGATTCTGGAGGAAGTCAACACCTTCAACCTCGAGTCGCGGCAGAACCAGGCGACGGCAGAGCGCCGTTTTTCCGAGGAGAGGTTGGTCGCATCTCAATCCGAGTTACGGGCCGCAGAAGAAAGACTACAGAATTTTCTGGAGGATAATCGCGAATGGAGATCATCGCCAAAGCTTACTTTTGAACAGGACAGGCTTGCACGCGAGATCGGTACCCGGCAACAGGTATACACTACGATCGCACAGATGTACGAACAGGCAAGAATGGACGAGGTTCGCAACACACCGCTGATCACCATCGTCGAAAAGCCGAATGTCCCGCTAAAGCCGGAATCCCGACATTTGTTGCGCAACGCCGCATTTGCCGTTTTTATCGCGTTGCTAATTGCTCTATTGGCGGCATTTGCATCCGAGCGATTCGATCCTGTCGCGAGACGGCGGCCCTCGCGCAATTGAACCCCTTGGATTCTTGGATAGCGACGCCAAGAGGGGCCGACGTAGGACCCGACCCGCCGTTGGCGGTAGGCGACAAAGCACGACCACTGGTGTGAGCGCGGCCCCTCCGTGTGGTAACGTGACAGAATGGCGAACGGCAACTAGTGGACTGTAACAGTTGAATTGCCAGTGGATTTGATGCGATGAGAAGTGTCCGTGTAGGCCCACTTGATCGGTTTCGGATGGCGGTTCGAGTGGCGGATGTAGCGCATGAGTTTCCGCGCGAGGTCCGCCATGGAGGTGAAGATGCCGCGCGCGATTACATCTCGTTCGATTTTCGCGAACCACAACTCTACTTGATTGAGCCACGAGCTGTAGGTCGGCGTGTAATGCAGATGGACCCGGGGATGATCCTCAAGGAATTGCCGGACGCGCTCGGTTTTGTGGGCGGAGAGATTGTCGGCGATGATCTGGATCTCCCGCCGACGGCGCTGCTGGGCGAAGAACGCCGAGTGAAAGGCGACAAACGCTTCGCTGGTGTGACGCGCGGCCGTTTCGCCGTAGACCGCTCCGGTGGTGGTGTTCAAGGCTGCATACAGCGACAGCGTGCCGCGCCGAACGTATTCGAACCCATGTCGTTCCGCCCGACCGAGCGAGGGCGGCAAGACGGGCAGGTGCGGTCCAACGCCTGGATCGCAGTTTTCTCGTCGACACAGAAGATGGCGGCATGTTGAGGTGGGTCGACATAGAGCCCGATGATGTCAGCCGCTTTCGCCTCAACGTCGGGATCGGCGGACGCCACGTGCTTGACGCGGTGCGGCGGCAGGCGTGCCCGCTGCCAGACGCGCGCGACCATCATATGATGGACGCCCAGTCGGTGGGCCAGCTTTCGGGTACTCCAATGCGTCGAACCATCGCTCGGCGGCTTTTTGGTCAGCGCCAGGATCCGCGCCTCTAACTGAGGAGTTCGGCGCTGGACGGCACGACCCCGGTGGCGCGAGTAGAGGCCTACCAGACCAGCCTCCAGAAACGGCTGTCGCCAGCGACTCACGTACCGCGCGTCACAGCCCACGGCCGCTTGAATCGCGGTATATGGGCGCCCTTAAGCCAGCAAGAGAATCGCTCTCGCCCGTCGAACGTCCTCGGCACGCAGCAAGCGCTGTCGCACTCGCGATTCCAGTGCTTGTTGTTCGGCGGCTGTCAGCCGCAAGACGGAAGTTGTCATGCCGGATAGCATAACACTTGCCGCTAGCTATTTCAATGTTACAATCCACTAGCCAAAGCCCGGTAACGATGCTGTGGTTTCAGCGCGGACGAATGGGTGATCTTCGCCCGGCAGCGGTAGAAATAAGGGCAATTCGTCTCCGACTTTCCTCTGGATAGCACACCTTGCTGTGCTGGTAGACGCCAGTACCGAACTTCTCAACATGCTCTCGATCCAAGCCGCACTTGATGCACACGTCGTCGGGCAGGCGGACCGTCTCTCTCACTCTCGCTCTCGCGCGCGCGCTCTCTCTCACGCCCAGGCATCGGACGCCTCCGAGCGAGCGGTCTGATAGATTTTCCGGAGCCCGATCAGGACCGTTGGTTCGACATCCCGGAAGATGCTGTTCCACCAAGCGCATGTCGTTTCGAGCCGCTCGCTCTCCGCGACGCGGCGCTCTGTTTCCAGGCGGCGGGCGTGACGGACCTCAAAGAGATCGCCGTCTTCAGAGCATAGACCGTCAACATCGGCTCTTCGAGCTGCGTAACAAAGACGGCACTCTCAAGGAACCTCGCATCCGATTGGTCAGATTCGTATACGTTCTGATGGTCCCAATTTTATACGCGTGTTCGCCCGATGCGGGCACCGCGCTCGGACCACGGTCTCCAGTAACCATCCGCGGAACGCAGGCGCTACCGAACCAAGTTCTTGGCGCACTGATACAGCACGATGCGTCTGGGCCTTTTCCGATCCGAGCTCGGTGCGTGTCGGCAGACTTGTCGGACAGTGTATTCACTCCTTGGCAAAGCGCGGATTCATCGATCCGCGTCCTGGGTCTCGAGGCGGCGGGAAGGTACGCAATCAGCGTGCAGTCCCTGTATGATGGACGGACGATCGACGGCCCGATCTCGGAGTACCACACGCCACTTCTGCCGCCGGGCCTCAATCAAGTCAGCATCCAGTTGCAAGGGACGCCAAGCCTGGGCTACTCGATGGCTCCGATCGGCGGGCTTGATGGCCACGGATACCTCATAATGTTCGATTCCCTTGGGACGATACGCTGGTATCGGGATTTTGGCGCGCAAGTCCTTTTCGCGACTACTCAACAAAAGGATGGGCACATCACGGCCTATGTGGGTGCATCGGACGGATTCAACAGGGCGTCCGGGGCATACGTTGAGGTGACTCCGGCAGGAGATTCGATTCGCTCCGTAACCGCCCTCGGCAGCGACTACACCGATTCGCACGAGCTTCTTCAGAGCTTCGATGTAAAAGGAAACAGGATCGCGGACTATTTATTTGGATACAGTTTTGGTGTTTATGACCGGACGGCCGAGGGCGGTGGTCCGTCTGACACCGTAGCGGTTCACGAAGTACTCGCTATCAACACTCTGGGACAAGTGGACACCTTGATTGCGGGCGAAGACGAGTGGAACGCGACTGAAGACATTGAGCCGCCACTCATCCCCGATCTGGACCATCCCAACTCCCTCGATTTCGATCTGGATGGCGGGTTGATCGTTTCTTATCGAAATCTCAACGCAATAGTCAAAGTGGACCTCAACACGTATCAAATTGTGTGGCAGCTGGGCGGCACGCACAATCAGTTCACGTTTGTCGACGATCCACTCGGAGGCTTCGACGGACAGCATACGGTACGCGTGCTGCCGAACGGTCACCTGCTGATCTTCGACAATGGATGGACACACTCACCACCAACATCTCGCGCCGTTGAATACGCGTTGGATATAGCGCGGAAGACGGCTACGATGGTCTGGCAGTACTCGGCCAGCCCGCCAATTTTCAACAACTTTACGGGGTCTGTCCAGCGGCTCGCGAACGGAAACACTCTCGTTGCGTGGACTCGCAAAGGACTTCTCGACGAAGTCCGCCCCGACGTGACTCTGTTGAGTCGCGCAACTTTGCTCTCAGCCCCAGGACGAATTGCGACGCCGTACAGGGTAACACGTATCCGAAGCTTGTACGTGTACGAACGTCCGTAGCTAGTGTAGTGTCGCCAAAGTTTCATTGGCTTTGTTGACCTTCTTCATGATCTGCCGCACGGTGGCAGTCCAGACGAAGGGTTTGGGGTTTTCGTTTCGTCGTTCGATGTAACCCGTGATCGCTTCGACGAGTTGATCGACGCTTGTGACGGCAAGACGGCGGAGCTTACGCTCAGTGAGTTCGCTGAAGAAACGCTCGACGAGATTGAGCCAGGACGCCGATGTCGGCGTGAAGTGGAACTGGACTCTCGGGTGCCGAACGAGCCAACGCTTGACAGCCGGGTGCTTGTGAGTGGCGTAGTTGTCGAGAACGACGTGAATGGAGAGATCGCTTGAGACGCTCTGCTCGATCTGACGCATGAACTTGAGAAACTCCTGATGCCGGTGCTGGGGCATGCAGTCCTGGAGCAGTTCTCCAGTGGCAACGTCGAGCGCGGCGAAGAGAGTGGTCGTGCCGTGGCGCTTGTAATCGTGAGTCATTGTTCCCGCTCGCCCTCTCTTCAATGGCAGTCCGGGCTGGGTGCGATCGAGCGCCTGTATCTGGCTCTTCTCGTCGAAGGCAAAGACCACAGCTCGCTCCGGAGGATGGAGATAAAGACCGACCACGTCGCGAAGCTTGGCGACGAATTCCGGATCGCGGGACAGCTTGAACCAGTCCACGCGATGCGGCTTGAGTCCGTGAGAGCGCCAGATGCGGGCGATTGTCGCATGATGGTAGCCGGTGGCCTGCGCCATGAGCCTGGTGCTCCAGTGGGTGCTCACTCCCTCAGGTGGCTTCGTCTGCATAGTGCGTTCGATGATCGCCGCTTCGTCGGCCGGGGTGATCTCCTTAGGTCGCCCCGAGCGCGGCCGATCACTCAACAGTCCCCGCATCCCTTCGTCCTCATAGCGATCGAGCCACAACGTGACCGTCGGTCGAGAGATACCAAACCGCTCGCAAATGGCGTTGCCTGGCTCACCTCGAGCCGACGCGAGCACGATTTGCGCTCTCTCGACAACCCGACGCGGGGTGGTCCGGGAGCGCGTCAGACGCTCCAAGCGGTCCCGGTCCCCACGACGCAACGCGATGACTCGAATGGGAAGAGGCATGGAATACAGGGTACCACCCATCCAGGTATTGTGCAAGCAACTTCTGCGACATCACACTAGGTCCCGACCATTCGCCTCAGATCAACGCTTGTAGGCTACGGTCGCTCCAAGCCGTTTGATCCGCCCGGCGAGCTGATCGTCGATCCGGACTCGGAGCACCAGCTGACCATCCTCGCTCTGCTGACTCAGCACGCTCGCACCACGATAGATCTCGGCAAGTAGCTTTCCGTCCTGAGCGGGCAAGCGAATCTCGGCGATTTCGGTCTCCTTCCGTACCTCGACCAAGAGCGCTTGTCGCAAAGGGTCGAGACCGCCTTCGGTAACCGAGCTCACGAACACGGAATTGGGTGCCAGATTCCCGATTCGCTCTTTGAGCGCGATCAGCTCCGGCTTCGGCAAGGCATCAGTCTTGGAGAAGACATAAAGCACCGGTTTCTTCTCGGCACCCAGCTCCGTCAAGACCTGCTCAACCACGTCCCGCTGCTCTTCCCACACTGCGTGACTGGCGTCGATCACGTGTAAAAGCAAATCTGCTTCGTTCACCTCTTCCAGCGTAGCCCGGAAGCTCGCCACCAAGTTGTGCGGAAGCTTCCGAATGAACCCGACGGTATCGGTCAATAGAACTTTCGAGTTCTCACCCAGGTCTATTTCGCGCGTCAAAGGATCGAGCGTGGCGAACAACCGGTCTTCGACAAACACTTCGGGCGCGTTCCCGATTGAGCGCAGGATCGACGACTTACCGGCGTTGGTGTAGCCGACCAGCGAAGCCCGGAATGCATCGCGCCGGCCAGATCGCTGTACCACGCGTGACGTCTGCACGTCGTCAAGCCGGTTCTTCAAGAGCTTGATCCGCTGGTTGATCAGTCGCCGGTCGGTCTCGAGCTGGGTTTCTCCGGGGCCCCTGACGCCGATGCCTCCGCGGAACTTCTCCAAGTGGGCCCACATTCTAGTGAGGCGCGGAAGCATGTACTGAAGCTGCGCCAGCTCGACCTGCATCTTGGCTTCGCTGGATCTCGCCCTGGTCGCGAAAATATCGAGAATGAGCTCAGCCCGGTCCATTACTCGTTGGCCGGTCGCGTCCTCGATGTTTTTGCCCTGAGACGGTGAGAGCTCGTCGTCGAAGACGATCAGGGACGCGTTCTTGTCCTCGATCACCAGGCGAAGCTCCTCGACCTTTCCCTTCCCCAGATAGGTAGCCGGGTTGGGCTTATCAATGTGTTGGGTCACCTCACCAACAACGAGCCCGCCCGCTGTGTCGACGAGCCTCTCCAACTCCTCGAGGTGCTCGCCCATCTGATGCTTTGCGTTCGACCCTTTGCGCGGGGCCCCGACGAGGATCACTCTCTCGACCGGGGCCGCCAGCTCGATCAATTCTTTGGAGATGCTGCTACCTCGGGTTGTTCTGCGCCCCACCAAATGCGGAGAAGCGACCGGTACCGGTGTAAGGTACCGTAAAGTTGCCGAGCGGTGTACCCACGGTCACGTCACCCGTAACCGTATAAGGCACCGAGCCGCTCTGCATCATCTGCCGACCCGCGGCACCGATTCCGGCGTACGTGAAGTCAATCGGGATGCGCACTGTCGTCGAATCCTTGCTCTGGACCGTGAAGCGGGAATCGAGCGCTCCCGTTCCGAGCTGATTGTTGCCCACTGATACGCTGTAGGTAAGACGAGTAGCGTCGAGCCTGAAACCGTTCGGGTTATAGACGTTGAGATACGCGTCGAGAGATCCGCCGGTAAGCCCAAGTCCTCTCACCTGCAGGTCCTTGAAGGCCACGATCGGTTGTTTGAATCCGCCGCCCAATCCCAAGGAAGCGCATCCCGCGATCGCGAATACCGAGAGCGCCGCCACTGCTAGCTTCGTCCTCCTCCCCATGAAGTAGCTCATTTTCCTTTCTCCTTGCTTTCGCCCGACGACGTTTCTTTCGCCGGGCTTACATTGTTCGGCCCACTCCCACTTTTGTCACCCTGTGGTGACGGCGGCGTGGACACCTTTGCCTTGAGTTCAGCCCACCAAGCGAGGCGTTTCGCGACCTCCTTCTCGAATCCGAAGGGTCCAGGCTCGTAGAAGACGCTGCCGCGCAACTCCTCGGGTAGGTACTCTTGCGGGATGTATGCCTCTGGGACCGAGTGGGCATACTGGTACCCCTCGTGATACCCCAAATCCTTCATTAGGGGCGTGGGCGCGTTCCTGATGTGTAACGGAACCTGAGCGGCAGGACTCTCCCGGGCGGCCTCCAGGGCAGCGCTAAGTCCACGATATAAGGCGTTCGATTTGGGAGCGGTGGCGAGATAGATGACCATCTCCGCTAGCGGGAGGTAGCCCTCGGGCGGACCCAACATGTGAAAGGCGTCGCGCGCGGCGACTGCCAGCTGCAAGGCCTGCGGGTCGGCCAGACCGATATCCTCAGCTGCCATTGCAATCGAGCGGCGGAAGATCGTCATCGGATCCTCGCCGCCTTCGATCATGCGCGCCATCCAGTAAAGAGCCCCCTGCGGATCGCTGCCCCGGAGCGACTTGTGATAAGCCGAAAGCATGTTGAAATGGACTTCGCCACTCTTGTCGTGGTGCGCAAACCGCTTCTGCATGGCGTCGCGGGCGACCTGGATCGTAACCCGGCCTCCCTTCCCCACGTGCTCCGCCGCCCCCTCCAGCACCGTCCACGCTCGCCGCGCCTCGCCGTCAGCTTCGCGCGTCATAATCTCGCGCGCGCCGTCATCCACCCTTAG
>JABXNS010000112.1_pt1 | contig 23853 bp, 21 predicted proteins | sample 7301101 | NCBI WGS metagenome assembly JABXNS01 (sample SAMN14449646, study PRJNA615230) | soil metagenome | isolation source: soil from bare, unvegetated metal-rich iron-sulfur acidic spring small-cell... | place: Canada: Paint Pots Mound, Kootenay National Park, BC | collected 2017-05-25 | reverse complement strand
GTTCTGCTTGCTGTCGAGCAGCTTTTCGCCCACCACGCGGACTGTAACCGTGGGAACGACAGTGACGTGGCGGAACGACGCGCTCATTACACACAATGTCACCTGGGACGCCGCAGCGGGCCGGAACGCGGCGCTGGCCGGCGACGGGACCGGCGACATCACGGATTTCAATTCCGGGTCCCACACGCGTCTTTTCAACACCGCCGGCACCTACGCTTTCCACTGCACCATCCACCCTGGTATGGTTGGGAGTCTGACCGTTCAGTAAGCAGCTAGAGGAAGGAAGCTCCATCCAGAGTCTTGGGCACCGGGATGCCGAGCGCGGCCAGAGCGCTCGGCATCACATCAACGGTGCGGCGCGGTAGCCTCACCGGCGGGCGGTTCATGAGCAACGGTACGAGCATGTGCTCCCGATGCAGGGCGCCGTGCGACGAGACGTGTGGAATCGGCTCGTATCGAGCGCGGTAATCCCAGTCCCTCGCGGCAGAGAGTATGATGTCGCCGCTCCGTGGCGAGGCGACGAGATGCGCGATCTGCACCAGCGCGTCGGGATAATCAGTATCGATCGTGGCATCGTATGCTTCGCCGTCGGTGAGCGAGCGCTGCTCACCGATCTCGAGGGGGTCGCGAGTCTCCGGCGTGTAGGTATATCGCGCCTCACTCCACGACAGCGTCGCCGAGCCCCGGCCGCTCGCGCGAATCACGCATGAGGACGCGCTAGTGGGAAGAATCAGGAGATCGACCGACGCGCGAGAGAGCAGTTTTTCCGCCACATCGTTCCACCTAGTCTCGAGTGCCGGCCACCAGGGGCGCGTTCTCTGATCGATGTCCAGGTACAAGTGCGTCATGGCATTGCCGCTAACCATCACCGCGATGTCGGCCGAAGCATTGAACGCCCATGGATGCGCCAGGGTGCTGTATCCCCACTGGGAGAGGAGCGCGACTAGATCCTCGTGCTCGCGCACGCGTGAATGTCCGTGATCGCTTCCCACCCAGAGGTGCATCTTTTGCCAGCGCCCATCGCGCTCGGCATCGGAACGGATTTGCGCAACAGTGTCGTCCACTATCCGCATCGCATCTCTCACAATCTGGGCATCGTGGCCTTCGGCGTGTGATGTCTTGTCGATTCCGGTCAAAGCGATGAAGGCGAACCTGATTCGCTCGGTGCGCAGGCGTCGCGCTGCTTCCTCTCCCACTCGCCGATCGATCGAGAGCCAGCCACGCACGTCGCCGCGAAAGTGAGTCGCGGCCGCGCGCGCGACGAACGCCGCGCTCTGACCGATGCGCTCGCGTCGACGAAGTCCGCGTCCGATGACGCTCAGTGCGCCGAGGCTCGGCTTGGCGAGCTCGAAGATGGTAGGCGAAGCGCGGTCGATGTCACGATCCACGAACCGCATCTCGGCGCCGACATAACTCCTCGAATGTCCTGGTAGTCTGGCGGTGCGCCGCGAGCGATCGAACCAGCGAAGCCCCGGAAGTCCGACGCTTCCCGGATATCGTCCCATAAGGAACGGCGCGTATGCCGGTCCAGTCACAGACGGAAATGCGGAAGTGATGGTGGAGAGCTGGCCTTCCTGGCGGAGCGCCGCGAGTGCGGGCAGAAGGCCGAGCTCGATGGAGCGAGCGAGAGCATCCGGTCTCACCCCATCTGCTATGATCATGACGACCTGCGCACCGTCACCTGGCGGGCTTTGTGCAGACGCACGCAACTTTAGTCTCCAATAAAGAGAGCAGCCGAGCCCGCCTCAGCGGCCAATGATGAAGAATAGAAAAGATAAATCCAATGCCATCCCGACGAATGCGGGAGGCATGCGATCAACCCGCGCGCGCACGGCCGGCGGAAAGAAGCTCAATCCCGAAGTAATGGCCTCCGCCGAGCAAAAAGCCCTCGAGGGGCTCAAGCAGCGGACGGAGGAAGGGCATATCAAGGCGGGCAGAACTCCGCCATCGCAACAAGGTGCCCGAAGGCCGGGGGCCGTAACGCGCACGGTCGACGACGCCATTCGCGACTCGTCCCCCGTCACGGAAGACGAAAAACTTCTGCAACAGTCGGGACCCCGGATCGACTTCACGAGAACCGACCCATGGCGCGTCATGCGCATTATGGGTGAGTTCATCGAGGGATTCGACACGCTCGCTTCGGTCGAGAAGGCCGTAACCATCTTTGGCTCGGCGCGCATCGGACCCGACGATCCGCACTACGAAGCCGCGGTGGAAACCGCCCGGCTGCTGGCGGTCGCTGGTTTCGACATCATCACGGGCGCGGGACCCGGCATCATGGAAGCGGGAAACAAGGGCGCAAAGCTCGGCGGCGGGCGATCCATCGGATGCAATATCGAGCTTCCGTTCGAGCAGGGTGCGAACCCGTACGTCGACACACTGATTCACTTCAAGTACTTCTTCGTCCGGAAGACGATGTTCATCAAGTACTCCGTGGCGTTCATTATCTTCCCAGGCGGATTCGGGACGCTCGATGAGCTGTTCGAAGCACTCACTCTCATTCAGACAGGAAAGATCTATCGGTTCCCCGTTATTCTCTTCGGCCGCTACTACTGGGCGGGGTTGCTGCGGTGGCTGCAGGCGCGATGCCTTGGCGAAGGCAAGATCTCGGAAGGCGATCTCGATCTCATGCTCGTGACCGACGATCCGGCTGAAGCGGCTCAGGCGATCATCTCAGCGTACAAGTCGCTGGGCAAGACCGGTGGAGACCAGTTCGAGGAACTCGTGGAAGGGCGAGATGGCAAAAGGAAGTAAGAACAACGGCGAGGGGAGAGAGCGCGGCGGCTTCAAGTCGTCGCGTCACGGAAAGGCTTCGGCGGCCGGACCCAAAGCGCAGCAGAAGCTCGCCGCCGAAGAACGTGAGAAGCGGGGACTAAAACACACCGCGCATGACACGAGCCGCTTTCTCAAGGGGCAGCGCATCGATCCCCGCCGCATTGATGGGAAAGAAACCGTCGCCGAACTGATCGAGGGAACGTACCTCGCCTACAACGCCGCGCGCCTCCGCGAGGCTTGCAAGCTCTTCACCGAAAAGATGCTCGAGGCCGACGTCACCGTCGGACTCTCCATCACCGGCGCGCTCACACCGGCGGGCCTCGGAATGTCGGCGCTCATTCCGCTCATCGAGGGAGGGTTCGTTGACTGGATCATCTCGACCGGCGCAAATCTCTACCACGACACGCACTTTGGCCTGGGGCTCTCAATGCACCGCGGCAACGCCCAGGAATCGGACGTGGTGCTGCGCGAGGAAGGAGTCGTCCGCATCTACGACATCTTCTTCGACTACGACGTGCTGCTCTCGACCGACGCGTTCTTTCGGAAGATCATCACCGGAAAGGAATTCCAGCGCCCGATGTCGAGCGCGGAATTCCACAACCTCGCCGGCAAATACGTGCGCGAGCGTGAGCGAGCGCTTGGCATCGGACAGAAATCCCTGCTTTCGGCCGCTTACACAGCGAGCGTCCCCATCTACACCTCGTCCCCAGGTGACAGCTCGATCGGAATGAACATCGCGGCGCTGGCGCTCGATGGGAACGAGCTGATACTGGATCCAAACCGAGATGTAAACGAGACGGCATCGATCGTCCTCGATGCGAAGCGCGGCGGAGGGAAGAGCGGAGTCTTGATCCTCGGCGGCGGGAGTCCCAAGAACTTCATGCTGCAGACCGAGCCGCAGATTCAGGAGGTTCTGGGGATCGATGAAAAGGGACACGATTACTTCCTGCAGATCACCGATGCACGGCCGGATACGGGCGGGCTCTCCGGTGCGACGCCGGCGGAGGCAGTGAGCTGGGGGAAGATCGATCCGGATCGGCTGCCCGACGCCGTCGTCTGCTATCTGGATTCAACGGTCGCGCTGCCGCTCCTCACGTCCTACGCTTTTGCGCGACACGAGCCGCGTCCCCTCAAGAGGCTGTTCGACCGGAGGGAAGCGATGATGTCGAAGCTGCGCCACGAGTACGAGAAGTCGTCGGCTGAGCCGGCCGCAATCGATCACACGGATTCGAAGCTTCCGCAGCACCGATAGGGTAGGTCGCCATCGGGCCGTAGCCCGGTGATTGCCTCCCGGGGTCCGACTCTCTAGCTTGGATTAGTGGGCGCCCGGCCTTCCATCGCGGTCGGGCGCTTGTTTTTCCCCAAGAAGGCGCGAGATCCCAGATACCTCGAGTCGCAATGATCGACCAACTCAAGAAAAAACTCGGAGAAGAAGCCGAGCTTCTTCAGCGCGAGCTGAATGTCACGCTGCCGCAGGAGATTCGCAGAGCCGTTGAGCTTGGCGATCTCCGCGAGAACAGTGAGTACAAGGCGGCCCTAGAGCGGCAGCAGTTCGTGCAGGCGCGACTGGGACAGCTGCGCCAGCGTCTGAGCAAGCTGTCGCAGATCGACGTATCGCAGATCCCCTCCGACAAGGTTGGGCTCGGCTCCCAGGTCGTGGTCCAAGATGAGAAGACGGGACAGCGCGAGAGCTACAGTCTCGTGTTCGGCGACTCCGTTGAGTTCGAGGAGGGGCACGTCAGCATGTCTTCGCCTATTGGCAAGACCTTGGTGGGACGAAGCGTCGGCGAGACGGTTGTGCTCAAGCTTCCGGCGACGACGCGCCGCCTCAAGATTGTCGAGCTCAAGACTATACACGACGCGGCGTGACAGCCGCGGGGCGAGTCGTTGCACCCGCTCACCGCCTGTTTGTAGTCGTCCACCGTCAGGTGCAGTCAAGATGCTTGTTGCCTCCTACGTGCCTCGCTAGCATCTCTTCAGAACCGAATGTGCCAGGAGGCGTTTCATCATGAAGGCAGTTTTTGTCGCGCTGGCGGTAGCCTCGCTCTTCGCGTGCGGAGGTAGCTACAGTAGCACTGCTCCACCCAACAATGGTGGCGTGAATACACCTCCGCCGGTCGGAGGTATTACGGTCAGTAACAACTTTTTCAGCCCCGCCACGAAGACCGTGGCCAAGGGAACGACAGTGCAGTGGGCGTGGAATAGCTGCACGGGCGATGCCTACAGCGGCCAGACCTGCGTGTCTCACAGCGTGACCTTTGACGACGGAACCACGTCCGCGACGCAGAGTCAGGGTACCTACAACAGGATGTTCGGCACGGCTGGGACTTACCCCTATCATTGTTCCGTGCACGGGACAGCGATGTCGGGAAGCATCACGGTCCAGTAATCCCGAGGCTGGTCACCCGTTAGACGTCGCTCGAGCTCTGACTGAAGGGATCTCGAAGCAGCACTTTGGACGTCCCGAACGATCGCACTGCTCCGTCACTTCCGAGCCGACCACTTCGGCTATCAGGGAAGTGACGGCAGCACAGACACAATGGTCCGCTTCCACGGCGCTCGAAAGCGGGCATGCGCGCCCGACAATGCGGTAGGTCCTGCCTGATTTCTCGACCGATGTCATTCCGCCGAGCCTGTTGAGCAGATCAGAGGCCCTGGTTATGCGCGATGAAAGGGATCCCGGTGAATGGCCGAAGCCGCGTCCCAGCCGTTTCCCGACGCGCCTCAGAAACGCGACGACCTGTGGACCTGAGGTCCGGTCGCGGAGCTCCTCCAGACACGCAATCAGCACCGGCGCGTACGCCCTGGAGAACGCCTCCTCGCCTCTCTGACTTAGTGAGTAGAGCGAAGCGGGTTGTCCCGCGCTGCCCACCTTCCGCAGTCCCTCTTTGCGCACCGTTCCCGCGCGCTCGAACGCGTCCAGATGAAAGCGCACCGCGTTGTCAGTAACTCCAAGACGCGCGGCGAGATCATCGACGGTCCACGCTCCGTCTCTCAGTAAAGTGAGCAGTCGAGCGCGCGTCCCCTCGGCCCGGAGCTTCGGGGACGGTCGGCGCATTTCAGTCATTTGCCTCTAGTCTAACCCCCTCCCCCGAATAAGTCAAAGAAATATTTGACTTATCAGTGGCGATGGGGTAACCTCCTGCTCTAATGGCTCACCCGTACCGTCTCTTTTGGAGGTTTCGAAATGATTTTGCAGAATCGCAGCATCTTCGCGTCTGGCGCGATAGCAGTGCTCGCCGGCGTCTTCGGCTCTTCGCCAATGCTGGCGCAAGGCCACGCCAGCAGTCCCAAGCTGAACGACCCCACGATCGTAGCAATATTTGATGCAGCCAACACGTATGATATGGAGACGGGAGGACTAGCCGTCAGCAAAGGCCACGCGAAGGCGGTCCGCGAGTTTGGAGCGATGCTTGTTCACGATCACAGGAGTGTCAGGAAACAGGGCCGCGATCTCGCGAAATCGCTCAAGGTGACCCCCACGCCACCGCGGGACTTCCCTCTCGCCAAGGCGCACGTCGCGGCGATGCGGTCGCTGCGTCGGCTGCGAGGAAGCGCATTCGATCGCGCTTTCCTGAAGCAGGAGGTTGATTATCATAACGCCGTGATTGATGACGTGACTCATACGCTGTTGCCGGCCATTCAAAACGCCCAGCTGAAAGATCTGGTGACGAAGGTTGCGCCAGCATTCGTGGCCCACCGCGACCGCGCGCAGAGCCTCCTCAACGAGCAGAAGTGACCGAACATTCCAACGAGCTGGCCGGTCCCGATCTGACCAAGGGTGTCGATGCCAGCAGCGTCGGTGCTGGTCAGCTCGTCGCCGGCCACGCCTTTGGAGAGCCGGTGCTCCTCGTTCATGTGGAACCAAACTGGTTCGCCGTGGGAGGCAAGTGCACCCATTACGGAGCTCCGCTCAGTCAGGGAGTTCTCGTCAGCGAAACAATTCGTTGTCCCTGGCACCACGCCTGCTTCGAGCTGCACAATGGGGCCGCGTCCTGCGGGCCCGCGCTCAACGATCTTCCCACATACGATGTAGCCATTGAGAACAACGTCGTGCGAGTTGTCCGCAAGCGGGATTCAGGACAGGTGAAAGGAGAAGGCCACCGTGCGCGCGGATCGCGGGCGCCGGACCGCGTCCTCTTCGAGGAAGTACCGGTCGCGGGCCCCGAGTCGGTGTTAATCATCGGCGGGGGTGCCGCCGGTAATGCCTGCGCGGAGATGCTGCGGCGTGAGGCATATCGGGGTCCGGTCACGATGATCGATCCGGACCCCGATGCGCCCTACGACCGGCCCAACCTATCCAAGGACTATTTGGCGGGAAGCGCGCCTGAGGATTGGCTTCCACTTCACCCGAAGGAGTTTTACGCCGCACAGCACATAGAGATACTCTCCGGGGTTGAGGCAGCGGCAATCGATATCAAATCGAAGACGGTGCAGTTGAGCGATGGGAGCAGCCGCAAGTACGCCCGCCTGCTCATCGCCACCGGGGCGAGGCCGATTCTGCTCGACGTTCCCGGCCGCGATCGGATCAACTATTTGCGCAGTCTCCGGGATTGCCGCGCCATCATCGGGAAGCTCGGCTCGTCGAAAAAAGCCGTGATGCTTGGTGCAAGCTTCATCGGATTGGAAGTTGCGGCCTCTCTGGTCACTCGCGGATTGAAGGTGAGCGTCGTCGCGCCCGAGACGCTTCCCCTCGAGCGTGTACTCGGACGCGAACTGGGAAATCTTATTCGGAATATCCACGAGCAGCGGGGCGTGTGTTTCTACCTCGGACGCACGGCCACATCAGTCGATGAGACGAGCGTCGTCATGGACGACGGAACCCGGCTCGACGCAGATCTGATAATTGCAGGGGTCGGAGTGCGGCCAAACCTCGAGCTCGCAGAATCAGCAGGCCTCTTGATTGATAACGGTATTGCTGTCAATGAGTTTCTCGAGACCAGCGCCAGCGGGATTTTCGCCGCTGGCGACGTGGCGCGGTGGCCGGACGCCTACTCCGATCTCCGCCTTCGCGTTGAGCACTGGGTCGTGGCGGAACGCCAGGGACAAGTCGTCGCCCACAACATGCTCGGCGGCCGGGACCGCTTCGACGAAATCCCGTTCTTCTGGAGCGCACACTACGACGCTCTGTCCATCCGGTATATCGGTCACGTCGAGCGTTGGGACGAGACCAGAATCGAAGGCGATGTGATGAAGATGGACTGCGCCGTTTCCTTCATGGTCGGAGGGAAGCGGAGGGCCATGGCGACCATCAACCGCGATCGCGACAATCTCGAGACCGAAATCGCACTGGAAACCGAGCTACTCCTAAAACCGCCGCCGCCCGTCACGCTCGAAGCGGCGGAGGCCTGACGGCGGACTAGCTCTACGCCTCAGGCTTTGCTGATCGCGAACATGCGCCCGATGTCAGCCTCGAACTCGCTGACACGGGCGCGTTTCGTCTGATCGTTCCAGCCGAGTAGCGGCGCCACGATCGCCGCCGCGTCTCGAGCGACCGCCTTCCCGTGATCTCGTGTCTCGAACGCCAGATGCATACGGCGAATCAGCAGGTCGCTCAGAGTCTGCGCCATCTCTTTTGAAACGCCGTAGACGAGGTGCGCTCCTGTATAAGGAAGCCCTTCGACTAAAGGCTTTGAAAGCGTTGGATCCTCGCGCTCTAGTCGCGCGATTTCCCTCGCGCGATCTGCGCCCGGAAGCTCAACCAAATCGGTGGGAGCGGCGTGCTTCTCCGAGCCGAGAGCCTCTTGAACGAGATTGACAATCTCTGCGGCCATTGACCGGTATGTCGTGAGCTTTCCGCCGGTGACATTGATAATGCCGGCGCTATCGGCCACGATGCTGTGCTCGCGCGACACCATGCTCGGGTTCGCGGATCCGATCATGGCAAGCGGCCTGATCCCCGCCCAAGCGCTGACGACGTCATCGGGCGTGAGACGAGCCCGCGGGAAGTAGGCGTTTGCCAATCGAAGGATATAGTCAACGTCTCTCTCCGACGCGTGCACTGTTTCCGGCGACTCATCGCTCCAGGTATCCGTGGTGCCTATGATCGTTTGCTGCCCGGCGGGAAGGCAGAACATCACGCGACCATCAACGGGTGAGATGAGGGTGAGCGCATCCCGGTTTCCTACGCGCTCCCGCGGAACTCCAATGTGGACCCCTTTGCTGCCGCGCAACCGCCGTGCACGCTCATCACGGTTGAAGGCGTTCTGCCAGACGCCAGTAGCGTTGACGATCACTCTGGCGCGAATCGTTCGGGTCTCGCCGGAGAGCTGCGATCTTGCGACCACGCCCACAGCTTTGCCACCGTCCCGAATTATGTCCGTCACGGAGGTGTGGCTGAGGACGGTAGCACCGAGTTCTCGTGCCGCTACGGCGTTCAGTACGGTGAGGCGCGCATCATCAGTGCAGGCATCGTAGTAAACGGCCCCGCCTGTCAGTCCCACGCTCTTGAGAGACGGCTCGCGATCCAGTGTCTCGGCCGCGTTCAATCCTGAATGTTTCCGCGAGCGCCCCACCGCCATGAGTTGGTATACGAGCAGTCCGGCACTGAGCTTCACCTTTCCAACACGCGCGCCCTTGTAAATCGGCCAGGTGAAGGCAAGCGGCTTCACCAGATGGGCTGCAATTCGCAGCAGTATCTGCCGCTCGCGTATCGACTCGTGTACCAAGTGGAGCTGGCCCTGCTCCAGGTATCGGATTCCACCGTGAATCAACCGCGAAGAGCGGCCCGACGTCCCGCTCGCGAAATCATCGCGCTCGACCAAGGCTACCTTCAGTCCACGCATCGCTGCATCCCGCGCGACACCACAACCCGTGATGCCGCCGCCAATTATGAGAACGTCGACGCGATCGCCGGTCACCTCAGTCATGGTCCTCCATCAGGTGCGAAGAATCGGCCGAAATTATAGGGTATTTGACCGCAAGATTCGGATATCGTGCTTTCTTACGCGTTGGCATCATTCGGCATAAGCAGTGTGACGCGGCTCGAACAGGAGAATACGATGCAGTCTTACAGGGTAGTAGCTCTCGGAGATCTAATCACAGACGCTGTCCGCAAAACCTTGCGGTCACCGGGGTACGATCATCCAGCCCATACCGAGCTGGCCACCGGGTACGGCCCATGCCGCCAGTGCCTGAAAACCTTTGCCGTCGGCAGCGACCGCCGCATACTGTTTACCTACGATGCGTTCTGCGGAAGGGAAAAGCTTCCTTTGCCGGGTCCCGTTTTCATCCACGTGCGCAACTGCGAGCGTTATGCTGAAGATGCGGGCTTTCCGGTGGACATGCTTTCGCATCGCCTTACTCTCAATGCCTATGGGCCCGGTCGGCGGCTGGTTGGGCAGAGGTATGTTTCCAATGGTCTGGTAGAACCCGAACTTGACCGGCTCCTCCGGGACCGCGATGTAGCGTATATCCACGTGCGCGATTCCGACGCCGGCTGTTATGATTTTTGTATCGAGGGGACGAGCACCGAAAAAGAGCACCGCAATGAGCGCAAGACATCGAACGGAGGAGATCCCCATGAATGAAGCTGTTGCTTGGGAATCCGTTCTCGAGAGAGATCCTTCCGCCGACGACCGCTTTCTCTACGCGGTCACGACGACGGGCATCTATTGCCGTCCCTCGTGTCCTTCTCGGCGGCCGAAGCGCGACAACGTCTCGTTCTTCTCTTCGGCGGAAGCCGCAGAGCGTGCCGGATTCCGTGCCTGCAAGCGCTGCCTCCCGAATCGCGCGAAGGCAACGCATCGCGCGGTCGAGCGCGCGCGGGACTACATCGACAGCCACATCTCCGATCTCAGTGAGGAGCGCATCACGCTCGAGCTTCTCGGCGCAGAGTCGGGGCTCAGCCCGTATCACCTCCAGCGGAAATTTAAGGAGCTTCTCGGCTTGACACCTGCCCAGTACATGCGCGCGTTGAAGAGCGAACGATTCAAGGGAGAGCTCAAGCGGGGCGAGACCGTGAGTCGAGCCACGTTCGGCGCGGGCTACAGCTCCAGCAGCAGAGTCTACGGCGATGCCGACGCGAGGCTTGGCATGACACCGGCGACCTATCGGCGTGGCGGCGCGGGTGCGCAAATCGACTACGTCATTACCAAGACGTCACTCGGCACTCTGCTGGTCGGTGCAACCGACCGCGGGATCTGCGCGGTAACCCTGGGCGATGATGCGAAGAGCCTTCAAGCGGCGCTCGAGCACGAGTACCCCGCCGCGAGGCGCACGCGCGTCCCTGTTCCCTCGAGCCACCTCGGTAGGTGGGTCGCCGAAATCGTTGCGGCTGTAGAGGGCGATCGCGTGCGGCTGGACATTCCGTTCGATATCCAGGCTTCGGCCTTTCAGTGGAAAGTCTGGCGTGAGCTGCAAAAGATTCCGTTCGGCGAGACACGCTCATACGGGGAGATCGCCGACGCGATCGGGTCTCCGAAAGCGGTGCGTGCGGTGGCGAGCGCGTGCGCGACCAATCGCGTTGCTGTTGTCATCCCCTGCCATCGTGTCCTGAGACATAGCGGCGCGCTCGGCGGATATCGGTGGGGCCTCGAGCGCAAGCGGCTGCTGATCGATAAAGAGCGCGCGACGCGAGAGGAAGGCACGTCCTAGATAGATAAACGGCGCCCGTCTAAGTTCCCTTCATGGCGACATTCGGGAGCGGGCGCCGCGTCGCGATAGTCGCGGGCGTGCGGACGCCGTTTGCAAAAGCTGGAACTGCGTTCAAATCGATTTCCGCGATCGACTTGGGCAAGTTGTGCGTGGCGGAATTGTTGCAGCGCACGAATCTGGACGGGAAGGAAGTGCAGGCGCTCGTGTTCGGCACTGTGATTCCGTCGGTGCTGGCGCCGAATATCGCGCGGGAGGTCTCGTTGCTCCCGCTGCTGCCCAAGGGCGTCCAGGCGTACAGCGTCGGCAGGGCGTGCGCTTCCGCGAACCAGGCGATCACTGACGCCGCGGACCAGATTGCTCTTGGCCAGCTCGACGTCGTGATTGCCGGCGGCTCGGAATCGCTCTCCAACATTCCCATTCTTCACTCACAGGGGTTCGCCGAGACGCTCGTCCTCGCGTCCAAGGCGAGGTCGTTGCCAGCGAAGCTAAGGACACTCGCGCGCCTGCGTCCCAAAGATTTCGTCCCCATCACTCCCGCGATCGCCGAGCCGTCGACTGGTGAGACGATGGGCCAGTCGGCTGAGAAGATGGCCAAGCTCAACGCTATCGCCCGCGAGGAACAGGACCACTTCGCGCTGCGCTCGCACCGTCTCGCAGCCGCGGGAACCGCCGATGGAAGGCTGACAGCCGAGATCATGCCTGTGTACGTGCCGCCCAAGTTCGACAGCGTCCTGACGTCTGACAACGGCATACGCGAAGACACGAGCTACGAGCAGCTCGCGGCGCTTAAGCCCGTGTTCGACAAAAAGTACGGCAGCGTGACGGCCGGGAATTCGTCACCTCTCACCGATGGGGGCGCGTGCGTTCTGCTCATGAACGAGGAGAAAGCGAAGGCGCTAGGATATCCCTCGCTTGGCATTATCCGGTCTTACGCCTATGCCGCGCTCGATCCGGGCGAGCAGCTCCTCCAGGCACCGGTCCTGGCGGCGCCCGTCGCACTCAAGCGCGCGGGTCTCACGCTCAAGGACATCGACCTGGTGGAAATGCACGAGGCTTTCGCCGCGCAGGTGTTGTCGAATCTGAAGGGTTTCGAGTCCAAGTGGTGGGCCGAGCGTGCGGGCTTTTCCCAGCCGGTGGGCGAAGTCGACAGAGCGAAGCTCAATGTCACGGGCGGCTCGATCGCCCTTGGACATCCATTCGGCGCGACCGGCGCGAGAATCACCACGACGCTCCTTCATGAGCTGCGCCGGCGCGGCGGTCAGTTCGGACTCATGACCGTGTGCGCGGCCGGCGGTATGGGCTTCGCAATGGTGGTTGAGAGAACACGATGAGCTCGACTTCGGAAGTAACAATCGGCGGACTCGTCGGAACCCGGTGGAAGCCGGCGCTCTCCGTCGAGGTCACCGATGGCATCGCGATCATTACATTCGATTTACCGAACGAGTCGGTCAACAAGCTGAACCGGGCAGTCAAGGACGAATTCGTCGCGTTGGTGACCAGACTCGAGCGTGACACCACCGTTCACGCGGCGGTGTTTTTGAGCGGCAAGCCCGACGTGTGGATTGCCGGAGCCGACATCGAAGAGTTTCTGCAGCTCAAAACGGCAACGGACGCTGAGCGGCTGAGCAGGGACGGTCAGATGCTGCTGGATTCAATCGAGCGGCTGCGCATTCCGATAGTGGCCGCCATACACGGCGCGTGCCTGGGGGGCGGGCTCGAGACCTCCCTCGCCTGCCACTACCGTATTGCGACTGATCATCCAAAGACCATTCTCGGCCTTCCCGAAGTTCAGCTGGGGTTGATCCCGGGTGGCGGCGGGACGCAACGACTGCCGCGCAGAATTGGGCTCACCAACGCGCTCGACCTGATTCTCACCGGCAAACAGGTTCGCGCCAAGAAAGCGCTCCAGCTCGGGCTGATCGACGAGCTAGTGCACCCGTCGATTCTCCGCAGCGTCGCCATCCAGCGCGCGAACGAGATGGCGGAGGGAAGAAGAAAGAGCGAGCGGCACGCTGGAGGAGTGAAGGGCCTGCTCATCGATGGGAATCCGGCAGGTCGCGCGATCGTGCTGCGAAAGGCGCGCGAGCAGACTCTCGCCAAATCGCGCGGACATTACCCGGCCCTGATCGCTGCCATCGATGTCGTAGCGGCCGGATACGAGAAGGGAGCAGCTCACGGATATCGCGAGGAATCTCGCCGCTTCGGCGAGATGGCGATGACTGACGTGTCGCATCAGCTGATCTTCCTCTTCTTCGCGACCAACGAGCTCAAGAAGGATCCCGGCGTTGATCCGTCCCAATATCCGGACCTACCGGTCTCCGCTTTCGAACCGCTTCGGGTCGACAAGATCGCGATCATCGGCGCTGGATTCATGGGAGCCGGCATCGCGTCGATAGCAGTGCAACACGGGAGCTTGGTCCGTCTCAAGGATGCAGATCATGGGCGCATCGCGAAGGGATACGCAGCGGTGCACGACGTCCTCAAGGAGCGTCTGAACAAGAAACAGATCACCAAGATCCAGTACAGCGACTACATGGCTCTCCTCGGCGGCACAGTCGACTACTCGGGATTCGGAAACGTCGATCTAGTGATCGAAGCCGTGTTCGAGGACCTCGCGATCAAGCATCAGGTTCTGCGCGAAGCCGAGGCATCGATCAACCCAACGGCGATCTTCGCGAGTAATACCTCTACAATTCCCATTGGATTGATCGCCCAGGCATCGAGCCGCCCGGAGCGCGTGCTCGGCATGCACTTCTTCTCTCCAGTGCACAAAATGCCGCTCGTCGAGGTGATCAGCACTGCGGATACTCATCCGCAAGTGACGGCAACGGCGGTTGCCTACGCCAAGAAATTGGGGAAAACCGTGATCGTCGTGAACGATGGTCCGGGATTCTATGCCAACCGTATTCTGTCGCCCTACATCAACGAGGCTGCCATACTGCTCGATCAGGGCGTGGCAGTGGACATAATCGACAAGGCGCTGGTGGATTTCGGATTCCCCGTGGGCCCGATCACGCTCATTGATGAAGTCGGGCTCGATGTCGCGACGAAAGCCGGCAAGATCATGGCCGAGGCGTATCCGGACCGGATGCAGCCGGCGAAATCGATTCTGGCCGTGGTGGCGGCGGGGCGTTATGGGCGCAAGTCGAAGAAGGGCTTCTACAGGTATGACAGGGAGGGGAACAAGGGCGAAGTGGATCCCTCCGTATATGGTCTGTTCCTCGCGCCAGGCAGCATTCCGATCGTGAGCTCGATCACGCCTCCCGGGGCAGCGGAAGCGTCGGCGCGACCGGAGATGCCGGCCGTCCAGATTCAGCAGCGGACGGTGTTGTCTATGCTCAACGAAGCAGCGCGCTGCCTGAGCGATGGGATCATTAGGTCGCCGCGTGACGGCGACGTCGGCGCCGTATTCGGAATCGGCTTCCCGCCGTTTCGCGGCGGACCATTTCGCTACATGGACTCACTCGGCATCCAGATCGTGGTGCAACGCCTCGAGGACCTTAACGCGCGCTTTCCGGGGCGTTTTGAGCCGGCGGAGTTGCTGCTCGAAATGGCTCGTCGGAGGCAGGTTTTTTATTCCGACGACCGCTCATGAGGGGAGGAGTGCCAGCCCAGGTGCGTTCGTCGTTTGTCGTAATCACAGCGCTCGGGCTGGCAACGTGTGCTCCCGCCGTGCAGCCACACCCGACGCCCGTGGACTATCCCCGCACTCGCCCCGAGCTGACACGATATCGCGAGACCTCGCACTATGCTGATGTTAGAAAGTTCCTCGACTCACTGCGGGTGCTCGGGGCGCCGCTCGCGTTCGGATCGATCGGGAGAACGAGCGAGGGGCGCGAGATCCCCTACGTCATCGCGTCGCGTCCGCTCGTTGCCACGCCCTCCGCGGCGAAGCGATTGGCGCGCCCGATCGTGTACGTTCAGGGCAACATCCACGCGGGAGAGGTAGAGGGCAAGGACGCGCTCTTGGCGTTACTTCGCGATCTCACCTATTCGAGCACACCGAATGCGCTCGATTCGATTGTTCTGATCGCCGTCCCGATCTACAACGCCGACGGCAACGAGAGGTTCGCGCCGCAATCAGTGAACCGCACCGAGCAAAACGGGCCCGAGATAGTCGGCGTTCGGCCCAACGCGCAGAACCTCGATCTCAACCGCGACTACGTGAAGGCGGAGGCGCCCGAGACGCGCGCCTCGTTGGCGATGTTCAATACCTGGGATCCGGACGTATTCGTCGATCTTCACACAACTGACGGGAGCTTTCACGGATACGCGCTCACTTACGCGCCGTCGCTCAGTCCCGCCGCCGTCTACGGGGGAGTTTATGCGCGTGACTCGATGCTTCCAGTCCTGCGCGAGAGAATGCGCACTCGCGACGGATTCGAGGTGTTCGATTACGGAAACTTCGTGAGCGATGGCCGCGGCCTCGTAGCTGACACCACGGTACCAGAAGGCTGGGAGACATACGATCCGCGCCCGCGCTTCGGAACGAACTACTACGGGATTCGCGGACGTATCGGGATCCTGAGTGAGGCGTATTCGCACGACACTCTGGAGCGGCGCGTCGCTTCGACTTACGCATTTGTAAAGGAGGTTCTGTCGCTCGTCGCGGAAAAGGGGGCTGCAATCAGATCCCTAACCGCTCGCGCTGACAGCCAGCCGTCGGGCTGGGGTCGATCACCCGACTCACTGCACAGGGTCGCGGTCCGGTCAGAGCTGACCACGAGACCGCCAATGCTCACCGTGATCAAGGAAGATCTCGAGAAGACTGGCGACTCGTCCCTCACCCAGCCGGGCGTTCCCCGCGGTGAGCGACGCACTGGACGATTCAGGACGATTCGCATGCCTGTCTACGACCGGTTTACGTCGACGCTCGACCGGACTCCCCCAGCGGCGTATGTGGTGGCGCCGGCGGACACTGCAGTGGTGACGCTGCTACGCCTTCACGGAGTTCGGGTGGATCGCTCCGACTCCGCCTGGACTGCTCGAGGTGAATCCTTCGTGATCGATTCGATCATTACGTCGCCGCGCCCTTTTCAGGGCCACCACGAAGTCCGTCTCAAGGGCCACTGGGAGCGCGGCATGCAGGCGCTTCCCCCGAAGTCGTTCATCGTGTCAACGGCACAACCCCGTGGCGCGCTAATCGTCTACCTGCTCGAGCCGGAGAGCGACGATGGTTTCACGACCTGGAATCTGTTCGACCACGATCTTAAGAAAGGCGGTCGATTCCCCGTCACCAGAATCTTTGACCTCTCCCGGCGCGGCCGCGCGGCTAATCGTCGGTCTTCGGCATCAACCACACAGCCACTTCAGAAATAATGCTCCGCAGTGCCTTGCTCTATCTCTCGGACCAGAAGCAGATATTCAAATTCGTTCGGAACAACAGGCTCGCGAAAAGCTTCGCCAACCGGTTCGTGGCCGGAGAGAATCTCGAGGGCGCTCTCACCGCTGTCTCCAGGCTCAACGCCCGTGGCATTACAGCCTCTCTGGATCTCCTCGGCGAGAGCGTTCACAATGAGGCCGAAGCCCGCGCCGCCGGCGAGGCGTACATCAAGATGCTCGACCGCATCCACGAGCGGAAAGCTGACGCCAACGTTTCGGTCAAACTCACCGCAATGGGGCTTGATATCTCGGAGGAGTTGTGCGTCGCGATCATGCACAAGATCCTGCAGCGCGCGCGTGACTACGGCTCGTTCGTGCGCATCGACATGGAATCGAGCGAGTACACCCAGCGCACGCTCGATCTGTTCGAGCACCGCCTCTTTCCTGCCTACCGCGATAATGTCGGGATCGTGCTGCAGAGCTATCTATACCGCACCTTCGCTGACGTGGAGCGCGCCAACCTGATCAAGGCTCGCGTCCGCCTCTGTAAGGGAGCGTATAAAGAGCCAGAGACGGTCGCTTATCCGGACAAAAAAGATGTGGACGCCAACTACGTTCGTTGCATGCACGAGCTGATGCTGCACGGGAACTATCCGGGCATTGCCACCCACGACGAAGCGATCATCACCGAGGCGAAGCGCTTTGCCAAGGCAGGAGACATCGCCCCCAGCCGTTACGAGTTCCAGATGCTCTACGGAGTACGCCGAGATCTCCAGGATCGGTTGGTTCGGGAAGGCTATCGCATGCGCGTGTATGTTCCATTTGGAACGCAATGGTACCCGTATCTCATGCGCCGCCTGGCCGAGCGTCCCGCCAACGTCGCGTTTCTCACCGGAAACGTGTTCAAGGAGATGGTCGGCAAACGCCGACGCTGACGATGGGCAGATTCCTTCCACCCGATCATTCGAAAGGGGACCCGAATACGATTGGCGGGTACATGGCTGTGCATGACCGCCCCGCGGCATTCGAGGGAAGCGACGGTGCTTCCTACAGCGTTGAAATCGTCACCGACGTGAGCGATGAGAAGGATTGTCCGTTTGGGGCCTATCTGCTTTTCGTACGTTGGCGTGAAGGCGATCCAGTCGCGAGCGGGCATCTCGAGACTGAGTTTCTCGCCTTGGCCGACACCGAGGACGACGCACGAAAAATGGTTGGCGCAATGCTACTGAACGAAGTGAAGTCGCGCCTTGATCAGTTAATCAAGACAAGGCGATCGGAGCTGCTGCCATGGTGGGACGCAATGCGGCAAGAGGGTAGCAGTTGACCCGCAAGGAAGGCGTCGTACTCAAAGGAACGGGAGGCGTGTGGCACGTCCGTGTCGACTCTGGTGAAACGCACGAGGCGTCGCTGCGGGGTAGACTCAAGCAAGAGCGTGGAGAAAGCATCAAGCTCGCCGTCGGCGACCGCGTCGTGCTCGAGATAGATGAGCGGGGTGGCCACTCGGCCATTGTCGAGATCCGTCCCCGGCATTCCAAGCTCGCCCGGCGCGAGCCGGGAGAAGGGCAGGGCGAGCGCATCGTGGCTGCCAACGTCGACCAGGTCGTCGTCGTCTTCGCGGCCGCAAAACCGGAGCCCCACCGCAGAATGCTCGACCGGTTTCTGGTGATTGCCGAAGGGAATTCGCTCCAATCCCGGATCGTCATCAACAAGATCGAACTGGTCGACCGGGAGACGACCGAGCGCGCGTTCGCCGACTACGCGGCCGCAGGCTATCCCGTGCATCTAACCAGCGTGAAGCAGCACGTTGGACTCGACGAGCTTCACGACCAGCTCGCGGGGAAGACGTCGGTCCTCACCGGTCCGTCGGGAGTAGGAAAATCGTCGCTCATGAACGCTATGTATCCCGGGCTCGATCTCCGCGTCGGCGAGATCAGCGAGTCGGTGAACAAGGGCCGACACACCACCGTTGGTGCGCTGCTGCATCCGCTGCCCGATGCCGGCTACGTCGTGGATACTGCGGGCCTCCGCGAGGTCGGGATGTGGGGACTCGCGTCGGAGCACCTCGACGAATGCTTCCGTGAGTTTCGTGCCCACGTTGGGCACTGCAAGTTCGGGAACTGCACGCATCGGGTCGAGCCGGGATGCGCGGTGCGCGCCGCCGTGGAAGAAGGCGCGATCAGCGCCGAGCGCTTCGACAGCTACTTGAGACTGCGGGACGAGATCGAGGGCTCGGAGAAAAAGTGGGCGCCGTATTCCGCTGCTTCAAAAACGCAGAGGCGACGCTGAATGACGGGATTTGAGCAGCCCAATTCGATGAGCGCACGGGGTATTACGGGGTATTAAGGAGGGGTCCCATGAGTATCCGTCTATCACAGGTTGCCGTAGGTGTCGGCACCTTCTTCATGATCGCTGCCATACAGGCCGCTGGAGGACAGCAATCAACTGGTGCGGCCGCGTCGTAATGATAGGACTGTTGGATCGCCGCGGGCCTCGCAGCTTTTCAAATTCTGGCAATAGAGGCTAGGTCGATCACAAAATGAGATTGTCTCGTTTACGACTCACCGTTGCAGCCTGCAGTCTTGCCGCTGGCTCCGTTTCTGCTCAAGCTCCGGCCGGCTACCACGTGGGCGGGCGTTGTCGTTCCCGACACGCTTCTGGAAGTATTTGCAGGAGGACGCTTCCGAGCGACTGTGCTTCGGTCTGCTCGAACTTCCCGTGAGCGCGAACTACTTTCGTTGGCCGAGCGACTCTATCCGGAGCCTCAAACACTACTTGCCACCGCGCGAGACTCGGCTGACCGCGATAAGCTCGCCGCAATGGCGTCAGGCAGGCCGACCGAGTCCTACAGAGTGGCACAGCGTGTTGCGGGAACTCCGAGCGATCGTTGGTGGCTCGATCGGTTCGATGCTACCTGGCTCCCATTCGCCGTCACTGGCGGATCCGTGGACTATTACCTCGGTCGCCTTCGCGATTTGGCTGCTGGCCGTAGCGAGTTCGGCTTCAGCGCGACAGACGGCGCTGACTACGGTGCGTTCGACTACCAAGCCACCGTTCGCCCGGGTTCGGAGGTCGGCATCGCTTACGTCGTCGACTTGCGAATTCGCTGGGACTATTCGTGCGGGAACTTATGTGGGCTGTACTTCACACACACTCGAATCGTTTGGTTTGACGCGCAAAGGAAAGTGGTACGCGTCGCTGGAGACGGGCGTCCAGACGTCATCGTGTCTTAGCAATCGGCAGAGGACTCGGGGCAACTCGCGACGGTCTAACGTTTGTTGCAGCCGCACAAGTCGGTGCTGCACAAATGTGAGGAGGGTGAAGCGGAAACCTGCCTTGTCTCTATCCCGTAACCTAAATGACGGGTATATAGACAAAGACGGTTCCGACTTCCGCGACGACCTTTTCGTCGCACCGCAGCTGTCTTAGCTCAATCTAAAAGCAAAATCACTCACTTCGCCTTCTTCTTGATCCTTGGAACACGAAATGAGAACGAGCGCACCGGCTTGCCACTTCCGAAGACGACGACCGCCTCGGCGCCGGCGATTTCCTCGCGTGTAAAACCTTGTACTCTTGCGTATTCAGAATCCGCCAAATCAGCACTCGCGCTAAAGTTGCCTTCGATTTGGTAAGAGCGCTCCCACTCGCGGAAAGCTCCGGTAACGCTTCGAATTGCTTTTGCTCCCACACCGGGCCTTCGTGCGGCTGGGCTGCGGCAGGTTCAATTGATACCTCCCGCCTCAAGCCGATTTCAAACGACTCGATCGTTTTGCCGGGAATTGCCCTTGGCAGCGAGATTTGCTTCACTTTCTTGCCGGCCGCCCTCTTCGCCCAATATCCGCGGCCTGGAAGCGGTATGGCCATGCGGCGACAGCGTTTCGCTAATGCAACGTCGGAGACACCAATTCTTTTTGCAACCGTCCGCATCGGAGCAGACCAAACCAGCGTGTAAAGCTCTTCTCTCTTCATGCGAAGCTAAGATCACCGATCGGCAAAATTTGCCCCACAAGAATCCTCTCTGCCTATTGAGTTCGCTTGCATCGGACGAATGTTCTACGCGATGGACGCAGGTTGGCATCGGGCACTGCCCGCCATACTTGCATCTCCAAGCAAGTCACGTAGCTGGCCACGAGCGCTTAGTTCTACAGCATGTTCTCTCTCGTGACACGTGGGACAAAGCGCTTCCAGATCAGAAGGCAGTTCCATACCCACTCTGGCATAGGTGACGTGGTGAACATGGAGCAGACCACCCGACCCACACCGCTCGCACGCATGGCCCGACAAATCTAGCGCGCGTAACCGTCTTTGCGCCCACTCTGGCGTACGTAAATAAGACTCGTACCACGTCCGCCCAAGTCGTTTGGGCTTCTCAGTGCCAGTCTTATACGTAGAGTAAAGCGCCGCGTCATGGGATGGACCCGCCAAACCACTGCCCTCGGCGTCTAGTCGATCAGACATGCGATAGGCTTCGATGTGTCTGGCTTGCGCAGAGCGGGCACTCGCTTCGCCAACAAGACCCTCATAGCGCGCGATACGCGCTAGTACGCGCTGGGGATGGTCGCTCCAAGAACGGTTGCAACGTACTGCTTCTTCGGCGATGCGGCGGGCGACACTAAGTTCCCGTAAATCGACCAAGGTGGCCGCAAAATTCGTGAAGACCCTGCCCCTCTCGTATGGCTCAAGAGAGGCGAGATTCACTGTCATAAGTACCCGCAACGCGTCCCGCGGGCGTCCCGCCAAACGCCAAGCTCGAACGGCTCCGGCGGCCTTGCCTAAACTGCCTCCCCGAGCATACCCGGATTCATAGTAGCGGGCAAGCGCAGTGTGAAGTTGGAACGACCTGAGGAGAGCAACGGCTTCCGGTGCCAGCGATTTCCCCGCTACCAATCGGTCTAACGCGTTAACCAGAGGCGATAACCGGTCCTGCGAGATCCCATCCAGTGCTGCACGCGGGATTTTGAGAGCCTTCGCAATGTGCTCTGAGAGCGCATGCGCCCTCTTACTACCTTCGTCGCCCTCAGGCTGTAACACCCGCGAATCAGTCACAGCCTTCGGTCGAGACAGGATCGTATCGGGGCGCGCAGAGTGAACGGTGGGTCACAAGTGGCCATTGCCCCGAGTCGTGTGAATGGGGATTGAATGGATCAGGTGACTGACGCATGCTGGCGCCGACTTGCGGCTTCCTCATTGTAAAGTCGAAACTCGACGTCGATAGGCTTGCTGTCACCGAAATGCAAACGCACCCACTCTTGGAGACCAATGTAGACGTGATAGTCGCTAATGTTGCTCCACGTGCTCGGGAGCGAGGGTGCCTCATACGGCTTGAGCGACGTAAGAAAAAACTCGTCGAGTGGAACGTGAGCGACTGCTCGGAGGTCATCAGGGTTGGCGAGCCGCAGCATCCCAACCGCAGCCAAGCTCAGTGCATACTTAATCGACATATTCAACCACTTCTGAGCGTGACCAACTGTAAGACGTGAATAGCCACGTTCCGCATAGTGACTCTGAATCTGCTTGCAGGCGCTCTCATGCCAATGGTCGAAGGAAATCGGCGTCCATGTGGCGCGAGGTGCGATTGCTTCGCTCACTAAGGTTTCGACCAGACGATGAGCCGAGAGTTTAACCGCCAACCCGGTCTCACCTTTGGTGATTCCGTGCGCAGTTCGTGAGAAATCGCGATAGGCACGAGCAACGCACTCAGCTAGGCCCGGATCTAGACTGCCTGCGAAGAGGTAGCTAATAAGAAACCGGCGCTGCTCGTCTTCGGTGGGTACCCGCGACAGGAAAGGCTTTGCTGACATTGGCGGTGAGCTTCCTAGTGAGAGGCGGTCTGAATCGACGTTACTCTGCCCCGAGAGAAATAGACGTAGTCGGTTTGGAACACCCATTGGTCCGTCGAGCCGTTATTCGTGAGCGTTCGGTTTATTTTCTCGGGTTCGCCCCAGCTGGCTCGCACCATATCGCTTGTCATCCCAAGCTCAACTCCGTTGCCGAGCACCGCTGTCAACTGTCCCGAAGTCCATTTCTGCGCCTTAGCAATGGTGCGTATAGAGTCGGCGCGCGCTTCCGATGTTTTCTCGACTGCACCGCGAAGGCTGTCGCGCAGCGCCGTTATTGGAACCAGATACGTGCGGCAGTCTTCCTCGCAACGACGACTCATATACAAGGGCAGGATTTTCCCGTCGTTGATAACGTTCTCAAACCGCTGGGTATCGTCCCCGACGCTGGGAATGTTTCCCGAAAGCGCAATCGCCAAGAAGCGATCATGCGATTCCACGACCAGCAACTCAACCCGATTGTCTTTGCACCAGGCGTCGACGAATCGTGCCCGAAGCGTATCTGGCGTGGCATCAACCAAGGTCTCACCCGGTTGAGGAACGAAGTTTCCCTTCGCCGTCTTATCAACGTCATCAGCTCCTATGGCGTGGAGGATCCGTTGGCTCGCGCTTAGGCTGCGTTGCGCTACTGGTTCAGCGGCACTTAACACTGTCCCTCTTCCAACGAAGGCAAGAGAATCCGGTCCGACGATCGCGAAATCACAGCCCCGATAGCCGGGGTAACCCAGGACCGTTGGAGGAACTTGCCTACCGAGAGATTCCAGAATGCGCTGCCACTTAGAGGCGTATGAAGTCGCTTCAGCCTTTTGATCAGTCGTGGCCGGACGGATGACTACTTGCCCCGATGCACTAAGGGTTATGACAGCCACGAGAAAAGCGCCTCCACCCAGCGCCTTCATCCACCTGGCGGCGGCTAAATAAAGAACAATTGGGTGTCTGGTCCTTTTCATGACGCCTCGATTTGGGAAAGGGCGTCGCCAGTAGCGCCAGCACACTGCCACGAATTTGCTGGCAGATCAGGGGCACGGGCTGGTGAGGAGTACCGCGCGTCAAATACCCGACACTTCAGAGTAACTCGTTTAACAGACTCTTACAATGACAACCGCCGGCAAGTCGGCCGTTGCTGCGCTACGAAGCGAGATAGAGACGAAGAACCGCGTCGCGACTTGGACTTACGGGGCAAAATTCCAGTGAGCTTCGGCGTTCCTGCCAACACAAGCTGGATTGATTTCTAGGTGAGCTCGAGCTTGGGGTGGTGCCTATACGGGCATGATAAGACGAAAAGGCTCAACCACCACGGTCTGCAAGCTCGCCTGCCGTATAGCAC
>JABXNS010000111.1_pt1 | contig 24420 bp, 24 predicted proteins | sample 7301101 | NCBI WGS metagenome assembly JABXNS01 (sample SAMN14449646, study PRJNA615230) | soil metagenome | isolation source: soil from bare, unvegetated metal-rich iron-sulfur acidic spring small-cell... | place: Canada: Paint Pots Mound, Kootenay National Park, BC | collected 2017-05-25 | reverse complement strand
CCGCATGTATCCGCGTTATCCGGTCGCGGTACCGCTCGAGGATCGCCGGCGTTTCGTCCGTCGAGCCGCCGTCCATGATGATGTATTCGATGTTCGGATAGTCTTGCGAGAGCACGCTTTCGATGCACTCGCGTAAAAATGGCGCGGAATTAAACGAGGGTGTTACAATACTGACGAGCGGCTGCGAAGAGTCGGTCAACTTTCGTCAGTTTTTTCGCGCAGTAGAGACGTTACTTCGGAGAGCATGATCGCGCGACGGTCAGCCTCTGCGGTAATCGCGCGCAGGCCTTCGTCGGTCTCTTTCAATGCGACCAGGCGCTCCTCGGCCACTCGCTCGATTTGCGCGAGCCGGCGGTCGCGATCTTCCACTACGGCGGTAAGTTCGACGATGAGCGCTTCGCGTTCCGACGCAATTTCGAGCACTTTCTGCGCGTTTTTTTCGCGCTCGCCCAGAGCGGCATTCAACTCGAAGATGATCTTCTCGCGCTCTTGCGCGGTCGCGTGCATCTCTTGAAAGTTCTTCGCAGCCGCCTCGAGTGCTTGCACGCGCTCACTTTGCTTTTCCAGAGCCGCGGAAAGCTCTTCGACCTTTTGCCCACGCAGATCGGCGGCCTCTTGCAAAGCTTTTGCGCGGCTATCCGTTTCAGCGAGCGCGGCTGTCAGTTCGGCAATGACGCGGTCGCGCTGTTGCGCCGCTGCCCGCGCTTCTTGAAAGCCGGCCGCAGCGGTTTCGAGCTCCTGCAGTTTTTGCCCACGCAGATCGGCGGCCTCTTGCAGAGATTTTGCACGTGCGTCGGTTTCTTCAAGCGCCGCGGACAACTCCCGGATCACTCGTTCGCGTTCTTCGGCAGCTTGAGTAACCAATCGTTGCTCTTCAGTCCGCGCCGTCAGCGCTTTAATTCGATCTTCGCGTTCCGCTATTGCAGTTGCAAGCTGTTCCCCCGCATCTTGCAGTTGACGCACGAGCCGATCGCGTTCCGCCAGAGCCGCTTCGAATTCGGTAATGAGGCGCCCGCGTTGCTCGGCCTGTGCGCGCGCTGCATCGGCGCTTGCCGCGAGCTCTTGCAGGCGATGATTTTCGTGAGTGGTACGATCTAGTGCATCCCGTGTTTCACGAAGTGCCTCAAGCCGCTCCTCGGCGACTGCCTGCAGGTCGCGCTGCTTGTGCTGAAGTTCCCTTATCTCGCGTTGGCTTCGTTCAAGCCCCTCCAATCGCGCAGCGCGGTCAGCCTGGAGAACGCGATACCGTTTGGTAGCATCGGCGATCACGGACTGCTCCTCCGCGGGGACCGTATTCAGCTCGATGAGCTTCGGGTGCGAGAGCTTCTCTCCGCGCAGTTGCATGGACAGCGCCGACACGACGTCCTCTGCGGGAACGCTCTCAACGCATACGCCGCGCCCAAACGTGCAGTCCCAGTAGCAGCCAAAGCATGCTAACGGATTGACAAGACCGATGCTGCCCGATTTCCACGGAGCATACATGGGCCACGTCCCACCGCCGTACACGGTAACTCCGGGAGTATCAAATGCCGCTGCTAAGTGCGCCAGACCGGTGTCGTTACCGAGGTATGCGCGCGCTTTTAACAGCAACGCCGCGGCCGTCGGAATGTCGGACGGAGCGCCGACGAACGACGCTGTATTCATTCCCATGGATTCAAGAAAGGCTGCATAAGGTTCTAACTCCGCGCCCTCAAGCCCATCTCCCAGGAGCAAGATTGGTAGTCCGAATGTGGCGTGAATCTCACGAAGAACGTGCGTATAACGTTCGAGAGGCCAGCGTTTCTCCGGAGTCAGCGGAGAAGATATCGGAAAACACGCCAGATAATTCCCGTCTGCAAAATGGGCCGCTTTGAGAAATCGCATCGCCTTCCGGCCGGCGGCCTCCGGAATCTGAAGCGTGACGCCTTCTTTGCTGGAGATGCCCACGCGTTTGAGCAACGCGGCATACCGCTCGCGTTCGTGGATTCCGACCGGCACGGCGACGTATTCGAAGTTCGCTTCAGCGAGACCGAGTGCCGTCAGCATGTCCCGCGCCAGCGGTGAAGGCTGCGCGTTCGATGCCAGCAGCGCGTGCTTCGGCTGCAACTTTGCAGCGATGACCCAACTTAACCACGGCGGGCGTAATCCGGCTCCTATATACAAATCAGGCTTCGTTGAAGGCAGCGCGTCCAACAATTCCCGCGTGCGCGAAACGAGATCGGGCGTTGATTCTCCATGCGCGTAAGGATCTATGTCTACTGCGAGAACAGATTCGGGTTGCTTCGAATATATTTGGACGAGCGGCGCAACCGCCGCTCGGCATGCAATGGTAATGCGCGCCTGTGGATAAGCGTCGCGCAATGCACCAAATAGTTCGTTCAAAAGAACGAGATCTCCGAGCCCGCCCAGATGAAGAACGCAGACGTTGCGAGGAGCTGTTAAGCGCTTATCGCCGGCAGCTGATTCCTGTACCACTCGATCGTTTCGCTGAGGCCGGTGCGCAGCGGCGTCGTCGCACGGAATCCAAACAGTTTCTCCGCGCGCGTGGTATCCAATTTCCGGCGCGGCTGGCCATTGGGCTTCGACGTGTCCCAGAAAATCTCGCCGTCATAGCCGCACATCTGCGCGATCGTTTCCGCCAGCTCCCGGATCGTTGTTTCCTCGCCGCTTCCCAGGTTAACCGGCTCGCCCGAATCGTAATGCTGCGCCGCTTTGATTATTCCATTCGCCGCGTCCTTGACGAAAAGAAACTCCCGAGTGGGCGAGCCGTCGCCCCAGCAGACGACTTTACTTTCGCCGTTACCTGCCGCTTCGAGCATGTTGCGGATCATAGCGGGAATCACGTGCGACGACGCCGGATCGAAATTATCGAGCGGCCCATAAATATTGCCCGGCAACAAGTAGATGCTGTTCATTCCATATTGCTCCCGGTATGCTTGGGATTGAACGAGCAGCATCTTTTTCGCGAGTCCATACGGTGCGTTGGTTACTTCCGGATAACCGTCCCAAAGATTCTCTTCGCGAAATGGAATCGGCACGATGTTGGGATACGAGCAGACCGTTCCGACGACGATCGTTTTTTCGACGTTAAAACGGCGAGCGTATTCCAGGAGTTGGATTCCCATGATGGCATTGGCGTAAAAGAAACGGCCCGGATTCTCGCGATTTGCGCCGATGCCGCCGACGACGGCCGCCAAGTGAAAAAGGATCTCCGGCTTGGCGTCTTTGAAAATCTTGCGCATGGCGGATTCGGTCGTCAGATCGTAGTCTTCATGGCGCACGACAAAGACATGCTCGCAGCCGGACGCGCGAAGCGCCTGCACTAAAAAGGATCCCAAAAAACCGGCCCCACCCGTAACGCAGATTCTTTTTGAGCGAAGGTCCCTCGACGGTTGTCCGTTCATCAATTCACTCGACCGCCACATGTAAGGCCGAAGCGGTTTTCAGCATCTTAACATTAAAGGCGCCGCTCAATCAAACTATCGGCAGTTTGTATAGGCGACTCCAGCAGCTTGCGATACCCACTCTCAACCTCCGTCCACGAGCAGGTGCCGTTAATGAAATCTATACCCCGGCTTCCCAATTTCTCACGAACCGGCTCGTCTAAGATCACGAGCGCCGCCTCAAACTCTTCGTAGTTCGCATACCACAGGCCGGCGCCCGATCGCCTGCATTGACCGACCAAAGGCGCGGAATGAGCATTGACCAATGCCGCTTTCCCCATCGCCCAAGCCTCTAATACCGCGAGCGACAGGCTCTCTAACGAGGAGGGCATCGCAAGCAGGTCGCAGCCCGCCAACGCACTCCATTTCATAAAATCGTCGACCGGCCCGGTGACCATAACGTTTGGATCGGGTGGCACCTCCATGTGCACTTCTCCGGCGAGGACCAGCTTGAGCGGCTGCGGATGCGTCCGCCGGAAGCGGATGAAATCTTCAACGAGGACACCGCAGCCCTTGGACGGATCGATGCGTCCCAGATAGAGCACGAACGGTTCGTCAATTCCGTAACGCACGCGGAACGATTGTGGATCAGCATACAGCGGCGCTTCAATCCCACAACCGATGATTGGTCCGTCGACGGCAGTGCCTTCGAAACGCGCCTGCACGAAATCGTGCTCTTCGGGCGTATGAAAGATCGTGCATACAGGACGCTTGAAAAACCGGTCCCAAATGAGCATCTGAAGCGGCCACTCGTCGTGCGCCACCGGAACGAGAAATGCTTTTTCTTCGACGAGCGGCAGCAACTCGTATGTCGTTGCATAGATATAACTGAAAAAGAAAAAGGCATCGTAGCGGTACCGGTGCTGCTCGACGTACGTGCGTAGGCTGGAAGAAACGGGACCTTCTTCGTGAATCCACTCCTCTTGAAGGGCGATATTTGCCTGGCGGACGTCAAATCGTATACGCTCCGAAAGTCCATTGAAGCGGTGAACATCGCGTGGGCGGTCGACACGAAATCGCACGAAATGCACCCCGCGCTCGTACTCGTGCCCCTCGGGATAAGCGTTCTCCCAGCTCATGTAGTCGCGCGCGCACGTCGTCAGCACGTCTACATCCCAGTACGGACCGAGTCTCTGCGCCAACTGCAGACAGAGCGACTCCGCACCTCCATAGACATCCGTGCCGCAACGCGGAACGACGAATGCGACTTTCGGTTTGTACAATCAGTTACGCGCCGTAATCGGCAGCGCATGCGCCGGCAGCTTGAGGTCCAGCGCAACCCGGTACCGTTCCAGCACACGGGCGGGCGTGCCGTCACGAAGGTACCGCCGGCGGCCACGTGCGCCCAATGCCCCAAGCTGAGCCGCGGTCGCACGATCGATGGCGCAAAATGTTCCGATCCACTCACGCCGTGAGCGCGCAATCCACCCTCCGCCGCATTGGGAAACCGCGGCCGAGGTCGCCGCGCACATTCCATTTACAGCGGCCGGCTTTCCATAACTCCATGCTTCCATGACCGTGCGCGAAAAGCTTTCGCTAACGCTCGGCTGCACGAGCGCGAGGCATGCGCCGAGCAATTCATGCTTCAACGCTTCGTCGACTCGGCCGAGCGCCACCACGCCTGGAGCTGCCGACACGTCTTTGGTGCCGTGCCCGGCGATCACAAGCTGCAGGGCGCTGCCGCTATAGCGGCGGTAATCGGAAAAAGCTCGAACGAGCTCCTCTATATTTTTCGCAGGATCAGAACGGCCGAGATAGAGCGCGAAGCGTCCCTGCGGAATGGGGCGGCTCTCACGCACCGGACGCGCTCTAGGCTCGTCAACCCAATGACCGACGACGAAACTTTTCGAGTTAATCCCACGTCCAAAAAGCCGCTGCGCGAGCGCATATTCGGCTTGACTGTTGAACAGCAAACCTTTGGCGGCTTGAAACATCTCACGAACCTGAGGGAGATATGCATAGGCCTCGTCGTGAAGGCAAGGCTGCAGAAATGCCCGATCCGCCAGCAGCTCGACTCCTCGAAGAACCGGACCGTAAAGGTACGGGGTGAAAATAACGGCGTGGTATCCCCGGCCCCAATCTTTCAAATACTTCAGCAAACCCGGTGAATCGATATTCTCTTCGCAGAACGCCGACGCCACCGTACGGGGAATACAGCGCGCGCTTTTTTCCAGCCAGTCGCGCGGTTGACTCAGAAGAAATCTGTTGGCGCAGTTGAATGCGTCCGCATTGCGTTTGCGTACGCGGAAACGGCGGATCGTCACGTTGCCCGAGCGCCGCGTGCCTTCGGCGTAATGATTTCGCGACCAGTCATCTTCGAATGCACGGCTGCACGTCGTCAAAACGTCTACGCCTTCGTTCGGCGCGAAAAGTTCGCGGGCAAGTTGCGTCGCTAGAATCTGGGAGCCGCCGGTTCCATCTTCGCCGAACCAAGGCGTCACGATCGCAATCCGCTTCTCATTTCGCATCGGCACGCTCGATTTGCTCCAAGCGATCCGCGAGCAACCGCAATTCGCTCTGTTGACTTGCGACGAGGGCGTGTATTTCCTTTGTGATTTGGAGCTGCTGCCGCACTGCTTCGATCAGCGCGAAGTTTACGTGCCGCTGATCGTTGAACAAAAAAGCGAACAGCCGTAGCGCTGCGCGTCGTAGCCACCGGCTCAGACTGAAGGGAAATATCCAGAGGCGAGGCGGCCAAGCGGTGCGGACGTTCGCCATCTTTCGGGCATTGTGGAGCAGCGCTTCGACGGACGCAGCATCCAATTCCGACGCGTAGATGTATGTCCGATCGGCGCGAAGCATTTCCGATGAGAACTTCTCGTCGCGCCGCAGAACCTGTTCGTGCACGCGCGCCATGAGATCGTCAACGTTTAGCTCCGAATCATCGTGCACAGTTCTTAACGATTTCCTAGTGCGCGAGGTCGAACCCTTGCCGCCCCGAAGCACCAGGCATGCAATTCGGGCCGGTTACACCGGTAATCTTGGCCTCACCGCGCTTGGATGTTTCGAGCGCGTTTATCTACCTGGCGCTTTTCGTCGCCGTGACTTTGGGCACGCGTAAGCGGCCCATTGCGGGCGTGATCGCGCTCATACTCCTCGATCCGTTTGCGTTCTATCGTTCCATTGGTTCTACGACGTTGACGCTGTCAAAAATCGCGCTGCTCGGATTCATCGTCGGCCTGATCTTACGGCACACGCGGGTCCGCCAAATTCTTGCTCGGCGGCCTGCTTCGAGCCTACTCTTGGCAGTGTTGTTTTTCGCGGCTGCCACCGCATTGACGGCGTGGCACGCAAGCGCCGTCTCGCCGGTCGTCCGGGAGACGTTGAAGTGGGTCGAATATGCGGCGATTCTTTCGGTTTGCGCAGTGGCATACTTCGACGATCCCGATGAATCGCTCGTCCGGTGGGCCGTCGTCATAACATCTGCCGCCGTTGTAGCGCTCGCAATTCCGGAACTCTTCATCGGTTCGGCCTCCGGGATCGTCGTGGCGCGAAATGAGGTTCCGCGAATTGCCGGGCCGCTCGAAGGACCGAACCAACTCGCAGCCTACCTCGGGCTCACGCTACCTTTGCTCCTCGCCTTCACAATGAAGCGAGGACGCCGCTGGCCGGAGATTTTTACGATCGCGGCCGGAGTCGTCGCTACGGTCCTGAGTTTTTCACGCGGCGGGGGCGTCTCGCTGCTGCTCGCCTTATTCATCGTTACGATCCTGTGCTCGCAGGCGAAAGCGACGAAGATGGTCTTTGCAGCCGCTACTGTTGTCCTTTTATGCGCGTCGGCCGCTGGTTGGCGGCTGATCGCGGGCGGCATCGGTCTCGTTACCGCGGCTCCGCACCACCACGTCGAAATTCGAGGCGGCTTGGGAACGCGCCGGGATCTTTGGGTCGCAGCAATTCGCCTCTGGCAAGCTCATCCGCTGTGGGGAATCGGCGCAGGGAATTACGAGCTCGAAGTCGGCCAATTGCTGCATGCGCCGATCAAGACGCACGCGAATAGTTTTTATCTGCAGAGCCTCGCCGAAGGCGGCCTTCCGCTGCTCGCCGCCACGCTCGTGTTGATCGCTACGTCTATTGCGTCGTTCCTTGGCCGGGCGCGGACACCGCTGACGATCGCAGCGCTCGCCGCAAGTGCGGCGTTATCCCTTCATTTCGTTCTCGACCTGCTCGTCTTCTATCCGAAGGTAGGAATGCAGTGGTTCATCCTATTGGGGCTCGCTTCAGCGGAGCTTGTGCGCAACGGCGACCAGCCGGCTTCGCAGCGCGCGAACTCGTAGCAAACCGGGGAACTCCCCGTGGAAGCCGATCTCAATATCATGAAAGCCGGCGGCAGTAAGTACTCGTTTCCAAGAACGCGAGCCTCGGCAATACACGAGATTTTCATCCGGAACATATTCGTTAAATAGGTTGAGCGGCAGCATCGCAAACACGAAAAGGGGATTCGGTTCGCACAAGACGAGCCGTCCGCCCGGGCGCAATGCGTCATGAATCGCTGACACAGCTTCGTAAGAGCTCGGAACGTAGGATAACGTATGAAGCGCGATCGCCGCATCCTGGTCGCGCGGAAGTGTGGGCATGCGCAGAAAAGCGGCCGCCGGATGCTCGCGTGCCGCCACCTCAAGCGTCGTGCTGCCAATATCGACACCGGTGGCCGCACAGCCTAACTCCGACAACACCGCGGTGGCTTCACCCAAACCGCAGCCGAAATCGAGCACCTTCATTCCATGAAACGGCTGAAGCAATGCGAGAACTCGCCGAAGGTCCGATCTGTAGTTTTCAGACGCGTTAAACCGGCGCAGGCGCGCGATGTATCCCGCGCTTTCAAAACGAGCGGACGGCACGGGACTGCCCGGAACCACGCTGCGAAGCAGGTCGTTGAGCTTCGCCCGGGCGTGTTTCATCCGCTATTCGATTCGGCGGCTCAACACGAACGCTTCCGCTGCCTCAATGCCCGCGCAGGCGCCGCGCCAGCCCGCGAGCATCCTGACGGCTTCTATTGAGCGCGCATGCGGAAAAGGCCGCATCTCCATCGAGAATGCCTCCAAAGCTCGGAGTTTGAGGCCGATCGTTTGAGTAGCATCGACGAACCAGTTCGGGACGAACGGATCGGCGTGCGTGCCCCACTCGGTGCTCGATTGGACTTCAAAAAAAAGAAGCGCTCGAACAAAGCTCCCGGGAACCGGCCGGCAGGCCACGCATACGGCGTTATGCACGCACACATGATCCGCGTTTAGATCGCCGAAATGGTGCGTATAGACGATATCTGGCTCTCTGAACGCAACCGCTTCTTCGGCCGCTAGCGCCAAATCGAGTTGCGGTATGGTATCCAGCCGCGTATCCGGAAAATCGAGTTGCGAATAGGATGCGGCGCCCAGGATTCGCCAAGCCTCCTGCGCCGCGCGCGTGTGTTGCGCAAATTCCGCCGCGCGCTCTTCCTTAGGTGGCCCCTTACGCCCCATGATCCCGTCGGCAAAAGCGACGATATGCACGCTATCGCCGGCTGCGGCATGCCGCGCGATGGTCGCTCCGCAGCCAAGCAGCGCATCGTCAGGATGCGCCGCCACAACAAGTACGTTACTCAAAGCCACTCATTCAATCATGCCGGCGCCGGGCGGCCAAACCAAAGCTGTCACCTTTACTTTCGCGCGCGCAGATGCGCTGCTGCGCCGGTCCGAAAGCACGCGACCGTCTTCGCGAATATCCGCTTGCAGCCAGTAATCGCCGGGCTCCGAGGGCGCTTGCACCGCCGCCAGCGCGGGAAGCATATGACCGCATCCGATCCGCCCGGGAAACGGCGCGCGTTGCGGCTCGCCGATTTCAGCGCCGCCTTCTTCTCGATCGAACCAGCGCGTGACCAGTTCCAACGTGCCCCAACGAATGAACTCACTCTGTGGAAGCAGCGTGCGCGATGTCCCGTTTGCGATCGTTACGCGGACGGCATATCGCTGTCCGACTGTCATCGCCGCGGCCGCGTCATCCACGTAAACGCTCACGCTTCCATCCGAAACCTGATGCTGTTCGTAGACGCTTTCGGGCGGCGCGGCGTCTTTCTCGGTAAGCATCTCGGTTTCGAAGTAATAATCTTCGTACAACGTATGCTTGTCACCGGGATTGTTTGGATCGGCGGCGCGATACGCCGCGACCTTTGCTTCTCTTGCGGCGCGGCCATTCCAAACGAAGTCCCAATGGTAGCGGTGCAGATCCGCAACAAAAAGCGGCTCTCCGGCGATATGCCATGCTTCGTGCAGAAACGTCGGCAGAACCGCAATTGAGGAAATGTTGCGAAACATCCGCATTCCCCAGTCGGGATAAAGCGGCGCGGTCCGCACGTAACGATCGCCGGGCGGAACCAAGTTGCGCGAGGCGAACCAGCAGTGCGTAACCGAACGGTCGTTCATGATCTCGTCCAGCACGGATCGGGACCAGCGCGCGTTGATCATTTCGTCGTCGTCGAGGTTGAGCAGCCAGTCGCCGGTGCATCGCTCGGTCATTTGACGGCGCATTTCTATGAAATGCGGATCGTGCTCGAACGTGTAAACGCTCGCGCCGTACCGCTTGGCGACGCCGGCGGTAGCGTCGGTGGTCGTGGAATCGACCAGGACGACCGTCTCATCCGCGAGCTCGGTCAATTTTTCGAGCAGAGCCGGAATTCGCCCCGCACCATTCTTGGTACCGATCACAGCGGAAAGCTTCAAGCCGCGCACTCCATCCAGGAACATTCCGCTCTCACGCCTATTTCATCATCCTATTCATGGCCGACGAAACGCTCATACAGCTCCTCTTATCGCGCCGCCCTGAAAAAGCGACGCTTTCCTCACCGAACCGTTTTTCCGGAGCGGTCGTTGCGGTAACGGGGGCTGGAGGCTCGATCGGGGGCGAAATTTGCCGCCAGCTGGCGCCGCTCCGGCCGCGGCTTCTCCTTTTGATCGGCCACGGCGAACGCAGCCTCTTCGCCATCGCACAAGAATTGTCCGAGCGATTTTCGGACTTCCGGATCGTGCTTGCGGATGTCGCCGACGCCGGTCTGATCGATTGGACATTTCAGCTTTACAGGCCAAACATCGTGATTCACACGGCCGCGCATAAGCACGTGCCTATCGTAGAACAAAACATTGCCGAAGCCGCGCGCACGAACGCGCTGGGCGCACACGTCGTGGCGCAGTGCGCGGCACGAGCCGGCGCTGAAGATGTACTCTTGCTCTCGACGGACAAAGCTGTTCGCCCAGTAAACGTTCTCGGATTAACGAAGCTTGCGGCCGAAACAATCTGGCGGGCCGTCCCACCGAACGGGGGGCGTTTCACAACCGTGCGTTTCGGCAACGTGCTCGGCAGCCGGGGAAGCGTTCTCGAAGTATTCCAACGGCAGCTCGCCGGCGGGGTCCCGCTCTCGCTCACCGATCGGAGGATGCGTCGGTTCTTTTCGACTGTCGGCGAGTGCGCTTCGTGGATACTTCGAGCTGTCGAGCTGGCCGAACCCAACCGCCTCTTCGTCCTCGACAGCGGTGAAGAGATCGCTATTCTCACGATCGCGCAACGGCTGCTGGCCGCCGCCGGCGCCGACCAAAATACCATCGTAGAAACAGGCATGCGAGCGGGCGAGAAACTCGCGGAACAGCTCTTGAGTGACGAGGAAAGATCCCTGGCGGTCGGCGACGGGAAACTTCTCATCGTCGACCGCCCCGCGTGGCGCGGCGACTTGCCTTCGGCAATCGAAGGGCTAACGGCGTCCATCCGAACTCACGATGACGCAGGCGTTCTGTCGGCGCTTGAACGCTTCGCGCCGGTCGACACCTCGGACGCCGTGAGGGCTGGGCGTTGACCGATCCCCGCCTCGTTGAAGTGCTGCGCTTTTATGACAGTCTGATCGCCGGGGATTTTGACGACGCGCGCACCGTGGGGTGGCGAAGCGCTCAAACGCAGCGGCGGAACTTCGCGGCGCTGGCAGATATTTTCGCGAAAGAAACCGGACGTTTCTCGGTATACGACGTCGGCTGCGGACTGGCGGATCTCAGCCGGTACCTCCAAGAGGTTCAGCCGGCGGCTCGATACGCGGGCTGTGACATTCATCCAACGATGATCGCGCGCGCTCGGCTTCGTCACCCTGGCGTCGATGTCCAGGAGCGCAACATTCTGGAGAGCCCGCCGGAGGAACTCTACGACTACGTGGTCGCTTCCGGGACGTTCAGTCATTGCGCCGGTCGCGATCGAGCCTGGACCGATTACGTACACGAGATGATGGGAGCTATGTTTCGCATCGCGCGCCGCGGTATTGCGGTCGTCTTTCTCTCGACTTTTGCGGATTTGCGTGAAGCAGGGGACTATCACGAAGATCCGAGCGAGATTCTGCGCTTCGCGCAACGCGAGCTCTCTTCATTAGCAGAGATCCGGCATTCGTTCTCGCCCTGGACCTTTGCGATTTTTATCTACCGGAATGCAACCGGCGAGGGTTTGATCTGATTCTCGCGCAGCAAGATCTCTAGGCTGCGAGGCCCTTCGTTGAAAAGCAAATCGATAATAGATAAGCGCGGAATAAACGGCCCGTGCTGCTGCCCGTAGACCGGGTGGCGATATTCCTGAAAGAATGAGTCGATACCGGCGGCGCGCAAGACCTCTTCGTTAACGTACTCTCTGCCCTGGGAGCCGAAGACGTATCCCCCGGCACCGAACCGGCGGCACATGTCTACAACGCACTCGGTTTTACCTCGGGCAAATTCATAATCGCTCGCGTAAAAGAACCGGATGTCCAATCCGAGCATTCGCGCCAACAGTCGCGTCATATCGTTTGTGAGGTCGCATAAGAATGCGTACGGTTTTGCGATAAGTTTCATAACATCCGGCGCATAATCGTCGAAGAACGGTGCGCGCGAATACGCGTGCTCAATAGACCGCAGGTGCTTTCTGCGCCACACGCCCTCGGCGATTCGCACATCACAAATTCGCTTAGCCCCGTGAGCGTTTACCGGCACGGATAGCCATAAAGGCCCTTGAGCCGTCTTAATCAGGTTACGATTGATGAAATCTTTGCTATAGTCGACGGTGTCTAGGACGCAGAACGCGTCCGCCAGCGTCATTTTGTGGAATAACCCGAGCCACGGCAGGTATGCCGGCTGGTGGCCCGAGAGAATCATCCGTTCCAAAAAGACCTCGCCGCAACGACTGCGAACCGTGAAATGGTGAACTTGGCAGCTACGTTCTTCATTTACCTTTGATCGTCACAAGAACCCCATTCCGGATAACGCTGGGCGGCGGCGGGACCGATTTGCCCGCCTTCTATCGCAAACACGGCGGGTACATTTTGGGGTTGGGCATCGACAAGTACATGTACGTGGCGCTAAACGTGCCTTATGCGGACCGCCTGGTTCGACTCCACTACACTCAAAGCGAAACGGTCGAACGCGTCGATCAGTTGCAGCACGAACTCGCGCGAGAGGCGCTCATCCGTCACGGAATCAGAGATGCCATCGAAATTTCGTCGCTGGCGGACTTGCCGGCGGGAACAGGACTCGGATCTTCGAGTTGCTACGTCGTCGGGTTGCTCAATGCAGTTCGCGGCTATCTCTTGAGACCGGTAGAATTCGCGCAGCTCGCCGAGGAAGCGTGCGCGATTGAAATCGACGTTCTGCACAAGCCGATAGGCAAACAAGACCCGTACATGGCCGCATTTGCCGGATTGACGGAGCTGCGCATCGCGCGTGACGGTTCAGTTGCCGTCGAAAGAGTGGCGCTTCCGAGTTACGCTATCTCCGAGCTGGTTTCGAAAACGCATCTCTATTACACGAACGTCCAGAGACCGGCAGTCGAAATACTGGGCGAAGAACGTGCCGCGCTCGAGCACGGCGACAAGAACGTCGAAAACTCGCTCCGCCAGATGCTCGAGGTCGGGATGCAGATTGGGGCGGCGATCAAAAGCGGCGACTTCGACAGATTCGGCGAGCTGCTGCACGAGCATTGGACCCTGAAGAAACGTCTTTCGAACAAGATCGCGCTCGCACCGATCAATGAGCTCTACGAGCACGTCCGCAAAGAGTTCGGCGTTCTGGGCGGCAAGATTGCGGGCGCGGGGGGCGGCGGATTCTTGATGCTTTACTGCCCGTCGGATGGAAGCCGCCTGACCGAGTTCATGCAGAGCCGCGGAATGGCCAGGCTGACCTACGATGCCGAATTCGAAGGGAGCCGGATCCTCACAAACGTCCTAGGCTCGCGTTCGGTGCACTACCACCTAGATCGCCCATAGATGCGTAAGGTGGCAATAACCGGCGCGGCCGGTTTCATCGGAAGCAATCTTGCGCAGCGTCTCGCGCGAACCTACGAGGTCGTGGCGATCGACAATCTTTCTTACGGATTGCGCGACCAAGTGCCGGAGGGCGTTCGTTTTGTCCGTGCAGACATTCGGGATCGCAATCTGGCGGATGCGCTCGCTGGGGCCGACACGCTGTTCCATCTCGCCGCCAAGAACTGCATTCCGGACTGCGAAGACGACCCCGTTGAGACCGTCTCTATTAATGTAGAGGGAACGGTGAACGTCCTCGAAGCGTCCCGGCGCGCAGGTATCGAGCGCGTCATCTTCGCCGAAACGTCGGCGCTTTACGAAGGCGTGGAGAGTTTGCCGGCCCGCGAAGAAATCATCGCACCCGAGAGTTTCTACGCGATCAGCAAATTTGCGACGATGCCGTTCGCGCGACGATACGAGCGGCGCTTTGGAATGAAATTAACGGCTTTGCGCTATTTCAATGTTTACGGGCCGCGACAGGATTACCGGCGTACGGTGCCCCCGCTCATGAGCGCGTTCATCATCAAACTCATGAGAGGCGAGCGCCCGATCGTTTACGGGACGGGTGAGAAGCGGCGCGATTTCGTGTTTGTGGACGACGTGAATGATTTTCACGAGCTGTGCCTGTCCGACGAGCGCACGATTGGAAAGACCTTTAACGTCGGAAGCGGATCGAACCATTCCGTCCTCGAGATTTACGCTGCAATCTCAACGTTGCTCGAAATCGACATCCCTCCCGAACACCGCGCCGACATGCCGGGGGACGAGGCGCAAGCGACGCTCGCCGACGTCACCGCAGCTCGGGCGCTGGGGTGGAAGCCCAGGGTTTCCTTGAATGAAGGGCTCCGGCGTTCGGCAGACTTCATTCGCGAACACGTGTTGGCCGGGAGCGATTTAGCGCACGAAAACTCTGAAAACCCGAAAATCTAGAATGCGCGGGTCGCTTGGGACTTTCGTTCCACCGCCTTCAATGTGCAAGAGGAACGATTGCGATTTCGTGCCTTGGGGCAGCGCAAACTGCGCAAGCTGCCGCCCCGAGAGCATCGCGGATCCTTCGTCGTGACCGGCGCCGTCAATGAGATGGAGCACTCCGGGCCGGCCGCCTAAGCCCGGTCCAGGCTCGACATCAACCACAAGCGTCGTCTTCTTTGTCGGCTTTACGATAATACCGGCATCGTTGTTCGCCCATCGAAATGTCTGGCCGTCGTAGTTTTCAAGCGGGTACCAGCCGTTTCCAAACTGTACGCCGCTCTGATCAACGGAGCGCCACCAAGCGGATTGTGCTTGATTCGTGAGCATCGCGGATTTTACGCGTGAAGCGCTGTCACGCGCGTTCAAGAAACCGAGAGCGTACAGTTTCATGGAAACCGGCCGATCGTCGCCAACCGGAAGGCGCTGGAACCGATCGAAGATGAGTTTGATCTTGACCGGTGACGAAACCTGACGGTTGATCGGAAAGCGCGCCTCAAAAGTGCCGATGCCGACTTCCCCCTGTCCGGCAAGCCTGCCGTTCATCAGCACCCTGAATCCTGAATGAAACTCCGGATCGCCGATCAGCGGCACGACTCCGCGGATAACGAGCGTCTTAGAATCGGGCCGAAGCGCGAGCACGTACTGCGACGCCTCGGATATCCAGCCGTCCTCATACGCTCCTGAATACTCCAAGTTCTGATTAAGGAGATCGGCGGGGGGATCCGACAAGAAGCTTGGCCGGCGCAAGCGATCGTACTCATCCTCGGAGATAGCGGAGATATCGCGGCCGAATCCGACCAAACGGCGCGCGTCAAGTGGATAATTCAAGCCATAGAGTCTCATCAGCCAGGTCCTGCGCGCCGGAAAAAGCGTTCCGTTGACGTTCATGTCAAGCAGCACGTACGGCTGTCCCACGAGAATGCGCGGCTGAACCGGAGGAAAAAATACGCGCGCCGAACCGCGCCCAACAACGTCGGCGTCTATCCGCTTTGATGAGGCGCCCAAGATGGACGGCTTGTAGAGAATGCATTTGCCGTCGTCCTTGAGGGTCTCGGTGTAGCTCATTTCAAGGCGCACGCGTTTGCTTGGATTAATGATGTCGAAAAGGAAGCGGCGGCCAATGCCCGCCATGGTTCCGTCGTAGAATACGTCAGGTTCCAACTGGAAGAGTGACGTGAAGCGGCTGCGCGAATAGTAAGCCAGCCCGTACTGGGCTGCGATGAAAATAAGATGGTTGTGCACGCCGGCAAGCGGCACAACGTCAAAGTTTTTTTGGTAATCCGAATTGTACCAGCGATTGAGCATTGATTGCAGCGCGGTATCTATGATGACATAGGTGCTTTTCGGATTTCGTTCCAATTCGGGCACTCGGTTGTCGGCAAAAAAACCGTCGTACATCGTCCGGCCGCCGTTTGGCCGCGTGAAATCGAAGAACGGGCGTCGATAATGGCGCTGCCGGCGCGCGCTTAAATTGAGCGCCGTTTCCCGCAAAGATGGGATCAGCATTTTCAACAATATTGGATCGGTCGGCAAGACGAAGTTTGCGCGCAGGAAGTCATCCGACGGGAAAATAATGCCGGCAGGCTTCGTATAAAAATTTTCGATCTTCGCGTAAACGATGTTAAAAGTGTCGGAGATGAAAATCGTTCCCGGGCGTTTCGCAAGCGGCTCGAGCGTCGAAAATTCGTCGAGCAGATGCGACGCAGAAGCGTCGGGGATTTCGACGAACGTAGCAGCCTCTCGACTGGGAATGGCGCGGCTTCTATCAACGTAGTATTGCTGCGTTTTCAAATTCAGGAGAGCAAATAGGATGAGCGGCGTCCAAAAAAGCAGCTGTCGAAACCGCTGCAACTTCATGATGCCGCCTCTGTTTGCGGTACGGCTTTAGAGATCCGAAGCCACCAGAGTACCAAACACGGGATAATGAAGGGCTGCAGATACATGGCAATTTTAAACAAGCCGAAGCCCTGGTGTTTCCAAAACAGCACCAGCGCCAAGGCGAACATAATGAGTGCCGGCGCTCCGGGCGGTTCTGCGGCCAGCGTTCCCGCAATGGCCGAGTAACCGGCAATTACAAGAAGGACCAGTCCGACGAAAATTCCCAGCGAAAGCCAAGGTTCCGGAATGGTCTGAACGGATGAATAGATGCCGAACAGATTCGGGAGTCCGCTCGGAATCAAATAGAACGGAAAAAGCTCGATGAAGAATTTCGGATTCTCGGGAGCGGCCGACTGAACGACGCGAGCTTCCACGACGGCGAGATAATTGCGCAAGTACAGGTTCAAGAACAGGATCGTGAGCGCGCCAATCGAGCCGAGCCAAACGGCAGCAGTTCCCCATGACAGCGACCGGCGAAGAAGCCGCGCGCCGATATATAAAGCGACTCCGAGCACCAGGAACGGCGTAACCTCGGGATAGACCATAGCTAAGCCCGTCGAGGCCACGCTGGCCAAAAGGATCGAGCGAACGTCCGGGCGGGGCGGAACGTCCAGGATGAGCAGCGTCGCTGCAGCCATGAGGGGAAGCCCAAAGACTTGGGCAAGCAGCTGATACTCCACGCCAAACGTGGAGAGGGCACACACGGCGAGCAAACATGCCGTGAGCAAGGCCGCGGAACGGTACCGTTCGCTGCGGTAAACTAGGGCGGCGCCGGCTGCAATCTGCATCATGCCGAGCGCCACCATCATCGGCATGAATAACTGGAAGCCGTTTACCCGTATCACACTCAGCCAGAGACTCACGAAGGCTTCTCCGCCAAAACGTTCGTTGACGACCGCCCATAAAAAATAGACCAGCGTCGGGTCCTTGTTATAACTATAGAACGTTGCCGCGGGCGGCGTATAGAATCCGTAGGCGAGTATCCGATGCGCGGTCAAAACATAGTTCGCCATATCGTCATTTGAGTAGCTGAGCCAGTTGAAGCCGAATTCAAACATCGGGTGACCCGCCAAGAGAAACCCCGCCAGCAGGATCAGAGCGAATGGCCAGAAATGCGCGAGTCGCAGCCGGCGGCCGGTAAAAAACAGCGTAACGGCGGACGTAAGAAGCTCGGCACCTACGAGCCATGGCCCAAAACTTCCAATCGGATGGCCCGACACGTTCAGCCACACAGTCGGTATGCCGAGTGAAGCGGCGCCGAGCGCCGGTGCAAGCAGCGGTAAGTACGGCCGGTCTTCCCTAGCCAGGAGGGAAACGAGAGCTAACCCTATGAGTGAGCACGCTGCAAAAATTCCGAGTGATGCCAGGGCCGCAATCATTACTGCCAGTCCAAACCGCGATCACGCGGCACGATCCGCCGTAGCGTGAAAAGATCAGAGCCGTTCAGTTCGTGCAAGCGCTGCGGCCAATCACTCCAACCGTCGTGTTGCGCCGCCACGAACTTCCCGGTGATGCCCGACGCGCGATCCGAGATCAGGAAGGCTGCAGTTTCTGCCCCAACTTCCGCCGGCACAGGCGAGGCCGTTGGCACATGCCCGGCAGCTATGCTTTGTTTCACCATGCGCGTCATCACGAGCCCCGGCGCCAAACAGTTCACTTCGATTCCATGCGGCGCCATTTCGTGCGCAATGGTTTCGGTCAACCGAACGACACCGGCTTTGCTGCAGGCGTAGGCACTAAACTCTGGAAACGGCGCCGCGGCTCCGCCGCCCGCAAATAACACGAGCCGGCCGCCTGCGCTCTTCATTCGCAAGCACGTTTGCCGCGCCGCCAAAAAAGTTCCAAACAGATCGATGCGCACGGCATCGAGCCACTCTGCCGGATCGACTGAGGTGATATCCCCTATAGGCCCTTGCACGGCCGCCGCATGCACGAGCGACGTGACCGAGCCGAAACTCGATTCCACACGGTCGAGCGCCGCATCGACGTCTTTCATGATGCTGACGTCTGCTGTAACCGTTCTAACGCGATCGTTTCCGGCAATCAGCCGCAATTTTTCTTGCGCCGATCGCAGCTGTGATTCGTCGCGGGCGCAAATTACGACATTACCGCCCGCCCGCAGGCACGCATGCGCGGTTGCAAAACCGAGGCCCATGCTTCCGCCGGTAATCAAGATATTTTTTCCGGCGAGATCTACGTCCACTGCCGTACTTCCGCTTTCGTGCGCTCGTAGTCGTCAAGAGAGTCAATCCAGAGGAGGCGCTCGTTCTCGCCGTCCATGCGGTATGCAAAGATTCGGCGTCCCGTTTGGATCAGTTCGGGCAATATGTTCCGGCCGAAATCGCTGAACCCCGCGGGAATCGCATTGAATATGCCGGGCTCGCAGACCATGATCCCCGCATTGACCCAGGAGCTGAATATCTGATCGGGCTCCGGTTTTTCCAGGAAGCGTTCGATGCGATCGTCCGCACCGATCGATACAATGCCGGCAGCAGTCGCGTTCTCGCGCCTGAAGACTGCGAGCGTTGAGAAAGCATCTTTTGATCGATGCCGCTCAACGAGGGCCCGTAAATTGCACGACGTCAAATTATCGCCGTAGAGTACCAGGAACGTACTTGAAAGCTCGGCGCGCATCGGGTTCAGCGCTCCGGCTGTGCCCAACAGTTCCTGTTCTCGCGAATAGGTAATTTTTACACCGAACGCGGCGCCATCGCCAAAATATCTTTCGATCGACTCGGGATAATAGTGCGTGTTTATTACGATATCGGTGAAGCCGTGGCGCGCCAGCAACCGCACATTGTGTTCCAAAAGAGGTCTCCCGGCCACTGCGAGCATCGGCTTAGGCGCATGTTCGGTCAGCGGGCGAAGCCGCCGTCCTTCGCCGGCAGCCAGGATTACGGCACGCATAATGCAAGTTTCTCATATTGATGGCAAAAAGCATGTCGAACTTTACGCGCGCATATCTGGCGGAGGCTGCGGCCTCGCTGGAAGCAATCGATTCTGACGCGATTGACGCCATTGTCGACATTTTGGCAACGGTGCGCGAGAACGGCGGACGGATCTTTTTCTTAGGCGTCGGCGGAAGCGCCGCGAACGCGTCCCATGCCGTAAACGATTTCCGCAAAATCGCCGACATTGAGTCGTACGCACCCACCGATAACATCCCCGAGCTGACCGCGCGCGCCAACGACGACGGCTGGGAAACGGTTTTTACTCAATGGCTTCGCGGCAGCCGGCTCACGGCAAAAGACGTCGTTTTTGTGCTTTCGGTAAGTGGTGGAGATGCGAGCAAGGGTTTGAGCCTCAACATCGTGTCGGCGCTGGACTATGCTCGCGAAGTCGGTTGCAAGATCGTCGGTATCGTCGGCAAGGGCGGCGGACACACGGCCAAGGTCGCCGACGCGTGCGTGCTCATTCCGTCGGACAACAAGGAGCATGTAACGCCGCACGCCGAGGGTTTTCAAGCGGTCGTTTGGCACCTCATGGTCTCTCATCCAAAGCTTAAACGTACGCAAACGAAATGGGAGTCCGTTTTCTGAACCTGCAACAGCTCCGCCTGAAAATCTTCGCCGATGGCGCGGATGCAGCGACTATGATCGGACTGTGCGAAAACCCTCTGATCAAAGGGTTTACGACGAATCCGACGATGATGCGCGTAGACGGCGTGCGCGATTATGAAACGTTTGCGCGCAATGTCTTAGAAAAAATCGGTAACCGTCCGATCTCGTTCGAGGTCTTCGGCGACGACGAGATCGAAATGGAGCGGCAGGCGCGTAAGATCGCCTCGTGGCCGGGCAACGTGTACGTAAAGATTCCCGTTACAAATACGAAAGGCGAAAGCACCGCAAATCTTGTGCGCCGCCTGGCCGGAAACGGCATACAAGTGAACGTTACGGCAATGATGACGTTGGAACAGGTCGCAATCGTGCGCGACGCGCTTGACGCCTCTGCGCCGGCCTTCGCCTCCATCTTTGCGGGGAGAATCGCCGACACCGGCAGGGATCCGGTGCCGCTCGTGCGGGAGGCCGTAGAGCTGTTAAAAGGGTCTCCAAACATCGAACTGATCTGGGCAAGCCCCCGCGAGATCCTGAACATTTTTCATGCCGAAGCCGCCGGCTGTCACGTCATCACCCTGACAAAAGAGCTGATTGCAAAACTTCAGCTGGTCGGCAAAAGCCTGGATGACCTTTCGCTCGAGACCGTCAAAATGTTTTACCGGGATGCAGCCGCGGCCAACCTTAGCCTCTGACCCGATTAAAGGTCGCGGCGGGGACGCACGCAGAAGGCGGACTGGCGCTTAGCGCGCGGATTACTTATGGATATTTTAACCCCCGCCAACAATACGAGCCTGGGCGCCGGCTGGTTCCCGCTCGAAGCTTACCGCGCCGAGAGTTTTCGCTGGGTCACCAACGACGCCGAGCTGTACGTCGCCTCACTGCGTAACGTCAAGCATTATCTGCAAATTCATTTAGAGCCCGGGCCCGGTCTGAATCTGAAACCTTTCGAGTTGCTCATCCAAGAGCAGAACGAAACCCTCACGCGAACGACGGTCAAGGTACGGCAAATGATCTCGCTGGAGCTCCCCGCCGCCGAACCGGCCGTTCGAAAACTCGTCCTTCACGTTGAGGGCGGAGGCCGCCCAGCACCTAATGACACCCGCGTTCTCAATTTCCGCGTGTTCAAAGTCACGTACATGCCCGCCTTGGTCGATGTGCTCGCTCCCGAAGCGGGCGCCAAACTCGGTCCCGGATGGTACCCGCTCGAAACGTTCAACGGCGAAACGTTCCGTTGGGCTGGAAACGATGCAAAAATCGCGATCGAGAATCCGGGAACGGCAAAAAACTTGTTGCTCGAGCTCGAACCTGGACCTGGCGTTAATTCGAAACCTTTCGTACTGCGAGTACTCAACGATTCAGGTGTTCAAGTCACCGAAGCAGAGGTCAAAGCCAGACGCGTCGTCGCGATTCCGCTAGATGGCGCATCGTCGTTGACTCTGCACGCCGAGGGCGGCGGAAAGAAGATTGGATCAGACGACCGCATTATGAATTTCCGAGTTTTCCAGTATTCTCCCGACCTCAAAGCACCGGTGTAACCCGCTCGCAAGCGGCGCATTGGCGGCGCTCATCGCGACCGCGGCCGCGTGCTCGCCGGGTACACCGGCACGGACGGCTTCCGACCCGCAAAGCTGTACAAAAATCCTAGCCGATGAGCGCGCAGTTTTATCCGCAACGGAGCGCATACCGCCGACCACGCCGTCGAACGGATACCGGCGCTATGCAACGCTAGATAGTCCTCGCGATGTCACACTGGGCATACGAGGCACAAGCGCCGGCGCGGGACTCCTCGAGGTTTACGCAGCCTTTGAGTCATCCTGCGGCAGACAGGCAGCAGACCGCATGCTCATTTTCGATGCGTGGGCACAATTGCTTCGAGATCAAGCGTTGGAAGCCGTGCAGGTTCAGCGGCCCGCATGCCAAGTATGGTCGCGCGCCGGGACCAGATATGACATCGCACTAGATGTGGAAGCCTTGCGGAGTTTGATGACGCGATTTGGATCAAACGATCCGGATGTCTCACACATCGCGTCGCTCTTGAAGGCGTGGGCAAGGCAGCGGGACGTCAGATTGCCCGGCCCGTTAACGGCAGCACAGCTGGATAAATTCATACGCTCTTACGAGCGTGTCTACGACTCGGCCTCTTTAGAAGCTCCTGCGAACTGCTAACGTAGCCATGATTCGCAAGTTTGCTTTTACGATTGGCGGCAACCCGGTTTACTTTCGAGCCGGAACATCGGATGGCGAAGTCTTTAACGACGTGCTGGTGCGCGAAGAGTACGACTGCGCCGGAGACGACGTTGGCGATCCCCAGCTGATCGTCGACTGCGGCGCATACGCAGGTTATTCTGCACTGTTCTTCCTCGAACGATATAAGCGGGCTCATGTGATCGCCGTAGAGCCCGATCCGAAAAACTTTGAGCTCTGCCGGCTCAACTTGGCGCCGTATACAGATCGCGTGACGCTCTTGAACGCGGCAGTCTGGTCTGAAGCATGCGGCCTTGTGTTGCATCCAGGCGAACTCGCCGACGGTCGAGACTGGGCCACAATGGTGCAGCCGCCCAAGCCAGGCGAAACGCCTAACGTACGAGGGATCGACCTCGGCTCATTGCTGCGTGATTCGGGCTTTCCGGAGATCGATCTGCTCAAAATGAACATCGAGTGCTCGGAACGTGACGTCTTCTCGAAGAACGTTGATACTTGGCTGCCGCATGTCAAAAACATGATCGTCCAGCTGCACGACGAGGCGGCCGAAGATGTATTTTTTCATGCCATGCGCGATTATGGCTTTTTGATGGCGCGACCGCCCACGCTTCTCGCCTGCACAAATATCGGACCGAAAGCGCCTGCAGGGCCGCGCGGTATTAGGCCGGGGCGCATCGATCAGAACGCCGTCTCGAACGGTGATTTTGAAGAATATCGGGTAGAATCCGGCCGCGTTGTGCCGGGGAACTGGCTGGCCGGCTCAACCGATATCGCCTCGCAATGGCAAGTCATTGTTTGCGACCCGCAGTTCTCGGTTTCACTGGCCGTGCGAACCGGCCGGCAGTGCGCCGGAGAAAATGCCCTGCTGGTTCGAGTTCGAACCGGTCAACCCGTCATGGCGGGCAGCGCGCCCTACGCTGCCATTGAAAACAAAACTGCGCTGTCGCCGAAACCGGGAGAACGCTGGAATATCTCAGCCGCCGTCAAGTCCGCCGGCGCGGATGCGCCGAAACGATCGATCCCGAAGGCCAGGCCACGCTCGCCGACCCAGCGTTCCCATCCGAGCGTTGCCGCCGCTTCGATCGACATGCGCGCGGTAACGTCGGGCGGTAAGACCGAGTCGCGGTAGGCCTGGTCTTGCGCCTCGAAGAGTTCCCAGCAGGGCATCGATACAACGCGCGTCTTCGTGCCTTGGTTTTCTAAGAGCTTCGCGGCGTCGCGCGCGAGACTGACTTCCGAGCCGGTCGCGATGGCTATGAGCGGATTCACGATGTTAAGCATTTGGAAGGCGCCATCGACGTTGTCGCCAGGCGACAATCTTGGGCTCGGCTTCGCTGCGGCACCCCCGGGAACGGCATCGCTTACCGACGTTGCGCACATCATCGACGGAACGTATCTTAAACTGTTCGGGCCGGGCAATCCCGTTTCGTCGCACGCGGAGAAACTCTGTAGCGGCAGTGCAGATGGATGGTATTTCGAAAACAAAATCACGTTTGGCGCGCTCAACGTTATTTCCGAACAAACAATGATTGTGGGGCCGTCAGATATTTTCGAAGCGACCTATACCCGGATGAGTTCTGAAACGGAGAACGCAGCGGCTCGTTCAGCGCTCGACACACTGTGCGTCAAGCCTTCCGCATCCCCCGCATGATTTTGCCCTCAGTATTAAGATAGTAGCGCGAGCCGTCGAAGCGCGGTGTGTCCGCGAACATCAGGTACAGATACTTGAAGTTCTCGGAAAACGAATACGCCGGGAAGTAGTCGCCTTGTGTCATCGGACGCGTGCGCACATCCGTGAGGACGGTATATCCGTTCGGGGTGCGACAGTTTCCGCGTAAGGCCAGAAAGTATTGATACGCGGTAACCCGATACTTCGGGTTTTTCGTCAGAAACCACAGGTCGAACGACGAGTTCGGATACTCCGGGCGCAGCCAGTGCCGCGGGCTGACGATCGATAGGTCGGCATAATTGACGGCTTCCGGAATGAGCTCGTACTTGTCGAGCGCGGCCGTCCAAGAATCGTAGAACGCAACACCGACGTCGCGATTTCCGCCTTTCGCGACTAAGCCCGCGTAGAACGCGGCGAGATCCGACGTCGTCGTGTCTCCCGTCGACGCACCGG
>JABXNS010000110.1_pt1 | contig 24956 bp, 23 predicted proteins | sample 7301101 | NCBI WGS metagenome assembly JABXNS01 (sample SAMN14449646, study PRJNA615230) | soil metagenome | isolation source: soil from bare, unvegetated metal-rich iron-sulfur acidic spring small-cell... | place: Canada: Paint Pots Mound, Kootenay National Park, BC | collected 2017-05-25 | reverse complement strand
ATCTTATCTCTTGATAGAAAATTTCGCCAGAACAGTGGTACTAAACTTAGGGTTCTATTAGTAGAATAAGCTCAGTCGTAATAATTTTTGGCAAAATATCTAAAAGTTCCATAATCTATCTGGCGGAAGGGGTGGGATTCGAACCCACGGACCCATTGCTGGGTCTCCTGTTTTCAAGACAGGTGCACTCGTCCACTATGCGACCCTTCCGTAACAGAGTTGATTATAACAGATCTCACATACTTTTGGTCATGCCTGGGCAAAAACAACAGCGTCCACGTGGCGAGCACCAGCGTTCCGAAGGGTGCAAGCAGCCGCCTCCAGCGTGGCACCAGTCGTGAGCACGTCATCCACCAGAATAATGTGCGCTCCTTGTATCGCGACGAGGGCGGAAACTAGCCCGAAGTTGTACAAGACGCTCAGTCCGCTTAGTGCCTACTTGACGAGTGTGTTTGCCCCACTCGAGCCAGTAGCTCCACGCATGGCAGTCCTGTGTGTGCCGCAACGGCTTGAGCCACAAGCCCAGGATCATAACCTCGCTGACGAACCCTCCTAGTGGCAGTCGGCACGTGCGCCACATACGTTTTTCTGGTGATAGGGGTGATAGATAACAGTGGTACCAATAACTCCACCATACTACTAGATGCTGCGCGAGTTCCATTAAATTTCAAGGCTTGAACCAATTCTTTGGCAATTCCTTCGTAATTAGTTGCTGCCAGCACATAGCGCAGAGGACTGTGCTTTCGACAAGAACTACATGTGCGACTTGCCATTGTGGCTTTGCGACAACGATAGCAGCGTTCTGGAACGGATTTTATTGCTTGTTGGCAAGATATACACATAGCCATTGTTGTGATTATAGTGTTGTAAATATTCTCTGCTGCTGTTGCACGGTGTTTGCCAACTAAGTTATACTGTCAATAATACAAAAACTCAAGCTTTTGACATTAATCTCATGTGGAGGGTAACAACTATGGCGCGACATAATCGCGACGACGATTTGCTAATGGAAGAAGACGAGCTGACTGCAGCTTTTCTAGGGGACGATAACCCAGGCGTGCCAGCTGATCCAGCGCAACCGACAGCAGCACAAGATGAATGGGACGAAGATGCCGAGTCAACGGTTCCCGGTCAACTCGCTGTTGATGTCTACGAAACTAAGGAAAAACTAATTGTTAAGGCACGCACAGCTGGCGTTAACAAAAACGATCTAGACGTCAACATCTCCGACAACACGCTGAGTATCCGCGGCACACTCTCGGCCAACGAAGAGGACGTTGAGAACTATTTTGTCCAGGAATGTTACTGGGGCGAATTCAGCCGCAGCATTGCTTTGCCAGTACCCGTTAAGGAAGATGAGATCGAAGCCGTGCTCAAAGACGGCGTGCTCACTATTTCCTTCAGTAAACTCAAACAAGACACTATTAAAAAGATCCAGGTTCTATAACTTAACCCTAAACAGACCCTCAGCTCTTTACTGGGGGCTCTAAAATAAGACCCCTAGCAGAATCGGGGGTCTTATTTTTTAGAGCCTGAAAAATTGGTTTACTGAAACTTTTTAGGTGTTTTGAGCTGCCATACTGGCAGGTATAAAGGAGAACATATGGTCAAAAAAAGTGTCCTCAGTGTGGTAGTGGCAAGGTTCGTAAAGATGGTATGCAGAGTCAGCGGCAACGCTATCGTTGCACGCAGTGTGGTCACCGCTACCAACTAACTCGTTACCAGCCAAAGCATCACCAGGCTGCCTTAAGTGAACAGTATGTCTGGGGTAAGCAAACTCTCACTCAGTTAGCACAGGCGCAGAACCGCAGTTTGCCCTGGGTGAAGCAACAGCTGGATGAACATCGGGAGCGTAGCCAGCTGGCTAAGATTGACCTTGGCCCAGCCAGTGTCCGCCGCCATACCTGGGCAACCATGAACCCGCATAGTACTCCCCAACCAGTCGTGCTAGTCATTGATGCCTTCTACTATCGCCGGGGAGATGGCACAATGCTCTTCCGGGCCAGTAATCTGTCCCGTAACCTGCTGTGGTTTCCCACTCAGTCCGAAACTATTGCTGAATACGCCATGGGTGTGGCGTACGTGGAGTCGTTAGGTTTTACGGTACTGGCGATTGTCTGTGACGGTCGGCGGGGCGTACGCGAAGCCTTTGCCCCACGTTATCCGGTGCAGATGTGTCAGTTCCATCAGCTGCAGATTGTGCATAAGCACCTGACCCGTCACCCTCAGTTAGAGGCTGCAATTGAGCTAAGGCGGATAGCCTTAACCCTCAGCTACACCACAGAGACAGTGTTTGCCACTCAACTGGAGCAGTGGTACGAACGGTGGGCAGAGTTCCTCAAGCAGCGAACCATTCATCCCAACGGCAAGCGCTGGAGCTACACCCATAAGCGAGTACGGAGTGCTTACCGGAGTTTGCATACGAACTTGCCATACCTGTTTACCCACCAGCGTTATCCCGACCGAAACATACCCAACACCACCAATAGCTTAGACGGCAGCATCACCCACATTCGCAAGATGCTCAACCTCCATAGAGGCCTGAGTAATTTCCGAAAAGATTACCTAACAGATGAGCTCTTGAGGGGGGAAACACCTCAAAATTTTCATTAGCTCGAAAAATTCGGCTGCTAAAATAAGTCGGAGTAGTTGTTATGATACTTTTTATCCTGGCAAAGTGAAACTAGACCGTCCAGAAATAAACGATAAAACGTGCGAGAAGGCGACTATCTCCAATATTGCTAGACAAAGGGAGTTGTTAGGGGCTTATCACAACAAATAGAGGAGAGGAGGCCAACTAAATTGTGAAACTTAACCGCCGACGTTCGTCAAAACAAAGTGCACAATTACCTGAGCTAGGGCCACAATAATAAGGCCGACCAGGGCAAACACTATAGAATTTCTTGCCCCCGAAACCTTACTAGAATCACCACCGGAGGTAATGTACTTTAGGCCACCGACAATTATCATAATCACGGCAACAACTCCAACAATTGCCGAGAAGATGTTCACAATTTTAGTCAAGATGGGCTGAAAACTACCGGTGTCCGCGCTACAACTACCAGTACCGCCAGATATTGATAGGTTCGTACCCTGACACAGGTTGCCCGATATGTCCTGGGCAGATGCCATCGCTGGAACCATAGCTGGCGTTAATAGCAACGTAATACCGGCAAGCGCAATGAGAATATTTTTGCATTTGTTTAACATAAAATCTTTAGACCTTTCTTAAGCTCATTTACTTATACCACATCAGCCTTATGTATTTCAACAAAATTTTTGGCCGCAACTTTAGTTCTTGGTACAGACCGGCGATGCACCGTTTACACTTTTCAGACTTTGGCCGCTGGGGCAGGCAGCACTATTAAGCACAAAATGTACTAGCACCTGTGCCGAGGCCGCAATTGCCAAACCAATCAGAGCAAACAGGATGGTGTTTTTAGCACTACTTACCTTGGAGGTATCACCACCAGAGGTAATATACTTCAGCCCACCGATAATCATCATAACAACCGCCATAAATCCGACTATGGCACTAAACACGTTGATAACGGTGTGGATAACGGAGTCCAATTTGCCGCTATTGTCAGCACAGCCCGTGCCTGTCGTGCTGCCAGTGGCGCCCGACACCACACCAATACCATTGCAGACATCTGTCGTATCTGCGGCAAAAGCTGGCGCAGAAACAAAAAGAAGCGGAGCGACCAAGACAAGCACGGAAGCCGCAATCACAAAGATTAAGCATAAAATACGTTTCGGCATAGCTTTATTTCAGATTGCCTATCACAACCCTAACAATTGTTTCAGCAAGAGCGATCACCACCAGTCCTATGGTGGCAAATAGTATCATGTTCTTAGCTTTAGTAGCTTTCTGTGGATCACCGCTGGATAAAATGTACTGAAAGCCGCCATAAATAATGATGATTATCGCAGTTACACCGGCAACAAGTGCAATGATTAACGTCACCTTGTTTATTGCCCCGTTGGACCCATACAGCCGATTGTCAGCATTCGAGGTGCAAATATCGGTAGCCTGCGCCGCAGCGTCCGCGTTGTTACAAACAGTTTGAACCTGTTGATTGAGATTAACGGCACCAACCTTAGATACGCCGACAAACCCCAAAGCAATACCCAGAGTGAAAAAGATTGTCAGTAGATAGATTTTACGTTTCATATTCTGTTAAATACAAATTGTACAATAGTTATGGCTAGCGCGCTTACCGCCACACCAATCAAGGCGTACAATATGGTATCTTTGGCCTGGGCAGTAGCCTGAGGTTCAGCCTGAGAAATAATATAACGATACCCGCCAATGGTCACCATCAGCAGAGAAATAGCACCGATTACCCCAAAAACGACGCTCAAAAGACTGGAAAGGGTTGACGAGTTTGCCGCCACGTTAGGCAGACCAGTAGTTCCGTTAATGCTACCGCCCAACTTATCGGCAACAAAATTTACTGATGGAGCCGCAATGACAACGGCCACTAGTCCTTTTAGGGCATTAAGAATTGTTTGGTAAGCCTTAGAGGTGCGTTCGCTTTGCCCTTGGCTCACCACGTATTGGATTCCCCCGTAAATCACAAACCCAATAGCCACCACACCGGCAATACGCAGTAAGTCCTGGAAAATAGCCAATGCGATAAGCCACAACTTGGTCCAGCCGCCATTAATGAAGTCGATATTGGACGAACAGCCGCCGCCAGGATCTTTAGTAAAACCCAGATAAGCATACCATGGCACAAGCCCAAAAAAATCGCCACCGCACGGGTTTGGGGCACTAGGAGTTGGCGTCGTTGGGGTTGAGGCAGTGGTAGATGCATATACGGGCCGCGCATCAGTCAACAGAACATTTGGCAGAAACACACTGAGTAACAAAGACAGGGCTAGTATGATCATTAGTCCGTTCACTAATTTTTTGGCCTGTTCCCAGGGCTTGAGGCGGTTCATATAATTTTTATACCTCCTGGCACGATAAACTGCAGGAAACTGGTAAGCAGCGCAAAAGCCAACAAGGCAATAAGAGCATTGAAGATTTTTTGTTTGGCGGCGCTGACCTTTTGTGGATCGCCCCCGGCCGTGGAGTATTCAATACCCCCAATCACTACCATCGCCGTAATGATAATCCCCACCCCAGCCGACAAAAACTGTACCGCTGGCGTAAGATACTTTTTGACAATTACATTGTTGCATTGTCCATTTGTGTCAGAACAGGTGATGTTGGAGAAATTGGAAAGATTAGAAATGTTATAGCTGTTACCGCTCGTACCCCGGACATTGGCCGAGCCACCCGTGCTTTGGTTTGGGCCAGGGTTATCGGTACGATTGAACTGTCCAGCGCCACCAGGGCTGGCAAAATCCTTAGTAAAATCACTCCTGGATATCGACACCTGGATCGTATGTTGATCATAGCTAGCGGGCCCAGACCAAACTAGTGGATCGGCTTTCGCATCTACTAGACTTAGTGTGGCAAGAGCAGGATTGATAGTCTCACCGCCTGCGTTTACGGAACCAACTTGGATTTGAGGGCTAGTGGTGTCACCGGTAAATATATATGAGTCGGCCGTTGGGCAGTTACTTTGGTCGGCCGCTGCAGGAGGAGGTGGAGTGGCAAGATCTTCAGGGTCTACAGAACAAAGACCTTGCCCCGCTACCGCCGCTGCTTTGTGGGCATGTACCAGCGGCAAACAAACAGCCAGCACAATAGCCACAACAACCAGAATTCGATGATGATTCTTTGGGGCAAGCAATTTTATGTTTATCATGTTGATGTGAGATATTCTTAAACTCTAGCGTAGAGGTTTTGGAGGGGTTTGTCAAAGTTTTGGAGTGATAAAAATCACTTTAGACTACCCCAGTTATTACGCTTGCGGTTTGCTATTGACTTTTAGAGCATTTTTGATATACTTTTACAAGTAGAGAAGATTTTTTCGTAAAGCTATACAGGATATTTATCCATGGCAACAGACCTTACCCAACCAGCTCAACCATTACCTCAAGGTAGGGCTAAGCCCGTTTCTCCAGAAGTCTCCTTTGCAAGTGCCTCTCCTCGTCAAGACCAAGATACATTAAAATCTGAAATAGGTACAGCAAATCCGTGGGCGCCCGAGCAAGGGCCAAGAGGGTGGATGAGTGAACATCACCCCTTAGTGTTGGCTGTGGGAGCCGCAGCCGCAGTTTCACTCGTCGCAGGAGCCTTTTTGCCGAGCGTCTTTGGTAATCGCAATAAAAGCGGAGTAGGAGCACGCACTCAACAACCCACCGCCACTGCTCCCTCTTTAAGTACTAATGAAGGCAGCGCCCCAACCACTACCCCCTCAGAAGTTACCCAAACCCCAGAAATAAACGATCCCACTTCACCTGGTTTGCATACTGTCGAGATTCCTGCAGGCACAGCCACAACCAAGGTGCCTCGTCCAGATGGCACATACATCGAGCTTGCTCCTCCCACGATTTACCCTACTGCCCAGGAGACCGCTAACGTCCTTTTGGGCAACATTGCTGCTATTGCCACTACGGGAGACAAAACACTTATAGCTAATTTTTCAAGTAATTCCGTTGTCCGAAGTGCCCTTGAACAACTTGCCGGAACGGTTGATTTTAATTTTTCTGCCTTTCCGCACGCACAGGAATCTATATTTGGTGACTCCGCAGATCCTCCCCTTTGGGCATTTACTGTTGACGCCGCAGGCAATAAGGTGCTTCAACTAGTGAGTGGAAGGGTATTGATGATTGACTATCTTGGCGGTCCAGGCGCAAAAGCAGTGTGGCAAGGGGAAGCCAGCCATGTGGTCGCCCATTCAGCGTGGCTTATGCCTGCTGGTACGTCATTTACATTTGACGCTGGAGGCAACGTTGCCTCTCAGAGTGATCCTGTATTTGATCGCAATCCTAGCTACGTGCCTGGGTAGTAAAAGTCAAGTACGTTTGCAAGCCTGACCTTAGCCTTGATGCAGGGTTTTCTCGTATCTAAAGATTCTCTTGCCCGACGGCGTGTAGCTGGTGAAGTCATTGTGCTATAGTTAAGTAAAAGTGAAAGACCGTATTCTATTATTATTGATGGTCATAATGCTAGGCGCAAGCTGGGCCGTATCAATCTTTCCGGCGCCAGTTGCTAAAGCTGATAGCTCATTGCAAAATCCAACATGGCTCAACCAATCCACTATAACCGGAACCGTAAACGGAACACCCGTTACCTTTTTTGATGGTGACGTGGAGGGCCAGATTGCAAAAGGTCAGGGCACAAAAGGTGCTTTTCTGCCTGGTGCCGACCTTTTTACGGCTATCCTTACCTATCAGGTAAACAGTGATTACGCCTGTCCGGACAGCAAGCTTTCCATACAATACACTGGTGACAACCCCATTGGACATAATGGGCTAGGCCAGGCTAAGGCCTACTTTGCCGCACCCCCAACAGGCAATGGTGCTTGCCAATATCCAAGCACCGATCCCAGCAAACAGCCCACTGTTGACCTCACAAGTGCTGAAAGTTTTTTTATTATCTATGCCATTTCTAGTGACGGCAACACTATAGGCCGCGTTGACGGTAATTCTACCTGGGTTTTTACCAAGAGTACCGATCCAGCTGACGGGCCTAATCTCTACCGCAACGGAACTTCCCAGTGCTCGTCTGTAATTATTACCGACCCTGCCAACAACACATATGTGATGTATGAGTTGTACTACCCGGGGGCTGGCAAAAACCCCGCTAAGAGTGCTGACACTCCAGCACCACCAGAGACCAATTCAAATGGTTGTTATGAGGTCGACCCGCAAAATGCACAGTCTGGTGTCGCAACCGGCCTAACCGGAAGCCATGCTTTCACAACAGGTGCCCCAACATCCCAAACACCAAGTGGTGTTGTGGTACAACGCGGCACAAACAACACAACCACGCCTGGGATAACCTGTAGTGGGGGCGGAGCACTCGGGTGGTTTGTTTGCCCTCTCGTAAAACTATTTAGTAATTTGGCCGATCAACTCAACACCGCTGTTATTGGGCAATTGAATGTTGACGTTAATAACTATTTGCCGGATATTGGTCCAAATAGTCAAGTAAAGCAAATTTGGGCAGCAATTCGCGATATTTCACTAGGACTTTTAGTGATTGTGGCACTCTTTATGGTTATATCCCAAGCTATTGGTGTTGGGCCATTTGATGCCTATACGGTCCGCAAAATTTTGCCACGCATATTAATGGCGGTGATTTTAATAACTTTGTCCTGGCCACTTGGACGCTTTTTTGTGCAACTCTCTAATGACGTCGGCGGGCAGGTTCAATCCCTTATTGACAGCATAGCTCAAGTACAACCCATTTCTATAAGTGCCTCTGCTGGCTACGTAACAACACTGCTAGCCGCGGGCGGAATCGTTGCCTTAACTATTGGAGGAGTATTGAGCTTAGCTGTAAGTGCTGTTTTGGCACTATTTATTGGCCTGGTTGTACTAATACTGCGACGGCTTATTATTTTGGCATGTGTTATAGCCGCGCCACTGGCCATTATTGACCATATACTGCCCGGCCCTGACCGTATCTGGAAAATTTGGAAAGACTCATTTATCGGCGCCTTGGCAGCTTTCCCAATTATTACAGGGGCTATTGGACTGGGTGCGGTTTTGGCACAAATCCAAAGTAAAGTGAGTAGTTCAAGCCCTGTGAATGATTTGATAGTCTTTATCTTATATTTCGGCCCCTACCTTCTGCTGCCAGCCATTCTGCGGGCAGCCAGCGGCGCCGTGTCAACCCTAGCAGGAGTTATGAATGATCGCAGTCGTGGCGCCTTTGACCGTCTTAAGAAGGGCCGCCAGAACATGACGGCAAAAAGTTTGCATGATATGAAAACGGGTGAACGCTTCAACAATCGCGCCCTTAACGCCCTTACTAGCCGCGCGACCACACAAAATTTTGGTTTTGGGCGGCGCGGTCAGGCCGCCTATAACCAAAAGCAAGACCTTGCAAGCGCGGAGTTCGCTAAATCTTCTGCTGGCATAGCCATGCAACATAATGACCCAGGTAACCGCGCCCTCACATATGGTTCCGGCATTGAGGCAAGAGCCAACATGGCAAGAGACTTTGATATGTACAAAGATGCTGCCGGTAATGCTACGGGCAATATAAGCATGGCGACAAGAGATAGTATTAACGAAGCAGATTTGACCGTACAAAAAGGAATTGCTGCGGCCCAAGCCAGCGGCGGTTGGGGTCGCAACCGGCAAATTTGGGCAGCACAGCAACTCTCTAATACGGCAACAGGCTATGGCAATCTGGAGCAGGTAGCTCAAACCATGGCCCGCGTTTCTCATGGTAACGAAGCCCAGATAGACTCACTTGCCGGGAATATCAACTCTGGCGCTAAGGCCGTTGGCCGTCCGGAACTTGCGCCCGGCTTTAGTGACCTTTCCGGCTTGGCGAAAGCTGAGGCAGGAGGCAGATCGAATCTGTTGATGTACGAGACGGCTCGAATGAAAGCTACCGGTGCCATCGATGGTATCAGCGTGATGCGCGGCAAACCCGATACCGCCGTAAAAACAATTGCCTCTAATCTCAGCGTCGCTGTGCGCAACAATCCTAGTGATGAAGTAAGCGCCAGAAAGCTACACGAAATGATAAACGGCATGAGTTACGGCTCAAGCCCTGCCCAGGAACACTTAATAGAAGCGGTGGGCAAAACACAAAGTGTAGAACTTCAAGACCACCTAAAAAGGGCTCTGGATACGATACGACAAGGCAGAAGCACAGATCCAGCCGCTTTCAACATCAATACAACCGGCGACCCGGGTGGGGCTCCACCTCCACCGCCGTCAGGACCTTAATCTCGTATACTACAAGTGTGACAGTTTAAAAGCAGTGGTGGATGTTGTTTGGCAACTTGTGAACGTATAAGCCTCAGGACCTTCGCAACATGTCTGTAGCTACAGCAGCAGGCACCTTGTACTGTAGGCTCAAGTGTACACGTTTAAAGTTATAGTGCTCAAGGTAGCTGGTTAGTTTACCCTGCATATGGGTAATGGGTGTACTGCGCGTAATGGTGCTGCCAAGACACTCTTCCTGCACCGTCCGGTTAAAGCGTTCAATGTGAGCATTGTCGTTTGGCCTCCCCAGTCTGGTATGCCTGGTAAGCATGTCATGACTCTTGAGCACTTGTTCAAAGTAGTGACTAAACTCTGGGCCATTGTCACTTTGTACCATATGGAAGTCAAAGCCAAACTCATTCCTAGCATGCAGCACCACATTGGCAGCTAGTCCTGGCAGGATACGGGGGTGTACTTTGGCGTAAGCCATACGGCTAAAGACATCAATAACGGTATACACATATACCCGACGCTTTGTGCCTAGCCGGACATAGTGAATGGTATCTGCCTCAATGAGTTCACCAGGCTTCGTCACATGAGGACGCCTTGGGTTGTCTGGACGAACTCGTTTCTTCCTGGTCCCCAGAAAGGCATAGTTCCGCTTCAGAATACGCCGGACACTACTTAAGGAGATGGCGATGCCATCTTCATGGCTTATGTGGTACCAGACAACCTCTGCACAACGTTTAAGCTGAGCTCTCAATTCCATGACCCGGGCCACAATCTCCTGAGCTATGGTCTTTGGTGAATACTTTGGCCGAGAGGATAGGGTTGGTATGAGCCACCGTAGAGCGGCCAAACGGAAGGTGTTCCTGCTGACTCGGTGCGGCCGGTTGTCGTTACTGAGCTAGGACGTGCTCGTTGAGCTTATCCCATTTCTGTTTCCATCTGTAGATAGTTGAACGATGTACTCCGCAGCGATTAGCTACCACTTGGAGTGGCATGCCCTCACGAACAAGCAACTGCATAGCAATTGCTCTCGCCTTAGGGAGATTAGGGTTGATAGAATAAGCCATGGTAGGCTCCTTTCTGTAATTATGTAGTAGTAACTACAGTTTAGGATGCCTACCTTTTTGGTTGCAAAGGTGGTCTGAGTTAGTACGCGGATCTGAACCACCCTCACTTCAATCCTTCACCCCATAACAGTTGGCTATAGGCTTGTTGCAGTAATTCGTAAGCCCGTCTGAGCCATGAGGTTTGCTTCTTGGGGTGGAACTTGCATGAGTGTTCGGATTCAAAACCGCATTGCTGCGACGTTGGCTTCGTCACAAGATAGAGCATGGCTATGCCTAAACTGACGAACCACAGCAGTACTTTTAAGCTGTTGGGGTTATTGAGTCTGGTGCGCTTGTACTCAAAGATATGCTTGATGTCTTTGAATGTTTCCTCAATTTCAAAGCGGTGGTAATAGATCTTCACGATCTTGGCGCGGCTAGAACTAAAGTCATTGGTCAGAATGTACCAGGGCTCTTTAGCCCGTCGACTTTTCGGTGAACGGATAACCCGTAGGGTTAGTCCGTAAAGCTGTACGGTGGTATCTTTTTCCTTAAGACGGCTAACCTCTGTCTTTTGCCCATCAAACTCTACAAACCTGCCAGCCTTAAGACGAACATAGAAGACAGCCCCTTCGGCTGCTAAATGCGTGATGATCGACTCATTACCAAAGCCCCGGTCAAATACTAATCTTGGCCAGAAGCCTAAACGGTCATGGAAGTCCTGCAAGGAGTCAATGACATGGCCGGTAAAAGATTGAGCCAGTCTGCTGACCATCATGGCATCTCTCAGTCGCTGTAAACGAGGTGTGCTTTTTTTGCTACCGGCTGCTGGAATGGTGGAAGCATAGGTGGCTTCTACCATGGCAGGAATAGCTCGGCCTTTCCTGGTTTGTAATGCTCCAACCAGAGCCAGGAGGCCGTGCATATCCGAGTGGTCAACATTGACGAAGCTACTGGGCTTGACCAGCTGCAGCGTGTCAAAGACTATCCCAAGATGTTCAGCTAGCTTGAAGTTAGCCAACAACCGCTCAGTTTTAGTGGCGGCAGTATGGGCATTGGCTACGACACTGCGGCCATTACTGGCCGCACTCTGAAATGGTTTCAGGCCATAGGCCTTAAGACCGAAGCTAAACTGTGCTGTCCAGCGCTTTGGTACATTTGGTAATATTTGTTTTTGAGTGATCGTACGGATACCCCGTACAATGTTGTCTGGTGACATACTTGTTTCCTTTTGTTTTAAGCGATACCAGGAACAAGTGTGTCGCCAATTAGGTTATAGCGTCAAGTGATCAGCCCAGTTTCCAACGCAAGATGATCATGAACATTCAAAGTGAGGTTCAGTACGCGGAAATTGACAATTAAACTTTTATTTGCTATAGTATGGGTAACCAACTATGCCTGAACAATACCCTATCGATCCACTACAACAGCCTTCCGAATTAGATGTTATTCCACCATCTGACCTTATAACATTACCCAACATTCCCCCGCAAGAGCAGGGCCCGGTAATAATTAATCCTACTGACTTTGGCGTTATTGCTGGAGAAGTTCAATCTAGGTTGGTGGTAACACCCCACTATCTGCGAACCATTGGGCTCGGAACGGGTGAGGAGTCACGACGCTTCTTGAATTCGCGAGAAGCTCAAGCGGTATTTGAAGCCTTGCAAGCCCAGGGCGCCATCGCAGAGGAACCGTACAAAGATTTGGGCTTTCCTGTGCTCTCAAGATCTTCGGGAGGCGGCCGCACCGGCGGGCCGGCAAAAACGCCGAGAGCTTTTGGGCGGGAAGTTGGCAAACAAGCAGGGGAATATTGGGAAATTAAAACTCAGGACATACGAAACATAGGACATGCGGCTGTAAGGTTTGCTAGGTTTGTTGGCGGCTGGACGCATCGAGAAAAGCAGCAAGCAATCCAAGCACAAAACACTGCAAAAGCAGCAGCCCACGAAGCTTGGCAAGCCGACAGAACAACAGATTTAATAATGGACCCAGATGCGCCTCCGATTGGCACAATACCTCAACCACCCCAGCCACGACAACGTCAAGAAAGGCCAGATCGCCAGCGGTAAGGCGAAGAAGCCCAACGACCAAGAGGGCGGGGACGCTTAGATAGCGCTGGTGGGGAACGTGTTCCTCAGACAGGTGGACGTCGCCCAGCTTCTTCACAAGGAAACGAACAAGAAGGATTGGACTCGAACCTTGGCGATAAACCAGCGCCTCCCGCAGTTCCAGCTCATCCCACAGCAGAGCAGCACAAGCCAGTCATTGACCCCTGGGATTTCACGCTCAATTATATTGCTGGCAAGTTCCGAAAAGACGAACCTGGAGTATATTTTCCCAGTATGTCTGTAGAGAGCTTAGCTAGTAAGTACCAAAATGTGCTCGGCATGGAAGAGAGTGTTGCACGAGACATGGCAATTGCTAACTTCAGCCAACTGCAAGATTTAGGCATTGTGGATAACTATCACACAGCCGGACACGGATTTATAGTTGACAGAGCCAGACTTTCAGAAGTGCTTGGCTTGGGCACGGAAGTAACCCCCACCGAAAACGAGGATAATAACCCTGGACCTTCTGGAGAAGATGACACTCCAATAGCTCCTGCAACAAGTCAAGAGACTGCTGTCGCTCCCAGCAAACACCATCTTAGCCCTCCAACACCACCAGAGCCAGACTGGTTATAGATACCGCTAGTATTTGGCTAAAAGCTTCAAACTTGCAGTTTTATAGTTCAATCCAAGAGAGTCAGGTAAAAGCCCGGACTAATCAGCCCAAGAACATAGCCGGTAGTCCCAGTTTGGCAATTGGCAACCTATAAAGTTATCCAGGACATTGAAGCTGAAGATAAGCTTCTCGGGCCACTGACGCTCAAGCAAAAGTTGACATGAAACTTAACAAACTTTTTGTTGATTTTTAACAAAACTTTGGGCATTATGGCAACTATGATTATCTCGCTGGATGAAAAATTAAAGCAGGAAATTGAGCAATTTTCCAAAGAAGACGGTGTATCCAAGAGTGTGGTGGTGCGCCGGTTGCTGAAGCAAGCCGCGTGGGAACGTGAGTGGGCACGGATGGCGAAGCTTATGCGGGCTAAAGCCCGCGAACTAGGCATCGACACGATGTCTATTGACGAACTTGAGGAATTTTTGGGATAACCCGTGCTGCCGCTTAAAATCGTGTTCGACACAAACGTTTACATCCAGTCCGTTATGCACCCAGGCAGTTTCCTGGATTTAGAAATTAGACGTTTGGTGGGTGCGGGTTTAGTCAAGCTCTATACCTCCCATGCAATTTTGCTTGAACTACGGGAAAAAGCCGAGAACAAGTTCCGGCTTAGTCCCGTAGATTCTCGGGATCTTTTAACAACACGTGAATCACTCTGCCGGGTCGTGGGGCCAACCCGTCGGGTACATGTCATCGTACGCAACTCGGATGACAATAAAATTCTGGAGTGCGCACTGGAAGCTGGTGCTGATGTAATTATTTCGGCCGACAAAGACTTACTCAAGCTTAAAGTGTTCGAGGGCATAAAAATAATCCATCCAAGCAGCGTAAAATATCTATTCCCAAAACTGCCCGATTAAAAATTAAAATAATAGGGGTTCTTCTTCTCAGGGACTTGATACTTGCTCCCTGATACTTGATACTTAAACATTATGGCAACCTATAAAGTTATCCAGGACATTGAAGCTGAAGATAAGCTTCTCGGGCCACTGACGCTCAAGCAATTTATCTATGCCGGCATTACAGTGGTGTGTTTGTATATTTGTTTTTTGTCGCTCACCAAACATGTACCATTTTTACTCGTTATCTTCTTGCCAGTGGCGTTAGCTGCTGGTTTTTTTGCTTGGCCGTGGAGTCTTAACCAGCCAACGGAGGTTTGGGCACTGGCCAAAATCCGGTTTTTACTAAAACCTCGACGACGGATCTGGGATCAAAGCGGCACTAAAGAGCTTGTTACCATCACAGTTCCAAAAAAAGTTGAGCAACACTATAGTAACGGTCTCAGTCAAACCGAAGTAAAAAGTCGCTTGCGGGCACTCGCCGATACAATTGACAGCCGCGGGTGGGCTATTAAAAACGTCAGTGTCAACGCATTTACGCAACCTTCGGCAATAATCAGTGGAGAAGCGTCGGATCGATTAATCGACATTGCTAGTTTGCCGCAAGAGGTTCCAACTATTGATGTACCGGCAGCGGCCGACATTATGGATGAAACGAGCAACCCAGTTGCTCAACACTTTGACCAAATGGTCCACGCCGCTACCGATGCTCACCGCCAACAAATTGTTAATCAGTTGCACCAAACTGCCTTGATTAACGCACAAACCAAGCAAACAACTGCAAGCCCAACCTCTCCCAACGATTATTGGTTTCTCAATCAATCCAGTTCTGGGTCGGGCACCAAGTTGGCACCCGGTTTGGTAACCTTTAATTCTCAGGTAGTAGCTCCTGGTTCCAGCGACGATGATTTGCCTATTGTGCCCGCAACGCCAACAGCGGCCGAAGAAGCCTTGGCTGAACGTATTAAGATTACCGCTCACCAACCCAATATTTCTTACTCGCACCTACGCACCATCCAGCCACTTTCAGCGCAAAACAGTTCGCCGGCGCCCACCCTAAAGCCAATTCCTTCCACCCAGCCATCGGTGACACAAGGCCCTGATCCTGGTATACTTGGACTGGCTAGCGACAACGACAAGAACGTGGCAACAATCGCGCGGATGGCCAGTCAAAACCGTAATTCTAAGTCATCTCCGGACGAAGTCGTGATCTCTTTGCGCTAAGCAAGTATTACTAAAATCTAACAAATTGGCTTTTTTGACTAAAGGTGGGTAATTATTTAGATGGATCCTTCAGCACCAATTTCATTCGGCTCATCACCAACTGCCGGTGGGGGAAGAGATAACCCTACACTGCCAAATTCTCAACCGGGGGGTTTTGGGCCATCGGCCACATCACTGCCGCCTATCCAGACGGCGCCTATTTTAGGCAGTCCTCTACCTCCTACCAACGCCCAGGCTCTAGTGGACAGTGCTTCCGTGTCTCCGGTAGCACCAGGCATAGGTACACCTTTCTATTCACCCACCGGTGGAAGCATACCAACGGCTACGGGCGGCTTGCAAACGCAGCCAGTTGCTCAAAAAACAGCGCCCACCACCAAGCCAGCCACCAACCCCAACAGCACCCAGAACGTCCTAGAGATTGCTGAGATTCGTGATGGGATTGTTATTATGAACGATGGCGGCTTCCGATCGGTGATCATGGTTAAGTCTATCAACTTTGACCTCATGAGCCCCCAGGAACAGGAAGCGGTAGAATATAGTTACCAAGGCTTCCTCAATTCACTATACTTTCCAGTCCAGATTTTTATGCGTTCGCAACGCGTTGACCTTGAACCCTACATCGCCAAGCTCGATAAAATCCGTACTGAACACGACAATATGCTCCTGGCTATGATGATGGAAGATTATATCAGCTATATCGATGCGCTGAGCCAGCAAACCAACATCATGGACAAGCGTTTTTATATCGTCATTCCGTTCTTCCCTCAGGTTGATGTACAAAAGGCTCTGGCAAGCAGTAAAACATTTCTAACCGGACTAGGAAATCTGTTTAGTAAACAGGAACATCATGTTGTGATCAACGAAGCTGATTTAGAAAAAGCTAAAGCTGAACTGCGCAATCGGGTGCAAGCAGTTCTGGGCGGTCTACGCCAATGCAACATCCAGGGCCTACCGCTCGATACCCAAGAGCTTATTGAGCTGTATTATGATACATACAATCCCGACACGGCTACTCGCCAACAGTTGAAAAACTTTGACGATCTCTCGGCCGATATTGTCACCAAAGGTCAAGGGGCAGCCCCACAAGCTCACTTGCAAAGGGAACTGCAATAATGAAAGTTGGGCCATGCAATATCAGTTACAGAAGTCGAACTACCACGCATTCTTGCTACTTTATTAAACAAAAGGGGTGTCTATAATGGCTTTTGGCAGGAAGAAGCAGCCACAGCTTGATCCTGTTGCCATTGCTCAGGCCCAGAGAGCTCGCGAACAACAAGAGGTCAGTGCAGCCTTCGTAAAAGGCATTACGGCCTTACGTGACTTTATTGCACCCAGCTCTATTGAATTTCAGACCACACATTTCCAGATAGGCACTCGCTTGGCCCGCACCTACTATGTCTATGGCTATCCGCGCCAAATTTACACCGGCTGGCTGTCGTCTATGGTTAATCTTGACGAGGTTATTGATCTGTCAATTTTTGTCTATCCAGTGGAGAGCCAAGTGGTATTAGATAATCTGCGTAAAAAAGTCACCCAGCTAGAGGCCGGCCTTCAGATTGATGCTGAGCGCGGTCGCGTACGTGATCCCGCTAAACAGGCCGCTATTTCTGATGCCGAGGAGATACGCGATAAGTTGCAGGTGGGCGAAGAACGTTTTTTCCGATTTGGTCTCTATTTTACAGTCTATGCCACAAGCTTGGACGAGCTAGAGTTCATCGCGCACAAAGTTGAGTCAATTTTGGGTCAACAGTTAGTCTATTCTAAACCGGCCTCCTCGCAACAAGAGCAAGGGCTCAATAGCACCGTCCCGCAGTTTACCGATCAGTTACAGATTCGGCGTAATTTTAGTACCGGCGCACTTAGTACAACCTTCCCATTTACGAGTGCCGATTTATCTCAAGATAATGGCATTTTGTATGGTATTAATATGCATAACTCGGGCCTAGTTATTTTTGATCGTTTTAGCTTAGAAAATGGTAACTCAGTGGTATTTGCCAAATCAGGTGCGGGCAAGTCGTTCTTAGTGAAACTTGAGGCACTCCGTTCACTGATGTTTGGCACCGAAATTTTCATTATTGACCCAGAGAATGAATACGAACGTATGTGCGAAGCCGTTGCTGGTGCCTACGTGCGCTTAAGCCTTAATTCTGCCACACGAATTAATCCTTTCGACCTCCCTAAAGTCGTCGATACCGAAGAGGCCGATAGTGCGCTCCGTAGCAACCTCATTACCTTGCACGGACTATTGCGGCTCATGATGGGCGGTGCTCAGTCCCAGCTGATTGGCGGCAATACGACGCTCGTGCCCGCCCTTAATCCGGTGGAAGAATCTGATCTGGATAGCGCACTTATCGAAACCTATTCTAAGGCTGGTATTACCAATGACCCGCTTACTCATACTTCTACCCCGCCAACTATCAGCGATTTGTACGAAACCTTGCTCCATATGGGCGGTACCGGGCCACAATTGGCCCAACGTCTACGCAAATACACCAGTGGTACCTTCGCCGGTATCTTCAGTCAGCAAAGTAATATTGATATTAATAACCCCCTAGTCGTCTTTAATGTCCGCGACCTAGAAGACGAACTGCGGCCGGTGGCTATGTATATCATCCTTAACTATATTTGGAATAAAACCAAGTCCGACCAAAAGCGCCGTATATTAATTGTTGATGAAGCGTGGCAGCTCATGAAGTACGAGGACAGTGCCAATTTTCTGTTTAGTTTGGCTAAGCGTGCTCGGAAGTACAATCTGGGGGTTACGACAATTACCCAGGACGTCGAAGACTTTATGGGTAGCCGCATGGGCCGAGCAATCGTGGCCAACGCCTCTATGCAATTTTTACTTAAACAGTCACCAAGTGCGGTCGACATACTTACTGACGTCTTTAAGCTTACCAGTGAGGAGAGAAAACGCTTGAGCCAGTTCCCAGTCGGCCAGGGCTTATTCTTTGCGGGTCAAAATCATGTACATATTCAGGTGGTCGCCAGCCCAAATGAAACTGGCCTCATCACCACCAACCCAGGGCAAAATCAGCAATTTGCAGGCCAAGAGGGTGAGTTGGGCCACTCCCAGGGCAGTATTGATCTGAGCAATCAATCAACTGGCTCTGCAGGATTAATCCAGTAGAATATAGATAGTTATGGCACAAACATCCAGCTCCCCAGTCTACGACCCCGAAGAAGACGGGTATTCGCCCAGAGGTGGGCGATGGAAACCACAACTCACCCCCGGTGAGGGCCAAGATAGCGGCAGATCACAAACTGACTTACGCGTCGTCCCAGATAGTGATAAAGCAGAACCACCAACAGCCGAGCAGCTTCAGGCCGCCGAGAACCTGGAAGTCGGCTCCGGACTAGCAAAAAATGAAACGAGTGCGTCAGAGGGGGAAGCGGGTTCGCTCTTTCATCAGGAAAAAGAAAAAGCTAAACGTTCTTTTTTGCGCGGAAAGGCAAGATCTAGTATTAAAAAAGGTGGAAAGAAAAAACTACTTTTTGGAGGACTAGGCTTAAGTGGAATAGCTTGCGCACTGCTTATCCTGTTTATTTTCGTGGGTGCGCTGAAGGTAGTTCACTTTAGTCAAGTACTTATTACATCTGGCTATGCCCGCCTCAATGGCATTACTCAGGAGCGTATCACCCAAGATATTTTTGACTCATCGGTTGTTGAGGGACCGGGGTCGGCAACCATCGCTAATCGTACGCTTCTTGATAGGCTTACTTTTCGCAATGTGGAGCTTGAGCTAGCCAAAATTGGGCGAGATGGTAATTTTGCTTTAATTAACGATGCAGGGGGAAATACCACTGGTTTTAGAATTAACAATAAAACAGTTGACGTAAACGATATTGCCAAACAACTTAATTTTGGTAATGGCTCTTATGCTAATGCTTCGGCTCGTGAGAGATTAACAATTCGAAAAAACTTTACCGACCAAGCCCAAAACCTTATTGGCGACGAATTTAGCACTGAATCCCGGGTTATTCGTAGCCGAGCAACGAGTATTGTTGCTGATAACGTGGGGTTTACGTGGAGCCGTTGGCGGCAAGCCCTGCGCGACAAATTTGGTGCCGATGCTAACCCCACTGATGTTACCGAGGCGGACAGAATAGCACAATTTGAGCAAGTAACCAATGAGGGCGGAGTCCCCACTGGTATACAGCAGATCGATGACATAGTTAAAAGCGCCAAAGATCCAGCTAGATTAAAAAAGATCTTGGACAAAAATGGCGGCGAGGTAGATTTGAAAGCTCTCGCCGACAGCCTGGCCAGCGACGCTTCCAATGCCGCCACGACCGGCAATATAGCCACCACAGCAAGCGTAGGGGCCCTGGCCTTGAGTATTGCCTGTATGGCCAACCAAACTTTTGCGCACGTAAACGACGTGGCCATGGGTAATGAAAAACAGGCATCTTTAGTGGCTCTAAACTTGGCTGCTGCCAATAGCCAAATTAAGGCCGGCGACACTACCGCTGGCCTGGTGGGATCAGCAGCCAGCCAGCTGGATGGTGCCGAACAGACAAGTAGTTATCTGGCAAGGATTGGTGAGACCGGCGGGACTCCTGGTAATATCCCAAATGTCAAACCACAATTTAGCCAAACCATCCAGCAGCTACTAACAACACTAACCAGTCCGAGCCATCTTATAGCTGGGCCCCTTGCTAACGCGCCTGGACTTGGTGGGATAAGCAAAATTGCTGATGATAAATTTTGCGGCTTTATTCTTAGTCCACAAGGAATAATTACCGCTGGAGTTGGCACGATTGTATTACAAGCAATTTCAGGAGCTTTCAGCGGTGGCGCTGGCGCCGCCGCTGAACAGGCCGGGGGGCTGGCTGTAGCTAAGCTGCTTGTGAGTGAACTTGCAAGTGCAACATGGAGTACTGCCACAGATTTAGTATCTTTAAAATCCGGGCTAACCATTGGCGGCTTTACCCTGTACAGTCTGGGCTTGCAATATGTGGCCACTTCACTATCGGGTACTGCAATCAATGGCACCGTTCAAGGTCCAGATTACTGGGAAGAAGCTAACCTTGGTACCAATATAGTTCAAGATCGATTAGTCAGAGCAAATCTGTACGCTAAACCCTTAACACCCAATGAAGCTACTGCTGTCGATCAAAATTACCAAGCCGTCGCCCGCAGCGACTGGGCCAACAAGGGCGTGATGCAACGCTACTTTGCTATCAATAATCCCTACTCCCTCACCGGTGCCTTCTTTGCGGCTATGCCCACTACTTTTAGTGGTGTCGTGGCTAAGACTAGCTCAATGTTTGCAAGCATTGGGAATGTCCTAAATGGTGCTCTCTTTAAAAATATTCTTACACCGCTATTCGCTCTGGTTGATAACCACCGGGCTTTTGCCGCTACCGCCGCCTCGACATACTCGCCCGGAGTTACCGAATGGGGGCTCTCACCAGACGAAGTTAATAAGTTAAATACTGACTCCAGCTATAGCATCGGCCAAAATGATAGCCATATTACACCAGCTCAAATTCAAACTCTTGACGATACGATCGGCAAGCAATGCTACGACCCAGGCCTTACTCAATACCAAGTCAGCCAGAATCCAGCGTGCAGCGAAGCAGCCCTATCCACCGATCTTGTTTTCCGTTACAGGGTCTACAAGATGGATACTAACCTGGTAAACGCCGTGACTGGAAATGAAGGGGCATAGAGGATGTTACTAAGACGCCTGGCACTGTTCTTTTCTACTGTAGTGTTTTTGATATTTGCTGCTACAGGCTTAGCTAGTGCCTTTAGCAGCAATGCCGAAAATTCCTTTGCCCTAGATACTCCCTTTTACGATTCTACTAAAGACTGCCTAGCCACTAGCACCACTTCTGCTGCCACGGGGATTAGCGTAAACGTACAATCATTAGCGCAACAAATTCTAGCTAATAACAGTATCTCCTTTGACGGGGGGCCAGATGGCCCAACTGGCACACAGTTCAAGCGTTTAGCCGCAGGTCAAAAAGCCCAAAATGATAATGGTGTAGAGACGGACGTTGAGCCAATTATATTGGTGACCATTCTGCATATTGCTCAAAGTCACAAAGTTAACGTGAGCGCCTTAACGGATGGGGCTTCACATACTGCCCCCGGAAATCCTCACGGGGCTGGTAAGGCAGTAGATATCAATATTTTAGATGGTAATCATACCACTGGAACGGATAGTGTGGCCGGCGCCATAACTAGTTCTGCCGCCGAAGTTCTGCCTAACGGTTCCCGGTTTGGCCTGGGAGACAATGGAGGCGCCCCTTCTGGAACCAAACAAATTGGCGGTAAAACATTCAACACTTTCCAAGATAACCCCACCCATGTCCATGTTGATGTGCTAGGCGTTAGCCAAGCCGACGACGATGCAGCCGTGCAGGCCGCCGCAAGCGGCGCTACCTCCTCGGTTTCAACTAGCTGCTGTCCCACACTGATTAGCTCGCCCGGCGGGGCTACAACCGATGGCACCAATAGCGCTGGGAACGAATATAGTTTTTTAATCAGTAAAGGCCTAAGCCCCGTAACAGCCGCCGCTGTTACGGGTAATAATATTTGGGAATCTGGGGGCGATCAAACTGCCCTCACCCTTAACCCCGGTTCAGTAAATAGTATTGGCGCCACGGGTATAGCCCAGTGGTATCGGGGTAGGGCAGTTGCACTCCACGCTTTCGCAGCTGCCCAAAATCCACCTAAACCCTGGCAAGACCTAGGGGTTCAACTAGACTATTTATGGCATGAGCTTCAAACGACAGAAAAGAGTTCGCTAGACGCCGTCAAAGCTCAAGCAGATATAGCCTCAGCCACTACTACCTTTGAGCAAAAGTTTGAGGTTTCTGGCGACACTTCTTCATATCCCACCCGCATAGCCCTCGCTACAAAGGTGCTTCAAAAATTTGGCAGCGCTTCGGGAAATTCAATTCAAGTTATTAGTAGTACAGGAAGTTGTTCGAATACCAGTGCCGGCACTGGTATTGATGCTTATAGAAACCCGCTGAGAGATGTTACGAATTTGACCCCTAGCCGTATAGACCAAGGAGTTGACTTCAGGGGTAGTGGGCATGTATATGCTATCGGTGACGGAACCTTAGTAAATATTCATAGCAGTGGCTGGGCAATTGACAATGGACCGCCTACGTTTATGGTCTATAAGCTTTCGAGTGGCCCAGCAAAAGACAAGTATGTATACGTAGCCGAAAACTGTATTCCTAATTCGCAGTTAGAAGCGGCTTTCAAGTCAGGTACTAGCCCTTCCGTTCACAGCGACACGATACTGTGCGACATGATAGATGCACCACCCTATATAGAAATGGGCTGGGCTGACGGTACGAACATAGGTAATGCTGCGGCTCATGACTTATGGGCTGGTCACGATAGCCTAGCTTACTACACAGCTTATGGCGAAAACTTCTCTCAATTACTCGTTAAACTTACCCCGACTGGCGCACCGGCCGGTACCATTCAAGCCGGTGCCACAAAACTGGGCTCTTTGCCGGCAGGGTGGCCAACATGGTAAATACCAAACGTCTTTTTTGTAATAGGTTGTGGCTTTATTCGAAGTAGGAGAAAATACAATAATGAGAAAACCAATAATCTATTTTATTCTGGCTTCACTGGCTCTGGTGCTGCTGTGGCTAGGAGTACATTATTTGTTTACCGGGCGTATTGTGATAACTACCAATAACACTGCTAATAGTATAAATCTATTTAAGCTAGGGTCTGATGGGAGCCAAAAACCACTTCAGAGCAATGTGCCGCATATCCTCTCTGCCAGGCTTGGTCCTGGCGCATATCTCATTAGGGTGAATAGTAAATCCTTTATTACGAGCAGGGTGGTGGTGGTAAAAGCCCGTCAAACTCTCAATTACTCTATGAATCCTGTCAGCCTGACTGCCCTGGAACCGGTAAGTCCTGTAGGGGCAACCAGTATTATGGCTACCGCCACCTCATTGCTCTATATTGACATTGGTAGCAAATTATTGACCGTGATCGACGCTCAAAACAATCAACAAACCGTAATCGCTGCGCCTCAGTTTCTTACTATTAAATGGGCTGATGCTTCTTTTGGTATTGGTCAGACTCCAAGCGGAAATCTATATAGTATATCGAGCGGCTCCGCGGCGCTTCTGAACCTACCTTTTGGAACTAACGACCAGGTGGCCGTTTACTATACAGTATCAACAAATAGGCAAATTTTTGTAACTCACGGACCTAATGTTTATACCGGCACCATCTCGGAGGGCTTCAAAAAGATTTACATAGCCAAATCTCCAAGCCCAGCATTAGCATCCTGGGGAGACAAAGTCGCCGTCTTGGAAGCACCTGGTGATACGTCTAATAAAACTACCCCTCCTTCGATAACGGTACTAGAAAAATCAGGGCTAATTTTAAATAAGCAGCCTATTGAGGCAAGTTTTGCTGCCTGGTCGCCAGACGGGAGATATCTGGTTATAACAAGCCAGGGGGCCGGTGGTAAAATTGTGACTAGCTCTTTGGCTACTGTCGCCTCTCTACCTGCCTCTCTCATTAATGATGCCCTGTGGGTAGACAGTACTCTTTACTACACAGTAGGAGAGCAGCTGTGGAGTTATAGTGTGACCGATCAAACCTCACAACTAAGAGCCAGTATGCCAGCAAATCATATTCTCTCCGACCTATCCGTTAGTAGCGACAAGTCCTATATATATCTTACGGTTGCCCCCGCGGGCAGTAATAATAGTAGGCAACTATACCGCCTAGGTTTGCAGGGCCAAACTGTGGCAAGCTATGTATACCAGCTACCAATTATTCTGCCAGACAGCTCTCAAATATGTACGCTCAGTTATATAAATTTTACCTCCCTAACTATTCTAGGCACTAACTATGGCAACCCTGACACTAACCAAAGTTGTAGCTCAGCAGCCAATACCGTACTTGGTGTATATGGTATTAATGTAGCTCTTTTGGGGCATCATTATACTCAGGTCATAGCTGTTGATTAGTCGCTAGGATATAGGGTGTCTTGGTCGCGTGTCCTTAGCTTAAAGGGATAATGTGACAATTATTCATAAAGTGCCGTACCACCACGTCGGCATCGGTAGTCGTGATGAAGGTCTGGTAATTACTTAAAAATTGGGTGAGAGCTTGGCGCCGAGCAGCATCCAGCTCACTAAAGACGTCGTCTAGTAGCAGGAGCGGCCGTATACCGCGGTTTTCTTCGAGCAGCTGTAGTTCGATAACTTTGAGCATCAGCACCGCCGTGCGAGCCTCGCCGCGCGACGCGGTAGCTTGGGCCAAGCGACCAGCCAGCGACAGCTCAATATCATCGTGATGTGGCCCGCTGCCCGTAAAACC
>JABXNS010000109.1_pt1 | contig 25134 bp, 27 predicted proteins | sample 7301101 | NCBI WGS metagenome assembly JABXNS01 (sample SAMN14449646, study PRJNA615230) | soil metagenome | isolation source: soil from bare, unvegetated metal-rich iron-sulfur acidic spring small-cell... | place: Canada: Paint Pots Mound, Kootenay National Park, BC | collected 2017-05-25 | reverse complement strand
GCGCGCGGCCTTCCGCACAGAGGGCGCCGCGGCCCGCGCCACCCCGTTGCCAAGGCGCCGCCTAGCGTCGCCTCATGCGCGCGCGGTACGTCGATGGGGACAAACTGCCCGCGTTCGGCCAAGAGGGCCCGCAACGCGCGCACCGTCATGCCGGCCTCGACGCTCACCGTAAGATCGGCGAATGCATACGCCTTCACGGCGCGCATACCGTTTGTGCGCACCGTCCGGTCGCAGCGCTCCGCAGGCCGCCCCATTCCATGCAAAGTGTTGCCGCCTTGAATGAGCAGGGCTTCGTTACGATCGTTGGCTTCGCGCACGGCCTCCGAAAGCTCGGCGGTGCTTTTGGGACTGATGACCGCTCCGGGCGGCGCTAGCGTACTTCGGGACATCCCACACCGTTGGGAAAGATTTTCTCCGGGTTGAGGACGCGCCGCGGATCGAAGACTTCGCGGACGTTGGCCATCGCTGCCAGATCGTCCGTTGAAAAGACCAGCGACAGCGTGTCGCGTTTCTCGTATCCGATGCCGTGTTCGCCGCTGATCGTGCCGCCCAACTCGATGCAGGCGTGCAAAATCTCCGTTCCCGCGTCGATGACGGAGGCAACTTGGCGTTTATCGCGCTTGTCGTACATCAATAACGGGTGCAAATTGCCGTCGCCGGCGTGGAAGACGTTGCCGACGGCGATGCCGTGCCGGCGCGACGAGGTGTTAACGGCGTGCAGCGCAGCCGGCAACTTGGAACGTGGCACGCAGACGTCCTGAATGTAATAGTTGGGCGCGATGCGTCCGGTCGAGCCGGCGGCGCCTTTACGCCCGGCCCACAGCGCATCGCGTTCGGCTTGACTGCGGGCGGAGCGCCAAGAAATCGCGCCGTGCTGGCGGGCGATGCGTTCGATCGCCGCCTCGCGCTCGTTCATGTCGTCGGCGAAGCCCGCATGTTCGATCAGCAACACGGCTCCGGCATCGGTGGGATATCCGGCCGCATAGGACGCCTCGACGGCCTGCACGATGACCGCGTCCATGATCTCAAGCGCGGTGGGAACGATGCCGGCGCCGATGATGGCCGAGACCGTTTCCGAGGCCGCCTCTACGTCGCCGAAGGCCGCGACCCAGACGCGAATGGCTTCGGGCAGCTTCATCAATCGCACGTCGGCGGCACAGATGATGCCGAGCGTTCCTTCGCTACCGACGAGCGCTCCGGTTAAATCGTACCCCGCGTCATCGATTGCGGTGGTAAAGACTTCCCCGTCGCTATCGACCATTTCGAGCCCGAGGACGTGGTTGACCGTGGTCCCGTAGGAGAGGCAATGCGGACCGCCGGCATTGGTCGCGCAGTTTCCGCCGATGGTCGAGGTCTTTTGCGACGACGGATCGGGCGCGTAAAACAGCCCGCTCGCTTGGACGTTTTGAGAGAGTTGCAAATTGATCAGTCCGGGTTGAACGCGGGCGCGCTTGTTGCGCGCATCCAACTCAAGCATGCGATTCATGCGCGCAAAGGAGATGACGACGCCGCTTTTTGCCGGAATGGCGCCGCCGCAGAGTCCGGTTCCCGCGCCCCGGGCTACGATCGGCTCGCCGCAGTCGTTGGCGATTTTCACGACCGCCGAAACCTCGCGCGTGTTTTGCGGCAGCACGACCGCCGAAGGCAGCAGCCCCTGCGAGTACGCATCGAAGGCGTACACGGAAAGATCTTCCGGTTCGGTTTTTACCGCGTCCCGTCCGAGGGCTTCGATCAAACGCGCGTGCAGCACGATGAATCCGCTTTACGGATAGAGCAAGTAGCGTCCTCTGAGTGCTTGGAAGGCGCGCACGCCGGGCGCCCACGAGGCGAGCAGCGCGTCGGCCGAGGCCCCGGCGCGCAGCCCATTGACCAGCGCTTCGGTCCCCCAATCGATGTTGAGCGATTTTTCGTTGAGCTCGAGCGTGCGCGGCGAGATCTGCCGCACGGCCGTTAAAATCTCGACGCCCGCGCGCACGGCGGGGAAAACGCGTGGATTGAAAACCATCAACTCGACGCCCGAGAGCTGTTTGTCTTTCCAAAAGCCCGAAAACGGCGTCCACGATGCCGCGCGGAAAAACACGCCGGGAATCGCGCGTGCGTTCAGCGTATCGGCAAGGCGCTGCGCGTCGAGGCCGGCCGCTCCGGCGTACTTGAAGGGCTTGGTGTATCCGGTGCCGTTGTTTACGCCCGCGTTGTCGATCAGGCCGGTGCCCGGATAGACGATCGCCGTATCCCATTCGGGAATGTTCGGCGACGACTGCACCCACTGCAGGCCCGTGTCGGGCCAGAGCATCGCGTGACGGTATCCGCGCATCGTGATGACGCGCAGCTTCGCGCCGATCCCGAAATGCTCGTTAAAGAGGCGCGCGAGTTCGCCGACGGTCATGCCGTGGCGCATCGCCAGCGGATAGAGTCCGATGAACGACTTATAGCGCGGATCGAGGACCGGGCCCTCAACCATCGGGCCGATCGGGTTGGGGCGGTCGAGCACCCAGATCTCTTTGTTAAATTGTTTCGCGGCCTCCATGGCGTAGGCCATCGTGGAGATGTAGGTGTAGGCGCGATCGCCGACGTCTTGGATGTCGAACAGCAAGACGTCCACACCCGCGAGCATCTCGGCGCTCGGGTGGCGCGTCGAGCCGTACAAACTGTAGACCGGCAGGCCGGTACGTTCGTCGGTGTAGGACGCGACGTAGGCGCCCGCGGGGCGGTCGCCGCGCAGACCGTGTTCGGGCGAGTAAATCGATTTGATGCAGATGCGCCCGTTGCGCTTGATGGCGTCAACGAGGGGCTCGAGGCGTGAGGTGACACCCGTTTGATTGGTGATGACGCCGACGCAGCGGCCGTGCAAGTCGTGCCAGGCCTGCGCTAAGAAAATTTCGTCGCCTAACGTGACTCTGGCAGCGGGTACGCTGGTTGCGCCGCTTGGAAACGGATCGCCCACCGCCAGTGCCGCTACCAGGAGTCCGAGCGCGAGCCTAGACAAACTTCGGTTCGGTCGTTTCCGGAAGGTAGCCGGCGCGATGACCGCGCGCAAACAGTTCCTTGACGGCGCGCATGCCTTGATCGCCGAGATCGTCCGTATATTCATTGACGTACAGTTGGATATGCGCGCGCGAAACCTCCTCGGAAATCTCGGTGGCGTGCTGGCGGACGTAGCGCATCACCTCCGCATCGTGCTCGCGTGCATAGCGCAGACTCGCGCGAATGCTTTCGTTGGCTTCGCGGGCCTGCGCATCGGAAAGGTCGTTCCGGGCCAGAATGGCGCCCAGCGGAATCGGCAGAGACGTCTCTTGCTCCCACCAATTGCCGAGGTCCGCGATTTCGACGAGGCCGGCGTCTTTGTACGTGAAGCGCGATTCGTGGATGATCAGGCCGGCGTCCACGGTGCCGTTAGCGACGGCCTCGACGATCCGATCGAAACGCATTTGGATGATCGGCGGCATCCCCCCTAAGGCCAGACGAAGGAGCAAAAATGCCGTGGTGCGCTCGCCCGGAATGGCGATCAGCTTGTTGCGAAAATCTTCGAGCGTTTTTCCCGTGCCCGGGCGCGCGATCAGCAAAGGCCCGAAGCCGTGCCCGAGCGCCCCGCCGGCGCGCAAGATGCGATACTCGCCTAGCAACTCGGGGATCGCGCCGTAGCTAACCTTCCTTAGCTCGTAATCCGCCTTGGCTGCCGCGGTGTTGAGGGCCTCAACGTCTTCCATGGCGACGCGGATGTTTTGCGCTTGCGGCAACAGGCCCGAGCTCAACGCCGCAAAGATGTAGGTGTCGTTCGGGCAGGGGGAATAGGCCAGCGTGAGCGGGCGAACGGGAGCTTCATTCATACAGGCCAGTTACCACCGAAAGCAGCGAAGTAAGCACGCTTTCTAAACCTCGCACGCCCGCACCAAAGTTCCAACCACTGCGATCACGCTCCGTAACGATGTTGGAGATACCCCGGATTTCGATGGCGGGCACGGCTGCGATCTCCGCAGCACGTAAGACGGCGAAGCCCTCCATGCTCTCGATTTGAGCGCCAAGCGCCGCCAAGCGCCGAGCCGTCGCTTCCGTTGCCGTCACCCGGGGGACCGTGATCCCGCGCTTGCTTGGAACGCCCTTTTCCACCAAGCGTTCGACGATGGCAAAATCGGAGAAGGCGCGCTCGATCACCCGGGCGCCGTCAGGCAGCGAGATGGTCTCGCCGGTTTCCAATCCCAGCTCCATAAAGTCTTCGGCAACGACAACGCCGTCGCCGACCTGCGCGGCGCCCGCAAACGCACCGCCGATACCGGCATTTACGACGAGGTCGTATGGGCTTTGCGCGAGGGCTCGCGAGACGGCTGCGGATGCTTCGATCGGTCCGACGCCGGTGACGAGCATTTCGACGTGCGGAACCGAACTGAAAAACGCCAGCTCTTTACGCACCGCGCACGTCAGCAGAATCATCTAGCGGATGCCGATAAATTTGTGCGTTTGCAGTGAGAGGCGCAAGCGTTGCGGTGCGCTTTGTACGGCATCGACCGCGAGCCGGATGTTTTCGGGCTTGTTGCCTTCGGGTTGCAAAAAGATCGGCGTCGCTTCCGAAAAGCGCGTGAGCCACTCGAGCGGTACGCGTTGGTCGACGATGAGTTTGGCTTCGTTTGCGCGCTGCGCCATTGCATCGGAAAGGCGTTCCTTGGGAGAAACGGTCAGCCATACATCGGCGGGCAGTTCGGTCGGGATGGTTCCGTTGGATTCAATGTGTACGCGCCGGCCATCCGCGCGCAGCGCGGCGATGAGTTGCACGGCCTCTTGCTGAGCCAGTGGCTCTCCGCCGGTCAATATGACCATCGGACAGTCGCCGCCTAAACGCCGCACTTCCGCGACGACCTCCGTCACGGAGGCGAACGTTTTAATCGCGTAATCGGTATCGCAAAAATCGCACGAGAGATTGCATCCGGCTAACCGAACGAAAACGGCCGGCGTCCCCGAGTACGTTCCTTCGCCTTGTAAGCTGTAAAAAATTTCCGCGAGTTGGAGCACTAGCGGGTCTCCTCGGAACGCAACACGGCGCACGAGGTGGGCGTTTCCCACAGCACCAGCTCGTCGAGCGTCGGCAGATGGTCGATGAGGCGGCCCCAGATCCATTGCACGATGAGTTCGCACGTGGGGTTGCTGATGATCTCGTTGAGCGACTGGTGGTCCAAGGCGTCAATGACGTGCCGGTTCACGGATTCCGCGATCGTATCAAAGTCCTCGACCATCCCCTGCGCGGGCCCGTCCGCATGCAGGGCGCCGCGGATGGCCACTTCCAGCCGGTATGAATGGCCGTGCAGCCGGGCGCACTTGCCGGCGTGATGCGGCAGCACGTGTGCGGCCTCGAAACGAAAATGTTTGCGGATTTGCATGGGGAGTGAGCATGCTTCGCGCCGCCGGCGCGATGCTCCGGCCCGGTCCTGAAGGCGCCGCGCCGCGGCCGCCAAAAAACCCCCGGATGGGTATTCGGGTGAATGAGCCGGAGCTGGTGATCATGGCGGTCGTGGGCGAGGCCACCCAGCCGTCCCTCCAGGCGGGCTTTTATCGCGTCGCGTACGACGGTAAAGCGGTTATCGTCCCCTCGGTGGGCGGCATCACGCCCAACGTGCGCGTGGGCGATCGCGCCTTCGGTTTTGTCGCCGATCACATCGAGCCCGGCGTCAGCGCGAAGAACGCGGATGAAGGGCGCAACAACGCGTTCACGGTTTTCGCGTGCATTGGAAACGAGGCCGTCGTTGTAAGCGGCGAAGCCAAGGGCGAAACCGGCGTCGTCACCGGCAAGCATGGCGGCATCGAGCACGTGATGATCGACTTCACGCCCAAAGTGATGAAGAAGATGACGGTGGGCGATCGCATTCAAGTGTGGGCGCAAGGTGTGGGCATGGCCCTGCTGGACGCGCCGGATGTCACGCCGTTTAACATGGACCCGGCCTTTCTAAAAAAGTGGGGACCGACCGTCAAGGACGGCCGCGTTTCGGCAACAGTGACGCGGGTTATTCCGGCCGCCATCATGGGATCGGGCCTCGGCCGCGCAACCGTCGCGCGCGGCGATTACGACATTCAAACCTTCGACGATGCGATTTCGGAAAAATACGGCCTGCGCGACATCCGTCTGGGCGACATCGTTGCCATTTCCGATGCCGACAACACCTACGGGCGAATTTATAAAAGTGGCGCCATCTCGATTGGCATCGTCGTCCATGGCGCATCGATGGTGTCCGGGCACGGTCCGGGCGTAACGACGCTACTCACATCAAGCGCCGGCGCGATCGACGTTGAGATCGACGCCAAGGCAAACATCGCAGATATTTTAGACCTGCTCTGATCTACATCCGAGTTCCAGAAAAGGCGCCATTGCGACCTCTCCTAATGGCAATCGGAGCGCTGCGAACCTGCGGTCGTTGCGGACCGCTATGAGGTCGGATCCACCTGGGGTGAAAACGCCTTGTCCTTCAAACTCGAAGCAGGCCTTTCCTCACACTTGCGCACCAAATATTCGAAATGGTTCCATGTTCGTGGCGCCTTGCGTCGCACAAGTTCAACCACCGGCCGCAAATCTTCCCACGCGTGTGGCGCAATATATGCATAGTATTCAGTAAACAGATTGTCGTCGAGCGCACCGTAGGACACGAGCATGCCGATCGAATTCATGAAATTTCCGAGAAGTATTTCCTTATGTCGTCTCCGGTCAATCCGCCCGCTAGCGAGCTCTTCGCGGAATTGCTCATTTTTCAGGAGTTCGGGTAATTCAAACGTCACGAAGGATCGCGCGTCGTTCATTACTTCAGAGTCCAGCTCTCTTTGAATTTGAAGGAATCCCTCGAGCTGTGCGGCCAGACGCAGCGCTCGGAGTTGCCGATAACCGAAGACGGCGGTGGCCGCAATAACGACAGCAGACGAAATGGATCCGAGGGCGCCTACCGCTTCCCATGTCATGTGAACTTCGCTCCTTGCTTAGTTTCCGCGCCTACATCCGTGGCTTTCGTGTCTTCGAGCTGATGACGCCATCGCTTTGATTTTTTGTGCAGTCCGAAGCGAAGAGAACTGCGCCCCAAGACGCATGGATCTACATCTGGCGCAGGATTTGGTCAGCAGAGTCGGTTTTGGTCCCGTGCCGCAGGGTTGTGGCTCTAAATTCGCTGGCGGCGTTATTTTGCGGAAACCAAATACGTTGCCGTAACCGATGCACGCACCTGGACTTGCGCGGGCGGCACGCTGATGGAGCTGGTGACCGCTCCGATGTACGCCCCGGCGGGTGCTGCCGGATAGCCCATCGGCACCGGGTAGGTTTGCCCGACTTGCAGCACGTGGAGCCGCACGATGCGCAATCCGGCGGCGCGCGCCGCCGCCTCGGCATCCTGGTGCGCCTGAGCAACGGCACTTCGGAGCGCAGCTTGTTGTTGCAGGCGCTGGTTTTCATCGCTCAGCGAATAGCTCACGTTTGTATAACCCGACGCACCGGAGCTCGCCACAGCCTCGGCAATTTGCTGCCCGCGCGAGACGTCGTGCACCGTGATGCGGATGCCGCGCGAAACGGTGTACCCATACCGCTGGCCGGCGTAGGGTGGTGGTGCGTTGCCCGCGGAGGGGCGGGGCACGTCCTGAACGTTGTAGGAAATCTGCTGGATATCGGCCGAGGCAACGCCCGATGCTTGCGTACGATCGTGCAGCGTTTGATACGCTGCCGCGTTCGCGCTGATGGCCGTTGCGGCATCGGCATCGTTCGTAATGACGGTCGTGTTGATGTAGGCAAGGTCCGGCGCGGCGGTCACCATGCCTTGGCCGGTGGTCGTGATAAACGACTGGCCCGGCGGCAAGTTCGTAATGGGCGTTTGCGCCGCAGCCATCTGACCGCAAACGCCAAAGAGTGTCGCGAGTACGAGGATGCGCTCGATCATGGGTCGCTCCTAACTTTGTGAGTTCTCGGCAAGCAACATGAAGAGAGACGTGATACGGGCGCCGTTTGTGACCGGCGAGCGTGTCACTTCGGGCAGAGCGACTTCATGGAATTTACGGCCACGGCGTCCGCCGGCTGGCCGTTCATGCGCCCGTAGGTGACGAGATAGGCTTTCCCGCCGTAGATGGTGGCCTCTTGATCGATGCGCATCGAGATGCTGCCGAACTCGCCCTTCATCGATACGAACCGGGCCGGCAATCCGCACAGCGTACCGTTCCGCTGCGAGAGCACCGTGAACAGGTGGGTGCGCGCGCCGCTCGGAGCGGAATTCTTTGCAGCCGAGACCATGAAACTCTCGAGGGTTCCCGCGTAGGGCGTGCTTATGAGGTTGATGACCTGCCCCGAGCGCTTCGGGTCCATCCACATCCCCGCCAAGCGCATCGTCTGCATTTCATTGACGGACCAACCGGGGGGGAACGCGATCTTTCCGGACTCGATTTGCTCCGGGCAGAGGTTTCCGAGCAGCTGCTGGATCTGCGGATCGGCCGGTTGCGTAACGGTGCGGGTGTACGTGAGCGTATAAGCCGTCCCATTTGAGACATACATCGATTGGTCCATCACCAGGCCGTCCATTCCCAAAGGTTTGGATAATGTAATGAAGCGTGCCGGCAGACTGCAGATCGTTCCCGACCGTTGTGCGGCGACGCGGCTTTGGAGCATTCCGGCACCCAGCGCGGTTCGATTGCTTAACTGTTCCACGGTGCCGGTAAATGCTTCGCTCGTGATGTTGACATTCGAGGTGGCGTTGCCGCTCTTGGGCCCGATCCACATCCCGCGAAACGCCGGCTTCGGCATGGCGGAATACATGTTCACCCACCCGGCGGGCGGCTTAAATGGTAGGCCGGTTTCCGCGGGCGCCGGCGTGTCGGCCGGCACGGGGGCCGCGGGTGCCGCAAGACAGAGCGTATCGCGCGAAGCGCGAGCCGCGGCGTTCTCGGTCTGACCGGCAGCGCGCGTATAGCTGGCCATGTAGACGGCATTGGCATCGGCCGCCAGCGTTTGGTCGACTTCCGTGTCCTGCCCGCCCAGCGAAACCTTGTAGTCCATGAACCAGCCGTCGACTTTGCCGTTGCAGATCTTTTCGGGATGACTCGTGACCACGGTGCCGCTGTGCGCGAGTGCGTGCGCACGGTCCGCGACAAAATCCGCGAACGATACGCCCAGGGTCGGCACCATGTGCAAATCGATATTCTGAATAAAGCCCGTCCCCGGTAGAACGTAGGCGGCGAGGCTCACCTGATTGCCATGCGGCCCTGCGGGGGCCGCGGATTGCCAGCCCGCCGGCGGCGTCAGGGAGGCCGGGCTGGCGGCACTCACGAGACCGGGGCGAGCGCAAAATAATCCCAAGAGCGCACATAGGGCGATCGGCGTGGAAAAAAGTGGATGTTTCATTTGGCCTCCGACAAACCCGACTCGGGTGACCCAAAATATAAAGTTCAGGCGCCGTAAAGCGCTGCTTGTGGGATATCATGCATTGCATGCGCAAATCCTGCCCCCGTAAGCGCGCAGGGAGACATGGCGCGAATGAGGCAGACAGCGCTTTGTCACGCTGCGGTCACGCCGTGGCGCAGTAGTCGTTCTATGCGTCGGAGAGTGTTCGAATGAATATTTCAAGGAGACATTTTGCGTTGGGCGTCGGTGCTGGAATGGTGGGCGCCGCGCTCCCCGCTACGCCACAAGTTCTGTCGGGCAGTACGATCGACTTAGGCCATCAAGGAGCGTTGTACCGCTTTGAACTCCGACCATCTCCCATACGCTCCCCCATCCGCTTCTTGGCCGCGGTGCTGCCGCGAAGTTCATTTCGCGCGCTCATCGTGGAGAATCGAGTGCGCGATAGCGGCACCGGCCACGTTCGCGACCTGGCAAGAAAGTATGGAGCGCGTGTTGCGATCAATGGAGGCCGGTTCAACGGTGCCTTTGCACCGGACGGCCTACTGGTTGTAGACGGGCAACGCATTGGCCAAAAGCGTGCGGATTACAGTGGCGCGTTTGTCGTTGACGCGGACGGAAGGCCCTCCGTAACAACCTCACCAGATCTGCGGGTGGCCAAGTATGCCGTACAAGGATACCCAACGCTGGTGCAATCCGGGTCCATGGGCATCACCCGTGAAGACCATGTATTTGCTCGGCGCACAGTGGTAGCCCAAGGCGGCGACACGATCGTTGCAATGGTGACCTCTCCGGCAACGATGTACCAACTTGCCTACATGCTCGTTGAATACCCCGAAGCGTTCTATCTGCACGGGATCGATGTTGCTGTCAATCTGAGCGGTGATGCGACGACCGGATTCTATGCGCGAGGCCTGAATGGCTCCGAGACCGTGGATCCCTCGTTCTGGCCGAATCGCGATGTTATCGTTTTCAAAGAACGTGCCGAGGCAAGCGCGACTTAACGCTCGTTGTCGCGTAGCCGCCACAAATCGTCGACCGTTTCCATCGTGCGGGTCGGCAGCGATTCAAGAAGGCTATCCCCAAACGCTTGCGCGTCATCGGCATCGTCGGGCAGTGGCGGTTCGGTTGCCTCCCAGGCGGCGCGGCTCGGCCATAAGGCAATCGCGCAATACGTGCCGTCGGGCTCGCGGTGAAGCCGCGACCCATACGAGCCGCGTACGCGAAAAATTTTCTCGGTGCGAACGCGCCAGGTGCGCAAGAAGTCCGCTTCGTGCTCCGGCTTGACGCGCCAGCGGTAGATAACGGTAAACAGAAGGGCCGGGCGCTACAAGGCGCCGTCCGGCCCCATTGCTTCGAGCCGTTTTTTTAGCGCCGCCAAAAAACCGCTGGCAACGTATCCGTCAACCACGCGGTGATCCAGCGACAAACAACAATTCATCATGTGCCGGATCGCGATGGCGTCATCTTTCGTGACAACCGGTTTCTTGACGACGGCCTCCATCGTAACGATGCCCGCTTGGCCGCCGTTGATGATCGGGGCGGAGGCGTACGAGCCGTTGGCTCCGTTGTTGTGGACCGTGAAGGTTCCACCGGCAAGTTCGTCCACGCCAATCTTGCCGCGTCGCGCTGTGTCGATCAGCTCTCCGGCCGCCAACGCCAGTCCCTTGATCGAAAGCTTGTCCGCGTTTCGGATCACGGGCACGACGAGGTTGGTTGGCAAGCCGATGGCGACGCCGATGTTGATATCTTGGTTGATGGCGATCCCCTCGTCGGTGAATCGTCCATTCATGAGCGGAAATTCCATGATCGCTTCGACCACGGCGCGGATGAAGAAGGGCAGCAGCGTGAGCGAATAGCCCGTCTCGCGCGCGAATGCATCCTTTTGCGCGGACCGCCATTTCCACAGATCGCTGACGTCCACTTCCACCATCGACCACGCGTGCGGCGCGGTATGTTTGCTCTCGACCATTCGCTGCGCGATGATCTTGCGCGCTTGATTGAGCGGCACCACCGTGCCGAAGGCGGGTTTGCCATACGTGCTCTTGCCGTCGGGAGGCGGAGCGGTGCTCGGGCGGCTCGGCGTCGGACTGGTCGCGATCGCTTGCCCGACGGCCGCTGCAGGTCCCATGCGCGCGGCGGCGAGCACATCGTCCGCGGTAACGCGGCCGTTCGATCCGGTGCCCTTGATGGTTGAAACGTCGATGTGATGCTCGCGGGCCAATTTGCGGACCGCGGGCGAGCAGCCGCGCAGCGCTTCGTGCACGGCGCCGGCAGACGATCCATTGCTGGGCACATTTTGTCCGGTGCCGGTTTCATGGCGGTCCGTCGGAATAAAGCTCGAGGCCGCATTGGTTTGGCCGGGCACCGGCGTTTTGCTGGCGCCCACGCCTTCGTCGCGCGATTCGCCGGCGCTCGCGCCTTTGTTTGCGACCGGCTGCGTTGCCGCGCTCACGTCCTCGATAATTGCAATCGGCGTGCCCGTTGCCACCGTCTCGCCTTCTTGCACCAGCAATTCTCGAATCGTTCCGGTGACGGGAGAGGGCACCTCGGCGTTGACCTTATCGGTCGAAACCTCGACGAACGCTTCGTATTTCTCGACGTTGTCGCCGGGTTTCTTGAGCCACTGCGCGACCGTGCCCTCGGTGACGGTTTCGCCAAGCTGCGGCATCGTGATCGTGGTTGCCATTAGAAGCGCACCATGTCGCGCATGGCGTCCGCCATGCGATCGGTTGAAATCATGAATTCCTCTTCCAACGGAAGCGCATAGCCCATCGCCGGGACGTCCGGACCGCATAACCGGCGAATCGGCGCATCCAAATCGAAGAGTGCTTCCTCGGCAACCATCGCGCTGATCTCCGCGCCGATGCCGCCGAACTTGTTGTCTTCGTGAATGATCAGCAGCTTGCGCGTCTTGCGGACGGAATCTAAGAGCGTGCCCTTATCCATCGGACGCACGGATCGCAAGTCGATCACTTCAACCGAAACGCCATCCTCCTGCAATTTCTTGGCGGCGTCGAGCGCCTGGTGCGCGTACAATCCATACGACGCGACCGTTAATTGCTCGCCGGCTTTGGTGATATTCGCCTTGCCGATGGGCAGCGTGTAATATTCTTCTGGAACCTCCGCCTTGATCAGGCGATAGGTCCGTTTATGCTCGAGAAAGAGCACCGGATCCGGGTCCTCGATCGCGGCGTTGAGCAACCCCTTCATATCGTACGGCGTCGAGGGAGCGACGATTTTCAAACCGGGCACGTGATAAAACAAGGCCTCGATCGACACCGAATGCGAGAGCGCGCCGCGCACGCCGCCGCCGTACGGCGTGCGAATGACCATCGGGCACGTGTATTCGCCGTTGCTACGGTAGCGGGTCTTGGCCGCTTCGCCGACGATCTGATTGAATGCCGGATAGATGAAGTCGGCAAATTGGATTTCCGCGATCGGACGCAGGCCTTCCATCGCCATGCCGACCGCGATGCCGACGATCGACGCCTCAGCAATCGGCGTGTCGATGATGCGTTCGGAGCCGAACTCGTCGATAAAGCCCTTGGTAATCAAAAAGACGTTGCCGCGATTGCCGACATCCTCGCCTAAAATGACGACGCGTTCGTCACGTTTGAGCGCATCGTACAGCGTCGAGCGCACGGCTTCGACGTTGTTCATAACTGTGGACGGCGAGGCTACTGCCATGGTTCCAATGCTCCCGCGTACAGATTCGTATACAGGTCCTGCGGTTGCGGGAAGGGCAGCGCGTCGGATTCGTCCGTCGCTTCGTTGGTTCTGCGTAACACGTCTTTCTTTAACCGGTCGACTTCTTGCGCGGACATGATCCCATTCTCTACCAGCACGCGTTCGAAGCGCGGCACCGGATCGTCGGCGCGGCGCTGCTCCACTTCCTCGCGCGTGCGATAGGTCCGGTCGTCGTCGTCGGTGCTATGCGAGAGAAAGCGATAGCAAAGTCCTTCGACAAGCGAGGCGCCCTCGCCGGAACGCGCGCGGGCCATAGCCCGGTTCACCACGTCGTAGGTTGCGAGCGGATCGAATCCGTCGAACTGTTCTCCGGGAATGCCGTACCCTTCGGCGCGTTTGTAAATGTGCGGCTGGCCCATTTGTTTGCTCAAGGGTGTGGAAATGGCCCACTGATTGTTTTCACACAAGAAAACGATCGGCAGTTTGTGCACGGCCGCAAAATTGACGGACTCATGCCACTCGCCTTCGCTGGTGGTCCCGTCCCCAAACGTCACCAAGACCGCGCGACCGCGTTCGCCGCGTAATTTCAGCGCGTAGGCCGCGCCGACGGCGTGCGGAATCTGCGCCGCAAGAATCGATGAAAACGACATCATGCCGATGCGCTTGGATGAATAGTGGTTGGGGAATTGACGGCCGCCGTTGTGATCCTGGGCGCGCGCAAAGAGCGAAAGCAAAACTTCCAGCGGCGTGAAACCGATGCCGATCGCCAGCCCCAGATCCCGATAGTACGGCGCGAGGATATCTTTGCCGCGCGCAAACGCCATCGCCGCGCCGGCTTGAATGGCCTCGTGCCCCTCGCTGCCGAGCGCGAACGGAATCTTGCCCTGCCGGTTGAGTTGGAACCCGCGGTTATCCAGCTGTCGCTGCATGAGCATGTTCTCGAAGATCGCGCGCAACTGGTCGTCGCTCAAGCCGAACCGCTCGAGGGTCGCCGCGCCGGAGGTCATCGCTTTTGCCATCGCCGCCCTTTCTCTCAAGCGTTACGGGGAGTCATGCCCAGGGTTCCCACGGACCCTCATGGACCTGGGTGTAGAGATCGCCCGGCTGCGGGAAGGGCATCGTTTCCGCGCGATCCGTCGCCTCGTTGGTTTCGTGCAGAACTTCGCGGCGCAGTTCCTCCAGCTCTGCGGCGGTCATAATGCCCTGGTCCACCAAGAGGCGCTCGAATTTGGGGACGGGGTCATCCTTGCGCCGTTCGGCAACTTCCTCGCGGGTGCGGTAGGTGCGATCGTCATCGTCGGTCGTGTGGGAGAGGAAGCGGTAGCATTTGGCTTCGATTAGCGTCGGGCCCCCGCCGCCGCGCGCACGCTCCATGCCCTCGCGTACGGCATCGTAGCACGCGATCGGGTCGAACCCGTCCACGAGCGCGCCGGGCATCCCGTAGCCGTCGGCTTTCCTATATATGTCCTTGATGGCCATCTGTTCGCGCTGCGGCGTCGAGATCGCCCACTCGTTGTTCTCGCACAGAAAGACGATCGGCAGCTGGTGAACGGCGGCAAAATTCACGGACTCGTGCCATTCACCTTCGCTGGTGGCACCGTCGCCGAACGTCGTCAGGACCGCGCGTCCCGTTTCTTTGCGCAGCTTGATCGCGTAGGCGGCGCCGACGGCATGCGAGGTTTGCGCGGCGATGATGGACGAGATCGTGAAGCGGCCCAGGCGGCGGCTGGCGTAATGGTGGGGAAATTGCCGGCCGCCCGAATGGTCGGATGCCCGCGCGAAGAGCGAAAGGAGCACCTCGTAGGCGGTCAGCCCGATGCCCAGATCCAAGCCCAGATCGCGATAGTACGGAACCAGGATGTCCTTGCCGCGCTCGAATGCCAGCGCCGCCCCGGCTTGGACCGCCTCGTGCCCCTCACTGGCCGAGGCGAACGGAATTTTGCCTTGCCGGTTCAGTTGAAAACCGCGATTTTCCAACGTGCGCTGCAAGAGCATCGTGCGCAGCATGCTCTTAAGGTCGTCGTCGGTGAGGCCGTAGCGCTCGAATGGCGCTGCCGGCGCCTGGGCTCGTGACATCGATACTCCCGTTCTGAGCTGGCGTACATCGGCCGCGCCGGCCTTCAAGTCCTGCGCAAGCGGAGCGGCGTGAGGACGGGCCAAATAGGAGGGTGTGAACACATCGGGCCTGGTGCGCGTACTCATTCTCGCGGCAGCACTGCTACCGTGGGGTATGTATGCGACGCGCGACCGCGCGACCGCCTTCGAATTCTGCCCGGTCTCCGTAAGCGCAAGCCAGGCGCTCGAATACGGGCCGGACGAACCCTATCGCAAAGCGATCGATATCGGCTTCGGTATCGAGTTGCAAACCGACGCTCCCACGGTTGCGGGCGGCGAACTCACCCTGGCCGCCGGCGGGCAACTGTACCGCGTGCCGTTTTCAAACCTGCATTTTGTGCGGGACGCCGATCGGCTTGCGGCACGCGGATTCATCGCCGCACCGCTGGTCGTGGCATTCGATCGGCGCACCGACTTCGATTATGCGTGGGTTACGCATGTGGATGTGGCCGGCAACAGCGTTGCTTGTCCGCTGCAGCCGTTTAAAGCCACGCACGAATTTTTCAACCAACGAACGCTCAGCACGTCGGAACGCGCGCAGCGCGTCGCGACGAATGCGCGAATTGCGCTCGCCGCTCGCGTCACATCTCCGATTCGGCCCGTTCCAACTGCACGGGTGCGGCGGACGTGCGCCGCACCGGAGCAGGCTCCGGCCCTGCTGCACAGCATGCCCCCGCGTGGCGTCGATCTTTCCGCGCTGCGCGGGCCCACGGCGGTCTCGGCGCTGGTCTATCTGAGCCCGGAGGGCCTGCCGCTCGACATCCAGCTGGTCGACTCCTCAAAGTTGCCCGCGCTGGACCGGGCGGTCGTAGCCGCGGCGCAGAACTCTATCTATGCTCCGGCGCGCATCGACTGCATGCCCAGCACCGGCGTGTATCTTTTTCGGGCGCTGTTCCAGACATAGGAGTTGGCATGAACGATCGGGTGATTGCGAGCATATTCGGCGCGTTCGTCATCGCACAATCCGCGCCGGCGGCCGCCGTGCCGCCGCCGAACGCCCCATTGCGTACGCTGGAGTTTAAAACCGTGGCGGATATCGCTACGACGGTTCGGATCGTACCGCATGGGTTCAACCAAACCGGCGCACCCATTTTGGGAAACGAGCTGCGAACGCACGTGGATGGAACGATCGACGTTTCGGTAACCAAAGCGTTCGAAGACGGCAGTCTGGCGGTCGATGTTTCGGAGAATGCGAAGAATCGTGAAGTCCAAGTCGTACCGCTTGGGATTTTTCCGGACGGCTATTTGCTGGCGACGGGCGATTCGGCCAAATCGCTCACCGATGAAGAATCGCCGCTGGTCGCTCTGCTCGGCCCGAATTTGGTTGTCGGCCACGATCTGAGCGCCGGCAACAGCTGGACCATCAACCACGACGATGGCGCCATTCATTCACAGATGCGCGAGCATATCGACGCGATTACATCCGAAGATCTGATCGAGGTTTCGCTGGACAGCGCCCTAACGAACGGCAGTGCGCGCAACTTCGCGCAAACCATGCGCGGCAGCATGCAGTACAATCCGAAAATGACCGTTCCACGCGGGGCAATTCTGGATGTTGAGAAGCGTCAGGACTCCGCCGACGCCTCCACCAAAACCTTGGTGCACGTGTCCTATCAGCTCGTGCGCGATTCGCTGGCGCCCAAAGGCCCGTAGTGCTGACCGAACGGGAGCTACAAATCCCGCGCGAGGAACTCAGCCGGTTACGCCGCCATTTTCACGCGCATCCCGAGCTCTCGCTCCAAGAACACGAGACCGCGGCCTTTATCGAGCGCGAGTTGCGGCTGCTTCACCTCGACGATTTGCGAACCGGCGTGGGCAAGACCGGCATTCTCGGAACGTTGCATGGCGGCAAGCCGGGCCCCGTAACGCTGTTGCGCGCGGATATCGATGCGCTTCCGATTCAGGAACAGGGCGATGCGGACTTTCGTTCGCAGCGGAACGGCGCGATGCACGCCTGCGGTCATGACGGGCACATTGCCATCTTGCTATGCGCCGCGCGCGAATTGGCCGCGCGCCGCGACGAGATTTCCGGCACGCTCGTGTTCTGCTTTCAGCCGGGCGAAGAAGGGTATGCCGGAAACCGCCTGATGATCGAGGACGGCGCGCTAGAAAATCCGCACGTGGACCGGACCTTCGCCTTGCATGTATACAGCGGGTTGGATGCGGGCAAGATCGGCGTGCGCGACGGCGCATTTTTCGCCTCCGCTGACGAGTTTCATCTGACGATTCGCGGCAAGGGCGGGCACGGAGCCATGCCCGATCGGGCCATCGATCCGATCGCGGCCGGCGCATACTTCGTCACGATGCTGCAAACCGTCGTCAGCCGTGAGATCGCTCCCAAGGATCCCGCGGTCTTTACGGTGGGAAAATTCGAGAGCGGCTCGACGTTCAACGTTATTCCGGATCAAGCCGTGATGGAAGGGACGATTCGATCCTTCGATAAGGACGTGCGCGCCTCAATGCCCGAGCGCATGGAACGCATATTGAAGGGCCTGGCGCAGGCGATGCGCGTCGAATTCGATTTGAGCTATCGCACAGGCTATCCGCCGACGGTGAACGACCCGCGCATCAACGAAATCGTGCGGCAAACGGGGCGGGAGATGCTCGGAGCGCAAAATGTCGTCGAGCACGAGATCATCATGTGGGCCGAGGACATGTCGTTCATGCAAGAGGAGCGGCCCGGCGCGTACTTCGTGGTTGGTGCGCGCGGTGGCGATTCGACCTCCTATCCGCACCACAACGCGCGATTCGACATGGACGAGCGCGCCCTCGAAACGGGCTTCAAAATGATGGTGGGTCTAGGACTGCAGTCCTAAGAGTCCGGCCCCCCCGCCTTATTTCGCTCGGCGAAAGCACGCACGGCGTCAGCCCCGCTGCGAAGAGCCCGCTCGAGATGACCGAGCGCATGCTGCGTCTGCTCGTTTGTGAGCAGGCCGCTTTCTTGCGCGCGCCGGGCCGCTTCCGCCTGAAGTTCCTGCGCGGTCTTGAGCGATCGCTCGATCAGCGGTTTCATCGCTTCTTGCTTTTCGCTCAAAACTTCCGTGATCGTCCGCTGCATGTCGCGCGCCTGTTCCAGCGCGCGCTTGATGGCATCGTTATTCATGATTCTCTCCCTACGCTTCGTCACGCTCGGTGACGGTCAATACCCAGCGAACCGCGCGTGCGTACTGATCCATTTGCCGAACGCTTCGCGCAAGCCAGGCGAAGGCCGGATCCTCGCGTACGGGGATACCGAGCGCCGCTTCCCCATGTTTCACGAATCGCAGGGCCGCGTTCAGTTGGCGCTCGACATCGTCCCACTGATCGCGCAGCGATTCCTCAGAGGCATCGGCGAGCCGGTCGATGACCGGCGGCGCCGGGGCATCAGCATGCCGGAACGCCAATTCGAGTCGTGCCAGCGCGTACTCGCTCCACACGCCGATAAATGAGGCCAGGAGTTGCACGAGCCGTACTTCCAGGACTGCCTCCTTAAGGAGCCGCTTCTTGACCCGGCGAAACGCGGCCTTTGTGGATGCCGCCATCGCTTCGCAGGTTCGCCGTTATGTTATTATCGGCAACGGTTTCGCGGGCACGACCGCCGCCGAGCAACTGCGCAAAGCCGACCCGGCCTGTTCCATCCTGCTCTTTACCGACGAGCCCTACACCCTCTACAATCGTATCGCGCTGCCGCCGTTGCTGCGCAAACAAGTCACCGAGCAGAAAGTGATCATTCGGGACGCGGCATGGCATGAGAAGAACGCGATAACGCTGTTCTTGGAAACGCCGGTTGACCGCGTGGTAGCTGAGGAGAAATACGTCGTCGCGGCGGGCGTATCGTACCCGTACGATGCCCTGCTCGTTGCCACGGGCGGACGGCCCAATCCCCCGGCATTTCCAGGTGCCGCGGGCGCGGCGAATGTGTTTAATTTTCAATACATGAGCGAAACCAAAGCCATTTCCGAGCAATTGGAACAATCCAAGGTTGCGGTTGCGGTGGGCGGATCGTTCATCGCGTACGAACTGGCCGAGGCCTTTTCCGCGCGCGGTATGGAAACGCATTGGCTCATTCGCGGCCCGCGTTTCCTGCGGCGCATGCTAGACGAGATTTCGGGAGAGCTTGTGGATGCAGCCGCCAAGGCCGACGGCGTACACATACACTATCACGATGAAGTGCGCGAGATGGTGCGCTCCAACGGCGTGGTGACCAAGGTGATAACGACCGCCGGCACGGAGATCGCGGGCGATTGTTACGGATTTGGGTTGGGACTGGCGATGAATACGGAGGTCTTGGCGGGCACCGGTGTCGAGGTAAGCGCCAACGGCATCGTGTGCGACGATCGTTTGGAGACCAACGTGAAAGGAATTTTTTCCGCAGGCGACATCGCGGATTTTTACGATCCCATTTTGGAAATGCGCTATCGAATGGGCACGTGGAACAATGCCGGCGCTCACGGGAAGGTCGTCGCGAAAAATATGGCCGGCGGAGACGAACGATACCACGACGTCCCCGAATACTCGAGCATGCTTTTTAGCGGCCAGACCATCACGCAATTCGGGCTTTCTCCGGAATACCGTTCTGATCTGGAGATGGTGAGAAAAGTGGATCTGGAACTCAAACATTACCGCGCGCTCTATTTTTTGAACGGACGGTTGGTGGGCGGCCTCCTGCTTGGCAAAGGCAACCGCGCCGGCAAACGCAAGTACGTAGAGGCCATTAAAGGCAAGGCGGCCTATCCCAAAGAGGAATGGACCGCGATGCTCGACTGGACGGCATAAGCGCGACACCCTGGAACGACTACGCGCAGCTGCAACGGCGTTGGAAGGCGTTGCGCTCGTACGGCGTTGCGGTGCGCGAGGTCGCGTGCGTGGGCGCGCCGCGCACAATACTCGCTGCCGAGATCGGCGACCAGCATTTGCCATGCGTCGCGATTGCGGCGGGCGTGCACGGCGACGAACCGGCCGCCACGTGGGCATTGCTTTCGATCGTCGAAGATGGGTTGCTCGATCCGCGCTTGTCCTACCGGCTGTGGCCCTGCACCAATCCCACGGGGCTCGTGGCCGGAACGCGCGTGAATGTCGACGGCAACGATATCAACCGCAGTTTCTCGCGCGGCGGCACAACCCCGGAATCGCGCGCCATCGTGACCGCTAATCGCGACCGCCGATTCGTTCTCTCGTTGGACCTGCACGAAGATCCGGAGGCCGGCGGCTTCTACTGTTACGAACGCGGCGGCCACCACGAAACCGGTCCGCGCATCATTGCAGCCCTCGACGATGCGGGCCTTCCGGTCCAAGATTTGCGCGAGGACTTCGATCTGGGCTATCCCGCGGGCTCGGAACATCTGCGCCGGTTGGAGCGCGGCCGCGTCATCCCCGACCACGACGCCGAGGCGAAAGTCTTTTCGGGCCTCCCCTACAGTGTTTACATGCGGCGCCCCGCGCAACACGTGATGACGTTGGAATCGGCCGGTGCAAATCAATTCGAACGGCGGTTGGCCATGCACCGCGTGGCGGTGGTTACGGCCGTGGCCGGCGCGCTTAAGGTGTTCCCGCGCGGCGAGCCGAAACAGCGCAAGCGCGTACCCCGGTTGAAATCTTTGGAGCACCATGCCTGAGCGCGATCGTTTAGAAGTCGATGTCCTCTTCGTCGGAGGTGGGCCGGCCAGTCTGGCCGGCGCGATTCGCCTTTGCGCGCTTGCCAAGGAACGCGGACAAGAGCTGTCCGTCATGGTGATCGAAAAGAGCGGCGAGATCGGCAGTCATGGAATTTCGGGCGCCGTTTTGGACCCGCGTGCGCTCGATGAATTGCTTCCGGATTGGAAAGAACGCGGCGCGCCGTTGGAATCGCCGGTCACGAGCGACGCGCTCTGGTTTTTGACTACGGGTGGAAGAATTGCCGCGCCCGTGGTTCCACCGATGATGAACAACACCGGCAAATATGTTGCTTCCTTGCAGAAAGTCGCCAAGTGGCTCGGAGAGCAAGCCGAAGCGGCGGGAGCCGATGTGTTTGCCGCATTCCCGGGCCAAGAATTGCTTTGGGAGGGCGATCGCGTCATCGGCGTCCGGATGGGCGACAAGGGTGTCGATAAGAACGGCCAGCCCAAAAGCAATTACGAGCCGGGTGCCGACCTTCTTGCGAAGGTCACAATTTTGGGCGAAGGGCCGCGCGGCACGCTCGCCAAGCAGGCGATTGCGCGCCTGAAGCTTGACGCCGAATCCGAGCCGCAAGTGTATGCCGCCGGCATCAAGGAAATTTGGCAATGTCCGCCCGGTAGCGTGCAGGCGGGAAGCGTCATCCACACGTTGGGGTTTCCGCTGCCTTCCCAAACGTTCGGCGGCGGTTTCATTTACGGCATGGCCGGCGATGTACTGGATGTCGGATTCGTCACGGGTCTGGATTACAAAGACCCGACGACCGACCCGCACAACGAGTTTCAACGTTTCAAAACGCATCCAGCCGTTCGAAAAATGCTCGATGGCGCCAAGCTCTTGCGATACGGAGCGAAAGCCATTCCCGAGGGTGGGCTCTTTGCGATGCCGCGGCTGTACGCTGACGGTTTGCTGCTGATCGGCGATACGGGCGGCTTCCTGAACGGCATGCGCCTCAAAGGCATCCATTTGGCGATGAAGAGCGGAATGCTGGCGGCTCAGGCCGCCTTTGACGCGCTGCAGAATGGCCGCACCGACGCGGCCGCTTTGAGCAGCTACGATGCGGCGTTTCGTGGGTCGTGGGCATACCGCGAATTGCGCTCGGCCCGCAACTTCCATCAAGGCTTCAGCGGCGGTTTGCTTGCCGGTATGCTGAACGTGGGCATGGGCATGATTTCCGGTGGCCGCGGTTTCGGCGTTCGCGATCGCCTGGCTGGGGAAGCGGGTCACGAGCGCATGACCAAAGCCGGTTACAAGCCGCCCGAAACGCCGCGAGCCCTCATCGACAACGTGGTGACGTTCGATAAACTGACCGATGTCTTCAATAGCGGGACCATGCACGACGAGGATCAGCCGTGCCACCTGCACGTTGCCGACACCAGCATCTGCGCCGACCGTTGCACCGTCGAATACGGCAATCCGTGTCAGTATTTTTGTCCGGCCCAAGTGTACGAGCCGGTCTTCGAAAAAGTGAACGGCACCGTCAGCGGGCGGCTTCAGATCAATTTCACGAACTGCGTACACTGCAAGACCTGCGATATCATGGATCCCTATCAAATCATCACTTGGGTCCCTCCTCAAGGCGGCGAGGGACCCGTGTACACGGGCCTGTAATTCGTTCCCATGCGCGCCGTCGTTAACGGAGAAGACCGGCAGTTTGAGGAGCCACTGACCGTGGGAGCGCTTCTCGATCGTCTAGGCGCGCCGCAGAGCGGCGTAGCGGTAGCCAAAAACGATTCCGTCGTCGCGCGCTCGCGGCACGATAGCGAGCTGGTCGAAGATGGGGATCGTATCGAGATCATCCGCGCGGTAGCGGGAGGGTAAGATGGCCGACGAAGCGCTGCGAATCGGGCGTTACGAGTTGTCCTCCCGCCTGATCGTGGGGACCGGAAAGTACCCGTCCATTCCCGTTATGCAAGCCGCGCACGCCGCAAGTGAGACGGCCATGGTTACGGTCGCGATCCGGCGGATTCATTTGGATGACCCCAGCGGAAAAACGCTGCTGGATTACCTTGACCGCAAAGCGTATCTCATTCTTCCGAACACCGCCGGCTGCTTTTCCGCCAAGGATGCGGTGTTGACGGCGCACCTCGCGCGCGAAGCGCTGGAAACCGACCTCATCAAATTGGAAGTCATCGGCGATTCGCAAACGCTGTACCCGGACACGCGAGAGACCCTCGTCGCCGCGGAACAATTGGTCAAGGACGGATTTACCGTGCTGCCCTATATCGTTGACGATCCGGTCGCCTGCGCCCAATTGGAGGCCGTGGGCTGCGCGGCCGTCATGCCGCTCGCGGCGCCGATCGGAAGCGGGTTGGGTGTATGCAATCCCTATTCCATTCGCATCATTAAAGAGCGCGCAAAAATTCCGGTGATCGTCGATGCCGGCGTCGGGACGGCTTCGGACTCCGCTCTGGCAATGGAGTTGGGCGTCGACGCCCTGTTAATGAATACGGGGATCGCGGCGGCCCGCGATCCCGTCCTTATGGCCGCGGCGATGCGCAACGCGGTGATCGCTGGACGACAGGCCTATTTGGCCGGGCGGATGGAGAAGCGTCTCTATGCCAATGCGTCAAGTCCGATGCACGATCTGATCACCGGCCCCGTTAAAAAATAGTGCGTGAAATTTCCGTAGAAGATTTCGCTGCGTGGCGTAGCACGGGGCGGAACGTCATGCTGCTGGACGTGCGGGAGCCCGATGAAGTCGTTACGGCGGCCATTGCGGGAGCGACGCATATTCCGATGGCGCAAATCCCCGCGCGTTTAAACGAACTACCGCGCGATCGCGAGATCGTCGTCATGTGCCATCATGGTGGAAGAAGCGCACGGATCGTGCGGCTCCTTGAAACACACGGATTCACCGAGGCAATCAACCTCGAGGGCGGCATTGATGCCTGGTCGCAGCGAATCGATCCAACGATTCCGACCTATTAGCTAGTCGCGAGTTGCGGTGGCGAACCAGTGTACCGCGTTCCGCAATGGATTCTTCGCGTGCGCCCAGCGGCCAACGATCTGATCCACCTCGACTTCGCGCAGCGACTCGATCTTGAAACGGGCAAGGAGCTCGCGCACCTCGTCACCGTCAAAATAGCTGTGCGCGATGCCGGATTCGTCCCCGGTCGTCGCAACGAACGTATTCGGTCCCAATCGCTCGTCCTTTCCGAAGCGCGCATCTTTGCGCGCTCCGAACGTTGTAAAAAGCAGCCCGCCTGACTTAAGAGCTGCGGCGATCTGCTCCAGGACGTCCGCGATCTCGCTTGGGGTCCCATGCAGTAAAGCGTGCGTACTTAGAGCGCCGTCGAAGGCGTGCCGAGACAACGTTGCGGGCGGGTTGCCGAAGTTCTCGATGGACGTCACCACCATGCCTGCGGCTCGCAGGACGCGCGTATTGCGGCCGCTCCCAGCCCCGACTTCCAGGATATGCGCGCCTTGCGGCAGGCTGGACGCCAGCGCAACGGCCATCGGGTGCGCCTCAGAAAAGTTCGTGCCCTCCGGCGACGAAGGTTTTGGCATGGCCGGTTTGCCTCTCATTATCGTGGCGGGCGGCGATGAGCTTGCCCTGCGGGTCTGTGAAGAGTTGTGTTCCACTCAGGGACACGATGTGGTTCTTCTGTGGCAGGGCGAAAACGAACTTGGCACCCGGGCGTCGGCCGTAGGTGCCCGTTTTGTCGCGCGCGCTCCAAATGACTATGAGGCGCTGCGCGCGGCCGGTGTCATGCACGCCGCCTCGATCATGCCCGTCTCGGAAGACGATCGTCTCAACCTGCATGTCGCGCTGAAAGCTCGCGATCTCAACTCCAACATCCGAATCGTCCTGCGCCAATTCAATCGCACGCTGGCGCGTAAGCTCGAACACAATCTGCCCGACTGTTCGGCCGTGTCGGTGTCATCCCATGCGGCCGCGACGTACGCCGGCGCAGCCGTCGATCCGGGGTGTTTTTTCGCGCTGCAATTTCCCGATTTCGACGGGCCGCTCTTGGGTTTTTCCGAGCGAACGGCCGCGCAATTCGGTACCGCGGGAATGACGCTTGCCGAGATGGAGAAACGGCTGGGCGCGCGGATGATTGCGGTGGACGGAGCGGTCTGCGAATCCCTCGATGTGGTGCCCGAGGCCGACCAGCAACTCATCGCCTTCGGACCGATGGCCGCTCTGCGCGACGCGTGGCCCGCACGTGCCGAACCATCCGATCGCGTGTTGACGCGCCTGCGGCGCAACTGGGGAGATGTTATCCGCAGCGCCCGGCGCCCGGAGCCGATCGTCGCGAACGTTTTCTTGGTTGGTCTCGCCGCGTACGGCGCGGCCCTCTGGTCCTTCATGTGGAATATCAATTTACGCTTCGTTCAAGACGTCTATTCCA
>JABXNS010000108.1_pt1 | contig 25143 bp, 21 predicted proteins | sample 7301101 | NCBI WGS metagenome assembly JABXNS01 (sample SAMN14449646, study PRJNA615230) | soil metagenome | isolation source: soil from bare, unvegetated metal-rich iron-sulfur acidic spring small-cell... | place: Canada: Paint Pots Mound, Kootenay National Park, BC | collected 2017-05-25 | reverse complement strand
CCGGGGAAACAGCTACCGGATGCGGCACCATGCCGACGTCTCGGCTGCACTCCAACGGGAGCTCACAGAGCCTCCCCAACGCACGCGGCGACGCCCTCGCCAGGAGGCCCCGACGCCCTGAAGGCCCGTCACCCAAAAGTGAGCAATTTCAATCGCTGAAAGTGAGCAATTTCAATCGCTGTTGACACCGAGCGGTCAAAGCGATCCCCGCAGACTCGCGTGATCCGGTGACACCTGGTGCGGCGCTTCGTCCCAGAGATATGCATCGAGTTGTGATCCCTATTCTGCGGCCGCCACGAGCAGAGGCGCGCTTACGGGGTTGTCTTGTGGTTGCCGCAGTCTTTCTCGGTCTAACGGGCACTCGCGCCGGATCCCAGCCTACCTGCCCGGCCCTCCCGGCAGCCAGACAAGCAGTTGAACGGGGATGGGCCGCCTACCGCCGAAACGATACGAACACCGCCGGGAGCGAGCTCAAGCGAGCGTTGACACTCTGTCCGAACGACCCAGCGGCGCTGACCGGCGCCGGATACGCTGCCATGCGCGAGGGCCACTTGCCCACGGCCAAGGCGTTTTTTGCACGCGCCATCGCCGCCGACTCCACTTCCTACGATGCGGTGGCCGGCTCGGGCATGGCCGAGTACAGAGCCGGTGATCTCGTTGCAGCGCGACGCCGTTTCGAGCGAGCCCTCAGAATAGTGCCACGCGACTCAACGGCCCTCGCATACCTGGCCCTACTTCCCGGCAAGGTTACCCTCGATGTCCTGACTCCGACGCTGCGCCCCGCGGTGACGACAGTCGTGGCGAGAACTGGGCGGCGCATCATTCAAGTGAGAGACGCAGCGGGTCGATGGTCGCCGATGTGGATCAAGGCCGTGAATCTGGGAGCAGCGCTCCCCGGCAAGTTTCCATCCGAGTTTCCGCCGAATGACAGCACCTACGAGCGCTGGATCGCGCTGGTCGCCGAGATGGGCGCCAATACGATTCGCGTCTACACTGTGCATCCCCCGCACTTTTACGCTGCGTTGAAAAACTGGAATCAGGCCCATCCCGCGCATCCGCTCTGGCTGATTCACGGAGTCTGGACGGAGCCCCCTCCCGGCAAAAAGGAAGAGAAATACGACGATCCTGAATGGCTTGCTCAGTTTCGGCGTGAAATGCAGCGAGTGGTCACGCTCATCCACGGCGATGCGACGATTCCACCCAGTCCGGGACATGCTAGCGGAGCCTATGTCGCCGACGTCTCACCCTGGACGCTCGGCTTTATCATCGGGAGAGAGTGGGAGCCCTACTCAGTGGTCGCCTACAATGCTCTCCAGCCTCGTAAGACTGGCTACGCCGGCAAGTACATCACCATTATGGGTGGCAACGCACTCGAGACCTGGCTCGCCGAGCAGTGCGACTACCTGGTGTCTTTCGAGATGGAGCGGTACAACGCCCAGCGTCCCATCGCCTACTCGAATTGGCCGACGCTAGATCCACTGACTCATTCGACGGAGACGAGCAAAGCCCAGGAAATCGCATTGTTGCACGCTCGAGGCGAAAAGATCGTGGAGATGCCCAAAGAGTACGACAACGACGCCGTCGGCCTCGATGCCGTGAAGATGCACGCGACTGCCGCTTTCCCAGCCGGTGCGTTCGCCTCTTACCACGCCTACCCATATTATCCCGAATTCATCGTCGTCGACCCAGGGTATTCCAACGCCCGATCTCCGGAAGGGCCGAGCAACTACTTCGGATATCTGCGCGAGCTCATAACGCACCACGGCGACATGCCCGTCGTGATCAGCGAGTACGGCGTTCCTTCATCGCGCGGAATCGCGCACTTCCAGCCCCAGGGCTGGAATCACGGCGGCTTGTCTGAGCAGGGCCAAGCCACTGCGGACGCGCGCCTCACTCGGGATATCTATGCGTCGGGCGCGGCGGGAGCCGGTCTTTTCGCGCTCATCGACGAGTGGTTCAAGAAGAATTGGGTCGTCATAGAATTTGAGTACCCTGCCGACCGAAAGAGACTATGGCTCAACGCCCTCGATGCCGAGGAGAACTACGGCGTTGTCGCGATGCGCGCTGGTCGCCGAGAGTCGTCTATCGCGATCGACGGTGACACGGCCGATTGGCGCGGACGTCCGGTGTTATATGGGCCGGGCGAGCGTCCTTCCAATCTGCCCGCCGCCTTGTGGCTCAAATCGCTGCGGGTCACGCAGGACGAAGCCTATCTGTACCTTAGGCTCGATGTGGGTCGAATCGACTGGACGCATGCCCACTACCAGATCGGTATCGACACCTACCGGCGGGATCTTGGTGACACCCGACTTCCCATTACTGGGTCGACCGTGCCCGTAGGCCTGGAATTTGTCGTGGGCCTCTCGGGACCGCCCTCGAGCCAAGTGCTGGTCGACCATCCCTACAATCTCTATCGGCCAGTGCCGATTCCGGGCAGCAAACCTCCGGCGACTCAGTACGTGCTCAACTCCCCTTTTCGCACCGTGGCAAACAACGCTGGGAAGTGGGATTCACTCGTCGTAGTGACAAACCGGCGCCGCATCGGACGCGATGGCAGGATCTTCCCCCCAATTAGCTACAACCGGAACCGACTGCTGTACTCAAGGCAGTCAGAGAGTTCTCTTGCGGACTGGTTCGCCGACACGACGAGCGGCGTAATCGAAGTCAGGCTCCCGTGGGGAATGCTACAGCTGGTGGACCCTTCGTCCCGGACCGTTCTGTTCGGGAATCCCGTCACCCACAAGGTCGCAGGTGCGGTGACAGACGGGTTCCGGTTTGTTGTAGAGAGCTACGATCCGTCCAAGCGCCGATCAGGCGGCGACAAGCTTCCCCGCGCGGCTGACCCAGCCAGATTCGCTGACGTTCCGACCTGGACGTGGCCTACCTGGGAAAGCCCGCAATGGCACTCTGACTTGAAGCCGCTCTTCGGTGCGATGCAGCGCGCGTTCGAGTCAATTCCCGAGCATCCCCCGGCTCGGTAGGCGGGTGCGGCAGGAGCTCGGGCCCGACTAGAAGCCGACCCGCGCGCGCAATGTGAACGTGTACCACTTGTACTCGCTGCCCGTGGTCTGGCCGGGAGCGGCGACATTGGCGTAGCCACCTGACGCGCTGATTTCGTGAGCCGGATCGAAGCGATAGCCCAAGGACAACGCAATCCGCTCGGCGAGACGTGATCCCGCATTCGATCCGAAGAGCTCGACGCTCTGACGTCCCACTCCCATATCCGCATCCGCGTTCCAGCCAAGGTTTTCACCCAAGTGCCCGCGGCCGCCCGCTTCGGCGAGAGTATATCGGCGCGGCGCGAAATAGCCGTCACTCGATGTCGTGTCGTAGCCAAACTGTCGCCCGCCGAGAGCGAGACTCCAGCTCCGGCTGTATGTCCACCGCAGAGTGGACGAGAACGCGTTTCGAGTATTCTCGTTTGTGCCCCCGGTCATTCGCGCGCGACTGGCTGCGCCCGAGAGCGTGAGGCGCGCTGGCAATGCGACCTGCGCGTCGCCCGCGACGTCCGAGGCCACTACACCGTTGGCAATCAAGAGCGCTGTCTCGTCAAATGGTGCTCTCGAGCCGCTCACTCCAATAGTGAGCGCGCGTCCAAGGTTTCCCGAAATGCGAAGAGCGCCGTTGCCGATGGTTTTCTGACGAACCGTCGAAGGCACGAAGGTCGATGAATGTCTCGTAACACCGCCATCGGCACGTATCTGCCAGGTGCTGGAGCCGGGTTGCCAGCGCGCCAGCAAATCGACCGCATCGGCGCGCGAATTGATCGCAGCGAAATTCGCACTGCGCTCCGCGTACCTGGCTCCAATTGCGCCGTTCCACCAGGCCCCTGCTGCGTAATCGACGGAGAGATTCGTCGAGCGGTTATTGTCACTATCATTGATGCTGAGTCCGGTTATTGTGACACTCGGTCTCAGATCTGCCCGCACCCACCGCATCAACGCGCGCGCATCGCCGTAGGATGGGTTCGCTCGAAGCGCGAGCTCGAGCGCTGACTCTGCGTCGGCTTGCCGACCCTGCCACGTGAGAACCTGTGCAAGCCCCGTGAGTGCCTCGGGATCGTTGGGGTCCGTCTCCAGCACCTGCCTCCACGTGCGCTCGCTGCGGTCCAAATCGCCCCTCCAGCTGATCACACGCGCCAGTCCTTTCCTTGCATTCGCGTTGCCCGTTCTGGCGAGCTGTGTGTACATGGATTCGGCGTCGTCAAGCTGGCCGTTCCAAGCGAGGATCCGCGCGTATTCGATCGCGGCATTCCGGTCCGACGGATGTGAGGCCGTCCACAGCTTGTAAGTGCTCAGGGCTTCGCTAAGCCGGCCCGCCCAAGCGAGCGTCTGGGCCCGCCCAAGCACGGCGTCGCGGTTCGTGGGTTCGCGGGCAATCACCGAGTCATACATGGCGATTGATTCGGAATAACGGCCGCTCCACGCGACCACACGGGCTAATGCGACCCTGCCCCCCATGTACTTTGGCTCGAGCCTGTTGTAGCGCTGATACAGCTCGATGGCTTCATCGTAACGGCCATCCCAGGACCGCAGTGTGGCGAGTCTGAAGAGCGCCAAGTGGGACGACGAATCACGCGCCCCAATTGTCTCATAAAGCTCTGCGGCGAGGACGTATGAGCCCGCTTCCCACGCACTATCCGCACGGACTAGAGTTGCGTTGGGGCGGTCCACACTTCGCACCACGGGAACGAGCAGGTTGCCGGTTGCCTTGGTAGCGCCGGTGGTCGCGCACGCGCCAACTGCCATCGCGGTCGCGAACGGGAGCAGAGCTCGATGGAAAACGAGTATCGAAGCCATGAATACCTAAATCCTGATGTTGTTTGGTCAGGGCGTCGAAACTCCGCCGGAAGCAGCTATTCGTCCCCAATGAAAGGACGACGGGAGTGGCGTTGGATAACGGGCCGAGGTTGGGGAGCCAGCCCGGGTTAAAGCACGCTCCAGAAATCGCGTCCAATGTCGGCCGAGAACGTCCAGCGGCCGTCGCGGAGACCGCGTGCAACGTCGAGTCTGAGCACGTCGAAGACGGTAAGCGCACCGAGTCCGACCGATGGGTACCATCCCTGACGAGGCGCCTTGAAGGCCGGAGGGCGATCTAACCAGATAACGGTCGTGAAAGGTGCCAGGGTGATCGCACCAGGCGCGCGCCCGAACCTGCCGAGCGGGATTGGAGGGAATGGCGCAAGGAAGCGGTACTCAATCCGCTGGCTCACTCCCCCGCGCCCGATGAATTCGTGAAAATCGTAACCCGGACCGGTGGTCGGTCCCCCGAGATAGACCAGGTGTTGCGGGGGCACAGAGTCCTTGCCGATCACTCCCGCCACCACCGTGTGAAAGAGGAGGCGGTTCGAGCCCAACGGCTTCTGGAGATCGAGCGCGAGCAGGGGCCGAATGAACTGGGCAGGTGGTGAATTGGCGCCCCTGTCCTTTCGAATTGCGCTCACGGCCAGGTGAGCGCCAAACTCGAAACCGCCGAACGTGAGGGATGTGGATCGGTCCAGTGCCAATGACAAGCGGCGCTCGCGCAGGGAAAGAGCCGGAATGGTGGGTTGAAAGCGACCGCTCGCCGGTCGAGCGTGAATGGCCAACGGCTGGTGCCGCTCATAGGTGAGATCAAACGAAGGACGCCAACCGAACCGCGCTAGCGATCCGGACAAGGAGATTGCGCGCACATCGTACGTGTCGGTGTAGTCGCTGCCGAATTCCTGGGCGGCAATGGTGTTGCGAACCAGTGAGGTTTCCTGCTCGTCACTCACGTCGCGGTACTGACGTTCGGCGGCGAGCACGAGAGCTGACCCGGCGCCGGTACGGTACTCGACCGCACCGCGACCTTTGGGCTCCTTGTCGCTGAACCCGTATCGTCCGGAGGCGGCCACGGCCAAACCGGCTCCGACACGCTGAAGAAACCCGGTCCCCAAGGCCAAACCCTCCACGCGATTGAACCGGGCGATGTCCGAAACGTGTCGCGCGGACAGCGCGAAGCTCCGGCTCCGCGCCAATGCCTGAGCGCGCACGAGAGCCCGCGCTTCCTCCTGGACTTTCTTTACATCCTCGTCCGTGACTGCTCTGACATCGGGCGGCAGCGAATCGAGGACCTGTCCGACAAACGGGAACGGGTGCTGCGCTCGGTCCTCGGGCGGCGCCATCACGATCTCCGGTCCAACGAAGTAGCTGGGCGGAATTCCTGTGTTCACTTCGTAACAGCAGATCTCCCAGCGACCGCGGATGATGCCCCGCGCCGGGTAGTCGAGCCATGACCCGGTGCGGCGAATCTCGATCTCCTGACGACGTGGCAGCCAGAACCGACCTTCGATAAGCGCGTTTTCCAGAACGACCGATACGTCCTCGAGATCTTTATCCATTAGCGCGGCACGCGTGAAGCTGAACGCCATGCGTACCACTTCTCCAGTCTCGCGGTCTATGTAGACGGCGCCCACGGCACGTGGCTGGCGGTCGTCCTTCGGACGCACTCTCACTTCGTAGACGTCAAGGACGCGAGGCCCAAGCCGGATCTGAAGGGAATCCCGAATCGCGAAATCGTAAGCCTCGAGCCCCGCTGGCGAGAGCGGATGCGGAACGTCCTTAACCTCGTCCCCGTCGCCGATCCTGATGATGTTCCTGAAGTTGTTCTGGACGATCCCGAGGTGATCGCGGTGATAGTTGATATCAGTGGGCAGGAGCAAGGTGTCGCGACGCCCCATGATGCGCTGCTTGCTCAGATCGGGAGCGCGCCAGTAAACTTCCAACCCCAGTTCGTCGGCCTTCACGATTTTTGGCGGCTCGGGGAACCCCTCTCCAAATTGCGCGAGGAACGTCACATAACCGTGCGCCGTCGCCTTGTAGTCCGCGAGGGCGGTGTCGGCGAGCTGACTGGCTCTGCGCTCCTCGGCGTGTTCTACGAGGGCGCGGGTGCGGGGATCGTTCCACGCCTGCTGTGCGCCGAGGCTGTTTGCTGAGACGATCGTCGCCATGACGGCGATAGAAGTGCGAAGCTTCATGGTAGGAAATTACTTTCTGGGGGAGCGGGACGCCGATCAAATGCGGACGCAATCATGGTGAGGCGATGAACTTCGAGGATTTCAAGCTAAGGGCCGCAACGGGGGCCTTGGTCCCGGTTTGGAAGGACTGTCTGCTCGACACCGACACTCCGGTTTCGGCGTTCGCCAAGCTGAGGCGTGGCCCTTTCGCTTTCATCCTCGAATCCGCACCCGCCGGAGGGGAGACTTGGTCGCGCTACACCTACCTGGGGACCGAGCCGCGCTCGGCGTGGAAAGTCGCCAACGGTGTGGTCCAGGACTGGACCAGCGAGCATGGCTGGCACAATCCGAGGACGCCCGCCGATCCGCTCGCTGATCTGGCCGTTCTCATCGACGGAGCTGAGCCGGCCGATGTGCCGGAGCTCGGTCAGTTCTGGGGCGGAGTCGTCGGATATTTCAGCTACGACGTCGTGCGGCTGATCGAGAGGCTTCCCAACCGGCCCCAAGGCGGTCTTGGAACGCCCGACGCCGTTTTCGTTTTCACGCGTTCGCTCGTAATCCTGGACAATCTTCACGGGAGCGCGCGCGTCGTGATTTCGGTCCCCGTGCCTAAGGGTGCAAGCGAAAGCGATCTTCGGTCCCTCTACGAAAGCGGGTGCACCGAGCTCAACGATATGCTCGATCGCTTGCGGCAACCCGCGCGCCTGAACACGATGTCGCCCGACCTGAGCGCGCAGGCAACAGAAGGGCGCTCGAGCTACGACCGCGCGGATTTCATGCAACACGTCAACCGGATCAAGGAGTACATCCGCGCCGGCGACTGCTTTCAGGCGCTGTTGTCGCGCCGCATCGACATTCCGCTCGATTTCGATCCCGCCGATCTCTACCGCGCGCTCCGCGCGATCAATCCTTCTCCGTACATGTACCACCTGGTGCTCGATGGAGTCGAGATCGTAGGCAGCTCCCCGGAACTACTGGTACGAGTATCGGACAACCAGATTACTCTCCGTCCGATCGCCGGTACGCGACCTCGAGGCAGGACAGCAGAAGAAGACAAGCAGCTCGCCGCCGATTTGCTCGCTGACGAGAAGGAGCGTGCCGAGCACGTGATGCTGGTGGATCTCGGAAGGAACGACGTGGGGCGCGTGGCCAAATACGGCACGGTGAGGGTCACGGAGCTGATGAAAATCGAGAAGTACTCCCACGTGCTCCACATCGTGAGTCAGGTTGAGGGCGAGCTCAAGGACGGCCTGTCGGCTCTCGACGTATTCCGCGCGACTTTCCCGGCTGGCACGATGACGGGCGCCCCGAAGATTCGCGCGATGGAGATCATCGACGAGCTGGAGCCGGTATCGCGCGGCCCCTATGCTGGCGCAATCGGGTATATCGGTGCCGGGGGCAAGCGAATGGATCTGGCGATCACGATCCGCACCTGCGTCATCGCGGACGGCGCGGCATCGGTCCAGGCAGGTGCCGGTATTGTGGCGGATTCGGTGCCCGAGCGCGAATGGGAGGAAACGCGCAGCAAGGCTCAAGCACTCTTGAGCGCCATCGCATCTGTGCGACGATTCGGCAATAAGGCTCAATAAATGATTGGCATCACGATCCCGGCCTATGAGAGATTTGAGGTCGGGGCAGCACGGGTTGTCGCGGCTCAGAAATGCTCGGCCAGCATCCGAGGAGTGCTGGAGAAGGAGAGGCTGTACGAATACGCGGCGCGTCAGCCGGACGCCGTTGCATTGGCCGGACGCGCGCCCGTCTTCGCGGTGAGCCTTCCCGGCAGCTGCGGAAGAGTAGTGGTGCGACACAACATGCGTGGCGGCTGGATGGCCAAGATCAGTAGCGACCTCTTCCTCTTGCCCACACGTGGGTTTAGGGAGCTCATTGCTTCACTTCGGCTGCGGGCGAGCGGAGTGAGCACCCCCGAAGTGCTTGCTTACGTGTCTTATCCCAAGAACTTCGTACTCCGCCGATCCGATGTCGCCACCCGCGAGATCCCCGACGGCCACGATCTCTCCATCGCTCTGGCTAAGGTCACGGACCACGACCACCGGGTCATGGTACTGGACGCGGTGGTGAAGCTGTTGCGATCCCTAACCCAGGCCGGAGCACACCACCAGGACTTAAATCTCAAGAACGTCCTGCTAACGGCCGGCGAAGGCCCAGGGCTCGATGCCCACGTCCTCGACGTGGATCGCGTTCGCTTCAGCTCGCCGGGCTCGCCTCTCGTGGCGAAAGCGAATCTCGACCGGCTCATTCGCTCGCTGCGCAAGTGGCGCGACTCCCACGCCCTTCCCTACTCGGCTGAGGATGAAGAGTACCTGCGCTTGAGGAGCATCGAGTGAGCGCCGTGATGGCGAGCGCAGTGCCGGACAAGATTTGCATCGTGATGATGAGCGCCGTCGGCGACACGGTGCACGTGTTGCCGGTCATCAACGCTCTCAAGCGGGCGAATCCAAGAACACGCATTAGCTGGGCACTTCAACCTGGTCCTGCGGCGTTGGTGAGAGGCCACCGGTCGGTCGATGAGATAATCATCTTCGATCGGTCGCGCGGACTGATGGCGTTCGCTGACGTTGCCTCCGAGCTGGGAAAGAGGCGGTTCGACCTGCTGATCAATCTGCAAGTCTATTTCAAGGCGGGAATCGTCACCGCCTCCGCTCGCTCTCCCATCAAGCTCGGCTTCGACCGCTCACGGGCGCGCGACTTGAATTGGCTCTTCACCAACCGGAAGATTCCGCCGCATCCGGTTCAGCATGTGCAGGACCAGTACTTGGAGTTTCTCGCCGCACTTGGAGTTTCGCCCGAGCCGATGGAATGGGACCTTGGTCCATGGAAGGAAGAGCGCGAGTGGCAACGGAAGTTCGCCGCTTCGATCGACCGGCCCATTGCAGCGATCGTCGTTGCAACAAGTAAGGCGGATAAGGACTGGTTTCCAGAGCGTTGGGCGGAGGTAAGTGATGCTCTCCACGAGAAGTTCGGCATGCGGGTGGTTCTCGTCGGCGGTCAGTCAAAGCGCGAGCTTGCGGCTGAGCAGATCGTGATGGGGCGGACGAAGCACAAGCCCCGCTCGGAACTGGGAAGCGGTTTGAGAAACCTAGTCTCCATCATCGACGCCTCGGCCTTGGTGCTATCGCCGGATACGGGTCCACTGCACATGAGCGTAGCACTCAACCGGCCCGTAATAAGCCTCATGGGCTACACCAATCCAAAGCGAACGGGGCCTTACCGCCGATTCCATGATCTCCTCATCGACGCGTACGGCGAACCCGGCGAGGACTACCCGATTTCAATGCAGAACCGCCCGGGAAGAATGGAGCGTATCGAGACGCGTCACGTGCTTGAGAAAGTAGAGTTGTGGCGCGACCGCTACGCCGGAGTTAGCGCCAAATGACAGCGCGGAAAGCTGGCGGATCCACGTCGAAAAAGTCGCCAAGCACTAGGGTACCGGTCAAAGAACAGGTTTCCGCGGGCGGCGTGGTGTTTCGGGGCGACAAGGGAGCTGTGGAAGTGGTGATCGTGTCCGTCGGCGGACAGCACCGGTGGCAACTCCCCAAGGGGCTGGTGGACACGGGGGAGAACCCGGAGGTCACGGCTCTGCGCGAGGCGCGCGAGGAAGGGGGGGTGTCGAGCGAGGTCGTTGAGCCAATCGAGATGATCGAATACTGGTACGTGGGGCTCGACAACGGCATCAAGGTACGCTTCCACAAACGCGTTCACTTCTACCTTCTTCGTTACGTGGCGGGCGACACCAAGGATCACGACTGGGAAGTCAACGAGGCTCGCTGGGTGCCGATCGAGGATGCAGCCGCGCAGCTTGCCTTTGACAACGAGCGACGCGTCATGGAGAGGGCCCGCGAGCTAATCGGCTGAGGTCGCAAGCTCTCCGAATCGATATCTCACCCCGACATCCCGCATCAATCCCACCAGGCGGACCAAGGGGAGCCCCATCACGGCGAAGTAGTCGCCTTCGATCCGCTCGACGATCGTCGCTCCATATCCCTGGATCCCGTATGCGCCGGCCTTGTCCATCGGCTCTCCGGTCGCGATATAGGAGTCGATCTCGTCGTCCCGCAACCGCCGGAATTTGACGCGAACCTCTTCGATCGCGGAACGGAGCTTTCTGCCTCGTGAAACCGCGACGGCCGTGATGACCGTGTGCTCACGACCACTCAAAAGGCGGAGCATTCTTGCGGCATCCTCAGGATCGACTGGCTTACCGAGCACCTTGCGACTGATGACGACGACCGTGTCGGCGGCGATCGTGATGAGATCCGGGTCACGGGTAGCGATGGCGCTCGCCTTCTCGCGGGCAAGCCGCTCTGCGTGACGGCGCGGCGCCTCACGCGCGCGCATCGTCTCGTCGATGTTCGCAGGACGCACCTCGTGCGGGATTCCGATGACGTTGAGCAGGTCCCGCCGCCTCGGTGAAGCAGACGCGAGCACGACCCGGATCGCACTCACCGCTCGAGCCAAAGCGTTACGGGACCGTCGTTCACGAGCTCGACATCCATCATGGCGCCGAATTCGCCGCTTTCGACCCTGAGTCCGCGCTGGCGCAAGGCTGCCAGGAACCGCTCGTATAGCGGGATCGCCTCGTCCGGTCTCGCGGCGTCGATGAAGCTCGGGCGCTTTCCCTTCTCCGCGTTGCCATAGAGCGTGAACTGGGACACGACCAGCACCGCTCCCCCGACCTCCGAGAGCCCGAGGTTCATTTTTCCATCGGCGTCGCTGAAAAGCCTGAGACCCGAAGTCTTCTCCGCCATCCAGTCGACTTTTTCGGGAGTATCTCCGTGGGTAAAGCCGACGAGAAGGAGAAATCCGATTCCGATGCTTCCCGCCGCTCGCGCTCCGATGCGGACTTCCGCCCGCGAGACCCGTTGAAGCAGTACTCTCAGTACTACTCCACCGTGACGGACTTGGCGAGGTTCCGCGGCTGGTCCACGTCCGCGCCGCGCTTGACGGCGATGTAATACGCGAGAAGCTGTAGAGGCACCGACGCGAGAACCGGCGTGAGCAAGTCCTTGGTCTCGGGAATACGGAACTCGTAGTCGAGTTTTCCGTGCAGCGACTCTTCGTCGCGGGTCGTGATCGCGATCACCCTGCCGCCGCGTGCTTTTACTTCCTGGACGTTTGAGACGACCTTGTCGAACACCGAATCATGCGGTGTGATGAACAGCACGGGCATCTTTTCATCGATCAGCGCAATGGGCCCATGTTTCATCTCGGCCGCCGGATAACCCTCGGCGTGAATGTAGCTGATCTCCTTCAGCTTGAGCGCGCCTTCGAGCGCGGTCGGGAAGCTGTATCCACGACCAAGGTAGAGAAAGTTCTGGGCGTTCTTGAACTCCTCGGCGATCGTCTCGATCTCGGGCGCGCGGTCCAGAACGTTCTGGATCTTGGCGGGCAGCTGGAGCATCTCCTGGATGATCTCCTTTCCGTCGACGATCGAGAGATTGCGCAACCTCGCGAGCTTGAGCGTGAAGAGGAGGAGGGCAATCACCTGACTCGTAAACGCCTTGGTGGAAGCGACTCCGATCTCGGGGCCGGCGTGAACGTAGATACCGCCGTCGCTCTCCCGCGCGATCGTCGAGCCGACCACGTTCACAATACCGTAAGTGCGCGCCCCCCGAGACTTGGCTTCGCGCATCGCGGCCAGAGTATCCGCCGTCTCGCCACTCTGTGAGATCACGATGCATAACGTTCTTTCGTTAACGATCGGGTTGCGGTAGCGTAGCTCGGAGGCGTACTCGACTTCTACTGGGATGCGCGCCAGGTTCTCGAGCATGTGCTCGCCGATCAGCGCCGAGTGCCAACTCGTGCCACACGCGGTGATCAGAATGTTGTCGTACTTGAGAAGTTCCTCGTCGGTCATGTTCAGGCCACCGAGCTTGGACGTGCCCTGATCGAGGAGCAGTCGGCCGCGCATGCAGTTCTCCACCGTCGCCGGCTGCTCGAAGATCTCCTTGAGCATGAAGTGCGCGAAACCGCCGCGCTCGATCTGGTCCAAATCCCAATCGATCTTGCTCACTCTGCGCTCGAGCTGCTGGGCTCGCTGGTTGAGAACAGTGTACCCGTCTCTGGTCAGCACCGCGACGTCGCCGTCGTCGAGATAGACAACCTCGCGCGTCTGGGCAAGGATCGCTGAAACGTCGCTTGCAACGTAGTACTCGCCCTCGCCGAGACCGATCAGGAGCGGACTCCCCTTTCTCGCGGCGACGATCTTGTTCCTGTCCTTGCTTGAGACGACGGCGATTCCATAAGTACCCTCGATCTGCCACAGAGCCTCGATCACTGCGTCTTCGAGGTTCCCGTCGAACGCTTCTTCGATGAGGTGTGCAATTACTTCAGTGTCCGTCTCCGACGCGAACTTGTGGCCGCGTGCTTCGAGGCCCCGCTTGAGCGTTCCCGAGTTCTCGATGATCCCGTTGTGGACGACGGCAATGTTCCCCTTGCAGTCTATGTGCGGGTGCGCGTTGCACTCGTTCGGCACGCCGTGCGTTGCCCAGCGAGTGTGGCCAATCCCCAGGTCGCCAGCGACCGGACTGGCGGCGAGTGCGCGCTCGAGCTCAGAGATCTTTCCAGCTGCTTTTCTGGTCTCGACTCCAGAGCCGTTCATGACCGCGACCCCGGCCGAGTCGTAGCCCCGGTACTCCATGCGCTTGAGGCCCTCGAGCAAGAGGGGCGTGGCGCCCCGCATTCCGATATAACCGATGATTCCACACATAGGATCTTCTCGTTGACTGTATTCTTACTGGCTCAGCGCCTCGACCGGCTTCCTACAATCGCGGACGAGCTTCGCTGCTGCCGCTGCGGTCGGGGCCTCTGCAATTACTCGCACGATTGGTTCCGTTCCGGATGGGCGAACGTGCACCCAGCGATCTGGCCACGTTAGCCTGAGGCCATCCTGCATATCGGCCTCGGCCTCGGGGAACGCACGCTTGAGGGCCTCATATACCGCGTCGAGTGGTCCGTCCGGACGGTCGAGCTTGTCCTTAACGATAACGTATCGGGGGTACGCGGCGATGATCTTGGACAGCGGCTTATCCTCCTCGAGGAGCAACTGGAGGATGAGTGCAGCGCCCACCGGCGCGTCCCTGCCCAAGTGAAGCTCTGAAAGGATCACCCCGCCATTCCCCTCGCCGCCGATAGGAGCCTTCTCAGACCGCATCCGGGTGGCGACGTTGACCTCGCCCACCGGGGCACGGATCACACGGGTGCCGGCCTCCCGGGCGATGTCATCAACGATGCGACTGGTTGAAAGATTTGTAACGACCAGGCCCTGTCGATGCCGCAGAACCTCCTTCGCCGCGAGCGCGAGAGTGTAGTCCTCACCGATCGCCACGCCTTCGTCAGAGACGAGCGCTAGCCGGTCCACGTCCGGGTCGACCGCCATCCCAAGGTCGCAATGAGAATCCTGTACGAGCTTCTCGAGTTCTCGAAGGTTCTCGGCAATGGGTTCAGGGGGCCGGGGGAAGCGTCCGTCCGGCTCCATGTTGATCGTCGCCAGCTTGCAGCCGAGCAGCTCGAGAAGGACCGGCATGAACACACCCCCCGCGCCACGAACGCAGTCGAGGGCCACCCTGAATTCCCTTTTTCTGATGCCTTCGACGTCAAGAAACGGAAGCGCCAGGATTCTCTCGATGTGCTCCATCGCAGCGTCCTTGTCCTGAGTCACGGTTCCGAGCTTGTCCCAGGTCGCTCGCGGAATGTGGCCTTCTACGACCTGGCGCATTTGCGAAGCTTCCGCGCCATCGAGAAACAAACCCGACGGGCCGATGAACTTGAGCGCGTTCCACTCGATCGGATTGTGGCTCGCCGTGATGGCGAGCCCGCCTGCGGCTTGGTGGTGCTCAACCGCAAGCTGAATGGTTGGAGTCGGTACCATTCCGACGTCGAGCACCTCGCAACCAACCGACTGAAGCGCGGCGTGGACGACCGGCTGAAACATGGGGCCGGACACGCGGCTATCACGACCAACGACGATACGCGCTTTCCCACCGGCGCGCGCCAAAGCCCAGGCACCGAAGCCGGCTGCGAACTTCGCAATCACCTCAGGCGTCAACGCCTCTCCGACGCGACCACGCACCCCGGAGACGCTGACCATCAAACCGTCATAAGCCATTTCGCGTTCTGTCCTCTTGTTTCCTATTGGGTCGGCTGAGTAGCGGGTAATTTACTCGGCACGAGCCGAAGGGACGACGGAAAACGCCGGCTCGATTGGTTAACTTCTCACGCATCATCCCCTCCTCTCTTCAGGTGTGAAAGTCGCATGACCCGCATCTTTGACCAAGATCTGAAAGCTTCGTTCGGCACCCGCGCGATTCATGCGGGACAGCGCCCCGATCTGCTTTCGGGCGCGATAATGACGCCGATTTATACGACCTCCACCTACGTTCAGGAGGGTCTCGGCAAGAACAAAGGCTACGAGTATGCTCGAGGCACGAATCCCACGCGTGAAGCGCTGGAGAGAAACGTCGCCGCGCTGGAAGGTGGTACGCACGGTTTCGCCTTCAGCAGTGGAATGGGAGCGACCGACTCCATCATGAAGCTGTTCAAGTCTGGGGATCACATCGTTGCCGGCGAGAGTAGCTATGGAGGCACGTTCCGACTGTTCGACAAGATCCTCAAGAATTTCGGCTTGTGCTTCTCCTACGTCGACAGCCGCGATCCTCAGAAGGTCGAAGACGCGTGCAACAAGAATACGGCCGCGATCATGATGGAGACGCCCACCAATCCCATGATGCGGATCACGGATTTGACGGCGGTGGGCCAGATCGCCAAACGGAGGAACGCCCTATTCATCGTCGACAACACCTTCGCTTCGCCGTATTTCCAGCGACCGTTCGAGCACGGCGCTGATATCATTTACCACTCCACGACGAAGTATCTGAACGGGCATAGCGACATGATCGGCGGGATAGCGATCGTGCGGGACGATGCGCTCGCCGAGCGGTTGCAGTTCATTCAGAATACCGCGGGTGCGGTGCCCGGTCCGTTCGACGCGTGGCTCGTGCTACGCGGGACCAAGACCTTGCATTTGAGGATGCCGCGGCACGACGAAAATGGCCGCAAGATTGCTGCGTGGCTCGCTGAGAAGCTCGGCCACGAGAACGTGATTTATCCGGGCCTTTCCTCCCATCCCCAGCATGAGCTCGCAAAGCGCCAGATGAAGGGATTCGGCGGCATGATCTCGGTCCTCACCGGGAGCAAAGAGAAGGCAGCCAAGGTGCTGGGCAAGGTGCGCGTCTTTTCTCTCGCGGAATCGCTGGGCGGCGTCGAGAGCCTGATCAGTCACCCCGCGTCCATGACTCACGCTTCAGTGCCCGCTGAGCATCGTGCCGCGCTCGGGCTGACGGACGATCTTCTTCGACTCTCCTGCGGAGTGGAAGATGTTGGGGACCTTCTCGCCGATCTCGAGCAAGCATTCGCATGAAGGTGCTGATCGTCGGTGGCGGCGGGCGCGAACACGCCTTAGCCTGGAAGCTCCGCCGCGATGATCCCACTCTGGACCTGATCGCCGCACCCGGAAATCCGGGGATTGCTTCGCTCGCGCGTTGCCTCCCGATCGGCACCGACAGGCTCAAGGACCTCGCGCATCTCGCTGAAGAGGAGCTGGTCGACCTAACGATCGTGGGACCGGAGATTCCATTAGAAGCGGGAATCGTGAATCTCTTTCGCACACGAGGTCTCCCGATCTTTGGCCCAACGCGCGAGGCGGCGCGTATCGAGACATCCAAGAGATTCGCGAAGGACTTGATGGTGCGGGCAGGAATCCCGACGGCGCGGGCATCGCAGCACAGTCACGCCAAAGAAGCGAAGGCGGCGCTCCGGGAGTTCGCGTCACCCGTTGTCATAAAGGCGTCGGGCCTTGCGGCCGGGAAGGGCGTGATAGTGGCGCAGAGCACGGCGCAGGCGGAACGCGCGATCGACGCGATGCTGAGCGACCGGGTCTTCGGCGCGGCAGGGCGCGAAATACTCATAGAAGAGTTCATGGAGGGTGAAGAGATATCGCTCTTCGCCATCACCGACGGTCAGCAAGCACTTCCATTGCTGGCGGCGCAGGATCACAAGCGCCTGCTTGAGGGTGATTTCGGGCCCAACACAGGCGGAATGGGCGCGTATGCGCCGACCTCGCTCGCCACACCAGAGCTCGTTTCGCGCGTGATGTCCGAGATAATCAGGCCCGCCTTGGGTGCAATGCGAGACGCGGGCTCTCCGTTCGCCGGCCTTTTGTACGCCGGACTGATGATCACAGACGATGGACCGATGGTGGTGGAATTCAACTGCCGGTTCGGCGATCCGGAAACGCAGGCCCTGATGCCGCTCATGGACTCCTCACTGCTCGAATTGATCGCTGCGGTCGCTGGCGGCGGCTCGCTCAGCCGCGCGCGCTATCCGGACTGGAAGCCGCTGTCCGCAGTTACGACCGTAGTTGCTGCGGCGGGCTATCCGCACCAAGTCCGAACTGGTGATGTCATTGAGCTCCCGCCGAGCGAAGAAGGCGTCGAGGTTTTCCACGCGGGAACGGCGCGCGATCCATCGACGTACGATCTAGTGACGGCGGGCGGCCGAGTGCTCGCGGTAACTGCGGTCGCGTCCAGTCTCATCGAAGCGGCGGAACTCTCACGGTCCCATGCCGAGCAAGTGTCGTTCAAAGGAAAGCAGTTGCGACGCGACATCGGATGGCGGGAGGTGACGCGCGGTGCCCGAATTACCTGAGACGGAGACGATCGCGCGGGATCTCGACGGCGCGATCCGCGGGCGGAAGATCAAGAGAGTCGCCATTCGCAAAGCCGATGTACTGCGAGAAGTAAGCGCGCGGACTCTGGGGAAGCGACTGCGCGACGCGACCATCCTTCGCAGCTGGCGGCGGGCAAAACTGGTGGTAATCGATCTGGACACCGGTGATCGGCTGGTGGTGCAGCCGCGCTTCACCGGCGCGCTCCTGATCGACGACGGCACTTTCACCGGCTCCGAGCTCAGGTATTCCACGTTGCGGATAGATCTCGACGACGGGCGAGCTCTGCACTACGCCGACGTGCGGCGCCTCGGCACGGTTGCGCTGATGACTGCGGATCGTTTCGAAGAGTACTCGGGGAAACTCGGCATCGAGCCACTTGACCGTGCGTTTACAGCGGAACATCTATGGGGAGTTTTTCGGGCTACGAGTCAGCCCGTCAAGAAAGTCTTAATGGAGCAGCGGAAAATCGCAGGCATTGGGAACATCTACGCGAACGAGGCGCTCTGGCGCGCGCGCATCGATCCTTCGCGCCCGGCGGCGTCGGTCACGCTCGAGGACTCAGCATTACTCCGCGATTCGATCGTGGCTGTACTCGGCGAAGCCATCAAGGCACGAGGCACCAGCTTTCGCGACTACCGCGATGCGCGAGGAAAGCGCGGCTCGTTCGTCGAAAAGCTCGAAGCTTATGGGCGCGCCGGACTCCCCTGCCGCCGATGCGGGTCCAAGCTCGTCTCGACGCATGCCGTCGACGGCCGCGCTACCACAATGTGCGTGAAATGTCAGCACTGACATGATACGCGGCGTCCCCCGGATCGAGAAGCAGCCTACGAGCGACGCCCAGCTCTCAATAATGAGAACGAACGTACGTGAAACCGCTGCGGATCGACCTGGAGTCTATCGAATGCTCTCGAGCGAGGGCGAAGTGCTGTATGTCGGAAAGTCGAAACGAGTGCGCTCACGGCTACTCAGCTATTTCCGGTGCGAGTACCCCGGGGACAAGGGCGCCCGGATCCTTCGCTCCGCCGAGTCGATCGAATGGGATTACACGCCGAGCGAGTTCGCAGCGCTATTGCAGGAGCTGCGACTGATCAAGCGCTTCCGGCCACGCTACAACGTAGCGATGAAGCGCGATGCGAGGCACTACTCGTTCATCAAGCTGACCAAGGGCACGGCTCCCAAGCTACTCGTGGTCCGTGGCGCGTCCGGTGAGGAGGCGGGCATCTACTACGGGCCGTTCGTGGGGGCTCAACGGGTGGGAGAGGCCGTTCGCGAGCTCAACGACGCCTTGATGCTTCGGGACTGTCGGACCGACATGAAGATGTTCTACAGCGACCAGGGCGAGCTGTTTCAGCTTTCACCGCGCACGCCGGGCTGCATCCGGCACGAGATCTCGAAGTGCCTCGGCCCCTGCGTCGGCGCGTGCTCGGCCTCACAGTACGATGAGCGAGTCGTGCTCGCGCGCGCGTTCCTCGATGGGTCGGACGACGGCCCGATCAACATGCTCCGCGCTCAGATGGAACGGTTGAGCGCAGACCTCGAGTTTGAGAGAGCAGCAGTCTACCGCGACAAGCTCGAGCGACTCGAAGCGCTTCGCGCACAGTTCGGCCGGCTACGTTTCGCGGTAGAGAATCTTTCCTTCGTCTACACGGTCCCGGGCCACGACGGCGAGGACAAGGTCTATCTCATTCGGCGGGGCGTCGTGCGCGCGGAAGTAGCCAAGCCGAGGTCGCCGAAGGACCGCCGCACTATGAAGCAGCTAGTGGAGGACATCTTCGCACAGACGGAATCGCCGAGCGCGCAGGTCCCAACACACGAGATCGACGAGCTACTCCTTCTCTCGTCTTGGTTCCGGCGCTTTCCGAAGGAAATGATGCGAACGAAGCAGGTTAGTTGATCTAGCCTTTTTCGCCCTTCCAACGACTCGCGAGCGACTGCTCCACTCCAAAGTGGTCCAGTATTCTCGCCACCACGAAATCGACGAGATCTGACACCTGCTTCGGTCGGTGATAAAAGCCGGGCGATGCCGGCATCACCACGGCTCCGGCGCGCGTGAGCCGCAGCATGTTGGCGAGATGAATTGCGCTAAGCGGAGTCTCCCGTGGAACGAGCACGAGCCTTCGCCTCTCCTTTAGCGTCACATCCGCCGAGCGTTCGATCAGCGATCGTGAGGCGCCAACCGCAATCGCCGACAACGTTCCCATAGAACACGGACACACCACCATTCCAGCGGTGAGTGCGGAGCCCGAAGCTGGGGGCGCGCCCCGGTCTTCGTTGGAGAAAGTCTGTACACACGAATCCCAGTCATGCTTTCCTATGGCGTCGCGCAGTCCGTCGATCGAGCTGATTCCGCACTCTGTGTCGAGCAATCTGAGACCGTACTTGGACACAATCAGTGACACCGGTCGGTGCCCTGCAACCAGGTGCTGCAGCAACCTCACCGCGTAGGGCGCGCCCGAGGCGCCCGTTATCCCCACGACGATTGGCGGAGTGGGACTCATCTGAATAATCGCTCCGTGAACACGAATCCCAGGAAGACGATGCTGATGACGCCGTTCATGGTGAAGAACGCCGCATCGAGCCGAGAGAAATCATCTGCCTTAACGAGCGAATGCTCGTATAGGAGGAGAAGTCCCGCGACGACGACTCCCAAGTAATAGAAGATCCCGGCGCCGGCGCCGAGGCCCGCAATCGCCAACGCAACGACAGTCGTAAAGTGCAGAACGCGGGCGATTCCGAGCGCGCTCGCCTCTCCAAACGTAGCCGGGATCGAATAAAGTCCATTCTCCCGGTCGAAGGAGACATCTTGCAATGCGTACAGGATGTCGAACCCGCCAACCCAGGTCGCGACCGCGATCGCCAACGCGATGAGCATCCACCATGGATCGCTCCAATGACCCGTGATGGCGAGATATCCCCCCACCGGCGCGATTGACAGGCCGACGCCGAGAACGAGATGCGACCAACGGGTAAATCGCTTGGTGTAGCTGTAGAACAGAACCCACCCGAGAGCGAGGGGTGCCAGTTTGAGGCAGAGGGCGTTGAGCTGCCAGGCAGCGACGAAAAACACCAGGGATGCGATTGCCACAGCGAGGGCGGCCTCGCGAACGCTCATCGTTCCCGAAGGGATCTCCCTCGAACGCGTCCGGGGATTACGCGCGTCGATCTCGCGATCGACGATCCGGTTGAACCCCATCGCCGCAAAACGCGCCGTCGTAAACGCGACCACGACCCACGCTACGTCGCTCGGCGTTATCGTGGCGATGTAGCTCGCAAGCACGACTCCCACCAGTGCGAATGGCAGCGCGAACACGGTATGCGGAAGTCGAACCAGATTCGCGTGACGCAGCAGTAGCCCGTGCCCGCGAAACGTCTGGCCCTCTCGAGCCGGCGTCGTCGATTCCTTACTGAGCGTCATTCGCTTTCCGCCCGCCGGGTCTCTCGTTTCGGGCCGAGCCCAAGCCTCGCCCACATGGCATCAACCCGGGTCTTGGTATCAGGATCCATCTCGATCAGTTTCGGCCAATTCCGGGTGAACCCTTCCTCGGGCCATTTGCGCGTGGCATCGATCCCCATCTTCGATCCGTAGGTGAATGCCCTACTGGAGTGATCCAGCACATCAATCGGCCCCATTGAAAACCTGACATCGCGCTCCGGATCGATGTGGTTGAGCGCGACCCACCACGCCTCTTGCACGTTCCGGACATTGACCTCCTTGTCCAGCACAACGATCACCTTGGCCAGCGACATGAGTCCCTGTCCCCACATGGCATTCATCACCTTGTATGCCTGACCAGGATATTGCTTGTCGATCGACACGAACACGAGGTTGTGAAAGATTCCCTCGGCCGGCATGTGATAGTCCACGATTTCCGGGATTGTCAGCTTGAGCAAGGGCAGGAAGATCCGCTCCGTCGCGTGACCGAGGTAGTAGTCCTCCATCGGCGGACGTCCGACGATTGTGGTGGCGTAGACCGGCGAGTGGCGCATCGTAAGCGCGGTCACGTGAACTTGAGGGTACAGATCAGCCTCGGAATAGAATCCGGTGTGATCCCCGAACGGTCCCTCGACGACCAACGGCTCGGCGGGGTCGATGAAACCCTCAATCACGAACTCGGCGTCGCCCGGAACCTCCAGATCGCAGGTGATCGCCTTGGCGAGACTGACCGGCGATTTGCGCAGAAATCCGGAGAACAAAAACTCATCGATCGTTGGGGGCAGCGGCGCGGAGGCCGAATAGACAGACGCCGGGTCAGCGCCGATCGCTATTACGACCGGCATCCGCTCCCCTTTCTCGGCCATCTCGCGCCAGTGCGCCGCCCCGACTTTGTGTCGCTGCCAATGCATCGCGAGCGTGCGCGGACCAATCACCTGCACGCGATACATGCCGACGTTGCGGATCCCGCGTTTGGGGTCCTTCGAGATCACCATCGGCAGCGTAATGTACGGACCGCCATCCTCGGGCCAGCACGTGATGATGGGGAGCTTAGACAGATCAACGTCGTCGCCCTTCAACACAATTTCCTGACAGGCCGGTTTGCCGTGCCGGACGCGCGGCGGAAACTTCCCCAATTCCAAAAGCCGGGGAAGCATCGCCAGCTTGCCGACGATGCCTTCCGGAACTTTGAGGTCTAGCATCTCGGTGATGCGCCGTCCGATCTCGTCGAGATCGGCGACACCGAGGGCCAGCGACATTCTCCGCATCGACCCGAAGAGGTTGATGACGACCGGATATTGCGATCGCTCTCCATCATCGAGGATCACGTTCTCGAAGTAGAGCGCCTGCCCGCCTTCCGGCTGCTTCATAACGCGATCCGCGATTTCGCATAGCTCGAGGCGTGCCTTCACGGGCTCGCGGATACGCGTCAGCTCACCGGCGCGATCGATGGCCGAAAGGAATTGTGAAATGTTATCGAGGCTCACTTTGTTCCGATGGCGCTGATAGGCCGCTCGCCAACGTGGATCGCAGCAACTCCGGACGACAGGCTCGTCCAGGTCACCCTTTCGAATCCCGCGTCCGTCATCTTGGTCGCCAGTTCCTCTTCGACGGGAAAGTTCGCGACCGACCGGGGAAGATAGTCATATGCCGTCCGGTGTCCGCTGACCAGGCGCCCGACAAGCGGAAGCACGTGATGAAAGTATGTGTGATAAAGCGCGCGCATTACGCTCATCCTGGGCGTGGAGAACTCGAGGATCACGAGCCGGCCCGCGGGGGCGAGCACGCGAAAGGCTTCCTTAAGCGCCGCTTCGAGACCAGCGACGTTCCTGATCCCGAACGCCACTATGGCGCCCGCGAGTTGTCCCGACGCGAGCGGAAGCTGGACGGCGTCCGCCGTCACCGGTGAGATTCGCCCCCCCTCCACTTTGGCCGCACCAGCCTTGAGCATCGGCTCCGCGAAATCGGCGCCTATGACCAAGCCCCGAAATCCGCGCAATTTCGTAATCTGCGCCGCCACATCCATAGTTCCCGCGCACAAATCGAGATATAATCCTGCCTGATCCCGCTCAACGCCGAGTCGAGCGATCGCCTGTCGCCGCCACCGCCGATCGATATTGAGGCTCAGGACGTGATTTAGGAGATCGTATCGCGGGGCGATCTCGGAGAAGATCTGCTTTACGTACGCGCGCTTTTCAGCGCCACCGGCGGCGGCGGCACTGGCAGTCGCCCTGTCCATGTCGGTGGCCAGCATACGTCGAAAGTTGCCCGGCAACGGTGCGCGGGGCAAGCTATCTTTCCCGCGCTTCCCTACCATGCCAGCAAGGTCCTACACCGACGTATCCGACCAGCAGGTTGTCGTTTTCGCTCAGGAAGGGCGAGAGGACGCCTATCGCGAGCTGATCAAGCGCTATGAGCGACCCGTGTTTTCGCTCATATACCGCATGGTCCGCGACAAGGAGACCGCCGAAGATCTCGCGCAGGAGACCTTCATCAAGGTCTTGAACAACATCGGCCGCTACCGGCCAGAGTTCAAATTCTCGAGCTGGCTGTTCAAGATCGCGAACAATATCACGATCGACCACCTCCGCCGCCGACAGGTCGATACCATCAGCATCGAGGGTTCGCCCGATGCCATAACAGCGGAGCGTGCCCGTGCGACTTCCGTAACGGTAACGAGTGGAGGTGAATCGCCACTCGAGGAGCTCGAGTCGCGGGAGATCGGCGCATCGATCGAGAAGGCGATCGCGCGCCTCCGGCCCGAGTACCGTGCCTGCATCATCCTGCGGCACGTCGAAGACTATTCGTACGACGAAATCGCTGAAATCGTTAAGCTCCCGCTCGGGACCGTTAAGACCTACATCCACCGCGCCCGGCAGGAGCTGAGAGAGTATCTGGGGGACCTGCGATGACGTTTGGAACCCCCGTTCTTGCAAGCAAAAAAGGGTCGAAAAAGGCTGAAACTTCCCCCGTACCGAACCCGTAAGCCTATCACGTGAGGCGCCCATGATCGAGCACGACTTCCCCGAAGATTTTGTCCCCATCGCGGCCGAGTTGCAGCGACTACCCTATCTGTCGCCGTCCTCGGATTTTGCCGATCGCGTGATCTCCGGAATAGACCGTCTGCAGCCTGCTCGGCCCGTGGCTCCCGTCCCGGCCTCCAGGCATCTGGAGCTACACCAGGGTGGACAGCAAGCGGTCGTTCGGCGCCGCCCCAAGAGTGTACTACGGACGACAGGAAAGGCGGTCGCCGGCGTCGGCCTCATCGCCGTCGCCGCGTTCATGTTCCTCGAGATCGATGTCCTCACCGCGGTTCTGAGCGCCGCCGCGGCCCAATACGCGTTCGTGATCGCGGCGGTCGGTGCACAGGTTGGGGCCGTCGTTCTGGGGCCTACGGCGATGGCTTACTTAGAGGCCGGCGCGCTTCAAGCAGTGGTTCTCTATATGACCCTCGTTTTCGGGTTAATCGCCGGTTATGCCGCGATCCGAACCGCGGCTCAAGTCGCCAAACGCAAGGCTGCATAATGAAATATCCCCTGCTCGGTTTCGCGCTCTTGATCGCGGCAGCCGCCGGGCAGGATGCTCACGCTCAGCAACTCAAGGGCGTCAAGTTCTCGGGACGAGAGTACGCGCAGGTGCAGACAGGTGACTTTGTCGTTCCGGCCGGAACGACGACATCGGGGTCAGTGCTGGTGTTTCGCGGAAATATCGACGTCTATGGGAACATCGACGGTGCAGCGACAGCGGTTCTCGGCGACGTCATCGTCCACGATGGTGGAAGAGTTCGCGGCGGAGCGGTCGCACTCTTGGGACACGTCCGGAACGAAGGTGGATCAATCCTCGGCGTCATCAAGGACGTGGGCGCGACACACAATAGGTCGACCGTTAGCTTCGGCGGCCGACCACGCACGACGCTCGGGTCTCTCGTCGCCGCATTGTTGTGGCTCGTGGTTCTGCTGCTTGTCGGGACGTTCGTCCTATTCTTCTTGG
>JABXNS010000107.1_pt1 | contig 25426 bp, 21 predicted proteins | sample 7301101 | NCBI WGS metagenome assembly JABXNS01 (sample SAMN14449646, study PRJNA615230) | soil metagenome | isolation source: soil from bare, unvegetated metal-rich iron-sulfur acidic spring small-cell... | place: Canada: Paint Pots Mound, Kootenay National Park, BC | collected 2017-05-25 | reverse complement strand
GGGTGGCGCCCAAGCCCGCCTCGCGGAGGAAGCGCGCCGGCGGCCGGCCGCACGTGCGCGCGCGGCGACCCACGGCCGCGAGTTCAGCCGGGGCGAAGCGAATCAGTTTCGCGGCTGTGCGGACCTGCGGCATGCGACCACTCCCAAGTCTCGATAGGAGAGGCGGAGTACCTCTCTCCTACCGAAATACTTCTCGATACGCGGGGACGTTCGCAGTCTGTCCCTTGAGTGCCCAGAGGGCGCGAATGGGAAAACTAGGAGCAGATATCTGTGCCGCGCGACACGCGTGCACCGATATCGCTCCTCTTGCTTGCACGGCTATTCTCAGCAGGCCCCTCTTCACCGGTCCCCGGCGTGGCCTATAAGTTCGCGGAAGAAGACGCGCTCGACTTGTTCTCGTTTACGTTCACCGTCGCATAGACCGCGCGACGTAGGCCGGCATGAATAGAGCCCGCCATAAGCAACAAATGAAACTTTTTGAGGCAGAAGAAACTCCTGCAACTTCGTGGGGGGTACAATCTCAAAACATTACTCACTCAGCCTTCTTGTTGATCCTTGGAACACGAAACGAGAAGGAGCGCAGGGGCTCGCCACCTCCAAACACTACGACCGCCTCAGCGCCGGCGATTCCCTGTCGTGTAAAACCCTGGACTCTTGCGTATTCAGAATCCGCGAAATCAGCGGCCGCCCTAAAGTTGCCTTCAATTTGGTAAGAGCGCTCCCACTCGCGGAAAGCTGCCAAGGGGACGACGAATAAGCGGCCGTTGGCGCGACACACTATTTGAGAATCACCGCGAAGTGGCGGACGGCGGCTGCCGAGAAAACCGAGTAAGCTATTTGGAATGCCGGGAAACGCCGCTCCGGGCTTCACGCTTAAGTGCAACTCGCCACGACGCAGCTCAAGCCGGCATCTCACCGGAGTCGGGAGCCTGGCAAGGTGGCTCACAATTTGGTCGCCTGATTTGATCCCCTCCTCGGTGAAGTACTGAGTCTCGGGTTGGGGCGACTTTTTACACTCTGGGATAGTAGAGTGTAGAACAAATAGCGCCAGACGCGCCGCGACCACGAGGTCACCAGGTCCTTCGTCACACGTTACACTCACTGCCTATTCTCCTCGGTGGTGGGAGCGAAGGACTCCCCCATCTTACACATCTCGGCGGCGCCCACCGTCAGCTCTAAGGATTCGTTGGGCGGCGGTCTACTTCACCAGGCGATGCAGTATCCGCCAGCGCGGCAATGTACCCGGCCCGGCCCGCACCATCTGGGATGCGGCGGAACAGCTCGAGAAGCTGGTCGGGGGTGCGGTCCGGCGGCGGCGCGGGCCAGAGTTCGCCTGGCAGATAGCCGACGCGCGCGTACTGACGGGCGAGCTCGCCACGCTGCTGCTCATTCCACTCCACGGCAGCGGCTACCGAATTTCTATCCGCTGGTCGCGCAGTGTGCACTGCTGCGGAATTACTGTCAGAGTCGCGAGCGTGTCCGCCTCCTTGCATCGAACCCGATAAATGGCTGAATCAGTAAACATCGTCGATGCAATAATCCTTGATGGCGGCGTGGCCGCGCTCCTTGTCGAGGCCTGACATCCGAGCAAGAAACAAAAAGCAATCGCAGCATACCTCATTGATTCCTCCTTTCCCTTTCGTCTACCTGAGTTCATAGTAGTTGCAAACACTCCACGCTCGCCGTTCTTTATCGCGAGCGACCCTTCTTCAACTTCTCTTGCCGGCGATGTGAGACATTACTCACAGTAGTCGAACCGGCCCAGAGACTTGTCTGGCCACCAGGAAACACGGGACGTTCATCCCCGCCAGCTGTCGATCGAACTCACGAGCCGCGGCTTCATCCTCGACCATGTAGAGCAGTCGATTATTGGCCTCGTCAAGAGTCCACCCGGTGACGGCCACGTGGCGCAGGTGAGTGTGGATGTAGCGAAACCAATCGTAAATCTGCGCATAGGTCCATCTCCCTTGTTTTACCGGGGTGTCGGAAGAAAAGGTGGATCCCGCAGCAGCGAGCGCCTCGAGCGCGCGAACTCGTTGTGTAGTGTCTACAAAAAGGAGTCGAGTGGCGAAACCATTCTCCTTGCGAGTAACCCCGCCCCAGCCGCCGGGAATTTTGCGCGAGATTTCGGCGCGTTTCTCCCACGGATTGTTGTGCTTGCCCGTTTCGCCGAAGGGATCTCCAAGAGAATCGCGAGCACTGAAAGGAATCTCTGTGACCGGAGAATTCTGAGTGCACTCGTTGCCGACATTTGCCCAGCTGCCCACAGGACGGCGAGGGGGTTCGACATAGGCCTTTTTGCGGTGGCAAGCGCAGACAGAGACAAACGCGGTAGCGAAAACTATCAGCCGCATGCTAAATGACCGCTCAGGAAGCGCCAGCGTTCAGCATCGGAAGGCATCGACCGACCTCTTTGGGAGGCTAGGATTTGCTTTGAGCTCGAGCCGTCAGCGTACCTCAAAATCTCGCGAAACAATCGACCAGTCGAAACCACCGGTGGCGGCGTCCGCTGCGCCTAGCCGGAGACGATACCGTCCGGCGTCGGGTACAGAGCGGCTAGCGGCAACTGAAGCTCCGGGCGCTACCTCTAAGGGCGCAGTCGTGTAAATGGCTATGCAGGCATCGCCACTGTATTGGATCCAACTTTGACCGTTCCAGCGATCGAGAGCCGCCATCACGCGAGAGCCGCAACGGGCGACGAACTCTGATGCGGATCCCCTATTTACAACACTGAACGGAACGGACGCAATTGCGGGAGTCCCTATTCGCTCAAAAGCCGCGCCGGAAACGTTTACCTCAAGGCCATTGCCAGGGCCGCTCAAAGCAGGGCATGCTGCAAACAGTGCTGTAGCGCCCCCTATTAGCGGGAACCGACGAAAAAAATTCATGAGCTGCCCTCTAAGAGGATGGCATGTAAAAAGACGTGCATGGAGTGCGCCTAATGAGGTGATGATTGTAGTGCACAAGAACAGATTCGTTCCACGGATAGTTCTGAGTCGCAGTGTGTCCACTGTGCCCGCCTCCTCTCGGATCTTGAGTCTGTTGGCCGCATGGCCGGGGCGGGGCGCGAGGGAAGAGGCCTGTCTGCTCCAACGCCCCTTGGCCGATGCCCGCGCCGCCGCTGGCTGTCTCCGACTCAGTTCCGCTTCGTGACGAGAGTACGAAAGAGGGACAATCCTTCACGTTCGTATTGGCCTTCAGGGACGCCAGCGACTGGCTTCGACTGCATGCGAACGATGATGAGGTCCAGATCTGGGATGACGTGGAGGCTCGTGTCGAGATGACCGTGCGCAGCGTAGGCTTGGATCTCAGGGTCGATCCACCACAACAGCCCGTAGTGCGCGTTCAGGGACTGGGAGGGTCGAGTGGAGATCACCAGCCAGCTGCGGCTAACCACCTGGCGCCCGTTCCACGCGCCCTGATTCAACATCAGAACGCCAATGCGAGCGAAATCGCGCGCCGTCGTCTCCATGTCGGCGTAGGTCCAAGCATGATTCGGATAGACGTGGAGCCGAGTGCTGCTCATTCCAAGGGGCTTGAACAGGCGGCGGCGCGCATAGTCCTGAATCGGCTCGCCCGCCGCGCGATCCAGAATCGGCGACAACAACTGTGCGCCTTCGTTGCTGTACGCCCACTTAGTGCCCGGTTCGGCGGTTGGAGTCAGGTGCATAACGTACGCGTTCTTGTCCTGCACGTGGCCCACACTGCTGTCCTGCATCGTCGGGAGCCCAGATGTCATTGTTAGCAGATGTCGCACGGTGACTTTCGCACGGAGACCGGTACACCACGTCTCGATGAAATCGCAGACGGGCTCGTACATGTCTTTAATGCGACCGTCGTCGATTAACATTCCGGTGAGCAACCCGGCGACCGACTTCGTTGAGGACATGGCGTACATCGGGGTGGAGTATGCCCTTGAATACCATTCCTGAACGATGCGCCCGTGATGGATTACGAGACACGCATCCGCCCCAGTCTGTTGGCAGAGCGACTGGTGAGCCGTCAGGGCAGCGGTGTTGAGCTCAGTGTCTTCGGCCGGAGTCGCCGTCCTCCAGAAGCCGTCATCGGAAGTCGGCGCGACGCGCGCCGATGGCGGAACGCTTTGCCCACTGAGCTTGGGGGGGAGCAGAGCCAGCGAAACCAACGCTAGCCAAGCCGCGTGCCTCGAGAAGTGGTGGGCCATGTGCCAGACGATGCGCCGTGGCGTGGGTCGGTTCCTCAAGAGATCCCGCGTGGTCGCTCGATACGGCCGGCTAACGTCTTCGTTGAGCTGAAAGCACAGTACAACCGTTGCGACGAAGTCGCATCCGGCCCGTACCAGTCGGCGACTCGTCGGAGGGCTGCTTGCGGCGCCGCCGGACGGGGCTCCTTTGCCATCCTGAATCTTAACCGCGCAGTCAAACCGGGTGCGACAACACGCCGACAGGGCGTGTGCGCGTTTCGCTACTACCCGTTACTACCCGTTACTACCCGTTACTACCCGTTACTACCCGTTGGGTGTGCAAAAGTCCGGCAATGGGGACCGGCAGGTTGCGGCTGTAGCAGCTCCTGCCAGAGGTAAAACCGGCCCCGTGCCGGAAATCACAGTTCTGCCTAGTACACTTTCCAGGCGTGCGCCTTAAACCACTCGGCCACCCGTCCCAGCATCGTGGTAAGTTACCAATTCGTAACGGCTTGAAGAAAACATCAAACCGTAGCCGTTGCCACTTATTTTCAGTTGCTACTTTCTGTTGTTGACTGCGAGCTTACCGAGCGCGGTGCGTTGCGCGTGTTCGTCGACCCGTAGATACACCTTCCCTAGCGTCGCCGCCGACTTCCAGCCGCCAGGTTTTTTAAGCTCGCGCAGTGGAAGAGTCGCGCAGCACATGCACAGGCGCGCCGGAATGAATGGCAGCCGTACTACTCGCCGCGCGGAATATTAGCAGTGGTCGTAAGCGGACGCCACAGCTTTTGCACTGTGCCGCGCGGGACCGGTTGGGACGAATCGCGGTCCACGAAATACGTGCGATATCCATGCTTGTTTTCATTTCGAAGTCGAGGACGCGCTCCAAGCCGTTACGAATCCTCTTGCAACGGAGAAGGCGCGCGCTTAGGCGGCTCCCGTGTGCAGATCGAAGAAGGATGCGTAGCGTCCGCGCCGCCGCATGAGCCCAAGGTGTGTTCCCTCCTCGAGAATCCTTCCCCCGTCGAGCACGATGATGCGGTCGGCAAAGCGGAGCGTTGTAAGTCGATGGGCGATGGTGATGGTCGTACGACCCTTCACGGCACGCTCCAGCGCATCGACCACCAGCCGCTCCGATGCCGCATCGAGACCGCTCGTCGGCTCATCGAGTATGAGGATCGGGGCGTCGCGCAGGATTGCGCGCGCGATGGCAATGCGCTGCTTCTGGCCTCCGGATAAAGTCGTCCCTCGTTCCGATACCAGCGTTTCGTAGCCGAGCGGAAGACCATCGATGAATTCGTGAGCGTTAGCTGTGTGCGAAGCAGCGGAGATCTCTTCCATCGTCGCGTCGGGTTTCCCGAAAGCAATGTTGTCGCGAATCGTGCCGCTGAACAGGAGCGCATCTTGAAGTACCATGCTGACTTGGTCGCGTAGCGACTGAACACTGAACGTCCGGATATCGTGTCCGTCCATCAGCACCGCACCGCTGGTAGGGTCATAGAGACGCGGAATCAGGCTCACCAACGTGCTCTTTCCCGCACCTGTGACGCCGACGATGGCCAGACGCTCGCCAGCGGTGACGTTTAGCCCGATGCGCGAGAGCACCTCCCGCGACGGGTCATAGGCAAAGGAAACGTCGCGGAATTCGAGCTGGCCGCTGAGCACCCTCGCCGGTCTCGCGTTTGGATGGTCAGTGACATCGTAAGCGAGGGCCATCACTTCCCCAATGCGCTCGATGCCGACGGTAGCGCGATTGAGGGAATACCAGAGCCGCGACAGCGCTTTGATTGGCGCGTAGAGGTTGGTCACGTACGCGAAGAAGACGACCACGTCTCCAGTGGTCAGCTCACCCGCGAGCACGCGCGTCGCCCCGAACCACATCACGATGGCCAACCCCGCCGCCGCGAACACGTCGACAAGGGGTGCCACAGCCGCCTGGTAGCGAACGCTTTCGAGATAGGCGTTCAGGCTGCCAACGTTCTGTGCCTGGAAACGCTCGGACTGCTGCTCCTCCTGCGCCAAGCCCTGTACGATGCGGATAGAGGACAGCGTCTCTTGCGCCACCGATGCGAGGAGACCCTCACTCGTGCGGGCCGTGCGCGCAGCCGCTTTCACCAGGCTCGTGTATCGGAATACCGACCAGAAGAGGAACGGCGAGACGGATAGCGCCGCCAGGGCGAACTGCCAGTTCAGCCAGACCATCATTCCCAGCATCGCACCGAGTAGCGACGCGTTGGTGACGAAAAGCACCGAGCCCCCGCTCACGACGTCACGAATGGCCTGTACGTCGGACGTGAGGCGAGTGATGAGATCGCCCGTCCGCTGCCGGTCGTGGAAGCGCAGCGAGAGGCGCTGCATATGGGCGAACAGATCGCGACGCAGCGCGAAAACGAATCGCTGGCCCACGTCACCGAGCAGGCGTGTATACCAATATGTGAGAGCGCCCGTTCCGATTGCGATGATCACCGTCGCCGCGCACGCAGTGTAGAGAATCGACATCGGCGAACCATGCACGGCGTTCACCCAGTGGCCGATAAAAGGCACTCGGGTGGGATGATGCGCCAGAACGCGATCGATGACGATCTTGAGCGGCCACGGCCGGAGTACTGTAAGCGCGGAATCGAGCAGCATCGCGGTCGTCGCGGCGAACAGCGGAAGTCTGAACGGTTTCAGGAGGGGCAACACAAGTCGCATCAGCTGTCGTGTGAATCCGCTCGTCGGCAACGCCGCATTCCTGCGGGCCGGGTCAGCCATTGGTCCCCGTTTGGACGGACGTTTCACTGAGGCTCGAGCGCGGCAGAATCAGCGAGCCGTGAAAGTCGCCGATGCGGAGCAACTCGCCCGCCGGGCCCGACGAGCGCGCAAGGCGCAGGAGAATGCGCCGGGCGCTTATACCGCGCAGCAGCTTGGGTTGGTAGTTGACGCGAGAGTCGCGATTTTTTACGTAGAGCGGGTAAATCGTCGCCGTGGTCAGATGATCGTCGAAGCGGATGCCGATGAGGCATCCTTCGGCTTGGCTGTTCCCCGAGCCAAACGCGAAGTTTCCAAGGCTGTAGAAAATCGGGCGGCCTCGATAGATCTCGAACGGTTGTAGCACATGCGGATGATGACCGATTACGACGTCAGCGCCACAGTCAACCGCGAAGCGCGCCTTCGCCCGGTTTTCAGCTGATGGAGTGCGATCGTACGGGATTCCCCAGTGGAACGTCGCGACGATTCGGTCGGCGTGCGCCCGTAACGACCGGATGTCCTCTTCGAGAGCCTCCGGAGGATCCATCGCCCCCCCCGGCAGCTTGCTCGTCGCGGCGCACCGACGGTTCCAGTAGTAGGCGAGCAGTCCGACCCGCCGCCCATGCGCATCCATGATCACTGGCGTATGTGCGCCGCGCTGGTTCGGTCCCGCGCCAACCGCCACAACACCAACCTGGCGAAGGGTGTCGAGAGTCTCGATCACTCCGTCGCGATCGCAGTCGACCAGGTGATTGTTGGCAAGCGTGACGACATTCACTCCCGCGCCCGGGAGCGCGGCAGCCAGCGCCGGCTTGACGCGGTAGGAGAACTGTCTTTCGAGGCGTTTTGCGTTCTTCGCAAACGGACCTTCCAGATTTGCCATCACGATCGGTGACTGCTGGAGGAGTGGCTTAATAGCGGCGAGCGGATAGTCGATTCCGAATTCTTTGACCGCTTCTCTGGTTCTCCCACCCAGCATAACGTCTCCGCCGGCGAGGAAGGAGAGCTTCGGACCGTCGACTTTGGCGATCCGCTGGCGGAGCGCGTCACCGGAGAGGATGTCGTCGTTGCCAGGAATGTCGTCGGTAGAAACGCGACGCAGCTTCGAAAAAGCGGGCCAATCGACAGTCTCCGGATGGATCCCTCGAGCAGCGAAACACTCGAGCAGCACGTCCGTGTACGCGTCAGAGTATAAATCGCCAGCAGCGCGGCCAAGAGCAGCGAGACCGACTCCGAACGATTTGCGCGCTGCACGAACGTCGCGGGCACGCCCGCTTGGCTCTGTCGCGCCAATGCCGCCAATCAGAACCAACGCCTGAATGACGATCAGATCAGCGTGATGCGCGCCATCCGGAATTGTAGCTTGCAGGCGAGACCTATAATCCCAGAGGGCAGCACCCCAGATGGTGCCGTTGGCATGCGGATCAGCGCCCGGCCTGTGGTCGAAGTCTGTCATCGTCTTTCGCGACGAGAGGCTTCGGGAGTGACGCTCGCTGTGGTCGTGACGGCGATGGCACGCCCAGATATGCGGTGTGTCCAGCATCACCGCGGTCCAGTAGTCACACGTGCCTTCGTCCATCGCCGTCTTCCGATTGTCCTGCTTCAGCGGATCCCGTAACACATTTGCGCGGAAGTCCGCCGTGTGACGCGTCAGATGGTGAGCGTACTCGTGGTAGATTATGCCCGGATTGTGAGAAGCGTTCGCCCGATATTGCGCGCCGGCGGCCTCCACGAGTCCTCCGTGATGGAGGAGCTTGCGACCCGGGCCGAGGTGAATCTCTCCGTCGACGGAGAGCGAGTCACCTTCGGCGATGTCGTATTTGCGCGCCGGCAGACGATAGTGACCGCCCTGGAACGGGTGCCACCGATCGGAGAGCCGCCGGCCGTCGCGCACGCCACCGACTTCCGTGGCCGCATGATGCGCGTTCACCAGGGCAATGACGCGGGGAATCGAATACCGCCCCAGCGCGCGAATGAGATCGTCCAGGTAGCTGGCGATGCGATCGACGTGGTAGTAGGCATTCACTTCGCCGAAGCGCGCCGCCTCGACGTACCGAGCGCGAAGGCCGGCGTCTGGCACAGCACATTTGTCCACGCGCCCGCCTCCGCGGCCAGGCTCGAACAGGAACGCTCCCTCTGGGTCAGCTTGAGCGTCGCCGACCGCGAGCGGCATCATCCCGCCATCGGCCTGCGGGGAATTCAGTGCGCCGGCGTTGTGGACTTCAACGAATGCCCCGGAGAGCTTCGGCCCGGACGCGCCGGCGGAAAACAGTCGCGGCAGCGGTACCACCTCGGGACCAAGCTTCCCGCCCAGCGGTGAGCGAGCATCGGGGGTCCAGACGTAGACGCGTCCGACGCTGACGCTCATCCCACTACCAGCTTCACCTCGCCCGTGAGCCGTCGCGTGGCCGAGAGGAGCTGGGGATTCAATGATCCCGCCTCAATTTCTGCGGCAGGGACGCATGCGATGTTCGTTGCGGCCTCGACTTCTCCCCTCACGAGCGAGCTGCGCGAGGCGTTGCCCGTGATGGCGAGAGGCGTGATGCCCCATGACTTGAGGATCGAGACCGCCCCAGCTGCGCCGGGGGCGTCGTTGGCCGCGAGTAGCCAAGCGTTCACGCTACCGGCGAAGCGCGGACTGGTCAACAGTGCCGTGGTTTCACGCTGGACAAGACCGTCAGCGAGCTCGATTACGATGCAATCGGCGCGCTGGGCAGTCGCTTGGGACACCAACACGCCGTAGATGTGCAGTAGGTCCTTCAGCGCACACAGATACGTCGACGGGTGACCGGCATCGATGAAATCCAGCGCCGGAGTCGCGCCTGCGTCCAGCACGCTGAACTTGTCTTTGCCCGACGCAGTTCCCGTGAGCTTGATCGCCGCAACACGCAATCCTTGTTGGCGTAGACCCAGAACCACACTGCGAGCCGTGTAGGTCTTGCCCGCGTCCATCGACGTGCCGCAGACGCCGATCACTCTCGGCGCCGCCTGCCGCGGAGAAAGCGCGGGCGACAAGGAATAGTCGGAGAGCCTCAATGGCTTGCCTTCAGCGTCACCGATCGCTCCGAGAATACGCAACTTGCTCGGATCTGAGACGCTATCGTGCTTGCTCTCGACCAGCCCGCACAGCCCTCCCATCGATAGGAGGTCACACCGGTCGTCCGCGGAACGCGCGTACCCCTCGAATTGCAGCGTCGCGTACCGGTTTCCAAAGGCGACAACTACGAAATCTCCCTCGTGCAGCGCGCTGCGCCGGCCGTCCACGAGCTCGAGGCTGGTGTTCTTTCCGATCTTCTCGACTGTTGCGAGCACGACATCGCCTGACGCGGGAGCCGCTGGGACTCCCAGTTGCGTGTGCAGCGCTGCGCGTGGTACCCGCCGGGCCACGTAAGCGACCTTCATGCACGCCTTCGTTTCCTCTGACAATACTTTCGTCATTCTGTTTCTTCCCGTGCGGGTTTGCGCTATCCGTACGGCCCGGAATCCGGGACGCGGACAGCGGCGACTCAGGTGGTTACAGCTGGTGCGACCAGGAGATGTAGAATCCCTCCTGTGTGTAGTCCGTAATGCCATCGATCGGCGCCGTCGTACGGAGGGTCTTCGTCAACTTCTGGAGCTCGTAGCTTCCGCCGAAGTGGATGGCCGTCCGGTGCGAAAACCGAGTCCCCAGATCAAGCCCCAGCCGGTCGCGCCGGTCGTGGCGAGTGTTGTTGTATATGTCGTACGGTTGTTTCGATTGGAAGTTCCGCAAACGGAGTCCGTACGAGAGTGTAGTCTCGAAGGCGTCGGTTGGACGGACATGAAACCGCGCGTGCATATCCTGTTCAATGCGTGAGAAGTCAACTGTTTGCACCGAGCGCACCTGTAGATCGGTGGTTGTGCCGTTGCCGTTGAAGTCCCGATTGAAATCCGGCTCGTTGAGCAGTACCACTGTGGTGCCAGGGTTGGCGCGCAAGGAGTAGCGGCGATAGTCGCCTTCCAGGCCCGCGCTCCTGCTGAAATCCAACGTTCCAACGACGCCTGCAAAGGGGCCGCCATATCCTCTGGTCTGGAATGGCTGCTGGTAGGTGCGTGTCTTGTGCCCACCCTGGATTGCCAGCTGCGCACCGAACGGATGGTCCTCGGTAGACTTTACGAGGCGCTGGCGAAACTCGCCTGTGAATACCTGGTCGGAGTACGCGCCGGCGGCGTAGATCCGCTCGTTGGGCTCAATCACTCCGTCGGCGTTGAGATCGACGGCGTCGGCCAGGTAATTCCGGAAGAAAAACTTGGGCTGGAGTTCCGCGCGCGCCGCAATGTGAGCACCGTGGCCAAGTGCCTGGGCCGCTCTCAGATCGTAGAACATGTTTCTGCGAACCGTATTGCGCTGGTAGTACTGATAACGCGCCTCAGTGCCGAGCGAGAGCTTGCGTCCGAGAATTCCGGGACCTTCCGCAGTGAGCCCCCCGCGAATGCTCGTGATGTAGTCGCTCGCGTCGGCCATGCCGGTGTAGCGTCCGCTGGCGATACTGGCTGCCGAAGGAGCTGCCACGGCCGCCCTTCTCGCATCCGACAGCAGGAACGGATTGTCGTCGAAGGTCGTGACGATCTTGAAACCGGGGATCATGCGCCAACCTTCGCGCTCAGGCGACGGCTTAGTTACCTGCGTACGATAACCGCCCTGCGCCTGAAGCGCGGGAGACCAGAGGGCGAGAGACATGATCGCCAGCATCCGGCCGATGAAAGTGCGAGAGATTACTGCCATATGCGCTCGGTGAGGCGGTGAAAGAGGAACAAATGGAGCAGTATTTCCGCTCCAGAGTAGACTGTTGCTGGTAGAGCTCCGTCACACCTGGGAGACTCCATCTCGATTAGCGGTGAAGCCGGCTACCAATGAAAAGAGGGGAGCTTCAGGTCTCCCTTCTTTTCCCTTACAGGTGGGTGTCGCGCAATTTAGCCCGGTGGGTAGGTCTTACTTACAAAATCATGGAAGGAATGGTGATTCCTCCATCGCTCTAAAGACTGAGATCGTCGCGGCAAGCCACGTTAAAGATTCTTAACAACGCAATCGGTCAAGTAATCGGTCTCCTTCTACGTCACTTGACGTAGGGCGATTTGGACCGCTTCTGAGTAGCGTGGTACGGTCTGCGCGGGGCGCGGACCGTAAGGGCCAAGACAGGGAACGATGCTCTTGTCTTGGCGCTTTCATCGGCCGAGCGGAAAACAACAAAACAAGTATCGCGTCCACCGGCGAAGCGTTCCGGGTTGAGGCGGACAATCGCCCCAATCATCCAAAGGTCCGTTCGTACGACGCAGGTTGGAGAGGAGTTCCAGCGTTCGCGTATCGCCGCGGCTACGTCACATCAAGCGCTCCGCACCGTTAGCTCAACGTCAGAGCACCCCGCTCTTAACGGGGAAACGCGCGGTTCAACTCCCCGCACGGTGCAGTGCTGCGACGGTCGGTTTTCGGCGGAACGTTGGGTGCTGCCGTAGCCAACGAATGTCTCGCCCAGTTCGGGGACTTCCCGCTGTTCCACTCTCGAAGCGAGCGCTTCGGCGACTCGAGGCGCGCAGTTTTGAGTTTTTCGCTATCGTTAAGGGGTGCTCGCATCGTCGTTCAAATATGCTTTCGCGCTCAGCGTTGTACTGACGGCATCTGTCGGCGCGCAGCAGCGTCCGCGTGCGCGTGAGCTTGGGGTCGCTCCCGGCGTTTTTTCGACCGGGCCTCTCAACGCCATTACCGATGTGTCGGGAGTGTTGGTGGGCCAGGTAACGATAGACGAAGGCGATTCTGTACGCACCGGTATCACCGCGATTCTTCCTCATGCCGGAAATCTTTTTCTGCAACGAGTTCCTGCCGCAATCGTCGTTGGCAACGGCTTCGGAAAGTTGCTAGGGTCGACACAGGTGAATGAGCTGGGTGAGCTCGAGAGCCCAATACTTCTTACCTGCACGCTTTGCGTCTGGAAAGCCGCGGATGCGATGGTCGAGTGGATGCTCGCGCAGCCGGGAATGGAGAAGGTCCGCTCGATCAATCCCGTCGTCGGCGAAACGAATGACGGATACGAGCTGAACATTGCGATCCGGTCGCGCCCGATAACTGAGGCAGCAGTGAGACAAGCGCTTTCATCGGCGCGGAGTGGTCCGGTAACAGAGGGCAGCGTTGGTGCTGGCAGAGGGACGCGTGCCTTTGAGTGGAAGGGCGGAATCGGCACTTCGTCGCGGCGAGTTCCGCGATCGCTCGGCGGTTGGACAGTTGGTGTGCTGGTGCAAACGAATTTTGGCGGCGTGCTGCAGATAATGGGAGCACCAGTGGGTCGCGAGATGGACAACCACAAATTTTCGCGAGCGCTGCGTGAGAAGACGGACGGATCGATCATGATCGTGGTCGCGACTGACGCGCCGCTCTCTGACCGCAACCTGAGGCGGCTCGGTTCGCGCGCGCTGATGGGCCTGGCGCGAACCGGATCGGTAGCCGCAAACGGGTCCGGTGACTACGTGATCAGTTTTTCGACCGCCGCTGAAGTACGGCGGACGCCCGATGCAACGCGTCTCACCACCACAGAAATTGCAAACACCGAGGAGCTATCCGCGCTTTACGAGGCGGTGATAGAAGCGACGGAGGAGGGGATCTACAACTCGCTATTTCGCGCGACCCCTGTTAGCAGCAGAAGAGGAACCGTCGAAGCAATTCCAATCGACCGCGTAAAAGAGATACTTGTCCGCTACGGAATTCACTCGCGCTAACCGTCCGAATCGCTCTTACTTCCTTCTACGTTATCCGCGCGCACGCCGATGAGATATTTTCGGCGCCACATGCTCTCTCAACCCGAGCTTCGAATGTGCCTTTCGACGTTAGACCTCTAGACCTAGGCTAGGCTAGTTCTCACTCGTTCACCCCTAGGAGCGCGGCAATACAAGGAAAGGGGGGCAAGGCGAGGAGATATCACCGAAGATGACGCGCGAGGCACCGCGCCAACTTGCGCTATACCGGTCAACATCCCATTACCTCAGCCCACAAATGCAGCGACCCTTCTCGGCCACCTGCGCTTGAGTAATTGCGGATCCCTAGTCGCTGCGACGTGGCTTTCCGCAGTAGAGAGTGCAACGCCGACCAGCAGGGGTGACGCGCAGACCCCGTGCACTTTCCCCGGCGTGGGCCTTAAACGACGCGGCCACCAGCCCCATATCTATCCAGGCGCCGCGCATCGAGCGCCGCCATCGAGGAGGACTGCATACAACTCCAGTCCGTGGGCTTTCGCAAACGTGCTTAACGGACAGGGAGAGATTCGAACTCTCGATACCGGGTTCACCGGTATGCCGGTTTTCGAGACCGGTGCCTTCAACCACTCGGCCACCTGTCCTGCAGGCTTGCAAGGTATTCTGGAACGACGGCTTCTTCAACCCGACTCGTACACGCGCGCGAGCGCGGCCCGCGAGCGGCGAACGCCTTCTACCGAGTGGGAATTCGGAGTGTGACCTTGTTGATAACGGTACTCGACGGCTCCCGACTCGGCGTAATGTATGGGCTGTCCACGTTCGAGATCTCGAGGCGAATCGTGTGTCCCGATGGCACGAACCAGAAATTTCCGTATGTCGGGATTTCGATCTGGCGCGCGCCAATCTCGACTCCAATGCCTGCGTCGACCGTCACCGTTCCCCTCGTAATGAGACGTTCGCCTCCGCCGCCCAGGTCGATAAGCCGCGCGTTTAGTTGGAGGCGTTGCCCCGCAACCAGCGCATCGAGCGTAACGCTGGGCTGACCGGCAATCGTCAACGGCCCCGAGGGCGTGAATGTGTAACTAAAAACGTTACCCGCTACGACATCAGGCTGCGGAGGCAGAGCCAGATAAGGCCGAAGCGCCTCGCCAGCGACACCCGCGAAGGGATCCCACTGAGCACCACTCCCGACAAACGTAACCGGGTTCACCAGGGGCGTCGGGTCACCCAACCACTCCTTAGTCGTGATCCCCGTCCAGAGCTGCGTCCAATCGCCGACCTGAATTACGTGAGCGGGATTGAATGGCTCGTCAGTCCTCGCCGCATAAATCGCGGGTGTGGGAGCGCTCCCTAGCCCCTTCAGGTAGAAGGCGAGCCACGGCTCGATGAGGCTCAGAACGTAGTTGACTTCGTCCGGCTGATTGTGCGCGCGCGGATGGCCAATGTCACCGAAGTAGGTGGTGATCGGATAATCAGGAGCCACGGTCTGGAGCGCGAGCAGCATCCGCTTGGCCTCAGGCAGCGGGAAGAGGTCGTCGGTAAACCCCTGCACTTGAAAAACGGGGATGCGGTTTTGGGCCGCGCTCGCCCAGAACTGCTGCTGCCACCAGATGGAGCGGCCCCCAGTGAGCCCGTCGGCGATCTCCCTCCAGGTGGGATCCAGCGAGCTCGGCTCGGTCACGTTCATGTACGCGTGCCAGGCGATGAAATAGTCGGGGTAGTTGGGATAAGGGCGGGCCGGGCTTCGCCTGATTCCGGATGCGTAGAGACCGTTCACATAACTGAGCTTGAGCCCACCGATTCCGTCGAGAGAATTATTTGGGCGGCCGTTGGGAAGGAGCGAATACAGGAGATCACTCCACGGGGCAATGGGGACCACGGCACGTATGCGAACCATGTTTCCTTTCCGCGTTGCAAATGTTGGCTCGACGAGCGACAACCAGGAGTGCCCGCCACCGTACGACGCCCCCGTCACTGCAACCGCCTCCGGATTGAGATCGAAGTCGCGCTCGTCGACGACTTGGGCAATCATGCTGTGCAGGTCGCCAATCTCCGCGTTGAGATCGGCGAGGTTGACCTGTCCCCACGAATCCCCGAAGCCGCGAGTCGAGTAGCGGAGAATCGCGTATCCGTCCGCCAGCAAGCGCGCCGCGATGTCGCCCGAACTGGTCTTGCTCCCAGCATAGCCGTGAATGAGAGCGACGAGAGGAAACGGCCCACCGCCGGGCGGAATTTCCAAGCGAGCGTCGAGCAATGTCTTGTCGACATCGCTCCTGAGGTAGCCGTCGCACACGCGCCCGCCAGTAGTCGTGGGAACGCAATCCAGCTTGTGCTGGCCGGCTCCCGTAAAGATCCCTGTACGGTATGTGTCGGGCCCGAAGGGATAGGGAGACGGTGGTCCATCATCGTTCGCCGCTGAAATGGAGACCCCTCGCCGACCGACCGGCCGTGGTCCCAGCTGGTCGGCTCGACAGGCAACGACCAAGAGCAAAACACCGAGCAGTAGGAAACGTGTCATGGGGAACTCGTTTTTGAGCGGTTTACTGCTCCACTGCAAACTTCGGCCCCATGGCGCCAAGTGTTTGCCGATCGTCTGGACGTTAGCCCAGAGACGCCTGACGTTGACCCCGAAAGAAATCCTCGATAAGCTTGGCGCAATCCTCCGCTAGTACGCCTGCTCTCACCTCCGGCCGATGATTGAGGCGCGAATGCCTAAGCAGATCGCCCACGGATCCGGCCATTCCTGCCTTTTCATCCCAGGCACCGAACACCACGCGCTTCAGGCGCGACAACACGATCGCGCCCGCACACATCGCGCACGGCTCCAGCGTCACGTAAAGCGTGCAGTCGTCGAGTCTCCAGCGATCGAGCTTAGACGACGCCTCGCGTATGGCCAGCAGCTCGGCGTGGGCCGTTGGATCCTGGTCCCGGATGGTTCGATTGCTCGCCGCCGCGATTATCGCTCCATCCCGCACGATCACGGCACCGATCGGAACCTCATTTCGCTTTACGGCCTCGCGGGCGAGATCGAGCGCGTTCCGGATGTATTGTTCGTCGGCGGCGAGCGAGCCGGCTCCGAAACCGAGTGTGTCCTCGCCGATGTTCTTACCTGCCCGCAAACGCCGCCTCGCTTGCCTTGCGGAAGGTCAACTCACCCTTGAGATCGCGACCGACTACGATGTGATCTCCTTCGTCGAACTTCCCCTCGAGGACAGCGAGCGCGAGCGGGTTCTGCAACAAACGTTGAATCGCGCGCTTGAGCGGACGGGCGCCAAAGGCCGGGTCGTAGCCCTCTGTCGCCAGCACTTCGCGCGCCGCCGGGGTCAGCTCGAAGGTGAGTTTCCGGTCCCCGAGCAGCTTCTCGAGTTTGCCGAGTTGCAGGTCGATGATGTGCTCAATCTGTTGCTTGCCGAGCGGGCGGAAGATGATGATGTCGTCGACCCGGTTAAGAAACTCGGGGCGGAAATGCTGCCTCAAGGCGTTCGTCACCTGTGCCTCGACCACCGCGCGGTCGTCCCCAGTGTGCTCAAGGATGTAAGTGCTGCCGATGTTCGAGGTCATGATGATGACAGTGTTGCGGAAATCGACGGTGCGGCCCTGTGAGTCTGTGAGGCGGCCGTCATCGAGGATCTGGAGCAGGATGTTGAACACATCCGGATGCGCCTTCTCCATCTCGTCGAATAGCACGACGGAGTACGGGCGTCGGCGCACCGCCTCCGTCAGCTGACCGCCCTCCTCGAATCCGATGTAGCCCGGAGGTGCGCCGATCAGGCGCGCGACGGCGTGCTTCTCCATGTATTCGGACATGTCGATCCGCACCATTGCCTGCTCGTTGTCGAACAGAAATTCCGCCAGCGCGCGCGCGGTTTCCGTCTTTCCCACACCAGTGGGTCCGAGGAAGATGAATGAGCCAATCGGCCGGTTCGGATCCTGAAGCCCCGCGCGCGACCGACGGACGGCATTGGCGACCGCGCTCACCGCTTCATCCTGACCGATGACGCGTCTCGCCAGCTCACTCTCCAGCTTAGTGAGCCGCTCGCGCTCGCCCTCCATCATCTTCGATACCGGAATTCCCGTCCAGCGTGAGACGATCTCCGCTACATCCTCGGCGGTCACCTCCTCCTTGAGGAAGCGCGCCCCGCCGCTCTGCTTGCTGGCGAGCTTCTGCTCCGCCTCACGCATCTGCCGCTCGAGCTGAGGGATTAGGCCATACGTTATCTCGGCCGCTTTTTGCAGGTCGCCGGCGCGGGTCGCCCGCTCGGCATCCGTGCGCGCCTGCTCGATCTGCTGCGTGATTTTGCCGACCGCGCCGAGAGTCTCCTTCTCCTGTTGCCACTGCGCCTTCATACCTGCGGATTTCTCGCGTAGCTCAGCCAGCTCGCGCTCCAACGCCTTGAGCCGATCGCGCGATTCCTTGTCCTTCTCCTTCTGCAGCGCCTGCCGCTCGATTTCCAGCTGAGTTATACGCCGCTCCACTTCATCGATCTCCTGCGGCATCGAATCGATCTCGATCCGCATGCGTGACGCCGCTTCGTCGATCAGGTCGATGGCCTTGTCAGGAAGGAAGCGATCTCCGATGTAACGATTCGAGAGCGTCGCAGCCGCGACGATGGCGCCATCCGTGATGCGCACGGCGTGGTGGGACTCATATCTTTCCTTAAGTCCGCGCAGAATCGCGATTGTGTTTTCGACCGACGGTTCGCCGACGTAAACGGGTTGGAAACGGCGCTCTAGAGCAGCGTCCTTCTCGATGTTTTTCCGGTATTCGTCGAGCGTTGTGGCTCCCACAACTCGAAGCTCGCCGCGCGCCAGCATTGGCTTGAGCATGTTGCCCGCATCCATCGACCCCTCGGCCTTACCCGCACCGACGATGGTGTGCATTTCATCGATGAACATGATGAACTGCCCTTCGCCCTCGGTGATCTCTTTCAGCACCGCTTTGAGCCGCTCCTCGAACTCGCCCCGAAATTTCGCGCCGGCGATGAGCGCGCCGAGGTCGAGGGCGAGGAATCTCTTGTTCTTCAAGCTCTCCGGGACGTCGCCGTTGATGATTCGCTGCGCTAGGCCTTCTGCGATCGCCGTCTTGCCGACACCGGGCTCGCCGATCAGGACCGGATTGTTCTTGGTTCGGCGCGAAAGAACCTGGATAACGCGGCGGATTTCCTCATCGCGGCCGATTACGGGATCGAGCTTCCCTTTCCGGGCGGCGTCCGTCAAGTCGCGGGTATAGCGCTGGAGCGCCTGGTACTGGTTCTCCGGAGTCTGGTCTGTGACGCGGTGGGACCCGCGCACCGTCTCCAGCGCCTCGAGGAGAGCGTCGTGCGTGGCGCCGAGACCGTTCAAGAGATTTCTGCTCTCGGTGCCCTTGACGTCGGATAGCGCGAGCAGGAAATGCTCGGTCGACACGAATTCGTCCCCAAGCTTTTTCGCGTCAGCTTCCGCCTTGTCGAATACTTGGTTGAGCTCGCGCGAGAGGCTGGGCTGGGCGTTTGACTGCTTGGGGTAGCGCGCCATCTCGCGACCCACGGCCTCGCGCAGCTGGGCGACGCTGACGCCCAACTTCTGAAGGATCGGAACGACGATACCCTCGTCATGCGAGAGGAGACCCATCAGAAGATGCAGGTCGTAAACGAGGGGATTCCCCGCGCGGCGCGAGAGGTCGACTGCTTCGTTGAGAGCTTCTGTCGCTTTTACTGTGAGGCGGTCCGGATTTATCATTGTCTGCGTGGGGGTCGAAACGCCGTGAGACCGCCCTAAGGGCTGCAACGGGGGTGCCGCATAAAACCCGCCAACTTGGCACACCAAGGGTAGGAAACAAAGAGACGCGTCCCGATGCTGTCAGGACGCGTCTCAAACAGTCAGATGCCTATTTTCTGACGATCATCTTTTTCACGAGGACCTTGCCGTCGACCTCTAGTCGAAAGAGGTAGATCCCCGATGCGACATCGTCGGCGGTTTGCGAATTCTTGCCATCCCAATACGCCAGGTACGGGCCGCAGGTCAAAAGCAGATTTTCCAGCGGCTCGCCGCCGGCCACGTTCCCCACACCGCCCTGCAAAACTGGCACAGCCACCTGCTGCGCCAGAAGGTTATAAACCCGCAGACTTACGCGATGTTGACGTCCGGAATCCGTGCATCCCTGTGCATCCCCGATGACGAACGGAATCCGTGTGTCCTGATTGACTGGGTTTGGAAAGTTTTGTCCCAGTTGCAACCCGGCGCCCTGTCCTCCGCCGGTTTGGGTCGTAATCCCCTGAGCCGCCGAACGACCTGGCATGAACGCGCCGAGCACGAGCACTGCCAACAGCGCCCGCCAAAGGTGCTTCATGTTGTCTCCAAATACTGACGAAAAAGGGTCTTTAGACTCTAGCTCCTACGAAGGTGGACATTTGTTCTTTTGCGCGAACTTACGAATGAGCTTGGGAGGTGTCAAGCAAGAATCCACTTGTTTCGCGTAGAATCCGACCTTCGCCCCGTCGTTCCGTAACACCCTTTCGATCGCAGAACTCGAGAAACGGAATGAGATACTTTCTCGAGATCCCAAGCATATCTCTAAGCTGCGCCGGCACGTACACTTGTCCGGGAACGAGCTCCGCCCTTAATCGCGCTATCATCCGGTCGAGCGCGTCTCGATCGTAGAAGCGGTCGGTCTCCACCTGAAGGATCCGCCCCTTCCGTTCCAGAAATCGGAGCAACGCAGGAACCGAGCTGCCGTAACGTGATGCCAACTCGCCCACGCTCGGTGGCTCCTGGTTGCCTGCGCAAATATCATGCGCCAGGTGGTTACTCGTTTCCAAGTCGCGCTCACTTGGGGATGGCGACCAGCCAGTTCTCCGCACCAGAGGTCCTTGGGCCTCGATCTCACCAGATCGTTCCAGCTGAAGGATAGCGATATCCGCCAGCTCATCGTCGACACCAAGACCCTCTCTCAACGTGCGAGCTGGAACACCGAGAGAAAGCGGAGACCTGATCTCGTATTCCGCGATGATTCGCCTAACGCTTGCCATGACCTGTTCGACAGCCGCGGGCTTAAAAAGGTTGTGCGCTCCGCTGTAGGCCCCGCTTTTCTGGATCAGATGTATGGCCTCGGGAGGCGCGCAGCCCGATCTAACCGGGACATCCTGAGTCCTAACTCCGCGCGTCCCCTCAGCCTCGAGGATGTACCCAAGCCGGGCGGCGCCGTTGGCGGCCAGTGCGTCCAGGCTCCCGCTCCAATGGCGTGGAAGGGGACGACGGCGCGCATACGGATCGATCACCACGCCTCCTCCGATCGTCCGGATAGGAGCAGGAAGCCGTAGGACGAATCGGTCGCCCCCACGAAGGACCAATGGCGCATCGGTGGTGACGCGTACGAGAACCAATGAGCCGGACATTGCTTCTCCCCCGGCCGGGACGAGTCGCGCGCCAGTTTCGGACGCGCCGGCATGGAGCCGAAGCCGCGTTCGCGCCGTCGAGTTCGCCGCCACACGAGGTTCGAGCGTGACCACCGCCTCGAAGAGCGAGGTCGGCCGCCAGTGATCGTCGCGGACGAGGACGGATCCGCGTCCTACGTCGCCGACATCAAACCCAGCCAGCGCGATCGCAGTCCGACCTCCAGCTCGAGCAACGTCCGCCGCTTTGCCGTGCTGCTCGAGCTTTTTTGCTCGCCCTGCCTTGCCGGCGGGAAGAACAAAAACGTTTGCCTCAACGGGGAGCTCGCCGCTCCACACTGTTCCCGTCACCACGGTGCCAGTCCCTTTTACGGTGAACGCGCGATCGACCGGCATCCGGAAGAGATCGTCCCTGGCCCGCGCCTCCCCCTTCAACAGACTTTCACTGAGAACGCCGCGCAGCTCGTCCAGACCGGCGCCGGTTCGGCTCGAGCACGTCACAACCGTCGGAGTCGGGAGCGGAGATCGGTCGAACAAACCAAGCGCCTCGCTCCGCACCAAGCCCAGCCATTCGTCGTCAACGAGGTCGGATTTTGTGACGGCGACGACGACTCGCGGAATTCGGAGCAGCTCGAGGATTAACAGATGCTCGCGTGTCTGCGGCATCACTCCTTCATCAGCCGCAATAACTAGAAGCCCGAGGTCGATGCCGCTCGCGCCTACCAGCATGCTTCGCACGAAGTCTTCGTGCCCCGGAACATCGATGACGCCAACTGTGCCCACGCCCTGAAGCGGCAGTGGCGCAAATCCCAGATCGATCGTGATTCCGCGACGCTTTTCCTCTGGCAGGCGATCAGCGTCGATTCCGGTCAGCGCCTTGACGAGCGCAGTCTTGCCGTGATCGATGTGGCCCGCCGTACCGATTATCACGCCGCGTTCCAGCGTTCATGTTCCCAAACAGCGAACGCTCTAAGTGGCCTGTCGTCGGCCAGATGGGCGCCGAGGAATTCGCGGAGCAGTCTCTGGTGCGAGCGGCCCTCCGCCTCAGTGAGGTGAGGAGAGTCGTCGCCTTCGAGCCACCTACGAATTGCGACGCGCGCCGTCGATGGAATTCTACGTCCGGCCGGAGCCAGATTGCTGCAGGCCGGACAGACAACCCCACCCGACGAATGTGAGAACGTTGGGTCATCCGCCTCACGGAGCGGTGTGTGACATAACGCGCAACTGGAAAGCTCCGGCGTGAAGCCAAGGACCGAGACGACGCGCCAACAGCCGGCCAAGCCATCTTCGATCGTCCGCTCGGGTAGCGATTGCGCGATCCGGTTGAACACATCTGCAACCGTATCATATAGTTGGGGATTCGCTTCCTCTTCAGCGAACCGAAGCGCAAGCTCGGCTATCGCAGAGGCGGCGGTGAAGCGGCCAATATCTTCGGCTAACTCGCCGCGGGCGCGCGAGATCTCGAAGCCGGCGAGGTTGTTCAGCTCACGATTGGGTTTCACGTAGAGCTGCGCCGAGCCTTCCGCGAACAGATCGAGCGCGGTGCCGTATCGCCCGCGTGACTTGCGGGCCCCCCTCGCCACCGCTGATTGCACGCCAGCCTCCTTCGTCAGCAGGCGGATGATGCGCGAGCTCTCGAGGTAGTCGAAGGCGTGGAGGACGATTGCCTCCGTAACGAGCAGCGACATAAAGAGAATGTAACACGCGGTCTCGAACTGACAGCGCGCTAGAAAAGCGCGGAAGCCCGCCCTCCAAGGAGTATGGTTCGTCCCGGCGCGGTGAAATGCAGAACATCCTCGTAATGCTTGTCGAACGCGTTCTCGAGCCGCGCATTAATACTGAGTCCGCCGCGGTTGGCGCCGGTCAGCGGATATTCGGCCGATAGGTCCACCTTCGTGTATGAAGAAAGAGTGACTCGTGGCGAGGGGAATTGGGAGAAGTCGGTGTCGGGTCGCTTCCCGACATAGCTCAAAGCGGTTCCCAGGCTCATGCCCCAGGGGCGCGAATACGAGACGACGAGGCTACCAGAATGAGTTGCTCGGCGAATCAAAGCGTCGCCGACGTGGTCGCCACCCTGATACGCAGGATCGGTCCGAGTGACCCGCGGATTGACGATCGTGTAGCTCGCACTTCCCCGCCAACTAGGAGCCGGCGAAAGCTCAAGTTCAGCTTCATACCCGTTGGAGCTCGCACCGGTGAGGTTGGCGAAACTGCCTTTAAAGCTCGGAGGTCCGCCGTTCACGTACTGGATAAGGTCGGCAAAGCGCTGATTGAAGTAGCTGGCGCTGAGTTGAACGAGCTCGGGGTGAAACGTGGTCACCAATCCAACCTCGGCGGAGCGGATTTTTTCGGGCCGCAGATCGGCGCTGCCTACCGTATAGAGGGTTGGACGGAGCTGGTTGAACGCCGGCGCGTTGAACGCGGTGCTGAGCGACGCCCGAACTCGTAGGGCCGGAAGAACAGTAGCGTTCGCGCCAAGCCGATACGTTCCGAATCGGCCGTAGTCGGAATTGTCATCGACCCGCCCGCTCGCGGTGTATGACAGGCGCTCAGCCACGCTCCCCAGCAGCTCTGAGTAGTAAGCCGCGTTGTGGCGCGACGCGTCGAAAGAATCGGTTTGCGTAGTCGGGCCGCCCACCGCGCCCGAACCATTGGAACTGTTCTCGTGCTCCTGCTCATAGGTCGTGCCCACGGTAACAGTGGCGTCCGACGGCAGGAAGAAAGCGAGTCGCCCTTCCACATTTCTCCGATAGCCGCGCGATTTGAACGCCGAGTGCTGCTGCGTGGACGATCCGAACGGAACCGCGATATCATCGGTTAAGTCCGAGACGTCGTTCGTGCCGGCCAGCAGTCGCGCTTGGATCTTACTACTGAGGTTGCGGTCGGCATCAAGCCCAACCGTGAGTCGGTGTTGCGTGCGGTACGAATTGCTGTCGACCGGCTGCCCCGTGAAATCGGTGGGGTAGTGGAACTCGGCGGCCGTGTACCTCGCAGTTAGGCTGGCATCTCCGCCCGTGCCGTGAGCCAGAGTCAGTGCTGTGCTCAGCGTTCCATTTTTGTACTGGTTGTTGAAAGGAAGGATGCCGTCGGTAGAATGGTGCGCGGCGCCCAGGGAAAAGTCACCCAGCGGACCGGAGCCGGTCGCATCGGCATCGACGTCGAGGGAATGGTAGGTGCCGCCCCTCGCTCCAACGGATGCGCGGCTTTGACCCGAGCCTCTGCGTGTAAAAATCTGCACGATCCCAGTCACGGCGTCAGCACCGTAGAGAACGCTGGCTGGCCCTCTCACGATCTCGATTCGGTCAATGTTGTCAGTGGTGAGATGGCTGAAATCGAAAAAGCCACCTGGAGCATTCACGGGGACGCCATCGATGAGCACTTTGGTGTAGCGACTTTCTCCGCCTCGGAGGAAAAGCGAAGTCACACCGCCGTAGGATCCGCTTTGAACGACCGACGCACCTGGGACCTCGCGAAGTGCGTCCGACACTCGGGTGATTCCACGCGCGCGCAGGTCGTCGCCGGAAAGAACGGTCACGGCCTGCGACAGAGTGCCGACTGCTCTCGGAACTTTCGATGCGGACACAACGACCGTTCCGAGCTGCGCGGTGTCACGAGTCTGCGCCGCCGCGTTGGAGGTCTTGACGGCTGGGAGCGCGAAGACGAGCGCGACAAATGCTGATTTCCTGTTCATGGTTTGCGTGGGTTAGATGTCGGTATATCGAGTCCGAGTTGAACCGGCCGTCGCAACGGAACGAGTGCGGGCGCTCCAACCGCCGGATCGCGGGTGATCACAACGGGCCAGCCGTAAATCGATTCGAGCCTGTCGGCGCGCATGACTTCCGTGGGCGAGCCGCTGGTTGCGACTTTTCCGCGATCGAGCAGCACGATCGTATCGGCGAACCGCGCGAGGAGATTGAGCTGGTGGCTCACTAGGAGCACCGCCAACCCCGCGCGAGCAAGCGAAGCCAGCAACTCGAAGATCGCCATCTCATGCGCGACATCGAGGAAGGTCGTCGGCTCATCGAGGACGAGCGCGGGAGCCTTCTGAGCCAGCGCCCGGGCGATGCGGACGCGTTGCCACTCGCCTCCGGAGAGCGCGTCAGTGTCGCGACTAGCGAGATCCTCGATGCCCGCCTGTTGCAGAGCTTCTTCGACCGCGAGCTCGTCGTCTTTCGAAGGCGCGTGCCAAAGACCCAGATGCGGATAGCGTCCGAGGAAGACGTAGTCCCGCACCTGAACCGGGAAGGCTGCTTCCTCCCGCTGTGGAACGACGGCGACTCTTAGCGCCAACTCCGGGTAAGACAGCAACCGAACGTCACGGCCGTCAATCGCGGCTGCTCCCGAGGGAATGTCAGCCCGTCGAATCAGCGCTTTTACGATCGAGCTCTTGCCCGACCCGTTCGGCCCCGCGAGCGCGGTGAGCTTGCCACGCGCGCTCGTAAAGCTGACACCATCGACTGCGTTC
>JABXNS010000106.1_pt1 | contig 25959 bp, 31 predicted proteins | sample 7301101 | NCBI WGS metagenome assembly JABXNS01 (sample SAMN14449646, study PRJNA615230) | soil metagenome | isolation source: soil from bare, unvegetated metal-rich iron-sulfur acidic spring small-cell... | place: Canada: Paint Pots Mound, Kootenay National Park, BC | collected 2017-05-25 | reverse complement strand
TCTCGGATCAACCCGGCAAACAGAAGATTCTGGGCAATTACGCGGAGTTCGACGACACGCGTTCGGGCGGTGTTGGGGCGTTCTGACTCAACGTCGGAGTTTCTGAGCCGATGCACGTCTGTCATCCCATGATTGGCCGCATGAAGCCGCAGGTGCAACGCGGTGGACCGGCCGGATACCCGATAAGGACCTTCCCGCCATGCTCTGTGTTCGTTCGGCGTTGCAATCAGCCGCTGTCCTACTCGCTGCGACCGTCCTGACGGGAATACCGGTACTTACTCCGATGGCGGTCGCTGCTGCTCGCCAGCACCGCCGCTCCCGCCCGCCCTACCGCAAACGCGAGCTCCGGAGTCAGATCGACGTTAGCGACGCCGCGTACGCCATCGGTCCCGAAAAGGCGGCCCTTAGCGGCCATGCGCCGCCGCGGTTCCGGGAAGAAAATTGGCTTGGACGCGGACGAGATTCGGTACGACTTGGACGTCGCCGATTTCCTGACCGGCCGAGTTCACCGCGACGGGACGAATCATCGCATCGAGCTTCGCCTTGCCGCTGGGCAACTGAATATCCACGCGCACGGTGGCAACCTGCGAAAGCGCATCGGTCGGCCCGCGGACGACGGCCGCAGCCGGCGTCAGCGTAAAACGACTCACGACGACGTCGCCCTGTCCGCCGTAGTGCACGGCCAGCGGAAAGGTCTTCTGATCCATTTTCGAGATCGTCAGCGAGATCGAAGCGGGGCTCAGGGACTGCACCACGACATTGGGCGCGACGAGCTGAACCGGAACGTTGTAAACGCCGGAAGTGCGATTCGAAAGGTCGAGCACCGCCTTCACTTCTTCTTGTTTAATCGGCGGTTCGCCCGGCTTAGGCGTGATGGCGATGGTTGCTGTTTTGTCGGTGTAACTGGCAATGAGTCCGGCCGGCAAATTCGCGGCCATAATCGGCACGGTCAAGTGCTCTTCGAACGTCGGCACGAGCGCGTTTCCGGCCAGCCGGAAGTACGACCAGCCGATCAACGCGAGCAAAACGGAGAGCGCTTTCAGCGCGAAATTATGACGAATGATCTGCAGCATGGTCGTGGGCCGCGGTTTTTCGCGGCGGCGTGAGCCGCGCTCTCAGGTTGCGTACCAGATCGCGGCGCATCGCGCCCGGATCGCGGTGCGGCCGCGTTGCAGCCAGCAAGAAGCGAAAGAGGCGCGACTCTTCCTCTATAGAGCGCGTAAGCTTTCCGTCGCGAGCGACCGCTACCGTGCCGCTCTCCGAAATAACGATGACGACCGCGTCGGTCTGTTCCGACAGGCCGAGCGCTGCCCGGTGACGCGTTCCTAAGCGCGGCTCACCCAACGACTGTTCGGCCAGCGGCAAAAGGCAGCCGGCAGCCTCGACGGTGTCTTCGCGAACGATCGTTGCGCCGTCGTGCAGCGGCGAACGCGGAGAGAAAATGGAGAGCAGCAGTTCCGCCGAGAGGCTCGCGCGCAAAACGGTGCCGCTCTCGACGAATTCCTTGAGACCGGTCTGCTGCTCGATCACAATCAGGCCGCCGATCTTCTCGCGCGACAGTAAGAACGACGTGCGCGCGACTATCGACATCGCGCGATCCTCGGTGCGATTTTGGCGTTCGACGTCTTCTGAACGGAAAATCCCGCCGCGTCCGAGGCGTTCCAGCGCGCGCCGCAGTTCGGGCTGGAAGATGATCGGCAGTGAAACGGCTGCGCCAAGCAGCGCAAGTTTGAGAATCGTCCCGAGCAAAAACAGATTCAAAAACGTCGCAAAACCGAGCAGCGCGACGAGCACCAGCACGCCCGTCAAGATTTGGACCGCGCGCGTTCCGCGAATCAGCAGCACCAAATAATAGATCAAGACGCTGGTTGCCACGATGTCCAAGACGTCGGTCGGCGCGAACGAGTGCAGCAGATTACTCCACACCGCTCTGCTCCAATAACGTTTCCAGAATGCGGTCGGGCGCTATTTCGGATGCCTGCAAACCCCCGGCGGCGATGTGCGCCAAGATCTCCGTGGGCAGCGGGTTCAGCAGCGTGACCGTGCGGTATCCGCGAAACCGGCGCAGTTCGACGTCAACAATGTTGAGAACGAGTGCGGGCGTCGTGCGCGAGGGCTGAAATTCGATGACGACGCTTTCTGCCTGAAGAGCGCAATCCAGCACCCCCGCAAGGCCGGCGCCGCCCGAAAATGCCGCCCCAATCGCGGGCAAGGCATCCCCGGGCGTTGGTTCAATTGCAAGAGCGATGATCGTTTCTTCAAACCATCGCGCGTCCGGAAGCGTTTGCGCAACTTCGGCGGGCTCTATCGATGGCGGCCCTTGAACGAGCCCATACGTTCGTCCGGCCGCCGCGTGAGGCGCGCCGAACTGCAACGACGAACCACCCGGTAAAGATGCCGACATCTTCCGCTGCGTGGCGCCGTCAATCATTCCGTCGAAACGAACTGTTCGCGCCCAATTCACTGTGGATCAATCGTTAGCCGCGTGAACGAGGTCTTCCCGGGCCTTGTGCTCGGCATCGGCAAGAACTCGGCGTGGATAGCCTTGGACGGCGAAGCGGAGCCGCGCATGGCGGCACTCAAGCGAATGCGCGGTAAACGCGAGATGCCCGTCTCTGGCGACCGTGTCGAAGCGCGCGTTCTCGAAGACGAAAGCACGCTGATCGAGCGCATTCTTCCACGGGAATCGACGCTGACGCGGCGCATCGCGGGCGGCCGCTCCAAAGTGATGGCCGCAAATGTCAATACACTCGTCACCGTAACGTCGCTTGCGGATCCGCCGCCGCGTCTAACGACGCTCGATCAGCTTTTGGTCTACTCGGAGCTTGAATCTATTCGCGCGGTCGTGATCTTCACCAAGCCCGATCGCGCGGCGCCGAGCCTGCGCAAGGAGCTGGCTACGCTTTATGAATCGCTCGGCTATACCACGCTCGTGGTCAATCCGAAGACGGGTCAGGGTATGGACGCTCTGCGCGAAAGTTTGGAGGGACGAAAAGCCATGCTCGCGGGCGTCTCGGGCGTCGGCAAGAGTTCCATCTTCCGCGCGCTCGGCGGCATCGCTGTAGTGGGCGAACTCTCCCGGGCGGGCTTGGGCAAGCAAACAACCAGCACCGCCCGGCTCTACCGCTTGCCCTCGGGCTTCCTAATAGATAGCCCGGGCGTAGCCGAGTTTGGGCTCGGAACTGCCGCGCCGGCCGAGATCGTTCAAGGCTTTCCCGAGCTGCGCGAACGGGCGGCAGCCTGTAAGTTCAATGATTGCGGCCACCTCACCGAACCGGGCTGTGCCGTGCGCTCGGCGGTCGAGGCCGGGGCAATCGCGCCAAGTCGCTACGAGAGCTACCTGCGGATCGTAGAAATGTGCTATACTGCGCCTCGTGCCTAACATCAAAGCAGCCGAAAAATGGATGCGCGCAACCGAGCGTCGCAGCAAACGCAACCTCGACGTCAAGACGCGTCTGAAGACGATTTACAAGAAAGCCGCCTCCGAAGGCGGCGAACTCGTGCAGCCGGTCGAGAGCCAGTTCGACAAGGCCGCGCGCAAGGGCATCATTCACCCGAACAAGGCCGCGCGCAAGAAATCGCGCTTGGCCAAAGCGGTCGCAAAAATATCCTCCGGCGCGCCGGTCAAAAAAACCTCAAGAAAGAAAGCCACCGCACCGAAAACGTCGCGCAAGAAAAAAGCCGCCAAATAGGCGGCTTCTTCTTTTACGGCGTCAGGCTTACGGTGAAGTCGCTGCTGTCATCCGTGTTAATGATCTTGAAGTGCTTGCGCGTGCCGCCTGAGCAATCGGTATCCTGCGAATCATTGTAGTCGAACGCGTAGTTGGGATCGATGCAAAACGCGTAGTGACTGCTGTCTGACCACGTCCCCCCGCTCGTGTCATAGGCATAATAGTAGTAAGCGAGGTCGCCGGTCGTATCCAGATCGGCGGAAATCGGCGTTTTGCAGGCGTCGGGCTCGATTTGCCACCAGCCCCAAACGTGGGCGTCGGCAGCCTGGTCCAGCGTCGCCATCACGACGTTAACGGTATTGGTGGTCTTGTTACAAAAGTGCATGCCGGCCCGGGCCGGAGCCGGGTGAAAAACCAGCGCCCCAAAGACGAAGAACGCCGAGATAAGAATCGCACGACGCATAATGAGCCTCCCTCCGAAGCCTTATTACGTTTCGGCGCGATCTCCTATGTTCGCACTCCGGACGGCGTCGTAGAGCCGGCGGCGAAACTCGGCCGCGGCCTGCGCGCGATCTTTCGCGCTCTCGACGGGCAGGTACGCTGTTACCTCGAGGCTCGCTTCGTTCACGCCAGTCAATGCGACCGTCGCGCCGCGCGAAGCACGGCTCGCGAGTGCTTCCAGCTCGTGGTAGTTTCCCTTCCAGGGCACGGTGGCGCTGACCGGCACCAACTGATCGTTCGAACCCAGCGAATAGTTGACGAGCACCGAGCCCGCCACTTTTTCGTTGGGCACGATGACGGTATTATTTTGTGCATCCCGGATCGTGGTGCTGCGCCACTGGATGTCGCTGACCTCACCCTCGACACCGAAATCGAATTTGACCGAATCGCCGGGACGAATCTGACGCGACGCTACGATGTGCACGCCCGAGAACAAGTTCGCGAGCGTGTCGCGCAGCGCGATAGCAACGGCCAAACCGCCCAAGCCGAGCGTGGTGAGCAGCGGCGCAATCGAAACCCCGAAGCTGCTGAGTACAGTGATGATGCCGACCACCATGACCGCGCCCTGCACAACGTTGGCGTAGAGTGATGCGGAGAAGATACGCTTATCCGCGTGCCGTCCGTATGCGGCCACCGCGGCGCCTAAGAACCGCGCCAGCACCCACGTGACGGACAAGATGGCAAGCGACGATATAACGCGATCCAGAAAAATCCCGGTGCGCGCGGTCAGGACGACGCTGCCCAGACCGATGTAGAGGCCGGCGAGCGCGCACCACAACACGATGACCGACGCCGTTATGGACGCGATCGTTCCCAGCGCGTCCCAACCATTGCGTCTGGCTAAACGCTTCAAGGGAACCAGCAGTCCGAATTGCACGATCAGACCCGCGGCGATACCTCCGAAAACCCAAGCCAACGGAATCCAAGCGGCGTTCGATAGACTCATGACGTCATTCTATTCACGGATCGACGTTGATCGCAAGCCGCGTCGTACGATTCTTTCTCGCCGGCGGCACGACGCGCGCGCGTACGGCCGTTCGCATCGGTTCGCCCTGCATACCTTTGAGCGCGATCCGGAAGCGCCATTCGTCGTTGAGGCGCGCGATCGGGAACGGCGCCGGACCGAGCACCTCTCCTACGCCGGCGGCTTCCAACAGCACGGCATACTTACGAGCCTGCTCCAAGACGACGGGGCGGTTTCTTCCGAAGATCCCGAGGTACAGCAACTCGCATGAGGGCGGGTAGCGCATCGCCACCCGGTCGGCGAGCTCTTGCCGCGCGAAACCCGCGTAATCATGGGCAGCCGCGTAGACGATCGCCGGATGGTTGGGCGAGTACGTTTGCACGATCGCCTCGCCCGGGCTCGCGCGCCCGCTTCTGCCGCAGACCTGCATCACGAGCGCAAACGTCCGTTCCGATGCGCGAAATTCCGGCGCGTGCAGGCCGATATCGGCCGCGACCACCCCGACCAGCGTCACGGTCGGAAAATCGAGTCCTTTTGCAACCATCTGCGTGCCGACCAAGACGTCGCCTTCTTCTGCGAATGCGTCCAACAAGCGCGCGTGTTCGCCGATGCGCGTGGTCGTATCGCTATCCATGCGAATCACGCGGGCATTGGGATAAAGCTTCTGCACTTCTTCGGCCACACGCTGCGTGCCGACACCCAATTCCTTGATCGCTTCGTTACCGCACTGTTCGCACTTCTCCGGAATCGAGCGCTGCGCGTCGCAGTAATGACAGCGAAGCTTGTGGTCGGCGCGATGCACCGTGAGCGAGACGCTGCAATGCACGCACATGGGCACGTGGCCGCACGCCCGGCAGAGCAAGAAATTGCCGCTTCCGCGACGGTTGACAAAGAGCACGGTTTTCTCGCGGCGCTGCATGCGCTCGTCGAGCGCCTGAAGCAGAGCGCTGCTGAACATTCTCCGGTTGCCGGCTTCGAATTCTTGCGCCATATCCACAACGCGGACGGCGGGCAACGCTTGTTTGGTCGCGCGGGTGCGCAGCTCGAGCAGCTCGACGCGCCCGGCCAAAACGTCGGCGAAACTTTCGAGCGGCGGGGTCGCGCTGCCGAGCAGCAATAAGCCGTTCTCCAAGCGCATCCGCTCGCGACCGACACGGACGGCGTGATAGCGCGGCGAGCTATCCTGCTTATATGAAGTTTCGTGCGCTTCGTCGACGACCAAAAGCTGCACGTTATGCAGCGGCGCAAAGACCGCGCTGCGTGCGCCGACCACGACGTCGACGTCCCCATTCGCACACGCTTGCCACGCATCGAAGCGCTCCCGCTCCGAAAGCGCGGAGTGCAACACGGCCACGCGTTCGCCGAAGGCTTGCTCGAACCGGCGCGCGATCTGCGGCGTCAGCGATATCTCCGGCACGAGCACGATCGCGCTGCCTCCGCCCCGCAGCACGTGTTTGATCGCCTCGATATAGACGAATGTCTTGCCGCTGCCGGTTATGCCTTGCAGCACTATTTCGTCGTGAAGGCCGTGGTCGAGTTTGGCACGGATCGCCTCGATCGCTGCTTGCTGTTCGGCCGTGGGTTCGAACAGCGGCGGCGGAAGCGCATTTCGGCTAGAGGCTCGCGCCGGCACGACCTCTTCTTCGCGCACCACGCCCGCTTTGATCGCGCGCGCGAGAATCGCTCCCGAAAACCCCGCCAGCAGCGCATCAGCGCGCGGAACTCCGGGCTGCTCGCGAAGATACTCGACGAGTGCCTTGGCCTTGGGGCCTTTGATGACGCCTTCACCCGGAAACAAAACCTTCACGCGATACTCGTGCGTGCGCGCGTCGATGAACCGCCGTTCGCGCTTGAGATCGCCGCTGCGCACGAGCGCGTTGAGGTACCGCATCAGACCGGCGCGGTCGCCGGCCCGCCGCGCTTCGGGGTGGCGCAAGAGTTGCTCGATCGTAAAACCTTCGCCGAGATCTTCCCAGATGAGCGAGAGCAGCCGCTCGGGCACCGACGGATAGCGCTCTTTGTTGGCTTGCAGCGTCGTGCGGACGAACGTGTCGATCGTACGCGGTACGGCACCGCTCAGCACGACCGTTGAAAGCGCCTCGCCTAGCGTGCACAGATAATGCGCCGCGACAAACTTGGCCAGCTGCAGCCCGATCTCGTCGAAAGCGCGCGGTACGTCAACGTGCGCGTTAACTGCGCGCAGCGGCCGGTCGGCTTCTACCGTGCGCGGCTCCGAGACAACAAACGCAACGTGCTCGCGGCTGCCCATCGGCACGCGCACCACGTCGCCGATGCGCAACTGCAGATCGCGCGCGTCGTAGCTCAAGGGCAGATCGAATCGTGGCGAACGGATCGCAGCGAGCGCGTCGATCGAACGGACTAGCGGAATTCGGCGCCTCCCGGCAACTCAGCGATGCGTCGCAGTACGGCTTTCACGGCAGAATTGGAGGCTTCGACACCGTACTCCACGTCCCCGATGGCGCGCGGCAATACAAAGCGCAGTCGCCCTTCCCGCTTTTTCTTATCGGCTTGCATCGCCGAAAAGATGGCCGTCTGCGAACGCCGGGTCACCACCGGAAGTTTAAGCAGCGTCAGCAGCGTGAGCAGCCGCAAGTGTTCGTCGCGTGAAAAGCGACCGGTTCGCAAGGCAAGCAATCCCGCGGCGCGCAGACCGACGGCAACGCCCGCGCCGTGCGAAACGCGATAGTTCGACGCGCGTTCGATCGCGTGGCCGAACGTGTGCCCAAGATTCAATAACTCGCGCTCCCCTTTTTCGAGGCGATCGTCGGCGACGATCATCGTCTTCACTTTGAGTGAATCGGCGACGACGCTTTCCCACGGCCAGCGCCAAAACGCGTGGGGCGCCAATGTCTCAAGACTTTCGAAGAGTTCTCCGCCTTCGATGACGGCATGCTTCACCATCTCCGACAAGCCTTCGCGCAGGTTGCGGTAGGGCAGCGTCGCGAGCGCGTCGATGTGCGCGAAGACGGCCACTGGATTGGAAAACGTGCCGGCGAGGTTCTTGCCTTCCGGTAAGTCGACGCCGGTCTTTCCGCCGATGGCGGCGTCCACCATCGCGACAAGCGACGTTGCAACGTGCGCGTAAGGCACGCCGCGCATATAGATAGAGGCCGCAAATCCGAACAGATCCGACGCGACGCCGCCACCGATCCCCACAATGAGCGTCTTCCGATCGGCGCCGCTCCGCAGCAGCGCGCGCAGAACGTCTTCCACCGTCGAAAGGCGCTTGCGCCGCTCTCCAAGCCTTACCGGAATGAAAGCGAGCGTATCGCGCAATCCGTTGGTGAGGTCGTGCCCGTATGAGGCGACATTGGCATCGCAGAGCACGACGAAGCGTCCGCCTTGGCGTTCCAAGAACTCCCGCAGCGCTGTACGAATCGACGGCGCGACGACGATCGGATAACCGAGATCGTGATTCTCCGATCCGAGCGCGCTCACAGCAGCTCTTTCGGAAGCTGTTCGACGATGGCGGTTACGAGTTTGGCCGGCGTTTTGCCCGCCGCGGGGATAATAAGATCCGATTGGCGGTAGACCGAGAGGCGCCCCGTGTACAGTCCGATGATCTTGGAGTCTTTCGGGTTAGGTCCAAGTAGCGGGCGCACGCGTTTTGCGCTCTTTACGCGTTTGATCGTCTCATCGATCGAAAGGTAGAGCCAGATGCTCAACGTTTTCGCCTTTACGAGCTCGAGCGTCGGCGGATGCGTGACGGCGCCGCCGCCCAGCGCAATAACGCCCGGCTGTTCGTCCTCAACCGTTCTTGTGAGCGCCGTCAGCTCGAAATTCCGGAACGCGGCTTTGCCGAGCCGGTCGAAGATCACGTCAATCGGGCCATGTTCGGCCACGATGAGCGCGTCGAGATCGAAAAATCGCACGCCCAGTCGATTCGCCAGTTTCTTTCCGATGGTCGTTTTGCCCGCGCCCATGAAGCCATTGAGGGCAATGTGCCGTCTCACGCCTCGCTAGTGGAGCGATCGAACAGCATCTCCGCCGCTGCTTTACTGCGGACCAGATTCTCGATCGTCTCCTCGATCGAGTCACCGCCGAATTTTTCGAGTACCGGTTCTACCAGCGCCAGCCGCACCATCGCTTCGCCGACGATGGCCGCTGCGGGAACGACGCAGACGTCGCTGCGAACGACCGTCGCGGGCGCGGTGGTCATCTCTTGTAAGTTCACCGACGGCAGCGCACGTACGAGCGTTGGAATAGGCTTGACGCTCACCCGCAAGACCATCGGCTGGCCGTTGCTCATGCCGCCCTCGATGCCGCCTGCACGGTTGCTCGTACGCACAACCTGGTCTTCATTTAAAGCAAACGGATCGTGCGCCGCTGAACCGGGGCGCGAGGCGACATCGGCCCCCAAGCCGACCTCGACCGCTTTCACGGTCTGCATGCCCATCAGCGCGCCTGCAAGCACGCCATCCAGGCGCGTGTAGGGCTGGCGGTTGCTGCCGATGCCGACCGGCATCCCGTCCACTCGCACGATATATTGGCCCCCCAAAGTATCGCCCGCCGCCTTGGCTTTATCGATCTCTTCGATCATCAAGCGTTCCGCCTTCGGATCGGGACAGCGCACGTCGCTCTTCTCGACGTCTTCTTGCGAGAAATCGTCGATGTCGCGCGCTTCAATCGGGCCGATGCGGTGCACGTAGGAGCGCGTGGTGATTCCGAGCGCTTGTAAGAATTGCGCGCAAATCTCACCCAGGCAAACCCGCATCGCGGTTTCGCGCGCGCTCGCCCGCTCGAGCACGTTACGCAGATCGCGCTGCCGGTATTTCAAGGCGCCGGCGTAGTCGGCGTGGCCTGGGCGAGGGTTGGTCAGCGGCTTGCCGTGACCGGTCACGGGATCCATCATGTCGCGATTGTTTTTATAATCGCGATTGCGGACCATCACGGCGATGGGCGAACCTAACGTATATGATCCGCGCAGGCCCGCCAAAAACTCGACCTGGTCGAGTTCGATCTTCATTCGTTTGCCGCGGCCATATCCGCCTTGGCGCCGCGCCAGGACTGCGTCGATCTGTTCGACGTCGATGCGTAGTTTGGCGGGCAATCCGTCGAGGATACCAATGAGCGCCGGGCCATGTGACTCGCCGGCCGTAAGATAGCGGAACATCCGGCTGTTTTAGCGCCTGTACCGGAACATACCCGTCTAGCGCGGTACGCGCTTTTTTGGCCGCCCACCCTTTGCGCCATTCCGTCGAGAAGCCCGTACCTTGGCCGGCGACCTCGAGCTACCGGCCTTAGCATAGGGATCTTCGCCCAGGACAGCATGCCGAAGCAATCCGAACGCCGATATGTGAATGTCGTGCTCGTCAATGTCGAACGACCTGTGATCGGCGCCGAGTGTAATCGTCTTGATTATCGCCTTAGGAACTCTTCTAAGCGCGCCGATCCACTTTCGCGGAATCGTGACCTCTACATGATTCGGCATTGTTATCGTAAGGGCGTCACGCTCCATCGCATACGATACCGCGATTGGCGCGCGTCGGAATATCTCCGCACCGATCTTGCGAGCTCTGGCGATTCCCTCATCATCGAACCCGATCGCCTTGACCATGATACTCCCTCCAAAACTGCCAACAGGCATCCAACCGCCGGATCACCATGTCCCGCGCACAATCACCTCGTCTGTGCCTAGTCGAATTTTTATTGATCCCTCATTACTGATAACATGAACGTGCGGGGCGTATGATCGTCCAGGTGTACCACGACGCGGAGCTGCCCTTCGCGAACGCAACTCCGGGATACATGATACCCAACGTGATGGGTTTTTACAAGCAGTCATAGGAGAGCGTTGGCATACATTATGGCGTCCTGCGCAAGATGTGCGGGGTTATCAAGAAGACGACTTCGTCGCGTTGGTGTGACCGTTGCCGGTCCTGAAAGAACTTGCCGAGGATGGGTATTGACGAGAGGCCGGGCACGCGAGTTACCGATTCGGAATCGATATCACGAAGCAGCCCGCCAAGTACGATCGTCTCTCCGTCTCTCACCCGCAGCCGAGAATCCACTTTTCGATTTGTTAACACCGGGTAACCGCCAACGAAACCTTCGATCGCGCTATACTCCGGATGCATTTCGGCTGTGACGGATCCGTCGCTCCCGATCGTCGGCGTGAGCCGTAACTTAACGCCGATGTCGACGAATTGGACTTGCTGGCTACCCGAGCGGGCGTCGAAGTATGTAACAGGATAGGTCTCGCCGATCAAAAGATCTGCCTCGTGATTATTGAGCGTCAGCAACTTCGGCGTCGCTAGGATTTCTGCGTGACCCGAGCTGACCAATGCGTTGAGTCGCGCATTGATGGCCAGCGCATTTCGTGTAAAGGCATAGCCCGCACCGCCGGCAACGGCTTGCCCATTAAGGTCGTATCCGCCGAGTTGTATTCCGACATCGCTTTGCTGACTTATCGGCCGCACATCTGCAACTCGAACCTCGAATAACACCTGATCGCTTGCGACATCCATGCTCTCGACAAACCGTGCCGCAGCGTTTTGCGACGTCTCGTTCCCGGTCACAAGCACAGCGTTTTGAGCCTCGTCGTCGACCAAGGCTACGTCGGGAACTGCTGCCTTCAGGGCTGCGGCTATATCCGTCGAACGAGCGTAACGCAACCGGTAAACCCGAACCGGCTTGCTTAAAGGCCCCTTGAGTTCGCTTGCATCCAATGATGCCACCAGGCTCCGCGCACGTGCGATGGTGGAGGGATCTGCTGAAATCACGATTCTGCCGCTCGATTTGTCGGCAATGATCGCTATGCCCGGAGGAAGGGCGTCTTGCAACTCTTTAGCCACACTCGCAGCGTCGGAACGGAGTAACACAAACACCGCTGTTTCGATGCCGCCACGTCCGGACGAGTATCTTCGGTTCATCGATTCGGACGTCCCAACGATGATAACCGAGCCCATTCGATGAATGGCGAGCCGCTGCGACTCGACGATGACCGCAAGGGCTTCTGCTACTGAAACATTGGCCAGACGCATTGTGACCTTGTCGGGCTTGATCGAGGAGTCGGCAATAATGTTGGTACCGGACTCCGCAGCGAGCAGAGCGAGAACCTCCGCCACCGTTGCGTCGCGCACGTCGATCGAGAGTCGCGCGTTGTGCGAAGGGCTGGCAACCGCCAAGAGCGAGACCAAGCAGCAGAGCGCGATCACTTTCACGGTAATCTGCCCGAAAACATCAGCACCGATCCGTCGCTCAGCACAACGCGGTCGGCGAGGATGGCCGCAACACGAGTTCCATTGAAGAAATCGCCCAGCGCGACGATCTTCGTGGCGCCTCCAAGTTCGATGATGGCTTTCGTCTCTTGGCCGAAAGCCAGACCCCGTACCCGAGCTCCAGGTACGCTCATCCCGACGGGGTTGCGCCTGGCGGGTTGGGGCAAATGCGAGGATGGTCGCGTGAACATGGCTTCGGGCAGGAAAGGATCGCGCGTTATCGTCACCAACGCGTCTTTCCAGGGGTTGTCACGTCGCACGATTTCCGGTTTTGCGCTCTTCGCGGACGGCCCTAACCTGTAACCCGCGGTTGAACCGGCCAATGGAACGACCAAGATCGCGCAGAGGGCGATAAGTACACTGGCGGTGATAAGCGCGCGACGCGCGCACTTTTCAATTGGCCGGAGCATCGGCGGCATTGATCATCAGGCGATAGAGCGTCACACGAATTGTGGCATCGAGGCCGAAGGCTCGCGCGGCTGGGAGTGACGAGACCATCAGCTGTGCGCTGTCCAATCCAATCAACGTTTTTTGACGCGTGGCCTCTTGCATGAAACGGACCAAGGAGCGAAATCTCCCCTGCACAAGAACCGTGATAGGCATCGGCAACAGCGCGGTCCTTGCGGTTTTTGGGGCGGTGCTTTCTGAGGGCGTCACCGAGACAACCGCTAACTGAAGGCGGCCGGCCAAGCGCTCCAGGCCGCGCAAGAAGCCGGCGACCGAAACAGCCGGTTGCTGTCCGCCAGATATCTGCGTCAGATCAGCCCAAGCCAGCTGCTCGCTGCGCCGAAGCGTGACGGCGTCCGCCATGGCCCGATCGTTCGCTCTTATTCTACGCACGAGTTCTTCGGTCGCGACAGACGCTTTCGCGATCGACGACTCGCGCGACGCGATTGTGCGGCAGCCAAGCATGAACAGCAAGAGCGCCAATAGCCAAACGATTCGCGGCCGATCTTCTGCCCGCAATCGGATAGTCACGGACCCGTTGCCGCAATATGGACCGTAAATCTCAGGCCGACGGGCGCAGCACCGGCCGTAACTTGCGCGTTGAGCAAGGCCGGCTTCGCCAGAAGCGGATCGGCGTTCAAGCGGAGCAAAGCGTCGCTCAAGCCGTTCAGGTCGCGGGTCCGCCCCTCTAGCATGACGCCGTCAGCATCAGGCGTTATGGCCGTAATCCAAACGTTGGCCGGCAGATCGGCAGAGACCGCCGCAAGTCGACGCGCCGCCAAGGTTCCCGATTCTGCAATCATGCGAACGCGCTTATCGAGATCTGTTAGGAATTGCACTCGCTTTTCATAGACTCGCTGAGCGCTCAGCGCGCTCACTTGCCGCGCATAGCGGTCTGCGTCCAATTGTTCGGATCGAACCGCTCGATCCAGGCGCGCTCCTTCCAAAACCCAGGCGGTCATCGCAAAGAGGACCGAACAGCACAGGGCACGGCACGCTGCCTGCAATTGTTTTGGGATGCGGTATAACAATAACGCTTCTTCCAACGTCGGAGCCGCGCGCAAATAATCGAACGTGGCCGGAGCGCTCATCCGGCGAGCGCGGCGGCTAGCGTCCAATCCGGAGCACTTGCGCACACGACGTCCTTGCTATAGCCCTCGCCGTCTAATGCGTGGCTGACGGCAAGTTCGCAAACCGATCCGGCCGCGGCCGTGAGATCGTCGAGCAGCTCCGGTAATCGCGCGCCGTTGCCGACAACAGCTACACGCCGACAGGGCGCAACGCTTGCCGCGTCTTGAAAGAGCGAGGCAAGAGAAGCAACCAGCTCCGCTTTCGCCCGCTCACCCGCGCCAGCAGTTCCAATGATCCGTTTCCGTTTTTCGGCCGGGGCGCGATCCAGATTCAAATCCCGTTCGATCCCGGATGTGATCTCGGCGCCGCCGCTGTCGATCTGGAATGTTTCGAACGAGTGAGCCAGATGTAACGTCGACCGGTATTCGCCTATATCCAGCACCGCATCATAATGGGGAAGGCACCTGCGCAAAGCACACCCCTCGTCATTCATCCCTCTAACGCGCAAACGAGCTTTGCGCAGACACGCTACGCGCGCGCCGAGCGTTCTGGCGCGCACTATTCCAAGAGCCCACAGGTGTGAATCGTCGCTTAAACGGCGTAGTCGAACGACCGCTTCCGCGATTGGGTATTCGACATAACGCGCCGCCTCAAAGTGAGCCGCCCTGGAGCGCTCGAATGAGGTCATGACCGGAAGCCTTATGCCTTTCAGGGTAGCGGCCGGGCGGCCAATCGCTCCAATGCAACGGCGCTCCGTTGTTTTCAGCTCGCGGACGGCATCTTCCAAAAGAGCTGCGACATAGTCGGGCTCAACGATGTCGTCTGCCGTGATTGCTCCGGCGGATACGTCGCGCGCCGCGACGGCGCGCACATGGCGGCGCGTCCCGCGCAGGACGGAATGTACGACTCTGAGTCGCGATGTGCCCAAATCGACTCCCAAAGGCAGCGACCCGCTTCTCATGCCGGCGCCAACGTCAGCACGGTTAGCAAGCCTGCCGCAATATATGGAGCAAAAGGCATTGTCATTTTAGGCGACGCACGGCCACTAAGCATAAGGAGACCCGCCATGCACCCGCCCAACACAAAAGAAACGCCGAGTGAAATGAGTCCGGTTTGGGGGCCTAGCAGCGTGCCGCTGACGGCGGCCAACTTTACATCGCCTAAGCCAAGCCCTCGCCGACGAGTGATCGTATAGAGCACGAGCATCGCGCCCGAAACCGCAAACGCTCCTATTAAGGGATGGAATCCAGCAGCGCTTGAGGTCTCGGTAACGATCGCGAACGCGCAGCTCGGAAGCGTAACGATGTCGAGAATGTATCCCGCAGTTTGGTCCGTAACGGCACTGACGCCAATCGAGCCCATAAGTACCGTATAGACCAACGGCGCATGATCGACCCGATTCCGAAGCGCTACTTCAGCAAGCGTCCAGAAAAATAGCCCGATTACAGGATACGCTGTAAGTACATTCGCCATGATGTTGTGCCGGCGGAGCTCCCAAATGGCGATTCCGAGCAATACTGTATTTAGCGCCGTCCCAAACCCGAAGTCCACAAGCGGGATCATCACTGCCGGAGCTCCGACAGAGCCGCGGCCGCCGGTCGATAGTCGGGGCGAACGCGCAGCGCCTGCCTCCACAAAGCTATCGCTCGACCCAACCTGCCCGCGCGGCGGGCCGCCCAACCGGCAAAGGTATAGTCTTGCGGATCGTGAGTCAGGAGCGCCGCACGGGCGAAATCCACATACGCCGGCCGGTAGTTCTTTAGCTTGAGATAGCATAGAGCGCGGTCAAATAGCACGGTTGGTTCAGCCGCATGCGATTTTAGGTATTCGGATGCGCGATCCGTGGCAGCACGAAGTGCTTCTGGTCTTCTTTTCTGGAGCGCCACAAAAGCCAGCCGGTCGAGAGCCACGACGGACCCTGGATCGAATCGTAAGGCGCGCGAATATCGTTGAGCGGCGTCATCATACGCATTTTGAACGAGCATATCGTCGCCCCGCACCACGAGCGCATCGGCAATTTGCGCGTGAAAGAGCAGAAGGCCGATGGCTAGACTCAGAACCGCGAGAAACATCCTGCCGGCGGGTGTATTCAACATCTAGGCAAGCACCCAGTAAAAACCGGCAACGGCGAGCATGAGCGCGCCGGCGACAACCCGTGCCGCCGATTGAATGCCACTGTGAGCGAATCCTACGAGCTTCGAGCCAAGCGCGACCAAAAGTAACGGTGCTGCGTGCCCCAAAGCGAAGCAGGCTGCCATCAGCCACGCGAACAGCGGCCCCGCCGTGTGCGCATAGAGTACTGCCGCCGCTATGACGGGCATGCAGCACGGAGAAAATGTGGCTGCGGATGCTGCGCCCAACAAAAATACCGAGCTCAGCGATTCTTTGCGGTGCAATACGGACACCCCACCGCATTCCGGATGTCGAGTGAGGGCCAGGACGCCGGCCACGGTCATGACCGAAGCGATTCCGACGAACAGATAACTGGAATAGGCCACCACATGCCAGATGAGCGTACCGCTAAGCACGAGGATGGAATATGCAGCTACGATGCCCGCGGCAAAAAGGGCGACGACGCATAGTGCATGGCGAGCCGGCTTATTAGCCGTCAAAGCTGCGACGGCAAGCATTCTCGGCGCAACACACGGACTACAGCTCGAGGCAACTCCCGCCGCTAAAGCCAGCGCCGGCGTCCAGCTATTCTGCGTGACGAACGCGTGCAGCGCCGCCGACGTGGGATCCGTCACGATCCCTGCGATGACGATGCGGCAAAGCCCGATTTGTTGTCATAACGGATGTGCGTGTCCGTCGTTCCGGGAGCGATATTTTGTAACGTCGCCGGATCGTGTGCGCCGGGACACCAAATCGTATAGCCGGCAACTCCGCCATTGTCCGCTGCCGTTACGGTCGTGAGCATGTAGAACGTATTTGGAATTGCAGCCGGGTCTCGCGGAATGAAAGTCAGGTACCCGTTCAGATTGTTTGCCATGAACGTTGATTCGATAGCAGCAGTTGTGGCCGGAGGGTACGATTGTTTATCCGTATAGTAGAGCTCCAGCGCGGTTGCGATCGTTTTCATATTCCCAATGCACGCCGCCGTTTGTGCTTGTGCTCGGGCGCGCGTGAAATTCGGAATCAGAATCCCAGCCAAGATGGCGATAATTGCCACAACGACCATCATTTCCAGTAATGTAAATCCGCGCTGGCGTTCCATTAAACCCTCTCCTCCCGCGAACAAAAACTATGGTGCCCGGGGCAATGCTAAACTGCGACCGCCGTTCGCATTTTCTTCAGCGCGCGGCGATGCAATCTGGATATGTGACGGCGCGAGTAACCCAGACGATCCGCGAGTTCCAGCTGGCTATAGCCGCCGGCATATAACGCCAGCACGATCGCGCGCTCGACACCGGTGAGCCGCGAAAGAGCGTCGCGAATAACGAGCGCGTTTTCCGGCTCTTCCATAGTGCTGCTCCATGGCCGTAGCTCGTGCGGAGCGAGCGCGTCGAGCGATTCGGCAACCGCCCGATCGCGACACGCGCACGCATCTGCAACAAGCTGGGCGTCTACGCCCAGATAGCGCGCAAGTTCGACTGTCGACGGCTCGCGTTGCAGCCGGGCGACGAGCACTTCCTGCGCCTGCTGCACTCGCTTCTCCATCTTTCGCACTTGACGCGGCGCCCGCACCATTCTTTCGTGGTCGCGAACAAAATGCATCAATTCGCCGATAATGAACAGCCAGGCGAAAGGTTCAAAGGGCGTCGCGGCCGCCGGATCGTACCTGTCGCAAGCTTTAATCAGCCCGATTGCCGCAATTTGATAAAGGTCGGCTTTATCAAGTCCGGGGCGGACGAAGCGCCTGCACGCACGTGTGCAGAGCGCACCGAAATCGTTAAACAAGGTTTCGCGCGTCGGGACCCGACCTTCGCACTGTATCATTTGATGCTCCCAATCAGCGAGTAAAGAGGAATGAAAATCGCGGCGGCAATTGTTCCGACGATGCCTCCGAGCACGACGATCAACGTGGGCTCGAGCGCGGTGCCGATCTGCTGCAGAGCTGCTTCCACGTCGAGCTCATAGTATTCGGCTACGCGTAAAAGCATTTCACCGACCGTACCGGTTTCCTCGCCGGCGCGAATGAGCTGTACGAAAAATGAATCGTACAAACCTGAGGCTGCTAATGCAGGCGAGATCGACGATCCTTCAAACAGGGAATGACGCAGAGCTTCGATGCTCAGGCGAAACCGCGAGCTTTGTGTTGCTTGCGCAACAATCGGAATGGCGGAATGAAGACTCATTCCGCAGCCAAGCAGCATTCCCAACAGCCGCGCTACTCGCGCGGCCGCCGCCTTTCTTGCGATCGCGCCGATCATGGGGAATCCGAACTGCAAACTCTCAAGGGCGCAAGCCGCCCGCCGATTCGTCCGTACATGCACGATGGTGATGGAAAGCAGTCCCGCAACGCACGCTGCAATCGGGATAAACATTCCCGATTTGAGCATCGCGCCGGCGGAAACGAGGATTCGCAATACGGGGGGAGCCTCTACCCTAAGTTGCTCGTACATGTTTTCAAAGACGGGGACCGTCGTCGTGAGTAACAGCGCGGCTACACCCAGAGTAGCCGCCAGAACGACGGCCGGGTACGTTAACGCCGCCGTAAGTTTCTTGTGCAGCGCGTGATCCCGTTCCAATCCGGCCGCAAGCCGGATCAGAATCTCATCGAGCTTCCCACTTTGCTCGCCCGCCGCAACACTAGCCGCAGCAAGCCTTGAAAATTCACGCGGCCGCATAAGCATCGCCTCGCTGAGAGCGCGGCCGTTCTGTAATTCCGCCGCAACGCCACTGAGGGCTTCCCGTAGGCGAGAATCTCCGGTCTGTTCCAAGCAAATTCGAAGTGAACGCGACAATGGAACACCTGCGCGTGAGCGTCGCGAGGGAACGGAAAAGTGCGACGATTGCGTTTTGCGAGACCGGACGAATCTGAAATACTCCCGAGAGCAGTCCTCGTATTGACGCGCCCTTATCTAACAAACTTACGAACAGACCCCTATTACTGAGCAGTGATAGTGCTTCGGCAGCCGATGCCGCCTGCACGGAACCGCGAACGAAAAGTCCGTCCGCGCTGCGCGCCGAGTAGTAATAGAGCATTACGTGCAGATCTCCGGAATCCTCAATTCGTCGGGCCGATGCGTAGCCTGATACGCTGCCGCATAGGACACGTCGCCGCGCGCAAGCAGCTCGCATAGATGCGCCTCTAAGGTCTGCATCCCGCAGCTTCTGCCGGTGGCGATGATGTTGCGGAGATGATGCGTCTTGGCGTCGCGTATCGCGACACGAACGGCGTCGTTGGCAACGAGCGTCTCGACAGCGGCCAGCCGTCCCAATCCTCTGGCGCGAGGAAGCAACCTGAGACTCATGACTCCGGCAAGACACTCCGCTAAGCGCGTCCTAACCTCGATTTGAGCCGCACCGTTGAAGCTGCCGACAATCCGATCGACACTTTCCGCGGCGCCTCCTGTATGCATCGTGCACAAGACCAGATGCCCGGTTTCAGCGGCAGTCAGTGCAGCCTGCATCGTATCGCGCTCCCGCATCTCTCCAACGAGAAGCACGTCGGGATCGCTGCGCAGCGAACCAAGCAGAGCGGCGAAAAAACTCGGCGTGTCTCGCCCAATCTCGCGCTGTGTGATCCGGCACCGCTTGGATTCGTGTCTGTATTCGATCGGATCTTCTATTGTGATGACATGTTTCGGTGACGTTCGATTCAAACGGTCCAACATCGCAGCAAGCGCCGTGGACTTTCCGCTCCCCGTTGGCCCCGAAACGATGATCAATCCGTGGTTACGCTGGATCAGTTGTTCGGCGACAGCTGGCAATCGAAGGCTTTCGAGTGACGGAATCTCCAAAGCAAGAAGCCGCAGCGCGATCGCGTAATTCGTTCCGGTCTTAAGCGCGTGCACCCGCGTGAAACGCGACTCTTCGTCACAATGTGTTACGGTTGCATCACCATCAGCCTCCAGGCGCCGCAATGCCGTTTCGGAAAAACAATGTGCCACAATGTCACCGATATCATGAGAAGTTACAGGTGTATGATCGGTTTGCTCGAGATTTCCATCGACCCGCAGTGCGATTGGCAGTCCTGATGACAGATGCACGTCGGAAGCTCGGGCATCGCGCGCAATATGCAGTGTCTCACGCAAAAAAAGCGGCGGTGGATGCGTCATTCGGCCGCAAGGACGCGCCGCAACTCCTCCAAGGTCGTTTCTCCCGCCATCGCTCGATGTAACCCGTGACCGAACATGGGACGGAACCCGCGTTGCCGGGCAACCGCGCGGATAACCACGGCCGTCGCCTCTCGGGAAATGGCTTCTCTTATTGCGTCATCGATAAACAGCATCTCAAAAAGCGCCACTCTCCCGCGATAACCGGTCTGGGCGCATTCGCTGCAGCCCACGGATTTGAAGATTGCAGTCCCTTCCAGGATATTGAACTCACTCGCCCCTCGAGCGTCCAGGGCCGTCTCGGCGCGACAGACAGTGCAAAGCGCGCGGACCAGACGCTGCGCAACCACCGCGGAAAGCCCCGCCGATATCGTCCTGCGAGCGACGCCGAGCTCCATGAGCCGCTCGATCGCGCTCGGTGCGTCATTGCTATGCAGAGTCGTCAGAACCAGCTGGCCGCTCAATGATGCCGACGCGGCAGCAGCTGCCGTTTCCTGATCTCGCATTTCGCCGACCATAATGACATTAGGATCCTGTCGCAAGAATGCTCGCAGAGCCGACGCAAATGTGACGCCCGCTCGCGGATTGACCTGGACCTGCGCGATCCCCGGCATTCGCACTTCGATGGGGTCCTCAACGCTGCACAAATTCTCGGCAAGCGCATCGCGTTCGCTGAGAGCCGCGTATAACGTTGTCGTCTTACCGCTGCCCGTTGGGCCTGCCGCGACGATGAAGCCATACGGCGCTTTGCATGCTTTCTCGAAAGCCTCGTAACACTCGACGGGGATATTCAACTGCTCGAGACGCGGGGTTTGAACGTGGTCCGCCAGCAGCCGTATCGCGAGCTTTTCGCCCGCTATCGTCGGGACTGAGCTGACACGGGCATCGAAATTGCAGCCGTTCACTTCGAGATTGTAGCGGCCGTCTTGCGGCTGCCGTTTATCAGCAATGTCCATTCCGGCCAGAAGTTTGAGACGTGACACGACCTGCGCAAAGAGATCCGGCGTTATAACGCTGGAGAAATGCAGAATGCCGTCCACGCGCTGCCTGACGCGTCCGCCGTCGTCGAAAGGCTCTATATGCACGTCCGACGCGCCTGCCATCGCGGCAGATTGCAAAATGTCGTTTGCAACTGCTACTGCCGGCGGTTGCCCGACTCCGCGATCCGGCACGGGAACCAGTTCCCGGTAGACGCGTTTGAGGCGCTGACGGATCGCATCGCGCGGCGCCTCCACCGCGTGCACTTGCATACCCGTGGCAAACCGGATTGTTTCTACGGTTTCGAGCGAGCTCGCGTCCGGCACAGCAACGGTTAACTCATTCCCGACGCTCGAAAGCGACAGGACATTGTGCTGCAAAGCCAACGCTCGTGGAATTTTCCGGAGCGCGTCCGTTTCAACCGGAACGGATGCAACATCGATAGCTCGAATGCCATCAAAGTCTTTAAGAGCCACACCACGACCCCTTCGAAAGACTATTACCTTGCGTTCGCTACCGCCAACGCATGACAAAGATGTATCACATGTCGGCTCGTTGAGCAATCTCCCGGCAACAAAAACGTATAGTCTTTATTTCCCTGGCCATCCCTGTGGATTCTGGGCATGCCTTTTGTGGTATGTAGTTATCCACAATGCGTGAAGTGACGATTATCTGCCGTCCGAAATCTCGGAATGGCGTGCCCTTTTATCAGCGCCTGCACGACGAACTCCCTAAACGGGGCGTCCGGGTTGTCGCGGCCCACAGTGCCGAGAGCCGCAAGGACTTGATTCGCGCCGTTCGGAGCGCGGTGAAGGCGAAGGCCGAGACCATCGTGGTCGTTGGCGGAGACGGCTCTCAAACCGCGGCGGTCTCCGAGATCGCGCACACGAAATCCGCGCTCGCGGTCGTTCCCGCCGGGACGGGCAACAGCTTCGCACTCAGTATCGGGATCAAGGATTTCGAAACGGCCGTCGAGGCGATCGTCAAAGGTCGCGAAGAGCGTATCGATGTGGGGGTACTCAACGGGACATATTTTGCGAATTTCGCTTCGGTCGGACTGTTAGCCGACGCCGCGGATGATACGAGCCGTCCGCTCAAACGCATCGTCGGACCGGTCGCCTATGGCGTCTCCTTCATGCGCAGCCTCTTGCGCAGCAGGCCGTTCCAGATGCATGTTAGCTGGGAAGGCGGCGAGCTCGACATCGAAACCTATCAGGCGATCGTCGCCAACGGGCGCTACTTCGGCTGGCAGGCGCTCACGCCCGATGCCAGCGTGCACAGCGGTAAACTTGCATTCTTTGCCGTTGAAGGCGTGTCGCGCGCGGACGCGCTAAAGACGAGCGCTGCACTCGTTCGCGGAGACCAGGTCAAACTCGAGGGCGCGCACTATTTTTCCGCATCCAAAATTCAGATTAAGACCAAACCCAAGCAGCAGCTCGACATCGATGGCCACACGCTGGGCAAGACGCCGGCCAAATTCAAAGTTGAGACGAAAGCGCTGCGCGTTCTAGTCCCTTGAACCGTTCCACCGAATACTACATAGCCGCCGCGATCCTCTTCGGCGCGTTTCTTGCGCTCGGCGAGTTGGTTACGCGCAAACCGGCGCTGCGCGTTGACACGCGGGCGCTTTTCCACGCGCACGCCACGCCGCTTGCGCGCTTCTTCACCTTCTCCGGCCGTTGGATCTTTATCACCGGCGGTTTTATCATCGCGACGCTGATCTTCAGATACGAGCATCGCGGCGTCATCATTCCGGCTTTGCTCGTCATCTCGCAGATCGTCACGCAGACCTTGGCCGAGCTTTTCAAAGCACACTACCGCCGCGTGCGTCCCGAGTATTGGGTCGTCGGGCTCGACATCGGCAAATCATATCCGAGCGGGCATGCGGTCACCGCAATCGTCTACTTCTGCGGATGGGCGTATGTCGTCGCGTTCAGCGCTACCGCGCCGGATCTCAAATACATGCTCGTCGGAGTGCTCGTCGCCTGGGCGGCGTGCGTCGATTGGTCACGCCTCGCGCTGGGCGCGCACTACCTCACCGACATCGCCGGCGGCACGCTCCTGGGCTCCGCGTGGCTCTTCGCAGTGCTTGGCGCCGTGCACCAGTTCGCGCTGGCGCACGCGCCCTAAGCCGAAAGCATCGTCCTCAGCACCGCGGCATCGTGCGGAGCCGCCGCCATCGTGTCGTTATTGAAGTACACGAAGACGTCGCGCGCCCGCTTGGCCAGCGCTTCGACACGGCGCGCCCAGTGCTGCAGCGAACGCCGCGGGTAACGGCCGACGTACAGCGCCAAATAGCCGTGCAAACGGACGTAGGCAAGCTCGGGCGTCGTCACCACGTCTCGCGTGCGCACGCCCGGATAGTCGTGAATGCAAAACGCCATTCCACGCGCGCGCAGAATTCGTTCCGGTCCCGCTGCCAGCCACGACTTGTGGCGAAACTCTACGACGTAGCGGTACCCTCGCGGAAGCTTCTCGAGAAAATCGCACAGGTGGTCGTCGTCGCGCTCGAGGTAGGGCGGAAATTGCACGAGAATTTGAGCAACTTTTCCCTTATCGAAACACGCCGCGCGCTGCATGTAATTCTGGATGAACTCGTCTACGCGCGGCGGCAGCGTCCGGCGATGGGTGATGAGCCGGCTCAGTTTGACGGTGTAGACGAATTGCGGGGGGACGGTTTCGCACCACGTGCGCACTTGATGTTCTTTGGGCAGACGGTACGTCGTTGCGTTGAGCTCGACCGTGTCGAAGTGCTGCGCGTAATACTCGAGCCACCGCTTCTGCCCTAAACCCTTGGGATAGAACCGGCCCCGCCAATCGCCGTAGACCCAACCGCTAGTGCCAATCCGGATCACGCGCGCTGTTTACTCTCGGTCGAGCCGCGCTCGATCAGGCTCTTCGTCAAGAACACCAGGCCCGCCATCTGAATCCATTCCGAGAGGATGTTGCCGTAGACTTGGCCCCACTTCGAGTTCGTCGGGCTGTGCCAAAAAATAACAGCCCATCCTATGCCGGTAACGGCGAGAAAAAGCAATAGCGAATGCGCGTGGCAAAAACCGGCAAAACCGCCGTGCTGGCGGCGCACCTTGCGGCTCTCGTGCGAGCCGCGCTCGAGCAAGAACTTCGTGCCAAGAATGATGACGACGGAGCCCGACCAGTCCGCAATTGCGTTTCCGAAGAATTGACCGAGGTGCGTGTTCGGATCGCTAAACCAATACAGCACGAACCATAGCGCGAAGACGCCGACCGTAACGATGCTCAATCCGTGCGCGCGGAAAATTCGCCGTATCATGCCGCCCTTATTCCCGGCGCGGCGCTATTTACTGCCCCGTGACGTACCGGTGGTGCGTCAGGTAACACACCTCGAGTTTGTTGCCTTCGGGGTCGTCGCAAAACGTGGCATAGTAACCGGAGTAATCGGCCGGCCCATCCACATCGCGGGCGCCGGCTTTGCGCAGCGCTTCAGTCGCTCGATCCACCTGATCGCGCGACGTCGCGTGAAAGGCGATCCGGTTCGCGTTGGGCATGAAGTCCGGATCGACGGTCAGCCCGATGAACTCGTCGTTCGCCTGCCAATGCTCGCGCCGCCACGTCGGTTCGTCGTCGGGGAACAGACCCTTTACGCGCACGAAGCCGAACTCGGCCAGGAACGTATCGTAAAAACGGGTCGCGGAAGCAACGTCTTTGACGCGCAAGTCGACGTGACTAAATAAACGTTGCCCCGCCTCGGCCATCCCGGAACCGTTACCCGCGATAGCGCAGGAAAGCCGGCACTTCGATGTCGTCCATGTTCACCGGCGAAACCGCGTCGAAGCGCGTATCGGCGAAGTTGAACGATGCCTGCGAGCGTCCGTAGCCGCGCTGCGAACCGAAGCCCGCCGCCAGCACCGTGACGCGCACCTTGCCCGTCATGGTGGGATCGATGCTCGCACCGAAAATGATCTGCGCGTCGCCGTCAACGGCGCGGCTGATCATCTCAGCGGCTTCGTTGACTTCGTACATCGCCATATCGGCGCCGCCCGTAATGTTGAAGATCACGCCGCGCGCGCCTTCGATGGTCGTCTCGAGCAGCGGCGATGCGATCGCCTTTTGTGCGGCGTCGGCCGCGCGATGCTCGCCCGTGCCTTCGCCGATGCCCATCATCGCGGTGCCCGCATCGGTCATGACCGTCTTCACGTCGGCGAAGTCGAGGTTGATGAGCCCCGGCTGCGTGATCAGATCCGAGATACCGGCGATGCCCTGGCGCAGCACGTCGTCGGCGTACGCGAAAGCTTCGTTGAGCGGCGTGCGCTTTTCGATTACTTGCAGAATGCGCTCGTTGGGAATGGTGATCATCGTGTCGACTTTAGGCTCGAGTTCGGCGATGCCGTTCTCGGCAATCTGCATGCGTTTGCGTCCTTCGAACGCGAACGGCTTGGTGACCACGGCAATCGTCAGCGCGCCCGCGTCGTGCGCGAGTTCGGCGATAACCGGCGTCGCGCCGGTTCCCGTGCCCCCGCCCATGCCTGACGTAATAAAGACCAGATCCGCGCCTTCCAAAATCAGCGCAAGGTCTTCGCGTGAATCTTCGGCCGCTTCGCGTGCCAGCACCGGGTTGGCGCCGGCGCCCAGGCCGCGCGTCAGACCCGTGCCGATTTGCACGGTATTTTCGGTCAACGAATTGCGGAGCGCTTGCACGTCGGAGTTGACGGCATAAAACTCCACGCCGGTCAGCCCGGCTTCGATCATACGATTGACCGCGTTGCATCCGCCGCCGCCGACGCCGACCACTTTAATCGTCGCCGCATGCTCGGGTACGTAGCGCTTCGCTTCAGCCATGGTAGTCGTCTCCTTATTTAGTTCCATAGATCGCCCAGCCACGAGCGGAA
>JABXNS010000105.1_pt1 | contig 27889 bp, 27 predicted proteins | sample 7301101 | NCBI WGS metagenome assembly JABXNS01 (sample SAMN14449646, study PRJNA615230) | soil metagenome | isolation source: soil from bare, unvegetated metal-rich iron-sulfur acidic spring small-cell... | place: Canada: Paint Pots Mound, Kootenay National Park, BC | collected 2017-05-25 | reverse complement strand
GGCTGACTGACCGGACGGATGTCGAGAAACTCCTTCTAAATATCGGTCTCTAAACCCCGCCGGATGAACGAATGAAAGTGAGCAATTTCAATCGCCGCTTCTGAGCAATTTGGTTTCGCTGATGACACTGTTCGTGGTCTCCGCATTCACGGCTGGATGAAGGGACGAACGCAGCCATTGGGAGGTGGGAAGCACGATGCAGTCGCGAGTCGCTGCGCTACCAATTTCTGGACGATGTCACACTTCGGTCTGCTCTCACCAAGCGGGGAACACTAACCGAAAGTGGATTGGAGGGCGCGGAACGGACACCACGAATGGACACCACGGACCAATTGGGACACAAGAGAAAAACCCCGCGCTAGCGCCTAAACGCTTGCGGGGTAATGATCTAAGGTTTATGGGCCTGGGTAGAGTTGAACTACCGACCTCACGCTTATCAGGCATGAAAGCTCCAAGCTAAAGTAGGACAAGATGTCCGCATTTCACTCTGACGGACCGCAGAATGTCCTGTGCAACCTTAGCCAATGTCTGCTCATGTCCACACCCAACTGACACCCGAACTGACACCTCCCAAAGTAGGAATCACTACGGGAACTCCGTGCTTAGCGCAGGTGTCGGATGCGGTGCGATCCTTATCTGGACGCGACGATGGTGGCCGGGTTTGCCTCGATGCTTCCGAAGTCTCGCGCCATCGAGCGAACGGTGCAGCAGAGAAGCAATATTCGGATGCGGCTTGGGCGCAATGGTTATGGCGGACGTGCAGCTCATGAAAGGCGTTAACCCACAACGAGCATCGGATGCGGAAGAAGTGACTGACGCCGAGCTAGTCGCGGCAGCGAGAGCACTCGCGGGTGAGTTCCGCACAAGTGAGAGTTGCGTCGCGGGTGGAGTAGGCGCGGCCCTAGTGTCGGCTTCCGGACGCCTGTACACGGGCGTGTGTATTGACACCGGATCGAGCCTGGGTTTCTGTGCAGAGCATGCGGCAATCGCGGAGATGCCAAAGGCGCGTGAATCAGAAATCGCGTGAATAGTCGCGGTCAGCGCTACCTTCGGGATCCTGGCCCCATGCGGGCGGTGTCGCGAGCTGATGTGGCAGGTAGATTCTCGGAATCGCGCCACGCGGATTATCGTCGGCCTCGACCAAGTATTCACGCTCGCTGAATTGTTGCCACAGCCTCGTGAGCCTGAGGCGTAACGAACCTTGAAGCTGGCAAGACTTAACGAGAGGAAATCATGGCCCGTGACTTCGCGAGTCTTTCTCGCCGTGACTTTATGCAAGTTGGTACCGTAGGCATTGCCTGCGCGGCGATGGTGGATGTTCGGCACGCGTTGGCCTCGGAATCCTCGCCGAAGCGCCACCGTTCGAGCCCGAACGCCGCCGGAGTAAAGGCGCTGGTGTTCGACGTGTTCGGCACCGTTGTCGATTGGCGAACGTCCGTTACCCATGAAGTACAGGACCTGATGAAGCGAAAAGGCCTGAATGTAGACGGAGCGAGATTCGCTGATGCGTGGCGCGCACAGTATGGGCCGAGCATGGGCCGCGTGCGACACGGGGAACTCCCTTGGACCAAGCTCGATCGTCTCAATCGGATGATCCTTGATAACCTTTTGATCGACTTTGGTGTCGTCGGGTTATCGGAGGCCGAAACGGACAAGCTCAATCGCGCCTGGCATCGATTGCAGCCGTGGCCCGACGTGGTGGCTGGTCTAAGGCGCCTCAAGGCGAAATTCATCCTCGCGCCGCTTTCGAACGGCAACGTCTCACTGATGACCGATCTGGCCCGGCACGCAGAATTGCCGTGGGACTGCATACTGGGAGCCGAACTCGTTCACCATTACAAACCTGATCCCGAAGTATACCAGTCCGCTGCAGAATTTCTCGACCTCGAGCTAGCAGAAGTAATGATGGTGGCGGCGCACCTCAGCGATCTCCGCGCCGCCAAGAGAGTCGGACTCAGCACCGCGTTCGTCGTGAGGCCGCTCGAATTCGGACCCAACGAGAAAGCTGACCTGGCCGCGGACGCGTCCGTCGACCTTACAGCGAAGGATTTCAATGACCTTGCGGACCAAGTCGGTACCTAGGGTCTGGCTTCCCAAGCGAGCACCCTGGCCTGAGGAAGGGTAATCATGGCGCAGATTCGGAAGTCTAGCGCGGCACTGGTCGCAGTTGCTCTCCTCACCGCGAGTACAAAGAATTCCTCTTCTGGTGCCCTGCGTTCTCCACTTCAATCATTTGACGAATCGATTCCAGCCTCGATCGCCCTATACCCGTATACGCACCAGCATTTCGTCTGCCTCGAGCATCCGCTCGGTCAGCTCAAGCGCCTCGGCGACGCACTTGGGTCTGACTGTGTCATTGTGGGCTTCGGGTCCAGGGCTCGCGCAAAGTTTCCCTCCTTCTATCAGGGTACGGGAGCAAAGAACTCTGATTGGATTGGATGGAAAGCGAGTGTGCTCGCGCCCATCAACGGGGTAATTGATTCTGTCAACATCAACACCGTGAGCAATGTGCCCGGAGTATTGGGTAAGGAAAGAGCGAGCGTGATCATCTTTCGGCGAGCCGATGGACTGCGAGTGTTGTTCGCGCATGTTCAGGACATAGCGGTGAAAGTCGGCGACAGCGTGAGTTCAGGCCAGCCCGTCGGTAGAGTGGGCAACAACGGCCCCGCCTACTTTCCGCACACTCATATTGGCGCGTACAAGGACGGCAAGCCGCTCCAGGTTCGATTCGATTTGGCGGCAATGGGCGTAATGTCGCGGTCAAACCACCGATGAGCGTTTGACGCACGCTGTCAATTCGCGGTTGCCCTCGGCACTGATGGCTGTCCGCGCAACACCCGCTAAGTAGAAGCCCACCGAGTTGGCGTGGGTGGAAGGTCGACAAAGTGATTCGAGGCCCCGGCGCGATCGCAATGTGAGCGCGCGCCAGCTGATGGTTGCGGGCGAACTGAGGGCGCTAGGCGCACTCCATGCAGTTCCTTCGAAACCAGCATCCCGAGGAATATTTCCCATGTTTTCTTTTCGCCGCGTGTCGCAGATAGCGGTAACCACATTAATGCTTGGAGCATGCTCTTCTCTCAGCGGCCCTATCAGTGTCGTTGAAGTAAACATTTCCGGAGCGAGCTTTGCGCGAGTTGGGACCCCCGCGATAGCGACTGTTCCGTTTAGAGCAACAAATCGAGGATCGGCCTCAGTATTTGTGGCGCGCTGCGGCACGCGTGTGATGGCCGCCGTTGATCGATGGAACGGTCAAGCTTGGGTTCAATACAGCGGGGATGCCTGCGTGGCCATTTATACCGTTGCCGGCTTGGAACTAACACCAGGATCTTCAGCTGTTGCTAGCCGAACGTTGCTCGAATCCGGAAGGTATCGCGTCAGAATAGGCACCTCTAACACTGCCAGCGGTGGCTTTGAGTGGTCAATCGTCTCGCGAGACTTTGAGATATCATGACCGCATCGAAGGGAGGAGTTGAAATGAGAATCATTTGCCTGGGAGCGTGTCTGCTACTCGCCTGCCGACCGGCAGTGCGGCAGTCCGCACAATTACGCGTTCCGCCCCCCGCTCGCACAGTGTTCACCGACTCTACGATCTTTCGAGCGCAGTGCAAGGAGGCGGATTCGCTCAAGAACCTGACTGCAATTCCGCGCAAGTGCACCCTAAGGGATCAGCGCCTAAAGATTTACTAACCGCGATCCAACGAGCGTTGCACTGAGATGGGTTGACCAAGCCATGAGCTTGTCGGCTCCCGATCTCAATCACCCGGCAGTGAACATGGGCATTAGGTGAGGCTGGAGCGTGATCCGAATCTTTCGACTCTCGGCGGTCGCGGTTGGGGGAAGCCTTGGTAATCCTTCCCAGGCTGATGGTGTCGTATCTAACAAGGAACATCCCGGAGCTGAAGATGACCGTCCGCATCTTTCTCGTAGCGGGGGCGCTGAGCGTAACCGCGCCGCTCGCGAGAGCACAACAGATCGATACTGCGCGTCTACTCTCCGCGCTGCGCGATGCAAAGACATCGTGCGATGCGGACCACGGCGCGCTCTGGAAAAGAGACCTGTGCGGTCCCATAGCGTTGGTGGATCGCGAGACTCGTCTTGTCATCGCGAACGATACCGTTGCAGGAAAGCATTTCCTGAAACTGGGCAACGCGTATGTCACGACGCTTCCGGAGAACCAGTACGTCGCCAACACTTCGTTCACGTGGGGCGGCCGCACGTGGACGATGGTCGCGCTTCCACTGCCCCGCGACCGTTACGCGCGCGTCGATCTGGTAATGCACGAAGTTTTCCATCGCGAGCAGGAAGCGCTCGGCCTTCGCCAGATCGACGCGTTGAACAATCAGCTCGACATGCGCCCGGGCCGAACCTGGCTGCGCCTCGAGTATCGCGCCCTTGCTCGTTCTCTCGAGTCACTGCCCGACCTTGTTACGGCGCGCCATCACGCTGAATCGGCACTGTTGTTCCGCGCGCAGCGACGCTCGCTTTATCCGGGCAGCGATAGTCTGGAGGCCACTCTGGAGATCCAGGAAGGACTGCCGGAATACACCGGACAGCGGTTGGCGATGGAGCTCACCGGCGAGGGCCCGGCTCGGGTGGCGAAATACGTGCGCGACTACGAGAACACGCCGACCTTCGTACGAGCATTCGCGTACGGTACTGGCCCAGCGCTTGGCGTTCTCCTCGATCAATTTTCACCGGATTGGCGGGATTCGGTCCGCACCACGAGAGATCTGGGCCTGCTGCTCGCACGCGCGATCGACTTTCAGCGTCCGCGAAATCTGGGGGTGGCCGCTCGGGCGAGAGCGCAGGAATACGGCTGGGATGAGGTCGATCGCCAAGAAGCTGCTCGTGACTCGGCGCGGGCGCCCACCATGCGCGAGTACCGCTCACGACTGGCTGATGGTCCGACCATCACGCTTACGCAATCTCCGGACTCCCTGTCCTGGAGCTACGATCCGACAGAGCTGGTGGGACTCGATCTCTCGTCCGCGGTGTATCCCTCAGGGAATTTCTCCGCAGCGTGGGGAAAGCTCACTGTCGATCACGGGGGAGTGCTGGTGCAAAATGATTTCTCGCGCATTCGGGTCGGTGCGCCGCAAGTGCCGATCGTTCCCGATGCGAGAGGGATCAAGGGAGAAGGATGGACCCTCGCGCTCAATCCCGGATGGACCGTGCGACCGTATCCGTCGCGGGCTGGCAGCTATATCGTCGTCAGAGCGCCCGTGCCATAACAGCCGTGATCCACAAGTCCGGGTTGTAGGAACCGCGTTGAAGAAGTCCCCTGCTCCGAGAGTAGGAGCTTGGAGAATCCCTCTCGATAGGGGTAAGCAGCATCGAGGACCAAATTGCGGCATCCCTCTACTTCTCAAGTAGAGCTCGGGTATCAATTCGGCTTTGGCTTCTCCGCAAACGTCACCGGATTTCCGAACATCCACTGGGCTTGCTCGCGGTTCCTCGTCGGTATGCCGAGCATCGCCTTAAACATCGGCATCAGCTCGCGTTGCGATGGCGTCACGATCGCGGCCGCAATCTCCGGCTGCTCCCAGAAAATCTTCCAGTATTTCTTCTGCGTCGCCTGAACGCTGTCTAGCTCAGCCTTCCCCGCGCCGCCCTGGCCGCGGGCAAGAAACTCGCCGAGCGGTACGTACAGTTCCCGCACGCGAGCTGAGTAGGACGAGTCCGCGCCGTCGAGTGCTTTCACCTGCGCCTTGCTCAGGAAGAGTGAGTCGCTCTGCTCGATCAGCAACTTGAAGATGTCGGAGGTGCGACCCAGATAGAACGCCGTGAGTGAATCGGCCGTGCGCCTATGCCATCCGGTCGGACCTTTCACCGGTTCAACCGCGCGCCGCAGCTGCTGCAAATCGTATGGGGTCGACAGGTCGAACGAGAAATCGATTACGACCCTGAACGGATTCCTGAACAACGTCCGAGCTGGACGGGTATCGCCGAAGCGCGGGTTCACGTCATAGTTGAATCTCCGGTTCGTCGCGTCAAACCCTCGCGGCACCAGCAACACGGGATCCGGCGTCGCAGGAGATCCCCAACCGCGCAGTGAATTGCCGTGCACCAGCTGATCGATTCCGGCAAGGACGTTCTCCAGATAGACGTTGGGCGTAACGCGATTGCCCCAGCGCCTCGGCGTCGGCGGCCGCCACTGGATGTTGAGCGATTGCGTCCACGGCCCTCTGCAACCATTCCTCGGCGCCACTGCTCCCAGATTGGCGATGAGACACCCGCGTGCCGTCGGAGAGCCGTTGGCGAGCAGTGTGCGGAGCTGCGCCGCAAGATTCAGATCGCTGGCGGTCTCGGGATTAGGGACATAGGCCCGGTCGCCGCTGCGGCCATCGCCATTCACGTCGCCCTGCACGAGCGGTGTGAACGGCAATCCAGACTGCGCGCGCGCGAACAGCGTGACCGTTCCGATCTTGGCGGTTGAGAATCCGCTCGTGAGGACGAGGATGTGGCGCGCGTCGTTCGGTCCGGCCGCCCATTCACGCACACGCGGATCGCCGAATGCGGCGCCGTCGAAGCCGCGAAACTGCCGCCTGGTGGCCTGCAGAGTATATCCGATCGATCCATAAAACTGCAATCCGTTTCTGAATTTGAACACATCGGGAGAGAGTGCAACGTTGAGTTGACCGCCATATCCACGCAGATCGCTCACCCGAACGCCCACTGCGCCGTACTGATTCGACTTTCTCGACTCCACCGCCGACACCACTCCGCTCGCCAGATCTATGGACGCCGCTGATACGAAGACTGGACGATTCGCTTCGTCGGCAAGAGTCATTCGGCTCAAACCCGCAAAGTTCGCGTCCACTACTCCCGGCTGCGCGAGATCGTACGACGCTAAAGTGCCAACCTGCAGGAGCCAGGTGTTCACGCTTGTGCTCCAGTCGAGCGACGCACGCCAGCTCCTCGGCACGTCGTAGGACGGATCGATCAGCGTCACCGCCGGTGCGCGCTCGGCCAGTACTCCGCTGCCGTTCACGCACTGGCTCGGAATGGAACTCGGGTCAGCAGCGAAAAGAGACCAGTCAGGTGTCGGCACAGCGGCGCCGACGCAGTTGAGGACCGACGTGCCTCCGGCTAGACCGGTCGAAGCCGACGCATCGGCGAGAGTTCCAGGATGCAGCAAGTCGCGAAACTCGCCGATTCCGGCGCGGATGGTGCCTGACACGCTTCGATAGAAGGTTCCGGTCTGGTTCATCATGATACCGGAGCCGTTGTCCTTGTCGCGATTGTAGGTGAAGGTGAAGCCAACGCGCGGGCTCAGATGCAGGCGCGACGGCGCGACTCCGGTGGGAACGCCGAGCGACTGCTCGAGGGCGATGTTTCTGGCGGGCTTGCTGATGAATCCGTCAGCCTCGAGTCGCGCGCCGTAGAGAATGCTGAAGTACCGCGACGGAGCGAACCTGTGCGCGAGCGCAGCCGCGGTGTTCCACACCTTGCCTTCGCGCGGTGGCTGGGACAGGGTCCGGGAGAAGCTGCTCGCGCGCCGGGCGGCGAAATCTTCGATTGAATTGAAGGCGAAACTGCCAAGGCCGTTCGAGAATCCCCGCTCGCTCAGGCCATCCACTCGCCCCCACAACAGTCCTTTGAAGCGGTGCGTTTTTCCGTGTGCGTTCCAGTCGGTCTGATTACCGGCTTCGAGAGTCCACTTCGATTCCTGCGTTGGCAGGAACGATCCGCCGCCGAGGATGACCGAGGTGACGTTGGTTCCGGCGACCGGATTGGCGGAGCGGACCAGCACGGTCGCTCCGGGGAGCGCTTGATACGGAGCAACCTCGGTGCGCACTCGACTCAACGCGATACGCGTTTCGTTCAAGGTCCTTCGGCCCGCGCCAATGTATGAGCCGAGCGTGAGTTGCGCCCCGAGCGTGCGCTCGCGTTTCTCGCTCCCTGCTGACGGCGCGGAAAGGGGGCCGAACCCGAGTGCGCCATCTCGTGTGAAACCGGCGTAGCCGGTGAGCGCGCGGGTGCTCAGCGTGTCACGAGTGTCGTCGAGCCGTCCGAGCCATGTGACGGCATCGTGTTGACGATTGGTTGGCACTCCCAACACTACGAGCGGGACGCCGAGTGGGGCCGCGAACGCGAGTAGCCTGGCGACTGAGTCTGGTGCCGCACCAGCGCTGAGGAGGGCTTGTGGGTCGGCATTCAGCAGAGTGGACGGGTCGCTGAGCGACCGGCCCAGATCGAGCGCGACGTTATAAGTCGTGGCGCCGCGAATGATCTCGCCATCCGCACCGACGCTCCCGCGTGCGCCCCCACTCGCGGCACCAAGAGAGCGGCCGGTGGCGTCGGTGAACTGGATGGAACGCGGATCCAGCGTCAGAAACGCGTTCCGCCGCTGATAGTTTCGGTCGCCGGCACCGAGTCGCACGTCGACGTTTGCGCCAGTGAATCCGCCACGCGCGGGATCGAAGGTGGCGGCCGTGACGCGTGTCTCGGTGTGCGCAGCGCGCGGGATGGCGCTCGCTGCGAGACCCATTCCATTCAGTGTATTGAGGTTTGATCCGGGTCCTGAGCCGAGTATGGAAGGTCCGCTACCGGTCATGGTGACATTCGACATTGTGCCGGCGATCGCGTTGAGGTCGCCCGCGACAGTCGGTGAGATCTGTCCATTGACTCCATCCCGCCATTTCTCTGAAGAGCCGGTCTCGGGTTCGCTGGGGTTTACGGAATTGTCGGCGCGCTCCGGCTTTTGTGCAGTGATTTTGACAGTATCGAGTGTCGCAACTTGGGCGCGCTGCAATGTGAAGTTAGCAACTAGCTCGTGCTCGTCCGTCTGTCGCTGCACGCGGCGGCGCGCCGGGGAGAATCCAGGGGCACGCACATAGACGAGGTAGTCGCCGGTTCCTTCATCGAACCGCACGCGGAAATTCCCAGCGCTGTCGGTGGTGGCTTGCTGGGTGAGTCGGTCGGGACCGCGGGTCACCATGACGGTTGCGATGATGGCGCGGGAGGAGTCGTCGGTGACGCGACCGCGGATCAAATCGGGAGATGAGTCCTGGGCGTCGAGTCGTCTGGCGGTTAGGACCAGAAACGACACTCCTAACATGATTCCTGCCTGAGCCACGCGAGAGTGTCGGTCAGATCTGCTGTAAATCGAGGCTATTCCATTCATACAGGGGGCAATTAAGGGCGGTTTCGCGTGAAGAGTCCGAGGCCAGTAGTTCCGACTGATTTAAGGCTACGACTGTTTGACACGCGGGCGGCGATCACCGTTGTTTCGGTCCTTCCGACAGCGCATTCATCTAGTTGTAGTTGTCCTGAGCGCAATTACCACGACTCGGCGTCCTCCTTCGTTCCCCGCGACACGCGCAATTGTTATCCCTCGGATCTCACGCTGGAGATCCAAGTTTGGGAAGAGACGTTTCGTTAACCCTCCGCTGATCGTGAAGTTGGATCCCGCTCCGGCATCGTACCCCGCGTGCAAGTCACCGCTTGCAGCGATTGATGCCAACGAATGGCGAAGGACGAGATCGTGAGCACCGAGCACGAGACCTACGGCCGCAGAACTAGGCATTGAGACGCTGTCGAAGGCAGCCGGCTCCAGCCGCTTGGCCAATAAACGAAGCGTATCGATAAACGCAGGCATGTTAGACATCAGGGGCGCGAGCGAATCAGACCGCTTTCCCACCATGTGGTTCACCGAATCAAGCTGGCGTGACGAGGTCAGCGTTGAATTCGTGATTGGTGAGGCGGCAAGTGTTGAGTCCAATGCTCGATGCAACTCCGGCGATGCGACGTTGGAGGCTAATGTTGGATCGCTCCGCAACAGCGCAGCGAGCTCGACGCTGAGTGACCGAACGCGATCAGCAGAGGAGATTGGACTGGAGGGTTTCGGCGCTCGGCAGGCGGCCACGAAGAGCAGTGATGCACTCACGAGATACCAAACCGCGCGGATGACTGGGCGAGTCGGAGACGCAGATGCCATTACCTCGATCCTTTTCTTAAGGCTCGAGGTTGGCTCCGCAAACGCGGCCAATGGAGCGAACCGTGACAAGCTTCGCTCACCGACATTTATCAAGAGCGAACCGTACGCTCTCACATCGGGCAGCTTTCTGAGCACACGCGTGTCGCAATCAAGTTCAATAGCGATACGAAGCCGTCTCTGGATGTACCACAGAGCCGCATTCCAAGGCATGAGGACAATGAAGAATGCTGATACAGCTATTACAGCGGGGTCGTGTGCGCGCGCGTGTTCGCGCTCGTGTTCGAGCACTAAGCCACGCTCAGCAGCGGAGAGGCCTTCGACCCACGCAGGAATGACGATTCGATAACTGAATATTCCGGCGAGCGCTGGCCCGATGTCGTCGGAAACCCGAACTCTGACTCCGTCGAGAACGGATTCTTTCCAGCGTGCTAGGCTTCGGCGTACACGGGCAGCGGATACGAGGAGAATAAGAAGCCAGAGGGAGCTCCCGACCAGCCAAGCTCCGAGAAGTGCTGTGTCAAACGGAGCAAATGCCTCTATAACGCGGGAAATCAGCCAAGCAGGCTGCCCTGTGTGAATCTCCTGGAGGGCGCCAGGCGAGACATTGCGGAATCCTTCGGAGCTACTGATGGAAGAAAACGGTGTCGCCGCGCTAACGGCGAGATCCGGCGGGCTATGCCGCGACAGCCCGACAGTAGGAATTGCTACGGACCCCAAGAGCACCAAAACCCACACGGCGCGAGTACTGCGCCGCGCCAGCAAGCAAGCGGATTCGGCGAAATGGCCCGCGATGGAAATAATGCCGGTCACGACAATCGAATACAACATCCAAGTTCCGATCATTGCTTCCTTCCTTGGGGACGTTTCGCATCCAAGAGTTTCCGCATGTTGTCGAGCTCGTCCCTGGTAAGTCGGCGGTCACGAACGAGGTGTGTGAGAAGGAGCTCGGCAGAGCCCCCGAATAGAGTGTCGAGCATCCGTGGGAGTGCGCTCGCTCCAGCTTTCTCCCGCTCAACCAAAGGATGGTAGCGGTGCGCGCGTCCTTCGTCGGTGTGCCCCACGTAGCCCTTCTGCTCGAGAGTCCGGAGGATCGTCAGGACCGTGGTGTAGGCCAAGCGGTCAGAGATACGACTGCGCACCTCAGCTACTGTAGCCGATTTCTCATCCCACAGAACCGACATTACGTCCAGTTCTCGATCTGTGAAAACTATTCGCATTTCCGCTCTCTACTAGAGTTCTAGTAGATATATATTCGTGGACAGCTAACTTGTCAACTATGGATCTAGTAGCGCAGCGCGAGGGGATGGAACGAGAATTCTTCGGCGTGATCGTTGCGCAGCATGCCGCTTGTTAACCGCGTTTACCACGTTCAGAGTCCAGCCTCGAGAGCCATTCCTCGGCATGAGCGATCTCGCGGAAAACGCGCACCGGAATTGTGCGACCCGTAATGTACCTGGCGACAACTGAGGTAGAACTGAGGCTGTTTTGCGACGAGTGCGCGAAGTTTAGGATCAGTCTCTCGCTCTGGTATCAGGCTGTGAATTGGTCTCGCGCTCGGAGGCTCGTGTTCCAATATCAGGAGGCCTCGACATTCCTCTCGAGCGTGAGGGTCGACATCCGAGAGCACGCGCGGAGACTACTCAGGTCGCTGAAGTCGTCAGCGGGCAGCGAGGTTGTGTCTTCGAGCTTCATTTGCCACGCATTTCCGTTGATTTGCCAAGACGTCTTATCGTGTCGGATCTCGGAGCCAGTTACGCACTGCGACACGAGTAAGCCCCCACAACTCGTCCGACAAATCCCGTTCATTTTGCTCGGGCGGGGCCCAAGTGAAGTGCGCATCACGATCCATTTCCATGAGACCGCTCCCGTGTAGTATGTCGGATCGCAGCGCATACATCGTCAGTCGGCGCTCCTCCAGACTGGCCCCAGGCGCATAGCGGTCGATAAAATCTCGAAATCGCGCGGTTGGCTTTTTGGATCGGTCTCCCAGGGCCTCGATCGCGATCGCGAGAGACGCAAACGTCGCGGATGTTGATATGGTCCACTGTCGAGACGCCGCTTCCAACCAGAAGCCTGCGATTGCAAACTTCATGTGATTATCCGACCCAAGCTGAAAAAACGCGCTGAGAGATTCATCAAGATCTGCAGGAACTCGCAGTGGCCCGCCATCGTTCCCTATTGCGGCATAGTAGTCGTCCGCACGGATTTCCTCGATCTGCGCGCCTGTAGCTGGCGTCAGTTCGTCTTGAACAGCATTTCCGAAGTTCGCATAGTAGAACTCCTGCACCCACACGACTGGCTCATTGAGTTGGCCCGTCGAAGGCACAGCCCAGAAATGGCGTTGTCGGCGCGGTTGCGTCGTTATGCCCCCCCTTAGCAGGACGTTCAAGACTCGGCTTAACTGCCGATGTCCTCGCATCCGCCTAAAATTCGTTATAGGCCAACGATCGCTCGCTTCCAGTGGGAACTCGAGGACAAAGGGGTGCTCTGCCATTGAGACAGGGGCAACCGGGGCGTCTGCCGGGGGCGGTAATATCTGCACACCTGATCGCGCTCCACGCCAAGAGCCGTCGACACGATAACCGCTGAAGCTTAGATCGCGTCCGACACATCGGCGGGACGCGCGCCTTTCGACCTCTGAGACAACCTCGTCCCACTGGGCTGGATCGAACGCCGGCCCTGGTTCAATTGACAAAAGCCGCTTATCCGCAAACGCCAGGGAGACCCGGCAATCATCACGGGCCATCGGAAGATAAAACTTGTCCGAATTGGCGCCGCGTTTGTCGTATTGCCCGGGTCCTCCAATGATTTCTAGGAGAATGAAACGCAGTTCGCCCGGATCAACGTCACTCCAGCTGGATGGAAGGAGGTTCGCCATCTAAGTGAATGTCACCTTGGGTTTGATGCGCGTCTTAGGCCGCAGCGAGGATTCCGGCAAAATTTGCGTACCCGAGCTCGGTTCCATTTGCAGAAAACAGAACTTGCTTTTGCCCGGTGCCAATTATAAAAGCTTCGAAAACCAACAACCCAGGAAGTAGGTAGCCAAAAATACCATAAGCCCAGAACGTGCTCTTGGGGAGCTCCGTTAGTTTCTACGATGCCACCTCTCTAGGCCTCGGCGTAGACGAGTTGTTTCGCTTCTGCTACCTCGCGCTGTGCGTAGATCGTGGATGCCTTTGCCATGCGGCGGAGCTCGTCTCGGCGGTAATCATCAACCAACTCAGGGTCCAGCTCCGAGTCACCAATTTTGGTCGCATCACCCTGAGTATCCTGCCAGTGGATGAGAACGCTGGTGGTGAGCCAAATCCGATACCGCTTTTCGAAAGAACCAGCGGAGGTTGTATCCTTCGCGGCAAAGTGGTCTCGCACAGTGCGAAAGCGAGGAAAGAGGGTGGAGTAACGGATCTGTAGTATGTCCTTCGAAGGTACGTACACGTAGTCGGCAGCGACCTCTTCAACATCTTTCGGCCAGCCCAAGCTCACCCACTCTTCGCTCTCCACTTCATTCACTGGCTCGATGTCGATAATGGGAAGATTGATTTTTGCTCCGCTTGGCTTCGCTGGCGGCTGAGGAACGATTTCGATTGAAAGCGAAGATGAGAGTGTCGGGCTGTTGAGCGGCCTCAACTCGGCAGTCAGCTTGCCAACCGCTCCGATTGTGGCCCCTTCTGTGGCAGCGAGGATCACTCGCATATGCCCATCTCGAAGCTCGGTGGAACCCGCTACCCGAATGTGTTCGCCCTCTACCATAAAGTTGAACCGACTCTTTAAGGGGTCGGTCGCGTCATGGTACTTCGAATGGGCGTCAGTACGCACCCGGATATATCGGCGTTGACTCGGATAGAAGTTGATTGGATCGTCTCCAACCAGCTCAATGAAGCTTGGAGGCTCGTTGAGTTGAATCGGCTCGGCTTTTGGCCTGGGCCTCTTAGCTCCGCCTCCTGGCTTCTCTGAGTCTCCTTTGTCGGCTCTGGTAGCGCCCCCTGGTTCCGCAACTGAAAAACCAAAAAGCTTGAGCATGCGAGCAACTTCTTGTCGTACTTCTCGCTCGGCATTTTCGTCCTTCTCCTTTGTTCCGGCGAGACGCGCTTGCTCCTCAAGCTCGCCAAGCTTGTCATCTGACTTGAGGGCGCCGAGCAGCTCGGTAAGGATAAGGTTTTGTACCTGGCCCTTTCGAGACTCTTCTCGATTCGAGACGAAGAGTACACGCTTTGCGTCTGCGGACAGGTCGTTGCAATCCAGATGGACGACCATTCGCGAGGCTAGGTGCATTAGCCCAGCGCTCTTGCGCAGAATCGTGGCGCTCCACTCGGCATGGGTCTGCCCGTTAATAGTGAGAACGATAGGCTTGGCTCCGTTTACGAACCCTTTGTTGGGAGCACTCTTGGCGCTTGGCTCGAGCACCCAATATTCGATGCCGATCCGCCCAAATTCTCCCAAGTCCGCGAAGAAAATCGGGCTGGTGTGGGTGAGTTTGGATTCCTCTTCCCCTTCTTCCACTTTGGCCCCGTTAAGAGCTGTCCGTGAACCTTTAATCGTGCGGTTGTAGTCATGCACACGGTTCTCGAACCAAAACGGTAATACAGGTTCGAAGAGAATCGCTTGGGCACGACCATAAAGGCTGTTCGGCCCCACCGGAGATGGATAGTCGTCAAGGTCGTAGCCAAAGTGCTTAACGATTGTCGAGAAATCCGCAAATGCATCCGGTGGACTACTTGTAAGTACTTTCCCTTCACGCACGAGATAAACGTAGGTACCGAGCTTAATCCCTTGAGGGGGCTGAACCTTCACGAGCGTAAAGCCAACGGTTCCTGCGGATTTTACGCTTCGTGAAGCGACCAGCGTGTAATCCGAACTCGCGAATGTCGCCGAGCCGCCCTGTCCGAAAGCTCCGGCCAAGTAGAACTTGGACATCTTGTTGTCGGCGTTCAGACTCAGAATCGTTGCTGGAATCTGATCTGGAGTGAGGCCAGTTCCTTTGTCAGCAACGACCAGAGTTCGCTTGGCTCTTCCGTCACCCGGAAGAAGTCTCAGCGTCACCGAATCCTGCGCCAACTTTCTCTGTGCACCCGGCGACATTTTATGCATTCCAGCCGCCGGAACTCCAAACCACGCCTGTGCCGCTTCTTTGGGACTACTGCACTCGGGGTTGCCGTGATGCTCGTTGTGCTGAAGCTCGATTACTGCGTCGATACCGTTGGTAATGCGTTCAAGAATCGATCTCGCAGGATCTCCCCCAGCCTGAATCGTTCCGCTGTTGTTCGTTCGGTCCCCTACCGGTCGCCAAGAGACCCATCCACTTTGCGATTCTACGAACTGATCGATGAGGCTCCTCACCTCATCCAGCTTATCAGTCGCAAGCAGCTCATTTAGAAAATTCGTTTCATCCATCGCTCACCGCCTCCCGCTGCGCCCTCTTCAATTCTTCTTCGTCCCAAAGGCTCGTGAATCGACCAATCCCAGCTGCCGCATACGTCGGGTTCGCTTCCACTGTGAGCCAGCGTCGACCAAGTTGCTCGGACGAAGCGCCGGTCGTATTGCTTCCGGCGAATGGGTCGAATACCAGGTCGCCTTTGTCAGTGCAAAGATTAATGAAAAACTTTGCCAGTCCCACAGGCATTCGTGCAGGGTGTGGGATTTGACCGGTCAGCTTGCAATACCGCTGATAGGCGTCTCCATTCTCCGTATTTGAGCCAACAAGAACGTTGTTGAGCGTGTTAGCGAGCAACTCCTTCTCGCTCTTCATCGTCAGGACATTCGGAGGAATGGCTCCCCCATGGTCAACGAGAAACGATTTCGCCCCTATTACATGTTCGGATGGCCGTTTCCCTGAGTTGTACTTGCCCTCGCGAAGCAGAGAACGCATAGATCCGCTGTATGGTGCCAGTACGCGTCGCGCGTCGGCTTTTGGGTACGCGGTCGGACTCATCCACCACAGCCTGGTAAAAGCATCTTTCACGCGATACCGCTTGACTGTCACCCACGCCGCTGGTGTCGGCAACTTCGCATTGTTGAACCAGATGAACTCCTGACACAAATACAAGTTAGCCGCAGTCTTGAACGCGAGTAGCGTCTCCATCGCCAGCGTCGACATGACGGGCATGCGCGGCTCCCACGCGTTCCCCATCTCCAGTACGATGGAACCGTCATCGGTGAGCAGATCGCGAAGGACCTGAGCATACCCTTCAAGCCACGTCTTGAACGCGGGCCCTTCAAGGTTCCCGTACTTCTTTTTCCGATTGAGCGGGAACGGAGGCGACGAAAAAACCAGCTGGACCTTCCCTTTGAGTTCCCGACCCAAGTCCCCTGCAAGCAGCGTCTCACTCTTCCCGACGAGAGCAGCTCCTAGCCCCGTCGAGTATTCGGCCCGAATCGAACCGCTCCTTTTCACGTGCTTCAAAGGATGGTTAGGAAGTGTTCTCTGGGAAGGTGGCATCGAGGAGTTTTTCAGGGAAGCGCGGTCATCGCTGCACAAGTTCGCGCATGCGCCTTCGAACCGCCACCTGGTTATGAAGAACCCGAGGCTCCGTCTCCTGATCCAGACACTCGAGGTTTGCAAGCCGGGCCGGCAGTGGTAGTACGTCGATCCACAGAGCGAACACCGTCGCTTCGATGGGATGACGGAGCGAAGATTGTGACGGAGCGTTTAGGCCACAGCAGCTTCCGACGCACGCTGGGTACCTATTCACACATCACTCCACCAATGCAAGCGAGTGCGACGGCAAAGCCGAGTGTTGTTCCGGTCGTTGCGAGCAGCGTCGGACGACGCGCTGCTTAGTTCAGGCACGAACCGCTGGAACTGGGTATTCGCTCTCCAATCGTCGAAGCTGTATCACATGCTCTGTGTTGATCCAACCATTAGTGTCGGGCAGCACCGAATCGATTTCATACTCTGGCCGCGCGATGCTTTGCCGATATGAGTGCTGCATAAAGAGAACGCCGGCGACCGAGGCGTGTTTGCGAAAGAGCAACTTTCGTAGCCCAGCCATTGCATGATCGGAAACGCGACGGAGTTCCCCGGTCATCCATGAACTGACGATCAGGAGTCTCCCAGTCCGATCGTCAAGGCGCGTCTGGGCGAGTTTGCGCTCTAGTTTCTTGCCGAGTTCGGCCAATGGCTCATCGAGATCCTTCTCGAGCGAATGTAATTCTGTCTGTTCGTCCGAGAGCCAAATGGCCACATGATCGCGCGTCTCAATCGGCGGGGGTACATGGCCTGCTTTAATTCGTGCAGCTCTAGCAACGGTGATTCTGCCGAAGACAAATGGCTGCTCACCTCGCATATCTGGAAACCGAGGGTCCTGCATACCGACTGAGTCCTGCCCGGGCGCAACGGCTTTCGTGGGAGCAACGGATATATACGCAGCCTCGGTTTCTGTGAACTGACTTCGCGGGACCGTTCCCGCAGTGGAATCAATCTCAGCCGACAGTTCGCGGACGAGGCGTAGGGTCGTTTTTCTTTGAGAAGCAGTCGGATCGACTTTCAACTTGATCGCGATACTTACTATGCTGGGATGTAAACCTTCGCGCATGGCCAAGCAGCGTTGGAGTAACCAATGTACTTCGAGACTGCTGCGCATAACGCGCGGGATGTAGCATTCTGCGATGATTGGTCGGCCTTCTAATTCGAAAACGATATCGCCTTTCAGCCCGCCCTGAACGGGTGGCTCAAATTCGAGGTTTGTGGCGCCTAGCCGCTTGAGTCGATAAGCCGCTGCCATTTGAAGGAAGGTCGGCCCGTATTGAGCTTTCAAGCCAGCAACGAGCTCGGGGAACACGGGCGATTCCGCGGACGCTTTGAGATATTCGACGAGTTCCAGCAACCCGACAATCTGATTGTCTCCCGGAGGTAGAAGCAGACCGCCGATAGGATGACTCTGTTGCCACCGTCCACCGCGATCACGCTGACATGCCAGGGCCAACCAATCGTCGCCAAAGACGTTGCTGACCACGGCGGCCGCTTCATTGATTGAAGAACCGTGCAGGCGGAGCCGGGCGGCGCGGGAGAGCCCTTCGATCCGCCATTCATCGAGTTCAGGAGTCAACAAGGGCGAACAAACTGCAAATTCGTTGTCAGCTCCATCGAGTCTTAGACCTGATGCCGTGTAATTGGGACTTCGATAACTCTCCGCGAAACTGCGTCCAAGCACAGCAGGCGGTCGAAACTCGAATCTACTGCGAACGAAACAGGGAGTGCGGGCTCGGCGACGCGGTCGCCGGCTGAATGAATATCGAACACGATCACTAACCAGATCAGCTCACAAGACTGCTTGTATCGGCTAAGGTTTTTTTCCTTTTCGCGGACGATACTTTCAATCTCTCCTGAACCCGCATGATAGACCCAGCCTCCCAAGGCTGGTTGCCACACGCCATGATCGCGAGTAGTAACGCGAGTCGCTTGGATCCGAGCCACCTCGGGGATCTGCGGAATCGTATACGTGCCCATGAACTCGGAATTGTCGAGTTGAAGAAAGTCCTTTCGAATTGTAAGCAGGCTCGCCAAGTAATTGGCGACCTCGTTAACTCGGGGTTTAGTCAGTCGAGGCCAGTCACGAAACTCGAACTCAGCATCCCAATCCTGGATAGGGCTGTGTGCGTAATACAGTTCTTCGGCTAGTTCGACAGCCCTGTCACGTAGACTGCTCTGTTCCCTTACGCTCGTGGAAAATGAACCGTAACGATAACTGAAGTCCGTGACTTCGATTCCAATAGACGGTGAACGCGCCAGAATAAAATCAGGCGACTCACTGTTAACTGCTTCGATCAAACTGGGATCGTTCAATCCTTCGGCAAGGGCCTCTAGATGCCCTCTCTCTCTATTCTTGTCGGCCATTCGTACGAATGAATTTGAAACCCGGCTCAACGCGCGCGGGACCACGATATGTGGGCGCAGCCGCCGATTCCATAGCTACTTGATTCAACGACTTCTAGACGGCCCGTTCAATGGTGTTGACCCATCAGGCAGTGTTTCAAACCCGTAAGACCGCAGAACTGCACCCAGCAGCGATTCCGCTGAGTAGGTGAAGTCGTGCGCCATTTTCGCCATTCGCCTGGCGAGCTGCGAAACTTGAATGCGCAGGTCTTCCTCGGTGTCGGTAGGCGAAGCACCCACGAACGTCATCACGGCGAGTGCATCTCCGAGCACGAAATGAAGATAGCGCGATGAATCACCGCGGCCGGTAGCAAAGACACATTCCCCGGTGATCGTCAGCTCTCCGAGAAGGCGTTTGGTCTCGACCGGGTCGAAGTGCGACACAGCTTGATTTCGCAGGGGTGCAATGTGCTTCTCCAGAAGCTCGCGATTGTCGCTGTCCTTCCACACACTCGCGACTGCGGCGAACTCGGGAAAGTTCCTGAAGTAACGACCGAGGTGACGCCTTGCAAACTCAACGCCCTCGAAAAGGGTAGCGGCCGCGACGAAAATCGTATTGAACTCTTGCCGGGAGGCGTAGGTCCTGTAGTCATCAGTCGTGATGCCATCGATTGCGTGACGCGCGAAGCGGAGTTGATTGAGCGCCCGTGATAACGTCACGCATGCGGCGAAAGCGTCCTCTGTACGCAGCCAATCGTAGCGGCGTCGGACGCACGACGCTTTCCAAGGATTCTCAGAACCAGTCGCTTTAGTTGTACCAACCATATCTGGAGAAGCACTCAAGGCAAGGTTTATTCGCGGATCGATCATTCCGAACACCGTTGCTAGACCGCACCAGCGGCCAACTGGCCCGCGAAACGTCTCAGAGCTTCTTGGTCATTGAGCTCAGAGCCAGATTCATCGGCGTGAGCTGCGTCGAGAATGTAGTCTAAGGACAACGACCCACGAGCGAGACGGCTCATTTCGTTTATCACTACTTGGTCTGACCTTGGATCAAGCTTTACGACGAACTCACGGTCGCCCGCGCTGCAGCTGAATCCATCCAGCAGCAGTCCTTCGATATCGTTAGCAGAGAGACTCATTGTACGGTCGCGAAGTAGTGATGATTTGCTCGTTGTTTCCAAAAATCGTTGGTCGGTCCTCCAAGATACGAAACCACGGACTGGCATGAGGCGCCTAAGGCGACGATCGTACGCGGCGATCAAAGGTCTGCGCGTACCGGGGCGCCAAAGTACCGGGCGACGTCGTAGTTCCAGAAATAGAACGCCTGCGCGATCGCACCCAACGCATCCGGTTGGATGGGCCGGTCAGTGCGGAATGTCTTTATCCGTTTGCCAACCTTTCCGCTCTTTCGTACATGCCCGGCGGCCCGTGTCGCGAGTTCGTCGACACTCATGACTCGAATCGCACCATCTAGATGCGTAATCTGATGGCTATTCTTGTCGTAGATGGCATGTAGGTATCGAGAACCCCTGATGCCCGCCTCTGCTGAAACGGGGAGTTCCTCGCATAGGAAATCGACTTCGTTTTCGTGAGGAACCCACGCGTAGTCGGTTTTGAGGTAGCGACGACTCAGTTTGCCGGGCGTCCAGCTCCCGTGCTCGACCTCACGCAGCTGCCGAATTCTGTTCCAGTCCAGCTCCTGTCCATAAATAGTCGCTCTATAGAAGCGCCCGCCAAGTTGATCAGCAGACCCATAGAGAAGCGGATCGAGACGCACGCTTACGGAGTCTACCAAATCAAGCCGTTGCAACTCCTGTAACAACCAATAATTCGCATTCGACCCTGGGACGGGCGGAAGGACAAAGAAGGCGTGGTCATTTATACACAACGCATCTCCATTGAGGTCAAATACGGAGAGAGGTACGAGACCCTCTGCGTCTACCGGGATTCCGCGCAACGCAGAATGGTTGTACGGCGGCGCCGCACCTAGCTGGGCCGCCAGATTCAAGCGTGTGCGCTCAATCAAGCCTTCCGCATCTTGGCTGACGATGTAGAGGCGTGCCCGCTGGTCGGGATCGGCGGAGCGAAAGAGGATTTCGGCTTGGGCTGTTGACTCCTGATCGAGCGCCGCTACCGCATCAGATGATACCCCTTCGATCGCGGCACGGAGCGCGGACCGAATATCGGCGCTGGCGTCCCGCTGCAGATCCTCGATTATCCAGTGCGGAGGTTCATAGCTTCTTGCGAACGCTTCGAAGAGATTGTGTCCGATCATGAAAAAGGGGTGACCACCGTCGGAAAGTGCGTGTCGGCTCCGACATTCGCTAAGCGGCGCGGCTGGATTACCCAGTGAAGCTATTTCCGCACTGCAGAACCGAGATTCGATGTTTGATGGCTAAGTCCTCGACCACGTCGGGCGCCGCCGCACCAGAATAGGTGAATTCGAGCTCTGTGACTCCCGCCGACGATCGCGTGATATTGATAAACACTCCCAGCTTGCTGTTGAACTCTTGACAGAATGCTCGGACATCGGCGTCCGGTCCTTTTAACCGAACGGGGTACTGGTACCTTCCGCTGGGACTCCTCGCTGCCTTTTCCTTCAGAATGCGATAACGGTGGTAGTTCAATCGGCGCTCGTAGCCAGCTGGCGCATTGACCAACTTGGGACCATTAGCCAATTGGGTCTCCATTGGTTCTGAAGGTGTGATGGGTGCCCCGCGATGAATCGGCTCAATTGTAATTCCTGTTGGTCTTATGAGGACCTGACACCGCAGCATAAGGAAATCGGGACTACGACGCTCGACAATGTTGTCCGACTCTAACTCAAGCGCGTGTCCAGTAGATATGTTCCGAATCGTGATGCGCGCCGGGTCGTTTTCGACTGACTGCAGCTTCCATGACTCATCGCTATCTGCGAGCCGCCTCCCGTCCCCGTCTAAGCGCCATGGAAGCGGCCTTAGTCTGAATAGCTGTCCTATATTCTTCGACAACTGCTTTGCATTCATTGAACGCTACTCCAAGGAGTTAGGCGCGGAGTGGTTCGCGGCCCCATACGCGGATCAAGGCGAAGTAGTCGTGTGCAACGTTCTTTACGCCTGCGACGCGCATTCTAGGACACGCGTCCGAAAGCATGTTCTTCGCCGTACGCTCTAAGAATGTAAAGTGCGTCCACACCACCGATCTGCGCATACTCGAAAATCTCGCCGTCGAGTTTTCGCAAATCGGCCTGGACGTGGCCAATCGTGTATTCACGCCTATATCGCGGGTTAATCTGCCACCGTGGCTCCGCTATGTCGTGGGCGAACGCGTTTCGGATTTGATAGACTAAACCAACCCACTGCTCACATTCGCTGACGATAGGATCGGGCAACGGTACGCTGGCTTCTTCGCGACAGCGATTGAGGGTAATTGCAGCTGCTCCGTAGGTGATAGTCACAAGGTTCTGACACGCGTTCACCAGCTCATTCTCGTCGTGGAGGACTCGACCTGGCAAGACGAGCACTGATCTACCTTCGTGAATCGTCAGCGGCGTATCGATCGATTCGAGATCAATTAGCCCGCCTTCAGCCGCTTGCATCAGTTTTATCGCGAATGAGAGGTGAACAAATGCGGTGTCGAGGTATTTCACTGATATGCGCGACCTAAGGGCGAGGTCCGGATGCGGCGATTTTCTGAAATGAGCGAATTGAGTTCAGCATCGTGGATTATCAAGGAGAGATCAACCCATAGGCTCCGAGGCTGGTTAACGCGCCTGTTCCAAAGCAGGGAGCAGCAGCTGCCCCAGGCGAAGCTTTAAGCCGCTTCCTTGTTGAGGTACCGGGCGAGGTTGAGATTGAATTGGTTGTTCTCAACCTCCGCTCGAGGAACCATCCGGGAATAGCCGGGAATAGCCAGCTGTGAATTGAATACCTCGGCAATCAGACGCACATCTATCTCACGGAGCCGATTCTTCCTACCGACGTTCAAGAAGCCGGCGCTAGCGTCTAGAACGAAAATGCCCTTCCGATTGTGTGCTTTCAACTTGTCGATAACGATGATGCAACCAGGAATTCCAGTTCCGTAAAAGAGATTGCCGGGCAAGCCAATGATGCCCGCGATGTACCCTTTAAGGACAAGATTGCGGCGTATATCAGCCTCCGAACTGCCGCGAAAAAGCATTCCCTGAGGCAGGATGCACGCACCCTTGCCCGAGCTCTTAAGCGAGAATAATGTGCAGCAGATAGGCGAAGTCACCTCCGCGCGCTAGCGCTGCGCCGAATTGCTCGGAACGCTGGTACGGATCATTAATCGAGTCGATCCCCTGGCTCCTGCTCTCACCAAATGGTGGGTGCGCGACCACATAGTCGAACGTCATAAGGTTGCGGCCTGGTCTCGTAAGGAGCGGATTCGCCAAACTGTTCCCCTGCACGATGCACGCAGTCTGCTTGTTGTGCATAAGCATGTTCATACGCGCGAGAGCGGCGGTGCTGCAGTCTTTTTCCTGGCCATAGAGCGTGGTGTCCGTGACAGCATGCTCCGCGACCTTGAGCAATAGCGAACCGGATCCGCATGTTGGGTCGTAGACCGTGGCAGTGCCAGTTGTTCGGGATTGGGCGATGCCGACCACTTGTGCCACTAGGTCACTGACCTCGGGCGGTGTGTAGAACTGGGTCTTTCTAGGTCCGCAGCCTAATGCGAACCGTCCAACCAAGTATTCCCAGCAATCAGCTAGTGCCTTATTTCCGTCAGCCTCATTCGTGCCCAGATCGAGCTCAACGGTCTCGAAAATGGCTATGAGGCTCGTCAGACGATTCACCATAGCCGTTCCGCTGCCAAGCTTTGTGGTGTCGTTGAAGTCAGGCATGCCGAGCAAATAGTTGGCGCTGACCAGAGGCGCGATGATTCTCCGATTGATCTGGTCGCCGATATCGCTGCTTCCCTTGAGAGCGACCATGTCTTTGAAGCCGGCACCTTCGGGAATGGTGATCGGTGCGTCTAATACGACCGTGTATCTGCTGCTCACGTACTTCAAAAAGAGCATCGCCAGGACATAGTCCTTGTACTTGCTCGCATCCATGTCCCCGCGCAACGCATTGCAGCGGGACCAAAGCAACCGGTAAAAGTCGGTCTTGAGAAACGGATAGCTGGATCTCTTAAAGCCCATAGTCTCAAGTCCTTGAGAGTGCGCTAGTGATTTCCCTGTTCTGGACAGCGGACAGAACTTAACTCAGAGCATGCATCCCTCACAAAGAAACCACGGGTGAGGCGCCCTTAGCCGCAAAAGTGAGGCGAAAAGTGAGGCCAGAAGACCGATGGGAATCGAATCTGTCTACGCGCAACGCGCGCGGCCGAAAAACCCGGCACAAGAGGCTATGTTTTCACTTACGGACAGGCGAATACCGGCGAGACTTTCAGGGTCGGTCGGTCAGAGCGTGGAGTTGCCCCGGTAGAACTGAGGGCTAAACGCTGAATAACCCGAAAATATGGGTCAAAACGGAGGCGAAAACGAGTGAAAACGGAGGCGAGAACACAGACTGAAACGGAGGCTTTTTTTCGCTAATTCGGGCCGTTGGTAAACGACGCCTTTCCCGCCGACTAAACTCGGCTTGACGACGACGAGACAACGTTTTAGGATCAAACATCGGTCTCGGGATTGCGGACCGCGCACCAGCAGCAAAAAAACCTGCCTTGGTCTCTCAAATCGCCGCCAAGGCGCCAGCAACCTAGAACTCCGACTCCTAATGAGGCTCGAGAATACCCACCTAACCGTGGGTCTGCTCGGGCCTTTTTTCGTTTCTTCGAACATAAGCCTGATAAGCGAAAACGCGCCTATGCTGCCCTTTCCTGCTGACCAAATCAATGACGAGGATGTCGCACTCGAGTGGTGGGATAACGAGTTCGCTACTTGCTGCGAGTCGCTTGGTGGACTGCTCGATGGCGCAGCACTCGTGCGTAGTGTGGTGACCTCGATCCGCAATATCCGGAGGGCTTCACTAGGCGAGCTGCTGACAGTGGCGCAAGCCGCAACGGAAACCGGTTACTCGACAAGGCAGATCCGACGCTGGCTCAGGGATCGGAAGGTACCCAATCTCGGCACCGACACAGCACCGCGAGTACGGCGCGGGGACGTAATGAGTCACCGAAAGCCGGCCTTGCCCCGCCCGGCACCGATCCGCATAATGGAAACCGCACAGGACATCGCGCGGTCCGTCGCTAACTCGAAGTCGAGGAACAGCGATGGCTAAAGCGAAACTGGCAGGATGGGCTTACAGTACCGGAGAGAAGGGACAAAACCGCGTAAGGGCTTACGAGAAGTGCGGAATCACGCTTCTCGAGTTCTTCGAGCGGACGGATCCTACCGCGACCCCTCAAAGGAAGCGAGTCTCTCTCGGCAGCGTCGACCGAAAGCAAGCGAGGCTCAAAGCAGACGAGCTTTCTCTTAAACTGAGGTCGCTGGAAGCTCCGCAGGTGTCCACCTTGACCCTGCATGCGCTTTTTTACAACTGGTATCTGAAGGAAATCACTCCCCAAAAGTCGGCCGGGAAGCAGCGGCACGATGCCACGTGCGCCGAAATGTTTTGCCGGTGTTTCGGAGAGAAGCGAAAGCCGCACACGCTTAACGTACGCGACTGGCAGAAATTCATTAGGGAAAGGCGATCGGGAACGCTACGTCCTCTTAGTCTCGAGGAGAAACCGATAAGGAAGGTCGGCGACCGTCAGCTTCGGTACGATCTCAAGCACCTCATGGCAGTATTGAGCTTCGCGACGGTCGCGCGCGATGATCGGGATGTACCTCTGTTGACGTACAATCCGCTCAAAGGGCTAGCCTATCCGAATGGGGATTGCCCAAGGCGACCGGTGCTCGACGAGGAACGGTATGTCAAAATGCGTGGAGTGGCGGGGCGCGTTCACGCTCTTTGTGAGTCGTTGCTCGTTGTCGCGCATGAGACGGGACATCGCGTCGGTGCAGTGAGGCAGCTGCGCTGGCCAGATGTCGATTTGGAAAGGGCCTTGGTGAACTGGAGACCGGAAACGGATAAAATCGGCTTCGCTCACCGAACTCCACTGTCAGATGAAGCACTTTCGATCCTCACCAAACTCCGCCGCAAGTCACCCAAGATCGGTGACCACTGGATTTTCCCATCGCCGACGAATTTTGACCGGCCACTGCCTAGGGAGGTTGCAACAGATTGGTGGAGAGAGGCAGAGCGGCTGGCAGAGCTAGAGCACATTCCCGGTATGGGGTTCCACTCAGCGCGAAGAAAATTCGCGAATGACCTTAAACCCACAACGAACCTGCGGGATTTGGCTTATATGGGCGGATGGAAGTCACCGGTGACTCTGCTCACCGTTTATCAGCAGCCAGATATGCAGGTCCAGCGCGACTCATTGGCGGCTAGAAAGAGGCCCACGGCTGTGGCCCAGAAGCAAAGTAACTGACACCTGAACTGACACCTCAGCCGCGATATAAAAATCCCGCACCAGCCGTAAGCCGATGCGGGACAATTAGTTGAAGTTCATGGGCCTGGGTAGAGTTGAACTACCGACCTCACGCTTATCAGGCGTGCGCTCTAACCACCTGAGCTACAGGCCCCACAACAACTTACACCGCTGGCAGTACTCGGAGTTTCCGTTAGTTGTTTCCGTTACTACCTACGGCGAGCTTACTTAGCACCTTACGCTGCGCCTGCTCGTCTGGCTGGAGATACACAGTAATCAGTGTCTTCTCGTTCTTCCACCCACCTAAGTCTTTCGCGTCGCGCAGTGGAACATCGCGCAATGCGTTTGCAAACGCGCGCCTGAACGAGTGCCAGCCGTACCCTTCGCCGCGCGGAATGTCAGCCGCCTTCCGCAGCGGTGCCCATAGTCTGTTAACAAAGTAGTGCCTGCTACGTGGCTGAGCCGGATTGGTCTCGCCGGGGAACAGCCATGCCTCACCGATGTTTCCTGTGCGCGCGCGTTCACGCTTTAGGAATGTCACCAGCTCGGCATGCAACGGGGTACGATGCTCGTAATTACTCTTGTCTGCTTCTGCACGCCAGCGGATCGTCCCGCGCTCCAGGTCAATGTCTGACCAGCGAAGCTGTCTAATGGAATTTGACCGATGGCCGGTGCACCACGCCAACATGACGGCTAATTCGGCGAGCGGTGAATGCTCGGCAGCCGCGCGACGTAACGCTACACACTGCTCTAGCGTGAATGTAGACCGCTGCGGATTCTCCTCACGAGGCACCTTCAACCCGCGCAACGGATTCCGCTCTACCAAAAAGCCGGACCCGTCAGCTCGTCGCACCTTCTCCGCCCAATTCAACACGGCCAGCAACAATTTTAGATCCTGCTCAAGCACGCGTGCCCGTACTGTCTTGAGCACGACCTTGCCGTCTTCGCCCTTGTGCACCGTCGGAGTAAGCTCTCCGGATCGCCGAAGCTTGATGTAGCTCTGCCAGTCCCGCACGTCCAATGTTTCCGGCTTCCGTTCAGCGCCGAACGCCTTGATGAACAGCGGCAGCGTTCTCGTATCGTGCTTCGCAGACTTTTTCTGCGGTGTCACTTCCCTTTCATACATCTCAAAAAGCCTTTGCAGCGTTAGCACTGCCGGCCGAACCAGCGGTAGGCACTGGACCAGCCGTGTTGCAATGTCGTCCGCCTCACGTTTCGCCAGGTCTTTGTTCGAGTGTCGGAGCGGCTGCAATGCCCTGAGTCCGCCGTTCTTGTAATCGACCCAAAGCCCTGCCCCGCGTGCAGGCCATTCAAAAACCCTTACGCGCGTGGAAGCCCTGCCCGACGCCTTGTGGCCTTTATCACCAGCCTTGTACGACCACGCCCGTCGTCGTGATGCGGCTTTTCGTGACTTCTTCATCGTGCACCCCTTTTGTGGGTGACAGAAGCCACTACCGCCGACACGTCAATATGCTCAGCCCCCTCAGGGCCTTGCAAGAAAGCCGCATACCCCGGCTTAACCGGCACCTCAGCTCGCCGAATGCGCGGCTTGCCCTTGCGGCCACAGTTCTGGATGCGCCCGCGTGCTACCATGCGTTGCAGCGAGTCAGTGGAGTAACCGCCGAGCGTGGACGCTTCCTTTAGCGACACGCATCCTTCCCCACTTTGTAGAGCGTTCTCTAGCTCGTCGGCAGCGTCCCGAAATGCTTGCGCGG
>JABXNS010000104.1_pt1 | contig 28062 bp, 34 predicted proteins | sample 7301101 | NCBI WGS metagenome assembly JABXNS01 (sample SAMN14449646, study PRJNA615230) | soil metagenome | isolation source: soil from bare, unvegetated metal-rich iron-sulfur acidic spring small-cell... | place: Canada: Paint Pots Mound, Kootenay National Park, BC | collected 2017-05-25 | reverse complement strand
CGTGCCAACCGGCATCGGGACGGCGCCGTTCCCGAACAATGGCGGTCATTACACGAGCGCCGCGACCCCCTGCTCGCGGTACTAGCAGCATGTGCGTGCGATTTGCGCACCGCCGCTTTCGCCGCCGTCGCTGCTGCGCAGCGCGGTGATGGTGAACATCCTCGGCGCCGGCACCGGGAATCATCTGCACGGCATAGACGAGCTGCTGAAAGATCCGTCGATCGTGCTGCACATCTACGGCAAGAAGCATGCGCCCAACCGGCGCAAGATGGGGCATTTTACGATGCTGGTCGATGGTCCGATCACGCAAGGGGATATAGCGCGCGCCCGCGCGGCGCGTTCGCTCCTTCGTTGGACCGAATCAGCCGACGACGAAGTGGCTCATCACCACGATGATCGCAACCTGAAAAACGCCTTGCACGGCAGCTAAGGTAAAGTTAATGCGGGCAAGACGGCCGATGCGCTGAACATCGGGTTGCGATTTGCGCAGCTCGACCCACATGCGAATCGAGTTGGGCAGGAAGATTCCCAAGCCTTGCACCGTGAGGATGGCGACAATGCAAAGTGCGGCCAGCGTCCATGGAAATTGCGAACTCGCGGGATTCAGAAAGCCGATCTTCGCCGCCAAGAACCAACCGGCGGTCGTGGTCGTGAGCGAGAGCATTGGGAAGTACAATTTCGTCCGAGGGACCAGGTAGCGGATGACTGCCGCGCGCTGCGGCGGTTCCAGACGCCGCATCACGGGACCGACCATAAATCCCATGAAGAGATCGGCGCCCGTCCACAGAGCGCCGGAAAGCACGTGAATCCAGTTGAGCAAGAAGAGATTTGCCGTGACGAGCGCCACGACCATAACGATGGGGAACACCAGGGCCCACCACGTGAGCTGACGGTAAAGGGGTGTCATTTTAAGCTCCGCATTTGCGGTTGCGTATGAGGCTTCGGCGGAATGTCGGTGAAGGCCATCGGCCTGTCCCACCAGTCGTGCTCACGCCAGCGAAGCTGTTCGGGAGTCGGCGCGGGCGGCAGCTTTTGCTCGAGCGCTCGTTCATATGCGGCGACATAGCGATCGATCATTCGCTCGACGGTAAAAGATTCTTCGACGCGCGCGCGGCAAGCGCGCCGGTCCAGCGACGTTAATGCGGGAACTTTTTCGACGGCACCGGCGACCCCATCACAGAGAAACCCGGTCACACCGTCGACGACGATCTCCGGTATGGAACCGCTGTTCGCGCCCAGAACCGGAGTGCCGCATGCCATCGCTTCGACAATCGTCAAGCCGAAGCGCTCGGGACGCGTGTTCATGTGTACGAGCGCGAGCGCCTGGCTCAAGAGCTGGTTGCGCGCCTCGCGCCGCACTTCGCCCACGAATTGGATCTGTTCGCCGTCGATGTGCGGTTCGATCTCCTTATGAAAATATTCCTCGTCTTGCGCAATGGCCGCCATCTTGAGCTGTTTGCCGGTGCGTTTGGCTATTTCGATCGCCAAGTGCGCCCCTTTTTCCGGATGAAAGCGCCCCAAAAAGACCAAGTAGTCGCCGGGATTTTGCTCAAAAGTGAATTCTGTTGGGTCGATTCCATTGTACGTGGTCGCTAGATAGTGCAGGCCCGGATCGCGGTCGGCGTCGCTGATAGAACAGAAGAAGCTGCGCCACGCGCACGCATAGTAAGCCGCGAGAATCTGCGGGCTGGAGAAGCCGTGGACCGTCGTAATGAGCGGCGGTGTCTTGCTGCCCAGCGCGTACGTCATCGGTTTCCAATCCAGGTTGTTGTGGATCAAGTCGAATGCGTGCGCGCGTTGGAAGAGATTGGCCATATGAAGCGCGGAGAAAACTTCACCGTTGAGGTTCGGATCTTCGCCGAGCCCCATGGGAACGATCGATTCTAGTTTGCCCTCGAATGCCGAGTTTCCGGTGGCAAACAGCGTGACATCCAGACCGCGGCGGCGCATGCCGTCGGCGATATTGAACGCCACTTGCTCCCACGGTCCATAACCCGGCGGCGGCGTGGGCCAGGTAATCGGCGCGAGAACGGCTAGGCGCAGCCCGGCGAGAGTCATGCGCCGGCGCGGATGCCGGCCTTGAAAACGGCGCTCGGCTTGCGCAATGCCGTCAGATCGTTTGCAATATCGCGATCCAACAAAAGCATGTCGGCCGGTTCGTCCGTCGCGAGCAAACCGCGATGCAAGCCGATCAGCTCAGCAGCAGTAGCGGTCGCCGCGTGGAGCGCTTGTTGTGCGCTCATGCCCAGCACCCGTTGCATGAGGATGACTTCCTCGGCGTAATTCTCGTGATAGTTGAACGGCGTACCCGCGTCCGAGCCGCCCGCGATCTTGACGCCGCTTTCGAACGCTTTGCGAATGTTCCGCAGCATGTGTTCGTTGATTTCGCGGGCTTTGCGCACGACGTAATCGGGCTGGCCGCCTTTTTCCGCGTGTTCCAAAATGCAGGTCGGCGCAGTCAGTGTCGGCACGAGGTAGGCGCCGGTTTTCTTGAAAAGAGCGAGCGCTTCATCGTCGAGCATATGCCCATGCTCGATCGAATCGACGCCGGCGCGCAGCGCATTCTTTATGCCTTCGGTTCCGATCGCGTGCGCCGCGACGCGCATCTGATGACGGTGCGCCTCGTCACAAGCCGCGAGCATCTCCTCTTCCAGGAGCTGCGCTAAGCCGGGCACGGCGCCTTTGGTCAGCACTCCGCCCGTTGCGATCAGCTTGATGCAGTCGGCCCCGGCTTTGCGTTGCTCGCGCACCGCTTTGCGCGCGTCCCACGGGCCGTCTATCTCGCGTCCCAAGAACCAGCCGTGGCCGCCCGTCATGCAGAGGATAAAACCCGCTGCCGCGATGCGCGGGCCGGCGATGCGGCCTTCGTTGATTGCGTCCCGAACGAGAATCGAGATCGCTTCCGACCCTCCGGGTTCGCGAATCGTCGTCACGCCGGCTCGCAGCGATTTCTGCGCGTTTTCCACGGCGCGCAGCATGCGCTGCAGCGGCGGCATCGCCATGATGGCGGTCATCGGATCGGGCTCGCCGCTCATTTCCAGATGCGCGTGCGCGTTGACGAGTCCCGGCGTGACGCATGCCGCTTGCACATCGCAATCGCCACCCGCATCGCGCAGGTCGCGTATGACGCCGGCCTCTATTACGAGGTCGACATTTTTTCGCGGCTTGCCCAGCGAGCCGTCGTACAAGAGTCCGGTGCGAACGATCACGGCGTCGCCACCGAACGTTCCAAAGCCTGGAAGGCCTTACTCGTCAGCTCGTGGCCAAGCACGCCGGCGATAAAGCGCGAAGCCGCGCGCACCTTGTCGAGATCCACGCCGGTTTCGATGCTCATCCCGTGCAGCATGTAGAGAAGATCTTCGGTCCCGAGATTTCCGGTCGCTCCCGGAGCGTATGGACAGCCGCCCAATCCGCCGCTGCTGGAATCGAATATTGTGATCCCGTGCTGCAATGCGGCGTACACGTTGGCCAGAGCCGTTCCACGCGTATCGTGAAAATGCAGCGCGATTTTTTCGATCGCGCACTCGCGCAGCAGCAGCGGCACGAGCTCGTCGACTTGACTCGGAACGCCGACGCCGATCGTATCGCCGATCGATACTTCGTCGCAGCCCATTTCAAATAGCTTTAGCGTGACGTCGACCACCACGCTCGGTATCACCCGATCGCCGAACGGCGATCCGAAAGCGGTGGAAACATACCCGCGGACCCAGAGAGCGTTCTCCTTGGCATTTCGTACGACGTCGCGAAACGTTTCGAGCGATTGGTCGATCGACATATTGATGTTGCGCTTGGTGAACTCTTCGGAGGCTGCGGTAAACACCGCGATCGCGTCGGCGCCGGCTGCTTTGGCGCGTTCCAAGCCGCGCACGTTGGGCGTGAGCACAGGATAACGCACTCCCGGCCGTTTACGTATGCGCGAAAACACCTCGGCCGCATCGGCCAGCTGCGGAATAGCTTTCGGACTGACGAACGAGGTTGCTTCGATCAGCGTCAGCCCCGTTTCGCTGAGCAGATCGATGTAACGCACTTTGTCGGTGGTCGAAACAACCGCGTGTTCGTTTTGCAGGCCGTCGCGCGCGCCCATTTCGCAGACGCGCACGAAATGCGGGATGCTCATTTCCAGCTGGGCGAGCGCCGCTCGAGGAATGCGCGCAATCCTTCTTGCCCCTCCGGCGAAACGCGCTGCGCGGCAGTTGCTTCAGCCGTTAATTCGAGCGATTCGCCGTACCCGGTTTCGCGCACGCGCGCGATCAGTTTCTTTACCGCCGCTATTGCGGATGGTCCGGCGCTGAGGATCTCCGTTACGACACGTTCGATCGCGACGTCCAGCGTATCGCCGACCACCACCTCGTGCACCAAGCCGATCCCCTGAGCGCGCTTGGCGTCGAAACGTTCGCCCGTGAGAAACAACGCGCGGGCATGCGACGCACCGATTTTTGAAAGCACGAATGGCGATATGACGGCCGGTGTTATGCCGAGCTTGACCTCGGTGAAGCCGAATACCGCATCCGCGGCCGCAATCGCTATGTCGCACACCGCGACGAGTCCCGCGCCGCCGCCGAGCGCCGCTCCGTGGATCTTCGCAACGACGGGTTTGGGGCAGCGGTCGATCGCGCGAAACATTTCCGAAAGCGCGCGGCCGCCCGCGACGTTTTGCTCGCGCGTGAGCTCGAGCGATTCGCGCATCATCGCAACGTCCGCGCCGCCGCAGAACGCCTTGCCTTCGCCGGAGAGCACGACTGCGCGAATGGCCGGATCGTTGGCTACACGTTCGAAGGTGGAATGGAGCTGTTCGATCAAATCCGCATCGAGTGCGTTGCGAACGTCGGGCCGATCCAGCCGAACCTGCGCGACCGGGCCTTCGGCCTGATAGCGGAGTACTGCAGCCATGCCGCCGGGATTCTCGCTCCCATCCGTTGCGGCCTCGCCCGCGTTAATACGGCAGGCAATGCAAACGGGAAAGGTCGTCTACCGGCACTCGGTGGTCACGCGCTTGACACACTGGCTTTTCTTCATTGCATTCCTGGCGTTGGTGAGCAGCGGTCTGCAAATCTTTAACGCCGCGCCATATCTGGATGCGTCGGATAAAACCGATCCGGCACGCCGCGTCCTGCAGATTTCCGCTCCCGCTGATAACGTCGGCACGACGACGATTTTCGGGCACACAATCACGACCACGGGATGGTTGGGATGGACCGATGACGGCATGGGTGGGAAGACAAGCCGCGCGTTCCCGGGCTGGCTCACGATTCCGTCCTATCAAGACCTCGCCGATGGGCGGCGGTGGCATTTGTTTTTTGCCTGGATAATGGTCTTCTGCGGCATAGCGTACTTCATCTGGGGGATCGGCCGGCACGATCTGCGCGAGCTCGTTCTGCGCCCGTCGGAGATACCGAAACTCTTGCCGATGCAGCTCTACTACTTGCGCTTGCGGAAAGAGCCGCCGCTACATGGCAAATACAACCCTCTGCAGAAGCTCGCGTACACGCTGGTGCTCTTCGGTTTTGCACCCCTGATCGTCCTGAGCGGGCTGGCGCTTTCGCCGAGTTTCGACGCGGCCGCGCCCTGGGTTACGGCGATGTTCGGCGGGCGGCAGTTCGCGCGCTTGTGGCACTTCTTGCTGATGGTGGCTTTATGCGGATTCTTCGCGATGCACGTAATGCTCGTTCTCACAACCGGTTTACGCAACCATATCACGTCGATGATCACCGGCCGTTATAAACTCGGCACACACGACGGAGTCGGCATATGAAGCGCAGCTTGTTTATCGCGACGAGCATGTCGGCGGCGCTCGCGGGGTGCGGTGCCGTCGGTTCAAAGCTGACCGGGAATCAAGGCTTTCAATCGGTCCTACACACCGCGGAAGACCTGAATCTCACGCTGATCGGCACGCACGGCCTTGCGCGCGAATACTCGCCGAACGACATTTCCCGTGACTTTCCGCTCAATTCGTTCGACACGCCCTCGGATGCTTTGTATACGCACCTGGTGCGTGAAGCTTTCAGCCCGTTCCGGTTGCTTGTGGACGGTCTGGTCGACCGGCCGCAGCGCCTGTCGCTCGCGCAGCTCGCCGCGATGCCGCAAACGGCGCAAATTACACGCCACGATTGCGTGGAGGGTTGGAGCGCGATCGCGCAATGGAGCGGCGTCGCCCTGCGCGAGCTGCTCGCCCTCGCCGGCCCGCGCACCAGCGCCCAGTACATCGTTTTTCACACGTTCGATCGCGATGCGAACGGCGTGCCGTACTATGAGAGCTTGGAGCTTTCGCAGGCCACGCATCCGCAGGCGCTGCTCGCGCTGCGCCAAAACGGGGCGCGGGTTACTCCGGATCGCGGAGGACCGGTTCGGCTGAAGATTCCGACGCAGTTGGGTTATAAAAGCGCCAAGTGGGTGCGGCATATCGAGGTCGTCGCTTCACTCGACCATCTTTTTGCGGGTAAGGGCGGCTATTGGGAGGACCAGGGCTACGAGTGGTACGCCGGAATTTAATGGCCTTCATCCGTTACTCGCGCTTGTGCGAGCGCGGCGCGCACCGTACGCCGGCGGCCGCACGACGCTGCTTTCGAACGTTAACGAGAGCAAGATCAGTGCGTCGGCGGCGCAACATCCATAAGTGACCTGTCTTCAGGCATTCGCTCTGCGCCAGGCGGGTACGTTCCGCACGGATGCGCTTCCAGGAATCGCGTCGATAGAAACGCCATATACTCAAAATTCTCCCACATCGATGGGACGCCTATTTTTTTGCGAACGTACACAACGATCGGCGCCAACGCGTTCCAGTTTCGCACGATGCTGTAACACCAAAAATCGCAAGCCAACTGCTCGTCGATGATCCCGCTCTTTACGAACATCCCCATGCTTTCAAAGAAGTTGGCGACGGTTCCGATGGACTCGTACTCGCCCGAAAAAGGCGGCTCCATGATCTTTGCCCGTTCGACCGGATCCTGCAGTCGTTTAGGGAGTTCGAAAGAGACGAATCGCTGAGCGGCTCGAAATTCCGGCGACTCGAGAGTCTCGCGACATTCGGTCAAGGCGACGATTTGATTGCCGCTTCGCATATGGCGAATCTGAAGGAGTGCCGCAATCGCCGACGCGGCAATTACGATGAAGGTGCCAACGGTGCCGATAGCGGTAAGCCACTCAGGGCTCATTTGCGTTGCTCGAGCGGCATGCGCGGCACGCCCTGTGGATACGTCGACGGATGATCTTTCATGAACTGGTTGGAGATCGCGGCGAGATACTCGAAATACTCCCACACCGCGGGATCGCGCTTGCGCCGGAGCCGGATCATCGGCAAGAGCAAATTCCACGTGCCCAAGACTACCCCGCACCAAAGGCTGCAGGCGATCGTGCGATCGATGATTCCAAATCGAACAAATGCGCCCATCGATTCAAAGAAGTTTGCGACGTTCACGGCCGGCCGCAGCTCGAGCGGAGTTGAAGGGTCCGTTTGAAACCGTAGCCGGGTATCGGCATCCTCTAAAAGCCGGGGCAGTTCGGTCATGATGAAACGTCTTGCATCCTGAAACTCGTCCGACTCCAGTTTCTCGCGACATTCCGTCAGCGCGACGATTTGATTACTCCCGCGCATGTGGCGCAACTGCATGAGCGCCGCGATCGCCGAGGCCGCGATGACGACGAATGTGCCGATCGTTCCGATCGCGGTCAGCCACTCAGGAGACACTAACGGGCGCTCTTTTGTGAAACTTCGGGCCATATTTCCGGCGCGGGCATACGGTTGATGCCGTGCGGAAACGTGCCCTTGGGATGGCGTTCCCGGAACTTCTTGCACAGAACTGCCAGATACTCGAAATTTTCCCATACCGCGGGCTGATTCAGCGCCAGGCGGCGGTTCGCGATGATCGGAGCCAAGGCATACCAATTTACGAGTATAACGCCACCCCACAAGTCGGCGGCGATGTCGGCGTCGATGATGTGCTTTTTTACGAGCGTGCCCAGATGTTCGAAGAAATTCGCGAGCGTGCGCAGGCGCTGGTATTCGGCCGGAAAGGTGCGATCGGCCAGCGAGCGCCGGATTTCGGGGTCGGTCAAGCGCTGTGGCAGCTCGCGTAGGAAGAGGAGCGTTTCTTGAAATGCCGGCGATTCGATCGTTTCGCGGACTTCGTTCAATGCAACGATTTGGTTTCCGGCGCGCATGTGCCGCAGTTGCATCAGGGCAGCAACGGCCGAAGCCGCGATAACGGCGAACGTTCCGAGCGTGCCGGCCGCGGTCAGCCACTCAGGTGACATCGGTGACCTCCGGCCAGAGCTCGGGCAGGGGAACGCGCGGCGCATTCGGCGGGTAGGCGCCATTCGGGTGGGTTGCGATCCATTGCCGGCAGAGAGCAATTAAGTATTCGAAATTTTCCCATAAAGCGGGCGTATGAAGAGCCGCGCGCCGGTTTGCAACGATCGGCGCAAGGTTTGGCCAATACGTTAACAGCGGGATGGCCCAGGTCTCGCATGCGATTGCGCGGTCGATAACACCGTTCTTGACCAAAATCCCGAGATGCTCGTAGAAATACATCAAGACCAGCAGCCACTGAAACTCCCCTGGAAAATCCATTTCAGGCGCGAGCAATCTCTTGCGCGTGGCCGGGTCAGCCATGTAGCGTGGCAGCTCTCGCGCTTTCCGAACAAATTCTTGAAATTCCGGCGACTCTACGCGCTCGCGTGTTTCGTTCAGTGCGGCGATCTGGTTGCTCGCACGCAGATGGCGCAATTGCATGAGGGCGGCGATTGCCGACGCTGCGATCACCACGAACGTGCCGAGCGTTCCGATTGCCGTAAGCCACTCCGGTGACATCGCTACATCCTGAAGATGCCGAAATGAGTCGGCGGAAGCGGGGCGTTGGCAGCGGCTTCCAAACCGAAGGCGATCACTTTACGCGTCTCGAGCGGGTCGATGATGCCGTCATCCCACAGACGGGCGGTCGAATAGTACGGGCTGCCCTCGTGTTCGTATTTTGCGAGAATCGGCTCTTCGATCTTCGCTTTTTCGGCGGCACCGATGTCGCCCTTGACCGTAGAAAGCACGCTGGCGGCTTGCTGCCCGCCCATCACGGAGATGCGCGCGTTGGGCCACATCCAGAGCTGGCGCGGCGAATAGGCGCGCCCGCACATCCCGTAATTCCCGGCGCCGAAGCTGCCGCCGATGATGACCGTGAATTTCGGCACTTCGGCACATGCGACGGCCATCACGAGTTTGGCGCCGTCTTTGGCAATGCCGCGGTTTTCGTATTCCTTACCGACCATGAAACCCGTGATGTTTTGCAGGAAGAGCAGCGGCGTGCCGCGCTGCACGCAAAGCTCGATGAAGTGTGTGCCCTTGAACGAGCTCTCGCTGACCAGGATGCCGTTGTTGGCCAGGATGCCGATCGGGTGCCCTTCGATGCGCGCAAAGCCCGTGACCAGCGTCTTACCGTAGCGCGCTTTGAACTCATGAAACTCCGAGCCGTCGACCAGGCGCGCGATCACCTCACGCACGTCGTAGCCGATCCGGTTGTCGGAGGGGATCACGCCGTACAACTCTTGCGGATCGAACTTGGGCGGCTCGGGTTTGACCGCGTCCCATTGGCGCGGAAGTTCGCGGTGCAGATTGGCGACGATCGAACGAACGATGATCAGCGCGTGCGCGTCGTCCTCGGCGAAATGATCGGCCACGCCGGAGAGGCGCGTATGCACGTCGGCGCCGCCCAAGTCTTCAGCCGTAACGATTTCACCGGTAGCAGCCTTCACCAGCGGCGGACCCCCCAGAAAGATCGTGCCGTTGTCCTTGACGATCACCGTCTCGTCCGACATCGCCGGTACGTACGCTCCGCCGGCGGTGCACGAGCCCATCACCGCCGCAATCTGCGGAATTCTTTTTCCCGACATGCGGGCTTGGTTATAGAAGATTCTACCGAAATGGTCGCGGTCGGGAAACACTTCGGCCTGTAAGGGCAGAAATGCGCCGCCCGAGTCTACGAGATAAATGCAGGGCAGATGGTTTTGTTCGGCGATTTCTTGCGCGCGCAGATGTTTCTTGACCGTGATGGGGTAGTAGGTTCCGCCTTTGACAGTCGCATCGTTGGCTACGATCACGCAATGCTGCCCTTCGACGATCCCGATTCCCGTAACGATGCCGGCCGACGGCGCGTCGCCGTCGTACATGTCGTGAGCCGCCAACGGTGAGAATTCCATGAAGAAAGATTTGGGATCGATCAGCGCGTCGACGCGTTCGCGCGCGGTCATCTTGTTGCGTTTGCGGTGTTTTGCGGTTGTCTCGGCGCCGCCGCCGCGACGCGCAGCGGTCAGCGCTTCGCGCAGCTGGGCGACCAAGCGAGTCATGTTTTCAAAATTGCGTTTGTACGTGTCGGTCTGGAGGTTCAGCCGACTCTGCAGGACAGCCATGCGAGCGCGTTTTCGTTAAGCAGGCTTTAACCCCGTTTCCGAGCTCATCCGCTACAATGTGGACAGATATGGCAACTGCGCTCACACCCCGCACCGACGTCGCCGGCATCTACCGGCCGGCCGGGCACCTCGACATCACCACGGCGCTGGCTCCCTACCAAGGTACGTGGGACGCGCGGCTGGCGGCGCATCTGTTACGGCGCGCCGGTTTCGGCTCGTCGCTCGATGAGGCGGCGCATCTGGGAAGCATGGGCGTTCACGCAGCAGTCGATTCACTGGTAAACTTTGCGCCGACTGACGGACTGCCCGCACCCGAGAACCTTTACGATCCGCGCACGACGCTGATGCAATACTTTCAGCCCGGTATGCGCCCCGGCATGCTCGACGACATGGCTAAGCGCAAAATCGGACAAGAGGTGCGAAAAAACGAGCGGGAGTCGATCATCTCGCTGCAGCGCTGGTGGCTGAACCGCATGCTCGCCACACCCGCGCCGCTGCAAGAGAAGATGGCGCTCTATTTTCACGGACATTTTACGACGGCGGTGGGTCAAAAAGGCGTCTCGCCCGTCATGGTGTACAACCAGAACCAGCTTTTCCGCAACAACGCGCTCGGCGATCTGCGTGAACTGACGTGGCAAGTTTCGATCGATCCCGGGATGATGATCTATTTGGACAACGCGCGCAGCGACCCGAAACATCCCAACGAAAACTACGCGCGCGAGCTGATGGAGCTCTTTACGCTGGGGGTCGGGAATTACAGCGAGCAGGACGTGCGGGAATCCGCGCGCGCCTGGACCGGATGGATCTTCCGGCCGCGCAACGGCTCGGTGCAATTCGTTCCGTTTCGTCACGACAACGGATCGAAAACGTTCCTCGGACAGACCGGCAATTGGGCCGGGCGCGATGTCGTGAACATCATCTTCAAGCAGCCGGACAGCGCGGTCTTTTTCGCGAACAGCCTGCTGAGTTTTTTCGTATACAACGGGCCCGAGCCGCAGCTCGTTGATGCGGTCGCCAAACTTATCCGCAAAAACGATTTCCATCTTAAGCCCGTGATGTCGACGCTGCTGCGCAGCAACGTTTTCTATTCGAACCGCGCGTACCGCGCGCTCGTCAAGAGCCCGGTTGAGTTCGTGATCGGCACGTACAAGGCGTTCAACGCGAAGGAAGTCGACGATCGCGCCCAGCGAGCGTTGCTGCAAATGGGACAGATTCTGTTTTATCCTCCCAACGTGGCGGGTTGGCCGGGCGGCGCGAATTGGCTGACGAGCCAAACGGTCATCGCGCGCGAGAACTTCTTGGCTTCGATCGTCAATTCACCGATGATGGACGGCGTGGACTGGATGCAAAAGATGCCGATGAAAGCCTCGCAAGCCGCGCAGGAGTTGGTCGCGACCATTTTGCATGGCGACGCGTCCGGCCAAAGCATCGTGCAACTGACCGATTATCTCAACGGCGCCAACACGTCGGCTCTGGGTATGCTCTCGGGTGAGAACTATCCGGAACGAATTCGCGGAGCGGCCTATCTGACGATGGCGATGCCCGCCTATCAACTGAATTAGCCCTTCGACAGGCTCAGGATGACATAATGATGATGAAACGCAGTAATTTTTTGGCCGGAGCGCTGAGCGGGATAGCTATCGTCGCCAATACCGAACACGTCTTTGCGCGTGCGCTCGCGCAGACACCGTTGCCCGGCCTGCCCGGCGCTGCGAACCGTTGCCTGGTGCTGATCAACCTGCAGGGCGGCAACGATGGCCTCAATTGCGTCGTGCCGCACGGCGATCCGCAGTATTATCAACTTCGTCCCACGATCGGCATATCGCGCAACGACGTGCTTTCGATCAACGATCGCATCGGCCTCAACCCTGCCATGCGTTCGTTCAAAACGATGTACGACAAGGGCATGGTGGCGGTCGTACAGAGCGTCGGTTACCCCAACCCCGATCATTCACATTTTCGTTCGACCGAAATCTGGCAGACTGCTGCGCCGGACAAGTACGAGCACACCGGCTGGCTGGGCCGCTATCTGGACGAAGCCAACCTTCCCAAAGATAACTTGTTCAACGGCGTGGCGATCGCCCAAGTGCTGCCCGAAGTCATGGTGGCCGGCAAGACCGACGTGCCGGCCATCGCACAGATCAACGGCTACGGACTGATTAGCGACCGCAACAATTCGGCCAGCATGGCATACACGAAGCTGGTCAGCGACAATCGCTTCCCGTTCAGTTCGCCGTATCTCGCGCACGTCGCCGAGATCGAGGACCACGCGCAAAAGGGCTCGCAAGAGCTTCCCAAACTCATCGCCGGCTACAAACCGGCCGGAGCCTATCCTGCCACGCCGCTCGGCCGCAGCCTGGCGTTGGCGGCGCAGATCGTGGGCAGCAATATAGGCACGCGCGTGCTGTACGTGCAGCACGGCTCTTTCGATACCCACGTCGGACAGAAGCCGACCCAAGACCGGCTGCTCGGCGAGTTCTCCGACGCGGTCAAAGCCTTCTACGACGATTTGGCCGCGCACGGAAACGACAATCGCGTGCTCACCATGACGTTCTCCGAATTCGGCCGCCGGGTGGCCGAAAACGCGAGCCGCGGCACCGATCACGGTGAAGCCTCGCCGCTCTTCCTCGTGGGCGGCGGCGTCAAAGGCGGACTCTACGGCGCTTATCCGGATCTCTCACAGACCAATATGGGCAATGTCAAATTCGATACGGATTTCCGCAGCGTCTATGCAACCGTGCTCGAGCGCTGGCTGGGTCGTCCGTCGGCGCCGATCCTGCAAGGGCAGTTCGCAACGATCGCAGCAATAGCTTAGGCTTGATCGAGATTCTCTTCCTGGGCACCGGTGGTGCCCGCTTTGTGGTGGCGCGCCAGATCCGTGCGTCGGGCGGGATGTGGATGCGCTTCGGCAAGACCCAGATTCACGTCGATCCGGGACCAGGCGCGCTCGTGCGCGCACTTTCCCACGTACCGCCCTGCAATCCGCGCGAGTTGTCGGCGATCGCGCTCTCGCATAAACACTTGGATCACTCAAACGACGTGAACGTCATGATCGAGGCGATGACGTCGGGCGGGTTCAACCGCCGCGGTACGGTGCTCGCACCGATAGATGCGCTGGAGGGAGAGCATGTCGTGCTGCCCTATGCGCAGCGATTCGTGGAACGGATCGAAATATTGCGAGCAAGTGATGGGCCGTATCGCGTCGGCGAGGTCGATATATTTACGTCGATGCGGCACCGGCATGCGGTCGAAACCTACGGACTGCACTTTCGTTTCGAAGGACGCACGGTGTCCTATCTGCCATGCGGAAAATATTTCGAGGCCTTGATCGACGATTATAGCGGGCATGCACCCGACGTGCTCGTGATCAACGTGCTCCGCTACCGGGATGGCATGGACGTCGATCACCTCACCTTCGACCAAGCGCGCGAAGTGATACGGGGCGTGCGTCCCGGAGTTGCCGTACTGCAGCATTTCGGAACGAAGATGCTCGAACAACATCCGCCACGCTTGGCGCGCGACCTCGAACACGAGCTCGGTCTGCGCGTGATTGCGGCGCATGACGGTCTCTTGCTCGACGTCGATACGGAGCTGGCCGCCCTTGCCGGTTGAAATCGCCGGCGTCGAAGCTCGCGCGATTGAAGAATTCGTCGGACAAAACGAGCGCGAAGCGCTCAAGACGCTTTTCAACTTCAACGTCGTGTGGCACGAACAGCGACATGACTTTGCCGCCAAGGACGGCGAGCTCGTGGTCGGCATAGCCACGATTCGTATAGCGGCATCGCTCGCGCACCTCGAATGCGCGATTGTGGTGCCGGAGCGGCGCCGCGGCGGCATCGGGCGGGCATTGCTCGAGCGCGCCGCCGAAGCGGCCAACTATTACAACTGCCACAAGATCAGCGCGCTGGTGCCACATCGCAGCGGCGCCCAAACATTCTTAGAACATTGCGGCTATAAAGAAGAAGCCGTGCTGCCGCAGCACACGTTCAAATTGGACGTCGCGGTCATGCGTAAGTTTTTGTTGTAAATGCAGATGGGCCGAAGGCCGGGGGCCCCGGCGGCTTTGCCGACGGGGGGCGTGGAGCGCGCAGCGCGGATACGCCGGTTAAAAAGAAGAAGCCGTGCTGCCGCAGCACACGTTCAAATTGGACGTCGCGGTCATGCGTAAGTTTTTGTTGTAAATGCAGATGGGCCGAAGGCCGGGGGCCCTGGCGTCCTTCGGCGCGCTCAGGAGTTAGTGGATGTGGCCGCGCGCGGCTTTGGGTGGCCGGCGTCGCGCGAGGCCGGCGAGCGGACGCCACTCGGCCGGCAAACGCCGCTGCGACCGCAGCGCCCCTGTATAAAGGTAGACTGCTCCATGCGACGAGCTCACGGTGACCATCGGACCGCTGTTGCCCACCTGCACGTCGGTTTGGCCGCCACGCACGGACGTCCCGTCGACGGCCGAATAGATACGGCCAACCGAGCTGTGGGCACCAATCTGCACGCCGCCGGCCGTGCCTATCGCCACGCTGCCGTTGACGCTTTCGAAGCGCGCTAAGCCCGGCTCAAAGCTGCCGTTGTCGTAAATGATCGTGCCGTTTACGCTGGTAACTTGAATCTGTCGCGCCACGCAATTTTCGAAGAGAATGTTGCCAATCGCCGTGCGCGCGCGAAAACTATCGAACGAGGAATCTCTCACCATCAGCGGGCCGCGCGCAACTTGGGCGTAACCCGTGCCGCCGACATTGCGCAGACGCATGCCGCCGTTATGTACCAGCAGCGCAAAGATGCCGTTCCGGTAGTCTTGGACGTCGATGCGCCCGCGCTGCACATCGGCACGCAGCAGCGCGGTCCCGGCCGGAAGCATGACGGTGACGTTTGCATCGAGGGCTTGGACGAGCACGCCTTGGTGCGGACCCGCGTGTAGCGAGCTCAGCGCAAATTCTTCGGGTGGTAATGTGATCGGGCCGTTTGGGCCGAAAACGCTCGTTGCGAAAATTGGAATGCTGCCGCTGAACGCGCGCGCTACGGCCTCGGGGCGAAAGCTGCGCGCGCTGACCGGTTGCGCGGACATTACTTGCACGTCGGTTCTGTTCCAGGTGCGCACGACCAGCAATCCGCTGCGCATCATCACCTTTACCACCGGTGCGCTCCCCGCAGGTAGGACAATCGGCGTTTGCGCACGGCCAGCTAAGGGCGTGCTTACTACCGCAGACAAGAAAATGAGGAGCGCGGCCGCCCGGCGCCCCACACGATTGATCACCCTACTATTGTAGGGCGTGCAGCGGGCGATACATGAGAATACTATGAAATGCACGGGAAAGATGCGCGAAAGAGCGCGCCGCCACCGGCCGGGCTGCGCGCTTCGACGGTTCCCTCGTGCACCCGCGCGATCGAACGCACGATCGCCAGCCCGAGCCCCGTGCCGGGAATCGCCCGGCTGCGCGATTTATCCGTGCGATAAAAGCGGTCGAAAACGAAGGGCAGCTCCGTCGGATCGATTCCAGGCCCGGTGTCTTCGACTTCGACGATCGCGCGATCGCCTTCGGCCCGCACGCGCACGCCGACGGTTCCTTCTTCGGTAAATTTGATCGCGTTGTCGATCAAGTTGCGCAAGAGTTGACGAATCAGCGATGTGTCGCCCAGCACGATCGGCCGGCCGCTGCTGTTAAAACGCAGCATCAGCCCCTTCTCTGCGGCGCGCGGCTGCGCTGCCGCGACGGCCTGCGCGCCTATCGCTGCCACGTCCACGGGCTCTTTGGGAATGGCTTCACCCGAATCGGCTCTGGCCAGCGTCAGCATGCCGGCAACCATGCCGGCCAGGGAAGCGCTTTCTTTGGCGATCGTTTCCAGGCTCTCTTTACGAATGTGCTCGTCGCGGTCGCCCCACCGTGCGAGCATTTGCGCGTTCGCGTTGATCGAGGTAAGCGGTGTCTTCAGTTCGTGCGAAGCGTCGGATATGAATTGGCGTTCGCGCGCAAACGATTCTTCCAGTCGGGCCAGCAAATCGTCGAACGTCGCGGCCAACTTTCCGATCTCGTCGTTGCGGTTCTTCCAGCGCAGCCGCCGGTTCAGGCGATCGGATCCTATTTCACGCATGGCCAGCGCCAGCTGATTGATCGGATTCGTGGTCCGTGCTGCCAGCACCAACGAAAACGCAACGACCGCGAGCACCGTAAAAACCAGGATGCCCGCAATCGCCTGCCGCGTTTCGTTGAAGGCCCTGTTGAGCTGATCGAGCGGCTCGCCGACGCGCACGACGAGCGCGTTGCGGCCGCCCATGAGAAACTCGTTTTCGATCAGGAAAGGCGTTCCGTGGAGATTGGCGTTTTGCAGCGCGGTCGGCTTGGCAGGCGTCAACTTCGGAGCGGCCGGAAATTCAGTCATTCCCAGGTTGAAACTCTTGGCGACGTCATGGCCGCGCGTGTCCTCGATCTCGATGAAAGTTCCGGCCGATGCCCAGCGTTCCAAATTGTCGGCATTCTCGAGCGTGAGCAGCGAGTCGCCGCTGGTGTCCTGAATCGAGAATTGATCGGGCGGCGGAAGCGCCACGCGTTTTATGTCCTGCATGGTCAGCGCGAGATGCGCTTGAGCTTGGCCGTACAGAATCTGCTCGAACCGTAGGGAGACGACGAGCCCGAGCGCGAGGATAGCAGCCACCAACAGCAAGGCGTACCAGGCGGCGATTCGCCACCTCAACGAGTTCACTAATCTTTGATAGTGTAGCCGACTCCGCGCACGGTCGTAATCAGTTTGTCCTCGAAACCGTCGTCTATTTTTCCGCGCAGGTAGCGGATATACACGTCGATCAAATTCGAGTCGCCCAGAAAGTCGCTACCCCACACCCCGTTGAAGAGCTCGTCGCGCGAATGTACTTTGTTCCTATGCAGCAACAGATATTCCAGCAGAGCGTATTCCTTGGCGGTTAAATTGACGGACTTTTCGCCACGCTGCACTTCGTGCCGGTCGCGATCCATGACGAGGTCGCGATAGACGATGATATTGGAGGCGGGTTGCTTGTCGCGCAAGCGCGCGCGAACGCGCGCCAGCAATTCTTCGGTCGAAAAAGGTTTGATCATGTAGTCGTCGGCGCCCATGTCCAGGCCCGCGACGCGATCGGGAACGCGATCCTTGGCGGTGAGCATGATGATCGGCACGCGGCTTTTGGCGCGCAGGCGGCGGCAGACTTCCAACCCATCCATCTTCGGAAGCATCAGGTCGAGCACCACGAGGTCGGGTTCTTTGAGCGCGCGCTCCAGGCCGGCAAGTCCGTCCTGCGCGCTTTCGACTTCGTAGCCTTCGTGTTCGAGCTCGAGTTGCAGCACGCGGCTTATGGCCGTGTCGTCTTCGATGACGAGAACGCGAAACGGCCTGTTAACGGCGCACCGGCCCCGAACGCGAAGGCACGACTGCCGGGCTGAGCTGCGAAAGCCAGATGGCGGCTGCGCCGCCGAGCGCAATCCACAGAATCGTCGCAGGTTGCGAAGCAACCGCGAGGAAGGCGGCGCCGATCGCGTCGAGCGCCGAGAACACCGGGGCCGCCCCGCCGCGCAAGATCAGTACCAGCAGCCACGCAATCATGGCAACGCAACCGCCAATGAGCCATGTTTCCCAGGCTTTCACGGGAAGCGTTTGAGGATAGACGGTGCCCGCGAGGATCGACGCGCGCAAACTCGCCGGAGCCGCCTCGAGCGGAAGGCCGAAAAGTGCGCGCTCCAGATCTTCGTCGCTATAGTATTTCATTCCGATACTCCCGTTGCGGCTTGGTTCAGCATTCTCCGCAACTGTTCTTTTGCGCGGAACAGGTGAGTCTTCACCGTTCCGATCGGTATTTCCAGGACTTGCGCGATTTCGTCGTACTGCCTGCTCTGCAGGTGATAGAGCGTAATCACGCTTCGATATTTTTCCGGCAGCCGTTCGATCGCGGCGCGCAGCCGTAGCCCCTCGTCGCCCGCGATAGCCTCCTGCTCCGGTCCGATGCCGGGATCGGCGCGGTCGGGAAGCTCCTCGTTCGAATAACGTTTGCGGCGGCCCAATCGGTCGCAGCAGGCGTGGTAGGCGATCGAAAATATCCAGGTCGAGAATTTGGCTCCCGGGCGGAAGGTTCGCAAGCTGCGAAACGCCTTGAAAAAGGCCTCCTGGGCGACATCGCGCGCTTCCTCGGCGTCGTGCAGAGTGCGATAGGCCAGATGGTAGACCGCCCGGTCGTAGCGCTCGACCAGCGTGCCGAAGGCTTCGCTGCGGCCGGCCAGCGTTTCGGCCACGAGCGTCTGGTCGTCGACAGTGGTCGCCGGGTCGATTGCGAGGGCCTCCAAGACGGCTGCAGCCACGCTCGTCATACGCGCGCGCGCGAAGCATTGTTTCGGCGGCCTGAAACACTCCCCCGGCCCGGCCCGTACTTGGGTCAGATGCGTTACTCGCGAACCGGCATCATCGCCGTCCTCATAGCCGCCGAGCTGTTCATCGCCGCCGTCATCATCGTGTCGGCCGGCGGCCTCAAGAATTTTTCAGCGGCCGGAAATGCTCACAATTTCAACTACGCGCCCTATTCACTCCCCGCGGTGGACGCCGGCTCGCATCCGCATGTCGTAATCGACGACGCCGATTCGCGCGTTGCGGTAACGCCGTCGACCGACGGCAAGGTCCACATTACCGATGCCACTCGGCTCGGTGGCTGGGGTTGGGGTTCGCGGCCGCAACATTTGCAAGTTCGTAAAACTGCCGACGGAGTTGTCATCGAACGGCCGGGGATGTTGGGACGCGTCATGGTTTTCGGCTTCGAGTCCAGCCGTACCGAAGTTGCGGTGCCGGCGGATGCAACGGTTGAAATCACGCATTCCGGCGGCGCGGACTTGAGCGATCTCACCGGCACGGTCAGCGCGCATTCCGACGACGGGCACATCACCGCCACGAACCTGCGCAGCGGCAATCTTACGCTGAGTACCGCCGACGGGCGCATCACGCTGGACAACGGCGATGCCGACAAGCTGGACGTCGCCACGGCCGACGGCTCCATTCGCGCTTCGTTATTGCGCGTGCGCAACGGAACCGCGCATACCGCCGACGGTTCGATTACGCTCGCGTTCACGGACGCCGGAAATTTGACCGTGCACGCGCGAACGGCTGGCGGCAGCATTCGCATCAATGGCATGCGTCAGGACGACTCGTCGCCGGCCGATTTTAAACTTGGAAACGGCGCTGGTTCGCTGGACGTCGCTACGCAAGACGGCAGCATCCGCGTTACCACGAACGGAGCTAATTAGATGTCAAACGCAGCAACCGGTGGAGAATTCGTCGGAGTAATCGCGATTCTTTGTATTTTTGGAATGCCAATCGCGTACGCAATGGTAAATCGAGTTTACGCACATCGTGAGCGCATGGAGATGATTCGCCAGGGAATCGCGCCTCCGCTCGATTCTCGCGCGGCTCGGCGAGCCGCGCGGGCGGGCTACGATCCGTTCACATACTCACAGCGTGGCGTGTCGGCTTACGATACTGACGCGCTGTACCCCGATCGCATGTTGCGCAAAGGCGTGATGATCGCAATGATCGGTTCGGCTATACTGATTGCTTTTTCGATCATCGACCCGGGGCCGCCGGGTCCGCGGCTGCTCTTTGGCTTGATTCCGCTCTTCGTAGGGTTGGCGCAGATCATTCTGGCGCTGATGTCCGGCGCGACCTTTGCGGGCTGGAGAGTCGGCGTACCTCCGGCAAGTATGTATCCTCCGCCTGGCGAGCGCCCTACTCCGGCGCCGCCGCAGGGACCCTATGCCTGGCGGCCTGGCCCCGCGACGGAACTCGAACCACCCGTCCGTCCACCCGACGTCAAGCAATAAAAAAAACCGCCGGCAAGCCGGCGGTCTTTTTTCAGTAAGTAAGCGCGAGCTTCACTTACAGGAGACCAGGGCGATGGCCCATCCGGCCGCAGTTCTCGTCCGGACGAGGTAACCGTCAGACGTCCGGTCGTAAACCTGGTAGCCCGCTCTTAGCGCGTCGGCTAACGATTTGAAGACCATGAGACCTGCCATACCTGGACCCTCCTTTCTTTTTTCGTTCTATACCCTATAACGGCTTTTGTCGCAAGTGGGTTCAGTCAAATGTCGCATTTTTGATTAAATATTCTGTTACGGGAGTATGTCCGGATGCTTGCGAGAATGGAAAATCGATGCTCGCCGGACCATCGGTTCGTGACGTTCGCGTGCTCGACCGCACGGAGCTCGCGCCCGGCGTAGTCCTCCTAGGTTTTCACGCTCCGGAGTTGGTCGCCGTGACGCGGCCGGGCCAATTCGTCATGGCGATTCCGCCGGGCGGCGAACGCGCTGCCACTGCGCTTGCCATCTATGAAGCACAAGGAGAGCGCGCGAGTCTGCTGTTTTTTGTATGCGGCGCGCGGACGCGGGAATTAGCTGAATTAAGGCCGGACGATAAGCTTTCGCTGACGGGGCCGCTTGGCAATGGCTTTACATTCGATGGAGCTCGCGATGTTGCGATCGTCGCCGGCGGCGTGGGCATTGCATCCGTCTTGCTTCCGGCCCAGATGCTCATCGCGGCCGGCGCGCGCGTGCGTCTTTTTTACGGCGCGCGCAGCGTTGATTTTCTGGTCGACCGCGAACGCTTTGCAACGGCGGGTTGCCAGCTTTGCTGCGCGACCGACGACGGCTCGCTCGGCCATCGCGGATTCATTACTGAGCTCCTCGCCGCGGCTGAAGACAAACCCGATCTCATTCTCGCGTGCGGACCATCGCCGATGCTGCGCGCTACCGCATTCGTTGCATCCGAACTCGGCGTGCCCGCACAGCTCGCGCTCGAAGAATCGTTTGCCTGCGGAGTCGGCGGATGTTGGGGCTGCGTCGTCGCGCTCGATCGCGCGAGCTCGCAGGCTCCGAAATTCCCGAAAGCTGCCGATGGCAGCAACTTCGTCTACGCGCGCGTGTGTAAGGAAGGGCCCGTATTTTGGGCGCACGAGTTAAGGTGGTGATATGACTGCATGCCCCATGCCGATCTCCCCTTCGACAGGCTCAGGACTTCGGCGTGTGGTTAATCGCTCGATCGGCACGGGGCATGCAGCCATTGCACCGGAGAGCCGCCCAAAAAACAGTGAGAGAGAAAGACAAGGAGGCGCGGCTCGTGCCGCCCGAGCGATTAACTATAAAAAAAAGCGAGGGCGGCATGAGCCGCGACTTCTGTCGTGATGCAAGACATAGATCTCTCCGTAAAGATCGGGAAGCTCGAACTGCCGTACCCCACATTGATGGCGAGCGGATGTTACGGGTCGGGCGAAGAGTTCGAGCCGTTCGCGGATCTGTCGCAGATCGGCGCGGTGGTTTTGAAGAGCGTCACGCGTGCTCCGCGTTTAGGCAATCCGATGCCGCGGCTGGTAGCGACGCCGGCCGGCATGCTCAACGCGATCGGGCTGCAGAATCCCGGTATCGATTGGTACCTCGAAAACGAGGTCGCAAAGTTTGCGAAGCGGCCTTGCGCCGTAATCGGGAGCGTTGCGGCTTTTTCGGTCGAGGATTATGCGTACGTCACGCAGCGGCTGGCGGCGCGCGACGAGATCGCGGCGATCGAGCTGAACATATCGTGCCCCAACGTCGGATCGGAAGGAGAGACGTTCGCGTGCGATCCGAGTTTGACGGCCAGCGTGGTACGGGCGGTACGCGCGGTGACCGACAAGACGCTCATCGTCAAACTCTCGCCCAACGTTACCGATATTGCCGCGATTGCGGCCGAGGCGGAGCGGGCGGGCGCCGATGCGCTGGCGGTCATTAACACGCTGCGTGGAATGTCCATCGACGTGCACGCTTGGAAACCGCGTTTGGGCAATGTCTCGGGTGGATTGTCGGGGCCCGCGATTCGGCCGGTCGCCGTGCTGGCGGTCTACGAAGCCGCGCGGGCGGTGTCGATCCCTATCGTCGGGCAGGGTGGAATCGAAAACGCAACCGACGCGCTCGAGTTTTTTCTGGCGGGCGCGAGTGCGATCGCGATCGGAACCGCGAATTTTACCGACCCGCGCATCCCCATAACGATCGTGGATGAATTGCGCGCGTATTTGACGGCGCGAGGGTTGCGGTCACTGCGCGATATCATCGGCAAAGCCAACGTCGGATTTGGAAGCCCGTTCCAATATGAAGGTGATGTGGGATAGTGGCTCAGCTCGTCGTCGCCTTGGATGTTCCAAGCGCCGCGCAGGCCGAACGGCTGGTGGATCAACTTTACGAGCTGGACGTGCTCTTCAAAGTAGGCTTGGAAGCGCTGTACGGATACGGCGACCGGATCTTCGCGCACATGGACGCGCGCGACGTGCGTCACTTCATCGACGCCAAGCTGCATGACATTCCCCGTACGGCCGGCGCAGCCGCTCGGCAGCTCGTGCGGCAAGGCACGCGCATCATCAACGTGCACGCGATTGGCGGGAACGACATGATGCGGGCGGTAGTCGACAGCGTCGAAGCGCGCGCGGCCGAACTGGGAACGACGGCGCCGCACGTGTTCGCCGTCACGATGCTGACCAGCATCGGCGCCGAGGATCTCAACGAACTCGGCTTTCGCGGCGGCTTGGGAGAAAACGCGATGCGGCTAGCTGCGCTCGCACGCGACGCCGGCTGCAGCGGCGCCATTTGCAGCGCACACGAGGTGCGCGATCTCAAGCGCTATTTCGGCGAAGATTTCCTTACGCTCACGCCCGGCATTCGCCCCGCCGGCACGGTGCACGGCGATCAGAAACGCGTCACGACGCCGGCCGAAGCCGTAGAAGCCGGTTCGGATTATGTGGTTGTCGGGCGCCCTATCACGGAAGCGTCCAACCCGCTCGAGGCCGCGAAAGCCATTCTAGAAGAGATGCGTTGAGCCTGGATCTTGAGCGCGAGTTACGCGCGCGGGGCGCGCTGCTCGACGGGCACTTCCGTTTGAGCTCGGGACGTCACAGCGATCGCTTCATCCAAAAATTCCGCATCTTGGAAGATCCGAAGCTGGTCGAACCGGTCGCGCGTGCTATTGCGGATGCGTTTCGCGACGCGCTTCCGACGGTTGTCATGAGTGCGGCGGTCGGCGGGATCGTTCTCGGGTATGAAATTGCGCGCGCTTTAAGTGTGAAGGCGATATTTGTAGAAAAAGAAGCCGGCACACCCGTACTGCGGCGCGGTTTTAAGCTGACGGCGGCGGATCGCGTACTCGTGGCCGAAGACGTGATCACGACCGGCGGTTCCGTCGAAGAAGTGCTGCGCATCGCGCGCGGGGCCGGGGCAACGATCGCCGGGATCGGCGCGATCGTGCGGCGCGGCACTGCGGAATTCGGCGTTCCCACAGTCGCGCTTCTAGAGATGCCGATCGTCTCGCATGAAGAGCGCGAGTGCCCGCAATGCCGCCAGGGAATACCGGTCGACGATCCCGGATCCCGGCGGAGCTAGGCATGGAAGACGCGGCGCCCGGGCGTAGTAGATAAACGTAGTCATGCAGAGCGCTGTAGCCACTACAAACTGGCGTCGCATCGCCATAGTCGCGGGCATCGTGGTCCTGTTTGGGCTTGCGCTTTGGTTCGCGGCGCGGATACCCAAGACGATGACGATTTTTGTAATCGCGCTATTCTTGGCGTCTGCGGTTCATCCCATTTCGAAACAGCTGGAGGAACGCCGGGTGCCGCGGCCGCTCGCGATTTCTATCGTCTTTACGGTGCTGATCGTCATCGTCATCGGCTTCATCGTCATCGTAATGCCGCTGCTGTTCGCGCAGTCGCAGGCGTTGCTCGCAAACGTTCCCGCTTACATCAAGACTGCCGAAGCGTGGATGCTCGATCTGCGCGCCGGCATCCAGCAGCGGTTTCCAAGCGCTAATCTGCCCCCGCAGTTCTTCAACGTACAACAATTCAGCGTCGAGCACGTGACCGCGATCTTCACCGCCGGGCTGGCTTCGGTCGGCGCGCTGGCGCTTAACCTTGCGACCGCGCTGTTCATCGCCATCTCCGCGCTGATTCTTTCGGTCTTCATGCTGCTGAACCAAAACCAAATGGCCGAAGGATTTGCCGCGCTCTTTCCCACTCGCAGGCGGCAAACCGCGCTGATGCTGGCGAGTCAAGCGACGCATGTGTTCGGCAGCTACATTTCGGGACAGATCATCGTCTGCGCCATCACGGGCGTCCTGATTGCCGGCATCACGGCGATCATGGGATTCAAATTCGCGCTGCTGTTCGGACTGGTGAGCGCCGTTTCGTATGCGATTCCCATCGTCGGCATGATCGTCGCGCATCTCCTCGGCCTGGTTTTAGCCGCGCCGCAGGGCCTTGGGATGGTCATCGGAGTCGAAACGGTCACATTCATTATCGCGCGCATCAGCGACAATGTTTTGGTCCCCAGGATCATGGGCGAGAGCATCGGCGTATCGCCGATCGGCGTGATGTTCGCCGTCTTCGCCGGCGGCGAGCTCTTCGGGTTGCCGGGACTGATCTTGGGTATTCCGGCGGCCGCGCTCATCAAGCTCATTTGGGGATATTTCATCGGACCGTGGCTGCACGCACAGATTGAGTTTGCGGATCTCGCGATGCCGGCGGTTCCTCCGCCCGCGGCGCTGCCCGATAGAGAAATCGTCGTCGCGGAAAGTTGACCAAGCGGTTCATTTCGGAAGCTCTTACACCGGTTGTCGAATCGTTTGACTCCGCCGCCATGGAGCACGGTGAACCGGGCTTGCCCAGCGCCTTCACGTGGGGCGAAGAAACGCTTGCGATAAAAAGAGTCGTAAAAGTGTGGCGCTCGATGAAAGAAGATCGCGGCGATAGGTATTTGGCGCGCCACTGGTACGAAGTAGAGCTAGCCGACGGCCGCCGCTTCACGATTTACTTCGACCGCCAGGCGAAAGTGGGCAAACCGCGCTGGTGGCTTTACACGCTCGAGGAGTAGAGCTACATCGATTCCGGCGCGCTGACGCCGATCGTATTCAAGACCCGTGCCAGTACCGTTTGCGTAGCGATGCATAAACTCAAACGTGCGAGCCTTTCGTCGCGGCCCTCCATCAGAATTTTGCACTCCGTGTAAAACTGGTGAAAGTCCGAAGCGACGTCACGCGCATAACGGGTGAGGCGATGCGGGGCGAGGCGCTCGACGACGTTGAGCATGAGACTCGGCAGCTCGGCGATGCGCCGCGCTAACGCCAGCTCGGCCGGATGGCGCAGCGTCGCTAGCGCTGCACCGTCGCGCGCGGCTTTGACGTCGGCAGCGTCGGCGTTCTTAAAAACGGACGCGATGCGGGCGTGGCCGTACTGTACGTAATAAACGGGGTTCTCGTTGCTCTGCTCCTTGGCGAGCCGGAGATCGAACGTGAGGGGCGACTCGGGCGCCGGCAGCACAAAAAAGAAACGCGCCGCGTCCACGCCGACCTCGTCGAGGATGTCGTCGAGCGTGACGATATGGCCGGCGCGTTTGCTCATGCTGACCTGCTCGTCGCCGCGCATCAACGTTATTTGCTGCGCGATCAAAGCGTCGAGACGATGTCGGCTGTAACCGAGCGCCTCGGCCAAGCCCTTCAAGCGCCCGATGTAGCCGTGATGATCGGGTCCCAAGATGTCGATAACGCGATCCGCGCGTTGTAGCTTGGCGTAATGGTAGGCGACATCCGTGCAAAAATAGGTCGGCCTTCCGTCCCGGCGAACCAGCACGCGATCTTTGTCGTCGCCAAATTGCGTCGCGCGGAAGTAGATTGCGCCGGCGTCCTCGTATGTCACGCCGTCGTCGATGAGGCGCTGCAACCCAGCTTGCACGGCGCCGGCATCTTGCAGCTCTTTCTCGCTTTGCCACAGATCGAAGTGCACGCCGAAACGTTCGGCCGTGCGCCGCTGCTGCTCGACCAGCGTATCGCGCCCGGTCTGCGAAAAATACGGCAGCCATCGGTTTTCGTCTTCATCGATCCACCGCTTGCCGTCGGCCTCGAAGATCGCGCGCGCGATCGGCACGAGATAATCGCCGGGATATCCGTCTTCCGGGAGCGGATATGTCGGGTCGGAGATCTGCTGATAACGCGCGTAGAGCGAGCGTCCGAGCGTATCGAGCTGCCCGCCGGCGTCGTTGATGATCCATTCCGTAAAGACGTCGTAGCCGCAAAATTTCATGGCGTTCGCGAGCGTCGCGCCGATGCTGCAGGTTCGTCCCTGCACGACGACCAGCGGCCCGGTCGGATTAGCGCTGCCGAATTCGAGCGAAATGCGCTCGTTTCGGTTCGCGGCTTTACCGAAGCTCGATCCGTCGCGCACGATCTGCGCGACGGCGGCTTGCCACACTTCCGGTTGAAAGCGCAGGTTGATGAAGCCGGCCGTCGCCGAGATCTCGGCGAAGAGCTCTCCCAGTTTCGGCGCGCGCCGCTGTAAACCGGCGATGAGCGCCGTCGCAACCTGCTGCGGAGAGCTGCGCGCTACTTTCGCCAGCGAAAACGCGGCATTGGTCGCAACATCTCCAAACTCGGGACGGCGAGGCCCTTCGAACGCGATACTGTTTTTGGGCGCGGCTTGATAGCGCGCGGCGATTTCATCGCGCAGCGCGTTGGAGAAAATCGAAAGCGCGGCGTCCGGAAGGACCGGGCCGCCGCTAGTGGTGGTAGGGTTCACTGCGCGCGATCTTCGCCGCCCGGTAGAGCTGTTCCAGCACGATCATGCGCGCCCATTCGTGCAAGAACGTCAGCTTGGAAAGCGACCAGACGAAATCGGCGCGCGCCCGCACCTCTTGCGCTAATCCGAACGTACCGCCGATAAGGAGCGTCAGCGGGCGGCCCCGCGACTCGAGCTCGATGATTTTTGCACTGAGCTCCTCGCTCGATAATTCGGTTCCAGTGCGGTCGAGCGCCCAGCTCACGCCGTCGCCGGCGGACTTCAAGAGGCGCTCGCCCTCTTCACGGATCGCTCTGGCCGGATCGGATCCGCTCGATGCGCGCACTTCGGTAACCTCGATACGATGTTAAGCGCGCAAGCGCTTCTGGAATTCGGCGCAGACGGCGGCGGCGGCCGGGTCGCGCAGCTTTCCCGCGGCGACGATTCGCAGATGCATGCGCAGAGGTTCGCAACGCCGTCCGCGTCCCCCGTGTTAGAAGAGGACGTGCAGCAGATGGCGCTCTTCGGCTCAGGCGACCGCACATTCGTCGACGACGAAACCGGCAAAATCGCCTACTATCCGGCTGTCTTTAGCGCCGCGGAAAGCAAACGGCTCTTCGAGCACTTTTCTCAAGACTTGGATTGGTCGCACGAAACGATGTGGATGTACGACCACACGGTCGAGGTCCCGCGCCTGATCGCGCGCTTTTCCGGCGAGGGCGATATGCCGGGGGAGGTTACGGGCGTGTGGAAACGCGTCGAAGCGTTATTGCAGGCTCCTTTTAATTCCGTTTCCTTTCAATATTATCGCGACGCCAACGACAGCGTCTCATGGCACAGCGATCATACGGAAGATCTCATAGAGAACGCGATCGTCGCGGTTGTCAGCCTCGGGGCGGTACGGGAGATGCGCGTGCGCAGCAAAAAACGTCCGCGGCGGACGTTCTCGTGCGCGCTCGACCCCGGCAGCATTTTCTTCATGGGCGGCCGCGCGCAAGACTTTTGGGAGCACCACATTCCAAAACTGCGCGATGCGGTCGAGCCGCGGATCAGTATCGCTTTCCGCCAGAAACGATAGCATAGCGCTGGCCGGCGCGCGCTTCAATCGCGCTTTGCAGTTC
>JABXNS010000103.1_pt1 | contig 29201 bp, 24 predicted proteins | sample 7301101 | NCBI WGS metagenome assembly JABXNS01 (sample SAMN14449646, study PRJNA615230) | soil metagenome | isolation source: soil from bare, unvegetated metal-rich iron-sulfur acidic spring small-cell... | place: Canada: Paint Pots Mound, Kootenay National Park, BC | collected 2017-05-25 | reverse complement strand
TGGCGCTCCAGCGCCTCAAGGAAGCCGGCGAGAAGGCGAAGATGGAATTGAGCACCACTCAATCGACGGACATCAATCTGCCCTTCATCACGGCCGATCAGAGCGGCCCCAAGCATCTCAACTATACCCTCACCAGGGCCAAATTCGAGCAGTTGGTGGACGACCTGATCCAGCGGACCATTCCGCCGATGGAACAGGCACTCAAGGATGCGGGGATGAAGCCGAACGAGATCGACGAGGTGCTTCTCGTTGGTGGCTCGACACGCATTCCGAAAATCCAGGATATTGTCAAGAAATTCTTCGGCAAGGATCCGAACAAGGGCGTCAACCCGGACGAGGTCGTGGCGATCGGCGCGGCCGTGCAAGGCGCGGTACTCACCGGCGAGCAGAAGGACGTTCTTCTCCTCGATGTCACTCCGCTGTCACTCGGCATCGAGACGCTGGGCGGAGTCACCACGGTGCTCATCCCGCGGAACACAACGATCCCGACTAAAAAGAGCGAGACCTTCTCGACGGCTGACGACAATCAGACGACGGTGGAGATTCACGTCCTACAGGGAGAGCGCGAGCTCGCGACCTATAACAAGACCATCGGGAAGTTCCAGCTTACGGGGATTCCGCCCGCACCGCGCGGGATGCCGCAAGTCGAAGTGACGTTCGACATCGATGCGAATGGAATCCTGCACGTGACCGCGAAGGACAAGGCCACGGGCAAGGAGCAGAAGATCCGCATCGAGGCCTCGAGCGGGCTTTCAGACGCTGAGATCGACCGTATGGTCAAGGACGCGGAGAAAAATGCGGCCGAGGACAAGAAGCAGCGCGAGGCAATCGATGCGCGTAATCGCCTCGACTCGATGACGTATGAAGTCGAGAAAAACGTCAAGGAGTGGGGAGACAAGATCGCTCCTGACACGAAGGCTAAGGTCGATGCTGCGATCGAGAGGGCGCGGAAGGCGCTGCGCGGTGATGATATGAACGAGATCCGCTCAGCGCAGGAAGAGCTGACGAAAGTGTTCAGCGAGGCCGGACAAGCGTTCTATCAGCAACAGGGTCAGGCCGGTGCGCAGCAGCCCGAAACGGGTCGCCCGGCCGGCGCTCCGGCCGGCGCCGAGGCTGGCGGCAAGCCCGCTGATGAAGTGGTCGAAGCCGACTACGAGATCGTTGACGAAAAGAAATAAAGGATTACCGGTTCGGGAAAAAGGCCCGCCTGAAGCAGGCGGGCCTTTTTTCTTGCAACGCGGGCCGGTTCAAGCAATCCATTTTTGCTTTGACTCAGTGGCTGCCGCTGACGCTCCAATCGGCCAGGTCTGCCCACCACGCGTCGGGGCGGATTCCCACTACGTGAATCCGCTTCGAGGCGCCGTGGACGTTTCGCAGCTCGTAAATCCACATCGCCGGAGCGTCGTCGGTAAGAATGCGGTAGGCTCGTCGGTACAGTTCGACGCTCCGAGCGGGGTTCATTTCCTTGACCGCGCTGTCGATCACTGCGTCAAATGCGGAGTTCCGATACGATGTCGCGTTGTATCCGCCCTTCTTGATCTCGGAGCCCGCCCATTCCTCGCGCACGGATGATGGGGTCGGGTCGATGTGCCACGCGTTCAGTAGCGATTCGAACTTCCGCTCCTCCATCCGACCACCGAACGTGTTCAGCTCGAGTGGCTCGACGCGGACGTTAACGCCGGCCCTTCTCCACTGCTCCTGAAGGAGGACGGCTAGCTTCATTCGGATCGCGCTCGAGCTCGGAACCATCAGCGCGAACGCGAGAAGTGTCTTTCCGCGAGCGCGCATGCCATCGCTCCCGCGTTTCCATCCGAGCGAGTCGAGCGAGCGCGCTGCCCTCTCGGGATCGTATGGAATGCCGATCGTCGTGTCGCTTGTCGGCAGGATCCGCGTCGCGGGCCCGTGAGCCACCAAGCCCAGTGTGTCGAACACGTTCTGAACAATCGCGGATCGGTCGATCGCCGTCACCAGTGCTCTGCGGGTTTCGCGGTCGCCAAAGATGGGATGAGGGCCGGTGTTGGTCGAATTGCGCAGGTTGAACGCGACGTAACCGTAGTCGAGACTCCCCGGAGACACGACGATGTCGGCGCCCTTCGCTTTTACCTGCGCGATCAGTTCGGGCTTGACGACATCCAGGAAGTCGGCGGTCCCGCCGAGGAACCGGAGTGACGCCGCCTGATAATCGGGCGACACGAGCCAGATCGCCCGGTCGGAAGCCGGTCTGCCCCGATAATTCGCAGTGTCGGCCTCAAGCACGATTCGCGCTCCGCGGTCCCACGAGCCGAACTTGAAGCGTCCACTGCCCACCGGGGCACGGGCAAAAGCCCCCTCGTGGAGCGCGGCCGGTGACGTTTGACGTAATAGGTGAGCGGGGAGAATCGGGACGGGGCTCGCAACCTTGAAGAAGGAATCCGGAGCGCGACGATGCAACCAGACTACTGCGGTCGTGGAGTCGGGCACGGATACCGAATCGACATTGTCGAGGTTTGAGGCAAGCGGCGATGCAAGCGCTGTGTCCTTTACCAGCCGAAACGTGTATCGGACATCCTCGGCGCTGACCGGGACGCCGTCGTGCCACCGCGCCCGGGGATTTATGTGAAACGCGATTGACATCGAGTCGGGACTCCACCGCCAACGATCCGCCAAGCGCGGTGTGAATCCAGCATCGGCGACAGTATTGAGCGAGGGGCCGACATCGGCGAGGTTGTCGAAGATCTGATCAACGACCTGCTTGCCCTGCAGACTCATCGTGAGCGGCGGAAATAGCACGTCGGCGTCGGCGGCCGAAGAAAGAACGATGGTGCCGCCCACATGTCTTTCCCTCGAACACGCGCCCAAGAGCAAGGTGACGGAGAGCGCGATCCAGAAACCGCACCTTCCGAGCCTCATAGCCTCGTTTCCATTGTCATGGCGGAGACCCCCAGGGGCGGCGAATGTGCAGCCGCATTGACCCCCGGCGCGTTCTCGCCCGCCCAGTCGAGAAATGTGCCGAGCAGACTTGGATCGAACTGTCCTTGCGATGCGCGCATCACTTCCGCGGCGCGCGCATGTGACAGGGTGTCACGATATGATCGCGCCGTAGTCAGCGCGTCATAGACGTCAGCTACACAAAGAATCCGCGCGGCGAAAGGGATCTCCTCTCCCGCCAGACGGTCTGGATATCCGTCCCCGTCCCATCGCTCGTGGTGGTTACGGATGATGGCTCGAACGTCGCCCGGGAAGTCGATGTCGGCAACCAACTCGAGACCCGCTTCGGGGTGGCGCTTCATGATCGCCCATTCCTCGTCGGTTAGCCCTCCCGCCTTGTTAAGTACTTCAGTTGGTACGATGATCTTCCCGATGTCATGGAGCAGCGCGCCGAGCCTGAACCAGAAGAGCGAACGCGAATCCATCCCGGCGCTATCTGCCAGCACACACGCAAAGAAAGCCACGCGCTGGCAGTGGCCTTGGGTGTAGTGATCCTTGCTTTCGATCGAGTCGCCCCAGTGGTGGGCCATCTCCAGGAAGCGTGCTTCCAGCGCCGCGTTCCGCCGCTCCACTTGCGCGACCCGGTGTTGTGCCTTGAGACGCGAGTAGAGGGCATGCGACTGATTGAGGTTCGCGAGCATATCGCGATGTCGTTTCTGAGTCCAATAGAGCTCTGCCAGTTGTTCGGTCACGTCGGCCTTGAGGAGCAAGTCTTCCGCCTCCTCCGCGCACTCGCACGCTCGTCCCAGATACTCGGCCGCCTTGACGTGATCACCGCGCTCGCGCGCGATCACCCCGACGTGCCTGAATACCTCACCGCGCCACGATGGAGCGATTTCTCCGGTCAACGCGAGCAGCGGTTCGGCGCGATCCATCGCCTCGTCGAACCGTCCCGTCGCGATGCAAAGCTGAACCTGGTTGAGGGCGACGTTCAACGTGTTGATGTGGTCGTGCTCCTCTCCGAATGTCTGCTCCGCTTCGGTGTAAGCCGCCGCCGCCCGCTCGAGCTCGCCCAGGTCGCTATAGGCCAGACCGATATTGTTGAGCACCTGCGCGGCCTGGTCGCGCATGCCCAAGGCCCGGTAGCCATCGAGACTCAGATTGAACGCCTCGAGCGCGCGCCGCGCGTCGCCGCGAATGCTCGCGACAGTTCCAAGATTCTGGTCGATCATTGCCAGCGCCTCGGAATCTCTGATTGACTGTGCCGTGGTCCGCGCCGCCGCATACATGGACTCAGCGCGGTCGAGATCGCCGCCAGTCTGGTGGACTATTGCCACCACATTGAGTGCCTGGGCGATTGAGGACGGCGAGTCCGCCTGCGTTGCCGCGGCGACGGCGGCCTCGAGAACATCTATCGCCGCGCCGCGATTTCCCTGCTCGAGGTAGGTTCTGCCCAGCCAACGAAGAGCCGAGAGTCGGGTGTGATCATTTGCGAGCGGGTTTCTTATGAGCGCCTCATAGCGCACCGCCGCGTCGCTCCATCGGCCCTCGCGTTCCGCCAATTTCGCCTGGTCAACAAGTGCTCCTACCTCCGGAGATTCCACCTCGTTAGAACGAGAAGTGGAATGCACGCTCATGACGAAGCGAGGATTGTGCGCCGCACGGAGCCTTCATCACGCAGTTTCCGCGTCAGCGTGGGTCGTGAGATTCCGAGAATGCGGGCAGCCGCGCTCAGATTTCCACCGGTTATGCCAATGGTGGTGTGGATAGCCTCGTCCACGATCGCTTGCAGGGATTTGCCTTCGGCGGGGATGCGGATCACGCCGCCAGTCGGGGTCTCGACCAGCGGAATGAAGGAACGCCGCTGCAGGGAAAGGTGATGGGGTTGGATCACGTCGCCGGTGCAGACGACGACGGCGCGCTCGATCACGTTCTTGAGCTCGCGAATATTGCCGGGCCAGCGGTGTCGCTCCAGCGCACTCACGGAATCCTGCGCGAGGCGCAGGTTCTCCCTGCCTTCGCTTTCCGAGTGCCGCTTGACGAAGAAATGAGCGAGAATCGGAATATCACCTTCTCGCTCCCGCAGCGCGGGAAGCTCGATTCGCGCGACATTCAATCGATAGAAGAGATCCGCTCGAAAGCGATTATCGGTCACCGCCACTTCCAACGAGGAGTTCGTACCCGCCACTATTCGCGCCGATAGTGCCCGCTCTTCTGAGCCCCCGAGCCGGCGAAAACGCCGGTCTTCGACCACGCGCAATAGCTTCGCCTGGAGCTTGAGTGGAAGCTCGATTACTTCGTCGAGAAAAACGGTGCCCGCCCCGGCGACTTCGAATAGACCGCGCTTGAGTGTGCGCGCATCAGTGAAGGCGCCAGGCTCGTGCCCGAAGAGCTCGCTTTCCAGGAGGGTTTCCGGAATTGCGGCGCAATTGATTGCGACGAATGGTTCCGTCGCGCGCGTGCTCGCCGCATGGATGCCGCGGGCGAACAACTCCTTGCCCGTGCCCGTTTCGCCGACGAGCAAAACCGTCATGCTGCGACTCGTCGCTACTTGGGTCGCTAGTGCTATAACTTCGCGGATGGCCGTACTCTCACCGATCACGTGGGAGTCCCAGCGGTCCGCCGATACCTGCTCCGATCGGACTGAGATAATTACACCGGTCCTTTCTGCACGGACGATCCCCCGCCGTGCGCGGAAATGTGAGTTGATCGAGCAAATGGGGCCCTAAACCGCTAACGGGGCTTATCTAGGAGACGAGGAAACGGGGAGGCAAGTCACCCGGGTCTCTGGACTTACGACTGGGCCATGACACCGCCCGTTCTGGGTGCCCTCAGGAGGGGGCTAGCTCGGCAGAGAGGAGAGCAACGCGTTGATTTCGGCTGCTTCGTGTTGGGCGCCCACATCCTCGAACGACTCGGCCGCCTCCCGCCACGCCAGCCGCGCGTCCATCGAATTCCCGAGCGCGCGCGAGGTCTGGCCAAACTCCCGCAGCATCTCCGCCTGAAGCAGTCGGTCTTCGAGACCCTCCGCTTCGAAAATTCCGATCCGGAGCGTGGCAATGCTCTCATGGAGCGCACCTCGCTCGCGCTCGATCCTCGCCCGACATTTGAGCGCTTCAGCGATCGTGAGATGGTCGCCACGAGCCTGCGCGCCTTCCAAGGAGGAGGCACACGCCCGCTCGGCGTCGTCGAGCTTTCCGATCGCCACCCAGACCTGGGCCAGGTTTAGAGTGAGGATGCTCTCGACGAGTGAATCCTGCCGCGACTTGGCTATCGTCAGGCCTCGCTCGAACGTCTCCATTGCACGCTGATAATGCCCCAGCTTGGTGTAGAGCATCCCCAGGTTATTGAGCACCCACGAAATGGCTTCGTCGTCGTCCGCGCGCTCGAAGGCGCTGAGGCTGTTCGAGTAGCGAGCCTCCGCGCCGACAAAGTTTCCTCGCATATTGAAAAGGACGCCGCGATTCTGCTCGATCATACCCAGAAGGCGCACATCGCCCGCCTTTCCAGCCAAATCGCCCGCCTGAGCGTAGAGCTTTTCACTCTCGAGGAGGTTGCCGCGCCGCTGTGCGATAATGGCGAGGCAGTTCAGGCCGTGCGCTTTGCAGCTGATCGCGCCGCACCTTTCCGCGTGAATCAGGCTCTGTGTGTAGCAACGATAGGCGGCTTCCGTTTCGCCTTGCTCGCGGTGCAGTGTGCCTTTCCACCTCAGGGCGTCGGCCAGAAGCGGCAGATCCTGCTCTTGATCAAGAGCCTCAATCGCGTCGTCGTAAAGCCCGAGCGACCTCGAAGTATCACCGCGTCGTTCGGCTTCGCGCGCCCGCTCGACGAGACGGCGCGCGCCGCCCGAATCAGTCTGTGTCACGGCAAAGCCGGACCGTCGAACCGCTCATGTCCTCTACCTCGCTGGTGATCGTTGTAGGCAAAATCGCTGGTCGGACTACTTTAAGGTGCACAATCGTCGACGCAAACCCATACGCCTGAAATGAGGATGTAGCGAGAGAAATGATTGATGGTCCAAACGTGGGACTCGGCAACGGCACTGGCGCCGGAGAAGTACGTGGTCGAAGCTTCGACTTCCGACGGTGAAGCCGAATCATCCGCATTGATGGTCTCGCTTCCTTCCGGAAGATACGCCGACCGGACCGAGGTGGCAGCATCAGTTCCATAGACTGCGGTCGCCTTGAGGCCTTGGGTTGCCGTCGCGGGCTTGAGAAACCTCAAGCCATGGGGCAGCATCTCGTAAGCGACATACGGCCCCGCTTTCGAGACGACTGTAATCGTTACCGGTTCGGTGAGTGCGCCAGCTGGTATGCTCATCGAAAAGTCGGAACCCGGGAGCGATAGAGTGCCGCCTTCCGGCCCTATTAGGGCGGAAACGCGTTGTTCGGCTCGTGAGTGGCCAGCGCTCCATCTTACGGCTTTCGCTTTGGAAGAGCTGGAGAGGAACGAAAAGGACGCGCCGACGGAGACCGTCGGGGAGAGATGCTTCGCGGAGGATAGACTGGTCGGCTGAGTGTAGTCCCCACAGGCGAGAGCAACTAGAGCGGTCGCGGTGAGGGCGAGATACCGAACCATGCGGTGACCTGACATCGTACACCACCTCGGTAAGAGATATTGGTCTTTCCAAGCTCTTCCGTGGCATAGGCCGTGCCCTGCCGTAAGCGGCTTTCCGACAACGACTTACAGTTTCGTCTGACGGCGCTTGGTGCATTTTGGTCTAATGTTTCGTTGCGAAACAAACACTTCTTTATCGGGGTTTCTTTGGGTCTCAGTCCACCGCACTTGATGCAAAAATGGCGAGGCGTTGGGGCGTCGGCCGGCCGGGAATATCGGCTGTTTCCGCCCACTCGAGAAACGTTTCCAGGAGCTCCGGATCGAATTGGCCGGTTGAGGCCCGCATGATCTCGGCTGCCCGCGCGTGGGTCAGTCCGGGGCGATAGGAACGGGTCGTCGTCAACGCGTCGTAGACGTCAGCGACGCAAAGGATGCGGGCAGCGAAGGGGATATCTTCTCCCTTAAGCCCGTCAGGGTAACCGGCTCCGTCCCACCGCTCATGATGGTTCCGGATGATCGCACCGATGTCTCCCGGAAAGTCGATGTCCGCCACCAGCTCAAGTCCGGCCTCCGGGTGGCGTTTCATGATCAGCCATTCTTCGTCGGTGAGCTTGCCCGGTTTATTCAAGACCTCGGTCGGTACGATAATCTTCCCGATGTCGTGGAGCAACGCGCCAATCCGGAACCAGAACAGCGATCGCGAATTGAATCCGGCGCTGTCGGCGAGAACGCATGCGAAGAACGCGACCCGTTCGCAGTGGCCCTGCGTGTAGCGATCCTTGCTTTCAATCGAGTCGCCCCAGTATTTCGCCATTTGCAGGAAGCGCGATTCCAGCGCTCCGTTTCTCTTCTCCACCTGAGCGAGGCGATGCTGGGCCTTGAGCTGCGTGTAGAGCGAGTGTGCCTCGTTGAGGCGGTGAAGCATGTCGCGGTGCCGTTCCTGGGCCCAGTAAACTTCGGCGAGCTGCTCCGACACGTCTGCCCGCAACAACAGATCGCCGTGGTTCAGCGCGTGCTGTTCCGCCTTGAGCAGATTGTCCGAGGCCTGCGCGAAATTCCCGCGTTCGCGCTCGATCACGCCGACGTGCCGCAAGACTTCGCCCCGCCACGGAGCCGGATCAGCGGTCGCTATGGCTAACAGCTGCCCGCATTGTGACAGAGCCTCGTCGTACCGACGTCCGGCTATGTACAGCTGCACCTTGTTGACGGCGAGATCGAGCTGGCGCGCGTGGTCGCCGTCCTCCTCGAACGCGCGAGCGGCGAGGTTGTAGGCGTTCTCGGCGTCGGAGAGCTCGCCTAGCTCCATGTAAGCGAGCGCGATGTTGTTTAGGACCTGCGCTTCGTGATTGCGCATCCCCAGCGACTCGTATCCAAGTTGACTCAGGCGAAAGGCCTCCAGCGCAGCGCGAATGTCGCCCCGAATCATGGCTACTGTACCCAGGTTCTGATCGATCATCGCGATGAGTGCGCCGTCGCCCGCGAGCTCCGCCTTGGCGCGCGCCGCCTGGTAAATGCTCGCGGCCTGATCGAGGTCGCCGCCAACTTGGTAGACTATCCCAACTACGTTGAGAGCTTGAGCGATTGCCGGCGGAGAGCCGACGAGGTCTGCGGAGGCGACTGCCGCTTCGAGAACGTCGAGTGCTGCCCCGCGGTTGCCTTGCTCGAGGTAGGCGCGGCCGAGCCATCTGAGAGCGGCAAGCCGGGTACTCGCCAGCACATCGGGGTCCCGCACCAGACTCTCGTAGACCGTGCAAGCGTCCGCCCACCGGCCTTCGCGCTCCGCATGCTTAGCGCGCTCGATGTTCTCCCTGACGGTGGATGATTCCACCGCCTTCAATTCGACTGTTGGCCTTCGGTTGATCATGGCAGCGCCGGAACGGTCCCGGAGAGCGCTCAGTCGCGCCACTTCCCAAATAGGGAGTCTCCGGCCAGCGCTAGGGAGACGAACGGCGCTAACCCTAGTCACCGTACTTAGAGCACGGCTCTCCTCTAGAAACTGCCGTCAGCCCGAGAGCGAGTCCAGCTCGGCTTCTACTTCAGCTATCTCCTGGCTGGCGCCGATTGCCTGATATGTATCGACCGCTTCCCGCCATGCCGAACGCGCGGCTCCTGCGTTCCCGACAGCGCGCGAGATCTCGCCCAGCTCTCGGAGCATCTCGGCGTGGAGCAAACGGTCCTCCGCGCCTTCTGCTTCGAAGATGGCGATGCGAAGGGTAGCGATGCTCTTGTCCAGCGCGCCACGCCGCCGCTCAATAGCCGCGCGAATCTTGAGTGCACCCGCGGCGGACAGGTGGTCACCTCGCCGTTGCGCCTGGTCGAGCGCATCCTCGCAGAACTTGTCCGCTGTATCGAGCCGTCCGAGTCCCACCCAGACCTCGGCCAGGTTTAGGGTAATGACGTTCTCTACAACGGCGTCACGGCGATTCACGGCGATCGCGAGGCCACGCTGCAGGTATTCCCGCGCCTCGCCGAAGTTTCTGATCTTGGTGTGGAGGATACCCAGGTTGTTCAAGACCCACGACACGGGCTCGGCATCGCCCGCCACTTCAAACGCGCCGAGGCTGCTAGAGTAGAACGCGGCCGCCTGGGCGTAATCGCCGCGCGTACTGGCCAGCACACCGCGATTCTGCTCGATCATTCCGAGAAGTCGCGCGTCTCCGGCTTTCTCTGCGAGCTCCGCCGCCTGGGCGTAGAGCCGCTCAGTCTCCTTCTGGTCGCCCCGACGCTGGGTGATTGTGCCGAGACAGTTGAGGGCGTGTGCCCTGGAGCCGTCGACGCCGATCAAGGTCGCCAGCTCCAAACTCTTTGCGTAGCATCTGAACGCGGCGTCGGTCTCCCCTCGCTCTCTCAGGAGCGTGCCCTTCCACCGGAACACGTCGGCCGCAAATGGATCAAGGCTCTCCTCACCGAGCTCCGCCAACGCGTCATCGTAAAGACCTTGGGCCTTGGCGGTCTCCTCGTGCTGCTCCGCCACCCGTGCAAGCTCGACCAGCCGGCGTGCCCGCTCTAGAGCGTCAGATTTTTGCATGCACACCGGCCAGGTCAGAGTTGGTCATACGCCTCCGATACGGTTTCCTGACTCAGGCCGTTGGTCAGCCCGAAGCGAGCATATATCGGGAGAAGTGATTGAGCTGCCAGGTCTCGACCTCGGCTTGCCCGTTCCAACCCGAGAAAATAGTAGTGGTCTCGATTTCAAGCGCCTGAAGGATTCCGCTCAGGTTGAGCAGATCCTGCGGGAAGTAGGCGCAAAAAGAATTGAGGGCGAGAGACGTCCCGTAGACTGCGGTATTCTTAAGACGCTGTGTTACGATGACGGGCTTGGCGAAGGTGATACCGTGCGGCTGCATGTCGTAGGAGACGTAGCCGCTCGCGTCCGAAGTGATCGAGATCGCGGTTGGGCCAGGTAGCGCGCCTTGCGGGAAGAAGATCGTAAAATCCGACCCCGGGATCGCCAGCGTCCCGCCATTGTAGCCGATGGTGGCCGAGACGGTCTGAACCTGATTGGTGTGGGCGGGGGACCACTTGACGGCCGTCACCGGAATACCATTCGGGTTTGTGACAAACCCGATCACCCTGATCACTGAACCGAGGAGCCCGGTCACCGTTCCCACAAGACCGTCCAGGAGCCCACTTTGGGCCTGCGTTGGAGCGAGAGGTCCGGTTGTGGAATAGTCCGAGCAGGAGAACGCTACGAACGTGGCAAGGACGAGGGTAAACGAGCGTACAAGTCTGGAGCGGATCATGGCCGTCGGCGAGTTGAGGGTGGAGGAGAGGGACGGCAACGCCTAAGGCAACCGCTATGCCTTTCAGTAAGCGGTTGGGAGCTAACAAGTTAGGGTTAAGAGACTTATCAAGCTCATCAATAACGTTGCAACGTTTTTTTACACCCGGATCGTTTCGTTACACCCCTCCCAAGCGTCGACTCCCACGCCGGTCAGGTGTTCCCGCACCCAACAAAAGTCTGTTTGTTTTCACATCAGCCTGGGGCAACTGGTCGAATGGGCTCTCGTTGAAGTGGAGGGCGAGCTGAGCGGTGTCGAAAGAGCCGATTGAAAAAAAAGCAGAGATGTGGAGCAAGATGACGTCCCTAGGCGTATAAAAGACAGTCATAGGAGTTTTTCTTTTAGCTTACCGTTCGACATCATCGAGCGGACTGGCGTGAAACCTGTAGCTATCACATTGTGTCCTATAATTACACCGTTTCACTGTTATACCCTTTAGCCGCATAGTCGCATGTCAACAGGAACTCAGAAAGCACGGCTCTTAGTAGCCGCAATTACCGCCTTCGCTGGCGGTTTGATCGTCGCATCCGGTCTTAACTGGACCAAGTTCGGATTTGCGCAGACTCGTCCTTCACCGGCGGTAGTCCAGCCAATTGCGGAAGCAAGCAACGCATTCGTTGCGATCGCGAACAACGTTACGCCCGCGGTCGTCTCCATCGAGGTTCTCAGCAAGCCCGCAAGCGGCAACACTTCGCTCCGCGGACGCGCTCAGCTTCCGCAAAACGTTCCGCCGGGAATGGAAGATTTCTTCCGCCAGTTCGATATCCCGCAGCGCTCACAGGCAATGCGCGGTCAAGGCTCGGGCTTCATCGTGACGTCGAACGGTTACATTCTCACCAACAACCACGTTGTCACCAACTCGGATCGCGAGACGATCGCCGACAAGGTGACAGTGAAATTGCTTGACCATCGCGTCTTCACCGCCAAGGTGATCGGCCACGATCGCACTACCGACGTCGCCGTGATCAAGATCGATGGCAACAACTTCCCCACGATTCCGCTCGGGAACGACATGACGTCGCGGATCGGGGAGTGGGTGCTCGCGATCGGCAATCCGCTCGGGCTCGAGAACACGGTCACGGCGGGAATCGTCAGCGCCAAAGGCCGCAGTCTCGCGGAGCTGATGAACCCTAACGGCACCAATCAATACGCGATCAGCGATCTGATACAGACCGACGCCGCGATCAACCCGGGCAATTCAGGTGGTCCGCTCGTCAACGCACGCGGCGAGGTGATCGGAATCAACAGCGCCATCGCCAGTCCGACTGGATACAACGCGGGTTATGGCTTTGCCATTCCAATTACCCTCGCCAAGCGCGTGATGGACCAGCTCATTGCCAACGGGCGCGTTCGTGTTCCCGCGCTCGGCATTGGCATCGATGACGTGAGTCCGGAAGACGCCGCGGTAGCGGGCGTGAAGGACATACGCGGCGTGCTGGTGCGCAACTTCCCGAGCGAGGATACTCCGGCGAAGAGGGCGGGCCTCCAGCCGGGTGACGTGATCATCACCGCCGATGGCCAGCCGGTCGACCGCGTCAGCACCCTTCAAAGGATCGTCCGCAACCACAATCCGGGCGAGACGATCAATATCGAGGCGATGCGTTACGGACAGCGCAAGAATTTCCGTGTGACGCTGATGGAGGCCAAGATGGAACAGGTCGGCAGCGCTTCGGCTCCGACACCGACCAGCGACGGTGGAACGTTGCACCCTGCTCTGGGGATTTCGGTCGCGCCAGTGAGCCCGGAGATTGCTGCGCAAGCGAGAGTGAACACGCCGGTCCGTGGGATCATGGTATCCGATGTCACTCCAGGTGGACCCGCCGACGAGAAGCTCGCGCGGAACGACGTTATCACCCAGGTGCTTTATCCGGCACCTCGTCGCGCGATCAACACTCCGGCTGATTTGCAGCAGGTGCTAGCCGGTCTCAAGGACGGCGATTACATCAGCTTGAGCGTGTACTCTCTATCTGACCCGCAGCACTCGCCAAGAATCGTGAATCTGCGGGTAGGCAGGTAAGCAGCATTTTTGCTTTGAAGAAAAAAAGCCCTCGCGGATAGCGGGGGCTTTTTTCTTTTTGAGGGCGGACGAATCCGGCCGGAGCTTTCACCCGATACAGAAGCATTGCTATCTTTGAAAGCGAACGCGGAAGTGGCGGAATTTGGTAGACGCGCTGGACTTAGGATCCAGTGGAGCAATCCGTGGGGGTTCGAGTCCCCCCTTTCGCACCTTGCTGCAGCAAGCATTTGCATGCTTTCGGAGAAGACAGACACATCAACGGTGGCTGGCGACCTTGAGGTCTCCATTCCCGCTGAAACGGACGAAGCCCGTATCCCGCCGGAAGTCAGCAATCTGAATATTTCCAATTCGTCCGTCCTCCAGCTCGATTGCCGCTTCCCCCAAGACGAGTCCGACAGAGTCCCTTAGTTGTTTGGCGATCCGGCACTGACCCCACCACTCTACGCGGCCGGGCTTGTTGGGGATCGGCGCCTCCCCGAGCGTAAGCACAACATCCGCGATCGATCTTTCCCTTAGCACGAGCCCGCCACGGAATGATTGCGTGGAGGGTTGCTCAGTTTGGAAAAGAAATGCGAGTCGGCATCCACGTTTTTGCTGCCTTGTGTATTGCCTTCATCCTTGACCAGATCGGAATTGCTGTTAGACACGCGCTAATGTCCGCATTGATCAAGAGCTCGGTGAGGGTCACATCCTTCCTTGGGTGTTGCACAGCTCCTCCTTAGCAAGCGTTTCTCGCTCACTCGGTCGAACGAGTGCGTCGGAGAAAGAGTGCAATAGGCATATCTGCTCGCCCATACGTACACTGACGTAGAAATCAGAGTTAACGCCAGCGATCGACACGATTCGAGAATCTCAATGTGCCTGTCGAGTGGATTGGTCCGGATTTGTTTTCCGAGCGCGACACTGAGTAGGCGACTGATGGTGAGGGCGGCGTCCCCGCGATCACGTGGTTGCTCTCCATGTGGCCGTGGTGTCAATTCTCCTGCTACACGGTCGCAGCGTACCTTGGCGCACCGATGCCAGCGCTGCCGGCGACACACATTCGTGTTCCACCATGAACCTGCTGCGGACCGCTCATGACAAGCCGCAAACTGCCGCTGTCGTTCGTTTTTCTCTTGCTCGCCACCTGCAGGGACAGTGTCGCGCCCACCAGCCTGACAAAACCCAAGCCGGATCCGCAGCCTGCGTCAGTACTCACGCAGCACGATGACAACAACCGGTCAGGCTGGAACGACACCGAAACCGCGTTGACCACCACCAATGTCAACGTTCAGCAATTTGGCGCGGTGTTCACGCTCCCAGTGGACGACCAGGTCTATGCCCAGCCGCTCGTCGTTGGCCATGTCTACGTCGGCGGCAGCTACCACAACGTCGTCCTCATCTCCACGGTCAACAACACGGTTTATGCGTATGACGGAGACAACGGGACACCGTACTGGCAAAAGAATTTCACAGCGCCGGGCATGCGGCCGCCGCGACACGGCGACATGACAGGCGCGTGTAATGGGTCTTACCGGGATTTCAGCGGCAACATCGGGATCGTCGGTACCCCGGTGATCGATGCCGGGAGCGGGACGATGTATTTCGTTGCCCGCAGTACCACGGGCAGCACGTTCGTTCAGTTCCTGCATGCCGTGAGCGTCGTCGATGGGAATGAACGCCCGGGCAGCCCCACACAAATCACTGCCAACTCCAGCGGGAGCGGCGACGGAAGCGTCAACGGGGTGATTGCTTTTGACGCACAGCGCCAGAACCAGCGTCAGGGATTGACGCTGGTTAACGGCATGGTGTATGTGACTTTCTCCTCACACTGTGACTGGGGCCCGTATCATGGATGGATACTCGGATACGACGCTTCGACCATGCAGCAGCGGGTTGTCTACAATGCCACGCCCAACGGATACGCGGGTGGGATGTGGGAAAGCGGGACCGGCATGGCTGCGGATGCGGCGGGCAACCTGTACGTGGTGACGGGCAACGGCACCGTGGGAGACGCTGGTGACCCGACGAACCTCACCAATCGCGCCGAAAGCGCCCTCAAACTCAGCCCGACCGGTTCGACTCTGCGGGTGGCGAGTTACTTCACGCCCTACAATTACCAGTTTCTCAACTCCAACGACCTGGATTACGGAGGGATGGGTGCGTTGCTGATTCCCAATTCGGGCCTTTATCTGACGGGGGGTAAGGACGGGAATCTGTATCTGCTGAACAAGGATGCCATGGGCGGCTATCTGTCAGCCTCCAACCAAGTGCAGCAATTCGTTCCGCTGGGCAGCGGCAATGTCAACATGCATTGTCAGGCTGCCTACTACAAAGGAAGCTCCAAAGAATTCGTCTACGTATGGTCAGAGAATGATCCGTTGCGTGCCATCCCTTTCGACCGCGCCAGCAACTTGCTGAGCCCACAGGGACAGGTTGTGTCCAGCGCCGCGGGACCGACCGGACAAAGCGGAGCGGTCTTGTCGGTTTCGTCCAACGGCTCCCAGGATGGGACTGGCGTTCTGTGGGCGTCATACGCATCCACCGGTGATGCGGAACATGCCGTGAGCCCCGGGATACTGCGAGCGTTCGACGCGAACGATGTAAGCAAGGAGCTTTGGAACAATCAACAGAATAGTTCCCGCGATGCAGCGGGCAATTACGCAAAGTTCGCCGCTCCGACGATCGCCAATGGACACGTGTACCTGCCGACTTTCTCCAACCGTGTCGTCGTGTACGGATTGCAGTAGAACGAACGCTTGCCCGCTTGGATATCAGAGCGAGCTACTAAATAGACAACGCATCCCTGTGAGTGGATGCTACGTTTCTGCGAAAGAGAAGCTGCGGTCGCGGTCGCAATGGTTCAATTCCGTGCGTCTCGTAAGCACCTCGCAGGGCCTCGTTCGTTGGCGCAACCATGAATTCAGGAGCAGCGAATCGACTTAGGATCAAGTGGAGCAATCCGTGGAGTTCGAGTCCCGTTTTGCATGACGTTAGAACCGGCGCTTTACGGTGGCCGCCCGCGGGTGCGTTCGCCGGATCCGGCAGAGCAAGGCTGCGGTCCCGGTTTCCGGCTTAGGTACTTTTCGTTGTACCGCTATGCGGGGGGAGCCGGCGGGATGGATTTCTGCGAGCGTGCTGGTGTCGCCCGTCGAAAATAGGTCGCGGCGTAGTATTGTGGATCCTCCTCGAGTAGGATCGCCATCAATCGAAGCAGGCCCGTGAGTCCCTTCCTGTCGAGGAGGTCTCTGTCGCGCCGGTCTTTGGTAGCGATTGCCAGAGTGGCAAGCTCGAGAGCCGTTGGCGCCCCGAGGTTTATGCCGTTCAGGTCGAGAAATGAGAGGCAGGTTACGTAGGCTGTCCGCTTGTTGCCGTCATTGAAGGCGTGAGTCTTAGCGATCGCATACAAATACGATGGGCCATATCTACGAGGTCGGCATCCGGGTCGTGGTTGTGAAGCTGCTGAGGCGCGAAGACCGCCGACTCGAGACTATTGCGATCCCTGATGCCAGACAGGCCGCCCGAATCCTTGAGCTCGAGCTCGTGGAGTTCAATGACGGCCTGACAATCGATAAAGATCGGCGCGCTCGAGAGGGCGCCGAGGAGGGGCATTACTTCGTCGCGAGACGGTCCAATATTTCGCGGTTCTGGGAACGGACGCGCTCAACGGACTCGCGAACACGCGCACGATATTCCCGCTCTTTCTCGCTCTTCTCTTCCTGCGAGTCGCTGCAGGCGAGGCCGCCATGTTTCTCGATGTTTTGTTCGTCCATAGCTCGCTCCATAAACGCTCTGTTCTCTATACCCGGAACGATACGGCGTGATCCTCCGTGTGGCAACACTAGCGCCAGTACTCGCGACCACAGCTGCCCGATCCTCATGTGCTCTCAGACTTATGCCGGAGAGGGAGGTAACGGCCGGCCGAGCTAGCGACAGGCTTACTTCGGCCAGCGTTGACGAATCCGTCGCGACATCAGGTATCTCGCGCTGAGGTCATGGGCCCTGGGTGGAGTTGGAATTCTCCGATCCGATAGCTCTCCCGTCGTCGATCATGTTAAAGCCTGCCTTTAGTATAGGGGCGCCGTCTCGGACCCATATTAGAGACTCGGAACAGCAGCCGCAGCCGTAGTCACCCTATGGTTTCGTCTGCAAGTGGGCGTTCGACCCAGTGTTGAGGCGCAACCGCCGCCCTTGGACGGGCAATACAACCATGTGTGGCCTCGATTCTGCGCAGCCATATCACCCCTGCTACCGGACTGTGTTCTTGAACCGAGAGCGAGAGCGACTCCCATTTAGCGATCACGAAACCGAGGCTGTGCGAAAAGCGCGCGTGCGCGATGATATCGCGCGCCGGTTAAAGAGGGCCTGCACACATCTGAGCGAGAGCGAGTTCCAGCGCCTCACTGAAGTAATGGCCGACCGCCAGATCAACGCTGAACGGCGAGCCGCACAGACTTTTTGGCGGGATCACAAGCCCAGTTAGTGAGCGCTGCCCCGCCAATAGCGTTTTGTCCAAATCGCAAACCATCGCTCTCACAGCGAGCTTAGATAGCCCTCGGAATCAACTGCGTGACGTGCCAAGCGATCGGGAATATCTTTCTGGTAGCGGGATTGCGTTTGGATCTAGTCGAGCAAACGCGTGTCCGCATTCGCATAGCGCAGCGACCTTCTTCCTGAACAGAGACTATATGAAAAGAAAAAGCGAGATTCCCGACTTCTCGAAGAAAAGAAAAGGCCCGCAACCTCATGGTGTACCCGACCTCGAAAAGGTCCAGCCTCAGGCGCCTCCAGTTCCGCCCGTAAGGGCCGGAAAGCCGCCGGCCACTTCGATGAAATCGGGACGGAGAGGATCATAACCGGACCCCCCGCTTTAAGCGGCACTGGTTTGAGATTCTTCTGGACGCTTTGCGCCGTCGTCGCCGGGCTCCTCCCTGGCATCGGCACCGCGCAAAGCACGCAGCCTGGCGCGACGGACCCTCGGGTGCGCGACGAATGGGCCACGGCCGGTCGCCAAGGCGACTTCATCATGCGCGAGTTCCGCTTCACCGACGGCTCGGTGCTGCCGGAACTTCGCCTCCATTACACCACCCTCGGTCGTCTGCGGAAAGACGCGTCGGGCATCGTTCGGAACGCCGTGCTCATTCTCCACGGCACGGCTGGGAGCGGGCGGGGGTTTCTCGGCCCCACATTCGCCGGAGAACTCTTCGGCCCTGGCCAGCTCCTCGATTCGGCCACTCATTTCATAATTCTCCCCGACGGAATCGGCACCGGCAGATCCAGCAAGCCGAGTGACGGATTGCGCGCGCGCTTCCCGCGTTACGCCTACGCGGACATGGTCACAGCACAGCATCGGCTGTTGACTGAGGAACTGGGCGTCAATCACTTGGTGCTCGTACTCGGGACATCGATGGGCGGGATGCAATCGTGGATGTGGGCCGAGCGATATCCCGAGTTCATAGACGGTGCCGTTCCGCTTGCGAGCGTACCAACCCAGATAGCTGGACGCAACCGAATGATGCGTCGCTTCGTGAGCCAGTCGATCCGGTCAGATCCGGAGTGGCAGAACGGCAATTATGTCAGCCCGCCGCACGGATTACTCGGTGCACTCGAGATTCTGTTCATGATGTCGAGCAGTCCGCGCTATCTGCAGCGGATCGCTCCGACCCGGGATAGCGCGGACGCCTACATCGATGCGTGGGTTCGCCGGCAGATGCGGGCGACGGACGCGAATGATTTCATGTATCAGTTCGAGGCGTCGGCCGACTACGATCCGTCACCCAAACTCGAGGAGATCCGGGCGCCGGTCCTGGCAATCAATTCAGCGGACGATCTCGTCAACCCTCCGGAGCTGGGACTAATGGAGCGGCTAATGCGGCGCGTGGCGCACGGACGATACGTGTTGCTGCCCATCACAGACGAGACGCGTGGGCATGGGACGCATTCGCTGCCGGCGATATGGAAGCCTTATCTAGCGGAGTTTCTCGCGGGTCTTGCTCCGCGCTAAAAAGAACGCCGGCCAATCCTGACCGGCGTTCCCCGTTTACGGGGTCTCGAGATTGATTACTCCGCCTCGAGATTGATCGTCGATTCGGCGAGATCCGTCAGGAGATGGTCCGTTGCACCTTCCTCGTCGAGCGTCTGCTGGAGGAGCTGCGCCTGCGACTCGTAGCCCAGCTGGCGGGCGTAAGTTCGAACGGTCCCGTAGCCAGCCATCTCGTAGTGCTCAACGCGTTGCGCCGCTGAAATGAGCCCCGCGTCCAGAACATCCTCATTCGGCTTCTCCTTGATCAGCTCGCTGCCTTCCTCGATCAGCCCCTCCATACCAGCGCATTTCTTGCCTCGCGGACTCACGCCCAGCTCGTTGCAGATCAGTTCGAGTCGTTTTGCGTGCTCTCCAGTCTGTTGGAGGTGCGTCTTGAAGGCGGCTTTGAGCTCCGGGTGTTTTGTTGCCTTGATCATCTTGGGCAGTGCCTTCACGATCTGCTTTTCGGCGCTGTAAAGGTCCTTAAGCTCTCCGATGTAGAGGTCTTTGAGGGTATCGAGCTCCATTGTGCGTCTCCGTACGAAGGTTGGGGTGTTCTGGTCCCGCATCCTGGTAGTGTAGAGGAAAAGCAATAGCGGTGCCGCGCGCGGACTTTCCTGACCCTTGACGTGAGAGCGCGGATAGCGGCAAAAATGCCAGCTGAACTGGTGGGTCGAGCGAGTTGCGACTCTGTTATATTGCGGACATGAAGATCGAGTTCACGCCTCGCGCATCCGAGGGCGTCGAGCGCCACATCCAGGTCTCGGTTCCTGCGGAAGTGGTGAAGGACGCCGAAGACAAGGCGGCGAGAAGATATGCCTCAACGGTCCGGCTTCCTGGCTTCAGGCCAGGAAAGGCACCACCAACGGTGGTGCGGAAGAAGTTCGGGGAGGCGATCAGGCAGGAAGCGCTCGAGTCGCTGGTTCGCGAGGCTTACCAGGAGTTCGTGGAAAAGGAGAGCATTAAGGTTGCGGCCCAGCCCCATGTCCACGACCTAAAGTTTGAAGAAGGCAAACCGCTCACCTTCGAGCTGCACCTCGAAATAAGGCCCACGATCGAGTTGGCGCGCACCAACGGCTTCCGAATCAAGCGCCCGATCGTAACGGTCACCGAAGAGCAGCTCACCCAGCAACTCGAGCAGATTCGCGACGAAAAGGCGACGTGGAGTCCGGTTATAGAGAAGCCAAAGCCCGGCGACATGGTGAACGTAGAGTTAGCGACGGCTGTATCGGGCGAAGCCGCGGGCGAGGGCAAGAGCTACCCGCTCGTTCTGGGCGCGGGCCAGGCGATCCCAGGAATTGAAGAGCTGATTATGGAAGCCACGCCGGGCGAGACGGTCGAGCGGCCGGTCAAGTGGCCCGACGATTTTCCCGACGAGGCGCAGCGAGGCCAGACGAAGACCGTCCGGATCACTCTCAATGAAGTGAAGCGGAAGGCCGCGCCTCCACTGGACGACGCGCTCGCGCGCGAGGTCGGCGATTTCGAGTCGCTCGAGGCGCTGAAGAAAGCCGTGCGGGGAGACATGGAGCGTCATGCCGAACACGAGGTCGAGGCACAAGTCAGGCAACAGCTGATAGACCAGGTCATCTCCGCCAATGCATTCGATGTCCCCAAGAGCTGGATCCAACAGTTCGTGGAGAACTACGCCGAGGCGTACAAGGTTCCCCCCGATCAGAGAGACCAGTTCGCGGGCGAATTCCGAACGATGGCGGAGCGGCAAATCAGGCGCGACCTGGTGATCGAGACCATCGCGGAAAAGGAAGGATTGGCCGCGACGGAAAAGGACCTTGACGACCGCATCGCCGAGCAAGCGGAGAAGCGGGGTGCGAATCCCGGCCAGATCTACGCCCAGCTCGAGAAGAGCGGTCGGTTGAAGGAAATGGAGCGCAGCATCACTGAGGACAAGGTGTTCAAGTGGCTGTTGGACAGAAATGATGTTTCGACTAATGCCTAAACGGGAAGACGAAGAGCCAATGCCGACGATCTACACGCCGTACGTCATCGAGCGCTCGAGCCGCGGCGAGCGCACCTACGATGTTTTCTCCCGGCTTCTGATGGACCGGATCATATTCCTTGGCACGCCGATCAACGACGACGTCGCCAACATCGTGATCGCGCAGCTCCTCTTCCTCGAGTCGGATAACCCCGAGCGGGATATCCACATCTACATCAACTCGCCGGGCGGCAGTGTCTCCGCCGGCCTCGCGATCTATGACACAATGCAGTTCCTCAAATCGCCGGTAAACACCAACTGCATGGGGCTCGCGGCAAGCATGGGCGCGTTCCTTTTAGCCGCTGGCAGACCAGGCAAACGCTCCGCTCTGCCCCATGCGCGAATCATGATCCACCAGCCGTCACAGGGCGGAGGTGGCGGAACCGCATCGGACATCGAAATCCAGGCACGGGAGATTCTCCACCTGAGGTCGCAGATGAATAAGCTCATGGCCAAGCACACCGGCCAGCCAGTCGAGCGCATCGAGCGCGACACCGACAGGGACCGTTTCATGTCGGCCGACGAAGCAAAGGAGTACGGACTGATCGACAACGTAATTTCGTATCGCGGAGAGATAGAAGAAGCACTCAAACAGGCCTGATCTGGGGGCAGCTGTTACTTGTGAAATTCTTCACGAGTCCTGCCTTCAACAGCCTTTGCTTGACCGTATTCGTGCCCGCTGTTAGGTATCCTTAGTCGGACCTCGGTGGCCGGATTCGTTAGCCCGCATCCCTCGTTCCCCGTTGAACCATGTCCCAAGAGAAACACCTTCGTTGCTCGTTCTGCGGAAAATCGAAAGACTCTGTCCGGAAGTTCATTTCCGGACCGTCTGTTTACATTTGTAACGAGTGCATCGCCCTCTGTAACGAGATCCTGGCCGAGGACGAGGAGCGCGAGGTAGCGGAGGCGATAACACAGGTCCCCTCGCCGCAAGAGATCAAGGATGTTCTCGACCAGTATGTGATCGGACAGGAGCAGGCGAAGAAGGCGCTGGCTGTCTCGGTCTACAATCATTACAAGCGCATCAACTCATCGTCGCTCAAGGACGACGACGTCGAGCTCGATAAATCCAACATTCTCTTGATCGGACCGACGGGCGTCGGGAAGACTCTCCTGGCACGCACACTGGCGAGAATCCTCGACGTGCCCTTCACCATTGCCGACGCTACGACTCTCACCGAGGCAGGATACGTCGGCGAGGACGTGGAGAACATTCTCGTTCGACTGCTCCAGGCCGGTGACTTCAACGTCGCCGAATGCGAGCGCGGCATCGTTTACATCGATGAGATCGACAAGATCGCGCGGAAATCGGAGAACCCGAGCATCACGCGCGACGTGTCGGGCGAAGGCGTTCAGCAGGCGCTCCTCAAGATCATCGAGGGAACAGTCGCCTCCGTTCCGCCACAGGGTGGTCGCAAGCATCCTCAGCAGGAGTACATCCAGCTCAACACGAAGGACATTCTCTTCATCTGCGGCGGGGCGTTCGACGGGCTGGAGAAGATCATCGAGGCTCGCACCGGACGCCGCCAGATCGGTTTCAACGGAACCGCGGCGCGGGACAAGAAGCTCGCCCAGACCAAGATGTTCAGCGAGGTCGAACCGGACGATTTGCTTCGGTATGGGCTGATCCCTGAGCTCGTGGGACGCCTCCCTGTTACGGTCGCCCTCGAGGGCCTCGATGAAGAGTCGTTGGTGCGGATCCTCAAAGAGCCAAAGAATGCTCTCACCAAGCAGTACGTCAAGCTATTCGGACTCGAGGACGTGAAGATCACTTTCGACGAGACCGCGCTTGTGGCGATTGCGGGGAAGGCCCTCAAGCGCGGCACAGGCGCCCGTGGCCTCCGCGCGATCCTCGAAGAAGTTCTCATGGAAGTGATGTTCGACCTTCCGGGGAGAGAGGACGTGGTCGAGGTCAAAGTGACCGAGTCATGCATCACCAACGGCACTCAGCCCCTGCTCGAGATCTCTCCGATCCGGAGAAAGAAGGAGGCGTAGAGATTTGTTCTGCGCCCGCCGGGCCGCCCGGTAGTTAATTTCGCTGCGCCCGTTGGGCGTCGAACCAGCACCTAGTCCAAACTTGCCGCAAACTTTTCAGCGGGACAACGAGAGCATCCCGACATCGGACCGCATTCCGGTCCTGCCGCTTCGGGATGTCGTCATCTTCCCCTACGTCGTCATCCCGCTCCTCGTTGGGCGTCCTGCCTCGCTCGCCGCCATCGAAGCCGCGCTAGCGGAAGACAAGATCATCCTGCTCGTCGCCCAGCGAGACGGCGAGAAGCAGGAGCCGGCTGCGGCGGACCTCCATCGCACCGGGGTGATAGGTCGGGTCGTTCAGGTTTCGCGCCTCCCGACCGGGACCACGCGAGTTTTGGTCGAAGGGATCGCTCGTGCCCGCGTGACCCGCTACATCCCGTCGGGAAACGTGCTGAGAGCGTCCGCCTCGCCCATGCCATTTGAAGGGCCGGGCCCCGAGGAGGCAGCGGAGACGGAAGCGCTGAGCAGACGCGTGATGAACTCGTTCGAAGAATACGTTGGGCTGCACCGTCGCATTCCAGCGGAGATCGTATCGATCATCCAGAGCACCGATTCCGCGGAGCGACAGGCTTTCGGCATTGCCGCGCACGTGGCCGTTCGGTTCGAGCTCCGCCAATCGCTGCTCGAATCAGACACTCTACGCAGCCTGTTGGAAATGCTGGCGGAGCTGCTCACGGGTGAGATCGAGCTGCTGCGGCTGGAGCGAAAGATCGACGATGACGTCCGCGGCGCCATGTTCCAAAACCAGCGCGAGTTCTACCTCCAGGAGCAGCTGCGGGTCATCCACCGCGAGCTGGGCGAGGAAGACGGCGATGATTTCGCCGAGCTCGAAGCACAGGTTCGAAAAAAGGCGCTTCCATCCCTGGTTGAAGAACGGACGCTGCGCGAGGTGAGAAAGCTTCGGCGGATGCCGCCGATGTCACCCGAATTCACGGTCGCCCGCAACTTCGTCGACTGGATCGTGTCGATTCCGTGGACCGAGCGGACGGACGAGGTCTTGGACGTCGCCCACGCGCGAGCGATCCTGGATGCGGACCACTACGGACTAGACGAGGTGAAGGATCGTATCCTTGACTTCATCGCGGTTTTGTCGCTCGTCGGGCGCCTCGACGGACAGATCCTCTGCCTGGTCGGACCTCCGGGGGTCGGCAAGACGTCGCTTGGCCGGTCGATCGCGCGGGCGTTGGGTCGCAAGTTCGTCCGGATGGCGCTCGGCGGCGTGCGCGACGAGGCGGAAATTCGCGGTCACCGACGCACCTACATCGGCTCGATGCCGGGTCGCATCATCCAGGCGATGAGGCGAGCCGAGGTCATCAATCCGGTGATCCTGCTCGACGAGGTGGACAAGCTTGGCCAGGACTTCCGTGGCGATCCGGCCGCAGCCCTGCTCGAGGTCCTCGACCCCGAACAGAACACGACCTTCAACGACAACTATCTCGAGGTAGACTACGATCTCTCGCAGGTCTTGTTCATCACCACCGCCAACTCGCTTGCCGGAATTCCGGAGCCGCTGCGCGACCGCATGGAGATCCTCCGCATTGCCGGCTACCTCGATCACGAGAAGCTCGCCATTGCGAGGCAATACCTCGTGCCGAGACAGATCGAAGCGAACGGCTTGAAGAAGGAAGAGGTGGTGCTCGAGCCCGATGTGCTGATGTCGATCATGCGCGGCTACACACGCGAGGCCGGAGTGCGCGAGTTGGAGCGCCGCATCGCACGAGTCAGCAGAAAGCTCGCGCGCAAGCGCGCCGAAGTCGCCTCCACCGGCGAGAAGCAAACCGTGGCCGTCCAAGACCTGAAGGAACTGCTCGGTGCCCCCCCGTTCGATCCGGACGATACGTCGCTCGAGGACAAGGTCGGGGTCGCGTCCGGCCTCGCCTACACCTCTGCGGGCGGCGAGGTTCTGGAGATCGAGGTGAGCGTCGTCAAGGGCCGAGGCAAGGTACAGCTCACGGGGACGCTCGGAGATGTGATGAAGGAATCGGCGAGCGCCGCGCTCTCCTACGCGCGCGCGCGCGCCAGAGCCCTTGGCATCGAATCCGAGTTCTACCGCACGCGCGATATCCACATTCATATGCCCGCCGGAGCGACACCCAAGGACGGCCCGTCGGCCGGAATCGCGATCGCGACCGCGGTGATCAGCGCACTCACTGGAGTTCCAGTGCGCGGCGACGTCGCAATGACGGGAGAGATTACGCTCCGCGGCCGTGTGTTGCCGATCGGGGGCCTTAAGGAGAAATCGGTAGCTGCCCACCGCAACAAGGTGACAGACGTCATCATCCCGCACGGCAACGCGCGTGACGTTGAGGAGCTGCCGGCGGAGGTGCGCGCGTCGGTCCGCTTCCATCCCGTAAAGACAATGGACGAAGTACTGGCGATGGCGCTCCGGCCCCAGCCGGCAGCGACGAGCTCCTCCGGCGAAGCGCTCTACGATTCAGTCACCCACTGAAATGGCGAAGGACCCGGGTGGCGAGAGGCTCATCATCCGGAACGTGGAGTTCATCGGGGGAATGGCAGAGCGTCACGGCTGGCGTCCTGACTCATCGCTGCCCGAGATCGCGTTCGCGGGACGGTCGAACGTGGGGAAGTCTTCGCTTCTCAATTCTCTCGTCCGTCGCAAATCGTTCGCGCGCGTGAGCCGGACCCCTGGTCGCACGCGCGAGATCAACTTCTTCCGCGTCAACAACGACTTCGTGCTCGTTGACCTTCCGGGCTACGGTTACGCGAAAATCTCCAAAGAGAAGAAAGCGGAGTGGAGGCCGCTGATTGAGAGCTACCTCAAGCGGACGACGCAGCTTCGGGGTATAGTCCTCTTGCTGGACATCAGACGCGACCCTAGCGATGATGATCGCGCGATGCTGGATTTTCTGGCGGAGACGGAAGTGCCGGCCATTGTTGCGTTGACGAAGAAGGACAAGCTGAGCAAGAAAGAAGCTGACGAGCGGGCCGTTGCGATCGCCCGGGGCCTTGCCTTGACGAGCGAACAGGTAATTCCCTTCAGCGCGCGATCCGGCGAGGGACGATTCGAGCTGCTCGAGGCGATCACCGACCTGGTGGAAGCCGTTCCGGAGACCGAGACGCGATGAGAGGGCACGGTGCGCTCTCTGCCGTCGGCGTGGTTACGTGTCTCGCGACCGCGTGTGCGGGGGGGACCCAGACAGTTTCAGGCCAACAGGGAACGCTCGCGCCAATCACGGACGATACGACGGGCCGCGCGAGCGTTCCTGTGGGGTTCGGCACGCTCAGGCAGGATGATATCGCTGTCAGAATGGAGCTGCAGGGACTGATCGTCCGCGCAATACCGCTCAACGAGAATTTTATCCGCCTGCTCACACCCGATTCGTATCGCGCCTTACGCGACTTGCAGGAGAGCAACAAGCAATCGATCGCCGCCGTGACCCGACGGACTGGTGGACGACGGCCGGACCTCTGGTATGTGTCGTTCTACGGCGTTGAGCCGGACGTGCATTTCAGCCCCATGGAGCTCGTGATCACGAGCAGCGGACGGGATTTTCGGGCGCTTGAGGTGTTACCTCTTAGCTCCGGTTTCGGCGAGCAGCGACTGAAGCAGCGCGAGACGCAGAGCGCGATCTACCTCTTCGAAGACGCGATGGATCTCGACCAACCGATCACGGTGACGTTCCAGAACGTGCGCGACGAAAGCTGGGAACAGGTTCTGACTCGGGTGGAGCGTGAAAGAGCGCTCGTTCGCGCCAGGGCGTCACGCCCGCCACAATAGCATCAGCCGCGGTAGCTGGTTTTTCGGCGAGGCGAACGTCACCTTTCCAGGCATGCCCATCTATCCGCTCCGCAAGCTCCCCGCGCTTCCAATCGCGGGGATCGAGTCGCAGTGGCTCGAGAAACTCAGCTCCGAGCTCAAATCCGGTACGGATCGGTCCCTCCTCTGCAGGAGGACGCTGTGCGAGATCGCCTATCCCCAGTTCGCTTCCAACTGGGAGACAGCGGTAGAAGACGCCAAGCTCCCCTTAGCGACACGCCTCGCGCTCTCTGCGCTTGATCCCCGCAATGTGACCTTGGAGCCAGAGTACTACGCCGAGTGCGATGACGCGCGCTTCCAGAAAGTGAAACCGTTGCTCTGGCTGTGGTATTCGTTTGATCGCACGGCGGTGGGGGGGCAAAACGTCGAATTGGGCGTTCAGCTGAGACGGCTGCTCGCTCCGCACATCTTCAAGCGGTGCGGCGAGAACTTCAAAGCCTTCCAGTATGTGGAGTTCTCATTCGGCTACAACATGGAAGTAGGCGACAACGTCGTCGTTCACCGCTATGTGCTGCTCGACGATCGCGGCGGCATTTCACTCGGCAACAATGTATCAATCAGCGACTTCGCTAATGTCTACAGCCACACGCATAGCATCGTCGATCAGCGCGATGTCACCGACGCTCCGACGCGACTCGAGGACGGGGTTCGGATCACCTATCACGCGACGGTCCTCGCTGGCGTACACGTTGGAGAGCAAGCGATGGTCGGGGCGATGGCGGTCGCGACCAAGGATGTGCGTCCGTACCACGTCTACGTCGGCATCCCCGCCAAAAGCGTCCGTGTGAAGCCGAACGCGCCAGCGGGGCAGGACAACGTCACGACCGTGAAGCGCCGCTAGATAATCCGGAGCACGTCCTCGACGGTTCCTGCATCGCCTCGGCCCAGCAGATGGTGCGCGTCGCGTAGCGCGTGCGCTTCGCGTGGCCACGTGAACCTCGCGCAGGCGTCCTCTACCGACAGCCACTCGAATTTCTGGTGCTCTTCGCTGAGAGTCACCTGCGCTGGATCAGTGACGAACGCGGCGAACGTGATGCACATCTGGATGGTGCGGCCGGCATGCAGGTAAAAGCTGCTGACCGTCACGTTGTACAACGATTCCGCCTTGAGTCCGGTTTCCTCGCGTAGCTCCCGAACTGCTGCCTTTTCCGGCCTTTCCCGTTGGCCGATCTTACCGTAAACGGTCTCCCATGAGCCAGGCCGCTTGCCATCCGCCGCCCGCTGGAGTGTGAGGACGCGCCAATCGCCTCCATTGTGGCGTATCACGAAAAGCTCGATGACGCCGGGAGTAATCTTGGTCATTCTTCTTATCGGGCGGCACAGAGTTGACGGCCGGAACAGGCGCGACGCTTAGACGACGCTTCCTCCGACTCGGGCGCTTCGACGAGCAAGCATTGCATCGACCGAGAACCTCCCGGCTCCCGCGAGAGCGAGTGCGAGACTCGAGCCGAGAAGCGTGAATTCTAGCTCATAGCCCGAAAACCCCCTCTTCAGCTGCACCAAGAGGATAGCGACGAGCATGTCGAACGCGAATCCGAGCGCGGCGAGACGAGTCAGGAAGCCCATAAGGAGAGCGATGCCGCCGAAGAACTCGAGCAGCGCGATGAATGGTCCTGTGATGCCTGGGAGCGGGACGCCCATCTGGGTAAAGGCGCCGCTGACACCAGCGAAACCATAGGTGAACAGTTTCTGAGCGCCGTGTCTCAAGAAGATCGTCGCAACCGTGATTCGAAGCGCCGCGAGCGCGAGGCTCAGCTGACGATCAGAGGGAGAGCGAAAGAGAAACATGGGGTCGTTGGTGGGATGGTTGGGCTCTGCTCGAGATTGCTTCAGTGAGAAACCGATCGGCCCATTGGCCGCAAGAATGAGGCTCAAACGGTTCGGGTTTCGGCTCGGGAAACATGAGTGCGAAAAAGACTCCATTGATGTGTGTTGCGCTGGAGTTTCGATCGCGGGCGACCCACCGCAGCCACACCTCACGTTGGCCGCGTCGCAGAGCGCCGAATGTCATCAGCGAAACCAAATTGCTCAGAAGCGGCGATTGAAATTGCTCACTTTCATTCGTTCATCCGGCGGGGTTTAGAGACCGATATTTAGAAGGAGTTTCTCGACATCCGTCCGGTCAGTCAGCC